>ERZ779621.69-NODE-69-length-79243-cov-33.620006_pt1 | contig 79243 bp, 68 predicted proteins | sample MGYA00514215_ERZ779621 | MGnify/ENA primary metagenome ERZ779621 (study PRJEB29562, sample SAMEA4376715) | mouse gut metagenome | isolation source: Cecum | study: EMG produced TPA metagenomics assembly of the A DSS colitis mouse model was used to assess the...
CAGGGTCAACTGTCGGCTGGACGGCTGCCTCAGGGGCTGCCTGGGCGGCAGGGTCTAATGCAGTTTCTGGTGTGGATTCCGCCGCTTTCTTTACCGCCTGTTCCCTTGCATAAGCTACCAGCTCTGTCTCCCATACAGTGTAGGCGCTAGTGGAGAGATGGACAAAACCATCACTGCAGTATTTCCCCGCGAGATTTCCAGCGCCGTCCGATAAGGGCGTACACAGATCGATATATCCCCAGTCGTTTTCTTCCGCCATCTCCTGCAGCAGGAGATTGTACTTTGCGATGTTCCTGTTATTCAGTTTTGCTTTTCCCTGGTCTTTCAGGGTGTAGGTCACGCTGATGATATGAATCTCAATATCGGGAGAAGTCTCAACGATTTTGTTAATCAGTTCCTTGTACTTGTCGCGGGCACCTTCCAGTCCGAGGGGGCTGAGATCGTTCATGCCCAGAAGGATAAAAGCGCGCTTGCTGCCAATGCTGGGAATTGCATTCCATACCTGGACCTTCTTTCCCTTGTACATGGGGTGGACATTGCTGCCTGCGACCGGTTTCATGGCGTTGAGCGCCGAGTAGCTTCCGACTGCCAGAAACTGAATGCCATGCACATAAGATTTTTGTTTCGCGCTGTAATTGCGAAATCCCAGCATAATTGAGTCTCCAATAAAAACAGAGTCCCTGAAATATGCGGCGAGTTCATCCTCGGTTAGTTCCGTCTGCACAGCTGGAGGTACTGGTTCAGCCTGGGTGGATGGCTCGGCTGGCGGTACTGGTTCAGCCTGGGTGGATGGTTCGGCAGACTGTGCTGGTTTCGTCTGTCCTGCTGACGCCTCCGGTGCAGTTGATGTGGGCGCTTGGGTCGTCTGCGCAGTTTCGGCAGGAGGCTGAGTTGTCTGTGTCTGGGGGGGCTGTGTGTCTTCCTGCGCGGCCAACACGACGCCGCCGGTGTGATCGCCCAGCAGGAGCATGGCGGACACAGCAGCGCATATGAGCTGTTTCGTAAATCTCTTTTTTTTCATTTCTTCATTTCTTTCCTCTCTTTATCGTCTGTGGTACAGAATCTGTTTATCAAAAGATACTATAGCACTATTTTTCTACTCCCGCAAGGTATCTTCAACAGTGCTGGTGTGTATTTTGCGCACGCTTTTCACTTATGCCTTTGCACCTCTATACTGGTCTACTGGTCTCTTCATTTTTCTGGCATATGGGGCCTTCTCGTCTGTCAGATCCAACAGGTAGTCAATACTTGTGTCATAGACGATCGCAAGACGGATCAGTATCTCTGTGGGTATCCCTACCTTGCCTCTCTCATAATCGCTGTACACCCGCTGACTGCACTGCAGTCTCGCGGCAAGCTGTGTCTGTGTCAGATCATTGTCTTCCCTCAAATTTTTTAACCGCGCATAACGCATATATATCACCTCAATAACAATCATATCTTAGCGGATAATCCGCTAAGATATTTTAGCGAGAATCCCACTAAAATTTTTATGCGCAGCCCTGGTGTCCTAACTTATCGTATGCAAAAAGCCCGATGCTCATGCACCAGGCTTTTTGCGTCCTAGAGCGTGTTTGAAAAATCATTCCCGCCATCTATATAACGACGTCATAGCGTCGTATTCACCACTTTGCGTGATATTTGCACCGCATTCAGTCGACGTAAGGCATTGCCCTTTATGCCTTTGCCCCCTACGCCTCCTTCATTTGGCACATCATCTGTAAGATGATTTAATCTCCCACAAACTGTGACGTACATCTGACGGAAAGCATTTTTCAAACACGCTCTAACTTAGATTTTATTATCTAGATTTCAAACTCCTTTCGGATAATCCCTACCCTTTCCACTGTATGTCCGCATCTCATTGCAATGACTGCATTGTCTCGTTCCTCCAAAAAGAACACATGATCGCAATTCTGTACAGGAGTGTATTAAACAAAAAAGTACATGGATCATGAACACTGTCATTTTCCATGTACTTAATAGCATGATCAGTCTCCGTCATAGGGTATGCTCTCAAACTCCGGGTCGAGCTCTCCTATCACGTAATCAGACGAGAATAGCAAATCTATGTCATTTACTGGCTTAGAGAAAGAGTTATCCCTGCTCAACGAATTCTGTACTATCGTCATCCCAGCTAAGACATTCGCATCTGCTTTGTTCTCTCTCTGAAAACTAACTGTATTACTTCTAATATATCCCAAACTTTCATACCTCCATTCCATTAGTATGTCAAGGAATCATAAAGAAATAATCCGACAATATTGTCACATTATTTCTCTATGATTCCTTAGTTTTACCATAAAGCTCTTTCTATATGTACATATAGGTAAGTTAATTGTAAAACACCACATACTAAAATTCAACCGTTATTTATTTCTTCATTGAATTTTCACAATATTCTCACAATTCTTTTGTTACATTTTCTTTATACTTTTTTAATTTATCCTCGATGACTAAATATGCTTTTTCCAGTCCGCCTTCACTGTCGTTCAGAATTTGAAAAGTTCCCTGAATTTCAATCACTTCCTCTTGTTTCCCTGGTTCCGATAAATATTCTACAAGTTTCTCATGCACTTTCTTTGCATAGTCTACCAACCTCACCTGTACCCATTTGTAATTATACAAGTCTCCATACATTTCTCCAATTGGATCATTCTTTAGCACCTCCTTTTTCACAGTAGTCTCTTCGTCTCTTTTTCCAGAAAATGCGACATTTCTCAACACCCTTACACGGATCCTGTGTTCTCTTGATTTCATACACTGATCTCCCCCCTTTCCTGCTCCTTCGGATACAGTGAGTGCCTCTGCAAACTTACGTTCATCACAACCAAGAATGTCGTACGCCGCAATATCTGAAAATACTTCCTTATAGACAACGATCAAGTCATTAATAACACTTTCCATTATCTGAGAATACAAAAGTAATTGTCGATTTTTTTCCATCTCCCTCTGTATTTTGTAGATCAATTGAATCTGAGCAACTGACCAGTCTTTTTCGTTATCAACCATCTCGATCACTTCTGTTGGTATTTTACGAATTATCTGACAAATATAGCTTCCTGCACCTTCCCCCGATATAACTTCCCTACATATCTCATTTAATACTGGTCCTAGTTCTTTGGAATGTGCACCATCTGGAAAATGATGCAGGATCCTCCCCCATTGTCCCCCTCCTCTCATCACCTTAATCAATAAATCCCCACACTAACTCCCATTCGCCCGCTTCAGCGGGCTCTCCAATCAGGATGGTGAAACGCTCTTTTCACACTACATCCTCGCCGCCATCAGACTGCTCGAGGAATACCGCCTAAGCCCTCGGTAGAACACAAACACCGCCAGCGCGGACAGCAGCACCAGATACCCCAGCACCGCAAGCAGCTTTGCCGCGTCAAACTCGATCATGACGTGCACCGGGTGATAGATCATCATGCCCACAGGGATCACATTGTAGAGCAGGAACCGGGCGGATCCCTTGAAAATGCCGTCCGGATAGGTGTCGAAGGTGATCACGCTGTTTATCATATGACTGGCAAACAGCTCCGAGCGCACGAACCAGAAGGACAGGCTGCCCATCAGCAGGGCAAACGCCGTCACAAGCCCTGCCCCCGTCACCGTAAACAACAGAAATAACAGCAGGCGCTCTACGCTGAAACAGAAAACGCAGATCAGCAGCAGGCCATACAGCAGATCGCCGATCGCGGAGGTATTTGTCGCGGAGGTCATCACACTGAGCAGGACATTTTTAGGCTGGACCAGATACGAGTCCAGCTTGCCGTTGATGATCAGCTCCGGCAGGGCAAATACCCGCGCAAACAGGATCCGCGACAGACCGAAACTGCTCGCCGCAAGCCCCCACAGCAGCATGACTTCGCGCATCGTATAGCCGCCGACATCGTCCCGCAGGCGCAGCAGGATCACCCACTGCACGATAAAGGTCGCATTGTTGAGCATCATAAATAAGACATTTGTCACAAAAGTGACCTTGTTGAGCATCTCCCGCATAATGTTGTACTTGACTGAGAGCGCGCACACCCGCAGCTGATTTTTAACCGCCGTTAACATACAGTTTCCTCCCTCCCTTTTCATAGATCCAGAACAGCAGCCCGCAGCCCAGGACCAGATAGACCACCTGCGCCGCCAGGATCTCCAGACACTTTTCCGCGCTGAAATCGACGATCAGCTTTGCAGGTCCGTAACACACCGTATAGATCGGCGTCAGCTTCAATACCGGCTGCAGGGCTGCCGGAAAGATCTCTATCGGAAAGATCGTTCCCACGACCAGGATCATCTTGTCGTACAGCCACTGGAACGGGTCGGCATCCTCGATCCAGAATGACAGCATGCTGATACATATCTTGAACACTGCGTGGATCGTCATCCCGAGTACTGTGCACGGCACTGCCGCCAGAAGCGTGATCCCCCGAAATCCCGGGATCCCTCCCACCATTGTCACCCCGATCACAACCGTGAGCACAGCGTACATCGGCAGCTGTATGCTCCACTCTGCCGTGTATTTTGCAAGGATATACAGCGGGTAGCAGTAGGGTTTGTTCACCAGATACGCGATATTCCCACCCCGTATATCCGCCGACACCTGCTGCCGTATCGTCGCCGAGCGCGCGCCAAACCAGATCATCTCCGTGATCATCACATACCAGATCATCTGCTCCTTCGTGTACCCCGCGATCAGATCCTCCGGCGACGCGTACATATAGTCCCACAGATTGATAAATATAAAGCTCAGCATGAAGTAGCTGATAAATCCCATCGCGATATTTGCCGCATACTGCAGATTTTCCATCAGCACCGAGCGGTATATCACCACATATTTTCTCATTGCGCTCTCTCCCTCCCCTCTGATCGGTAGATCTCCATGATGATATTTTCGAGCGGTATATTCGAGATATTGATGTCCTCCACATGCTCCGCGTCGATGCTGCGGAGCGCGTCGTTGATCTTCATCACCGAGGTGTCCACCTCAAGCCTGACATGACTGCCTTTCTGTTTCAATATCGTTATGCCCTCCGCCGGGGGCAGCACTGTCTCCTCCTGCAGCTTCACCTCCACGATCTTCTTATTCAGATAGTGGTATTTCAGATGCTCCATGGAGTCGTCCATCACGATCTGACCGGAGTTGACGATGACGATGCGCTTGCAGAGCTTCTCGATATCCCCGATGTCATGGCTGGTCAGAAAGATGGTCGTGTGGAGCTCCCTGTTCATCTGCTTGATCAGCATACGGATATTTTCCTTCACGACCGGGTCCAGACCGATCGTCGGCTCATCGAGGAACAGCACTTTGGGCTTGTGGATCAGAGACGCCACGATCTCGCAGCGGATGCGCTGCCCCAGCGACAGGTTCCGGACCGGTGTGTTGATGAAGTCCGAAAGTTCAAAGATCTCTGAAAGCTCCGCGATGCGCCGCTCGGACTCTCCGCCCGACAGATCATAGATCGCGCCGAAGAAACAGAAATTGTCGTACGGTGTCAGATGTGTCCAGAGCTGCTCCTTCTGCCCGAACACCGTGCCGATCTGATAAGCTAGCTGCTTTCTCTTTTTCACAGGATCGATGCCAAGCACTTCCACCCTGCCGCCGTCAGGGTACAGGATCCCTGTCAGCATCTTGATCGTCGTGCTCTTGCCAGCCCCGTTCGGTCCGATAAAGGCGAGCACTTCCCCCTCCTCCACGCCAAACGACACCCTGTCGACTGCCCTGATCTCCTCCGTCTGCGGGTGGAAGACCGCCCTGATGCTGCCTCTCATACCCTTCTCCTTGCGCTTCACCCTGAAATTCTTGGTCAGCGCCTCCGCCTCGATCACTCTCATTGTCTGTCCCTCCTCAGAAATATTTAAATAATCGAGTAGGGGAATGATCTGCTCCCCTACTCGCGCGCGGGGTGCGTGCAGCAGCGCTGCTACTTTCCCTGCGCACCCCTGTGCATAAAAAAGAGCCGTCATGTTACATACACTTTCATGTATATACCATGCGGCTCCCCATTTATCGAGATAAACTGTCCGAATCACTTTCGATCGCCGCATAGCCAAATAAGACTTTTCGTCCTACGGCCATGCGTTCCACCATCTCATTACCGGTGATCGTCTGTGACCGTATGCTGAAAAATCTGAATCTGCTGCATAATCGAAATAAATAGTGCGTTCTTATTATCGCAATTCGGCATGTTCATTCTCTCCTGTTACCAAAAACATTGTCAAGTCTATAAATTTCTAATAGGATAGCACAGCCTTATGTAAAAAGCAAGCTCTTTTTGGTCATATTTTCACTCATATTTTCACTCCGTCTCCTCCATGCGGTAGCCCACGCCGCGCACCGTTTTCAGGCAGACTGGCTGATGGAGCTTCTCGCGCAGCCGCTTCATGGTCACAGTGAGCGTGTTGTCATTGACGGCGTTTCCGTTGGCATCCCAGATCTTCTCCAGCAGCTTTTCCCTCGTGACAGTCCTGCCCTTATTCTGTAGCAGGTACAGCAGCAGCAGGTACTCTGACGGGCTCAGGCTGACAGTCTCCGCCCCGCAGAGCACCTGCCTCCTTCTCCGGTCAAGCACCAATGCATCGCAGGTCAGGCGCTGCTGTACTGTCTCACGCCCCCGCAGCAGAGCGCGGATCCGCGTCATCAAAACATCCAGCGCAAAGGGTTTCACGATATAACCGTCACGCGGATCTCCCCGCACGGTGATAAAGATGACCGGCAGCTCGCTCCATGTCTGGCGGATCCACTGACATAAGAATCTGCCGTCGCCCTCCGGCATGTTCCAGTCCACCAGCACCAGTGACGGAAGCATACAGCAGAGCGCCTGTTTGATCTCCGAAAGCGTCGGAAACACCCACACGCGGTAGCCGTCTCTCGCCAGAAACTCCCTCACTGCATGGGATATATCCTCATCCTCCTCCACATAATAAATATCGATCATCTCACAACACCTCGCTATCCCCGAAATAGTATTCAAAATACCGTTTCCGCAAAGGCTGGTAGGATCCCCTCGGAAGATAGATCTTCTTCCCGGTATCCATCTGTACTTCCTGCGCATTCAGGCTGACCACATGCTCCAGATTCACGATGTAGGCAACCCCTACCCGCGAAAATTCCGGATAGCAGGAAAGCTTCCCGTATATCTCAGCCATCGTCCGGCGAAGCCCATACTGTTCGCCGTTTGACAGATACAGACACTGTGTCTTTCCCTCTGCCTCACAGTACACGATCTCATCGACTGCCACGCGCTGGATCCTTCCATCGATGCGCAGCAGCAGATATTTCCGGCGTGCTTCCTCCATGTCCTCGAGGATCTTGTCCAGCACCGGAAACAATGTTTCCTCCGTGATCGGTTTCACAAGATACTGCGACGCGTCCACGCCAAAAGCATCCAGTGCATGTTCCCTGGATGATGTGAGAAAAATGATAATGCCGTTGCTGCCCATGCTGCGCAGCTCACGAGACGCCTCTGTGCCTAATTTTCCAGGCATGTATATATCCATCAATATACAGTCTGGCATATACTCTTTCTCCCTGACCTTATCGAGCAGTTCATCGGCACTCTCAAACCGCTCTATCGCAAACACTATCCCGGAATGCCTTTCCCCGTAATGTCTCAACATCCGTTCCGTCTTATCCAATTCTGCCTCCTCGTCATCACAGAGTGCTATCAGATACATCCCAAGTCCCCCTCTTTTCCTATCAGATTATCAGTCTTTTCATTCTGCCGCAGGAATATTCATGATCAGGCGAAATACAAACACCCCGTTATCATTCTTAAAGTCATACTCCCCTCCAAAGTTCTCCGCCGTCTTGATGATACTCAGCACACCGATCCCGCCAGTGAACTCCGGTTTAGGCTGTCCGTTTTTTAGTTCCGTCTCGATCCTGCAGGTATTGCTGCAGATGATCACCAGTTTGTTTTTCTTCCTTTTGAGTACCAGCTGGATAAAGCACTCCCGCTCTGACGACTGTCTCTTTACCTCGATACAGCCATAGATCGCATTTTCGTAAGCGTTCGCCAGTATTGTGACGAGATCGATATTGGGTATCGTCAGATTCCCACCGAGTTCAACGTCCAGCGTGACATTGATCTGCTCCCTCCTCGCCCTTCTGGTATACGCTGACAGTAGATTGTTGACCGTCGTGTTGGCACATATATTCTCCGCTATGTGCTTGTTCATCTCCCTGTCGTATTCTTTCAGATACTGCAGGAGTTCCTCGTTCTGCCCTCTGCGGGCATGTTCGGCAATCACGGCATTATGATGTCTGGCATCGTGACGGATGCGCTTCCCGGACTCCACTGATTCCTGCAAAAGCTCCATGTTGCGCTCCAGCAGCCGGTGGGTCATCTGCATCAGCTGGTTTTCTTTCTGGTACTCCCTCTCCTTGCCGATGTGCAGATACAGGCGGAAGATCAGCAGCTGCAGCGCGCCTGTCAGGAAAAAGTTCGTGATGATCTGGAACAGATGGTACGGCGTCTGCTCCACCGCTCTGGGATTCATGATGAACCCTATGCCAAAGAGGATACTGATGATCATAACGCCGACGCTGAACCTGTCCAGCTCGTTCTCCACATAATATCCGAATCCCCTGATATCCACCTTGATCTTCCTGTCTATAAAATATGCCATAAACGCGATCAATACAATACGGGTCACGATATCCGCCCACACATTCCTGTCAAAAAAGATGACAGAAACCTCGATCCCCCCGATCAGAAATACCGCAAGCAGATAAAAAGTGAGTGCAAGCTTGTACACCGTCAGATAGATCGGATCCCTGCTCATAAAGACTGCGAACACGCAAAAGCAGATGAACATCGCAAACGCCACGATGCGCACACAGTTCGACCAGTCCAGCATATACCAGATACAGGCTGGCACAGTCACCGCCACACCAAAAAGCACATAACCTATCACTGTCTTTCTGCGGTCATACCGCGGTTCGCTGAGCAGGGAAAACAGCAGGATCGTCCCTACCAGACTCAGTGCAAACCGTATGAACGCTATGTATACCGGACCACCTAACATGACAATCCCACCTCCCCTACAGATACTTGTCGATCGCCTTCACCGTCTCCAACAGTCCGATCATCAGCTTTCCTGTCTGATCCGCCTTGCGGCTGGTATCCGTTCCAAGCTCCGCCGCCTCCGCAGCATCCCGTTTTACGGAAGCTGCCACCTCGAGCACTTCATTTAAGAGCATCGTACTCTTCTCTTTCTCCTGATTGATGCTGTCGATCTTCCTGGCATTATTGTCATTGGAGATCTGCGTCGTTCCGCAGAGCACGATCATGTACACTACCGCCGATGCACCCTGCAGCAGGAGGGAAGTGCTGTTTAACGGCGCGCCCGAGTGCATATGTCCGAGCACTGCTGCGATATAGAACACATCGACCACATTGATCGCGCCAAATACTGCCGCGATCCTCAGGATCAATTTGAGATCATAATATAAGATATAGATTACCGTCAGCGGAAAAACCATCATGAACACAAGATCATTCTGCGCACCAAACACTGCAAGCCCGTACACGACCATGTAGCCGATCACAGAGACATGCTGAAATGCCATGCTGTCCTTTTTGTGAAAATATACAGCATAACATGCAATCATGGAGATGACTACCGACAGATCCACCGCGAGCATAAAACCAAAACTGATATTCTCCTGCGCATAATCACCAATATATCCAAAAAATAAAAACATATCAATGATCGTAACGATCGTAAGTACGAACTTATTCACTCTCTTTTCTTTTCCATATTGCTTTTCTGCCATCAAGATCATCCCTTCTCTTTATTTGATATATTTTATACACGTATAGGTCAAAAAAGAAGTTGCCAAAGCTTCATTTAGGAAAATGAGTGCTCAAGCAACTTAAAATGAGTAATGTGAATTGCCGCCGCAATTCATATTTTATATCAAAATTTGTCGAAAAAAATAACCTTGGCATAAATCGCATATTTTTGGGTATAATCTGCATTTTAACTCACTGCGGTGTCCGCCTCCTGTCGATATAGTCCGCCAGCATTGCGACAGTCCCATCGATCCCCAGCTTGCTGCTGTTTATGGCAATGTCATAGTTTCTGGAATCCCCCCATCTCCTGTCACAGTGCCCGTTGTGATACCGTCTGCGCTTCATATCCTTCTCACGGATCCTGCGCACCGCCTGCTCCTTCGACAGCCCGTACAGTTTCATGATACGGTCGATCTTCTTGTCCATATCGCCGAGCACGAAGATCGAGACCAGACTGTCATACGCTTTCAGGATCGTCTCACTGCACCTGCCGACGATCACGAAGGACTCGCCTGACGACGCTTTCTTCCTCAGATGATCGAACTGGATCAGATACAGGTTTTCCTCGAGTGAGCTGCTGTAGCCGCGCACCGTTCTCGACGTCAGCCTGCTTCTGTGCTTCTCGTCGAGCCCTTTTAGATGCTGCATGTCCATATTCTTCGCCGCCGCGATCTCATCTAGCAGATTGTGGTCAAGCAGCTGGATCCCATAGTGTTCCGAGAGCCGCTGCGCGATCTCGTGACCACCGCTGCCATATTCCCTGCCTACAGAGATAATCAATTGTTTTTCCATCAGCTTCGCCTCCCTTTATAAATATCTCACATAGATGATGAGCATGGAGATCAGCACTACGATCACTGTAGCCGGTACCATTTTCTTGCAGTACTGTCCCCACTTGATCATGTAACCCTCTCTCGCCGCCGTCGCAATGCCGACAACATTTGCAGATGCTCCGATCGGTGTGGCGCTTCCACCGATATCTGTTCCCATCGCCAGCGTCCACGCGAGCGTGGAGAGATCCACACCGTAAGTGAGCGACAGACTCCTGATGATCGGTATCATCGTCGTCGCAAACGGTATGTTGTCTACAAACGCGCTGGCGATCGCCGACAGCCATATGATGATCACGATCATGACCATGACATTGCCGCCGCTGATCCTGCCGATAAACGCCGCCATGATCTCCAGTATCCCCGTCTGTTCCAGACCGCCGATCACGACAAACAGACCGATAAAGAACAGCAGTGTCTTGTAATCCACTTTTTTCAGCAGCACGGCTGCATACCTCCATGATGTTGCCAGTGTCGCGACTGCAACGATCATTCCGATCGTGGATACTGTCAGACCTGTCTGCGCGTGTGTGACCAGCAGCACGATCGCAGCAGCAAAGATAACACTGCTGACCATGAAGCCCTTTTTGTCCGTGATCGTTGACTCCGGGCTTGGCAGACTGCTGTGATCGATCACTTCTGCCGCACTCTTTTTCAACTCCCTGCCAAAGATCAGATAGAAATAGACCAGCACCGCGATCAGCGATATGGCTGCGATCAGCCCCGTGTTTGTCACAAAATCCGTAAACGAATAACCGAGTGATGTACCGATGATGATGTTTGGCGGATCTCCGCACATCGTAGCCGAACCACCCAAGTTGGCACAGAAGATCTCGGATAAGATCATCGGGACGGGATCGAACTTCAACAGCTGTGACAGCTCGATCGTGACCGCCGCCAGAAATAAAATGACTGTGATGCTGTCAATGAACATCGCCAGCACGGTTGCCAGAACCATGAACGTGATAAACAGCGGTATCACCCGATACTTTACAAGCTTGGCGATGCGCATGCACAGCCATCTGAAAAAACCTACCCTCGCCATGCCTTCCACCATCACCATCATACCAAAGATAAACAGAATCGTCTCCCAGTTGATGCCTGCACTGCTCTCTGTCGACTCCCCGGACAGATACCAGAACTCTGCCGCAGCGATACTCTTTAGATTGATCGTTTCGATCACCGCTGTCATGCTGTGCATTCCCACACCGAACACCAAAATGATCGTCAGCAGTGCACACACCAGTGAGACAACATGTCTCTCCACAATCTCAGTCACGATAAAAACAAACATTGCAATAAAAATGATCACTGCAAAGACCTGCGCTACCATATGAATCCCTTCTTTCTAACATTGTGGCATGCAGATAGATATCCGACACATCCTGCATCGTTCTTTTCTACAGCCCTTTTATAATATGTAACGATATTATATAATGACAATGTCAGTCTCGCTTCTTCCCATCCGACTGGTGCATGTAATCCATGACCAGTTCTCTGGGTGCCTTCCCGAGGGATCGTACTGTTTCCGGATACCTATAAGATTTGCCTGTGAACAGAAGTACACGATCACAGCACAACAAGAACCGCTGCGGATTCAGTTTCATCGACTGCTGTTCGGTTCCTCTGTACTCATTCAATATTTCTGTTGTACATGCTGCGACATCATTTATGTCCGTCTGGAACGATCTGGAATACAGAAGCGGACTTTTGCCGCATCCGCGCAGAGCAAAAAGCTCCTCCGTCACATGATCAAGATACGTTCCTGCCAGCAGCATTACTGCCGCCAATATAAGGCTGATGATCCTGTATTTCCTCTTATGCACCATAATTCCTTCTTCTCCATCATAGACCGTCGTAATTATAGCACACTTTTTCTTTCAGGAAAAGAGGATAAATATTGCAGATTATGACCAGAACTGGTAAAATGATATGCAACAGTGAAGTAATATTATATTTTTACATAAAAGGGGAATGTCATGAGCATTTTAATGAAATCAAAAGGAAAAGACCTGTTATCATCCCTATCAGCGCTCGAGAAAGCTGATTACAGCAGGAAATCTGCACAGCTCGATCAAATGTACCGCCGTCTCACCGCAGGACGCGCCCAGTTTGAGGATGTGATGTCCAATATCTTCGATACCCTGATGAATATCAGTTCGTTAGATCTCTCGCTGAGCCGCTATGCAGAATTGCTCCAGCAGGTATCAGACAGTATTTCTGCGGCAACGGAACTGATCCTTCAGGCATCTGGCAAAGCTGCCTGCGTCTCGTCTACAGTATCGTCACAGCACGAAGACCTGACCAACACGATCATCGAAGTCTCGGAAGCGTCGGGCAGCGTATACCAGAAGATCGAGGAGGGGCAGCAGGAGCTTACCTCCACCAGAGATCTGTCCGACGACACGATCCGTGCCTCAAAGGAGATGCAGCAGGACATGAACCAGCTCTCCGACATCATCAGTCAGATGAACAACGTGATCGCCGGGATCAATTCGATCTCCTCCCAGACAAACCTGCTCGCGCTGAATGCCTCCATCGAGGCGGCGAGGGCCGGTGACGCCGGAAAGGGGTTTGCGGTCGTCGCCGAGGAGATCAGACAGCTCGCGGACGAGACGCAGAATCTGACCGCGAGCATGGGGCATTTCGTGACCGATATCCACACTGCCTCCGAGAAGAGTGTAAAAAGCGTCGATACGACGATCGATTCCCTGCAGACTGTCACGCAGAAGATCAGCCATGTCTGGGAACTGAACGAGGACAACAGAAAAAAACTGGAAAAGATAACAAACAATATCTCCTCACTCGCAGGGCTCAGCGAGGAGATCAGCAGCTCCATCATCGAGTTGGAATCGCGCGCTGCCGATATCGAGGGTCAGTGCGGTGTACTGCACGAGGATACGGTCAGGCTGCAGGAGCATGGCAGGGATATCAACAATATCGTCGCTCCCCTCGAATCGATCGAAACGAAGCTGGACGACTCTGCCAAGATCATGGGAATCATGACAAAAGATGCCTTTTACGAGCTGGAGAACAAAAACTTTGCCGAATACATTGATAAGGCGATCACTGCGCATAAGAACTGGCTTGGAAACCTCGAGCGCATCGTGAAAGAAAAAACGATCCTGCCACTGCAGATCAATGACAGGAAATGTGGTTTTGGACATTTTTACTATGCGATGAATCCGACCAACCCGGAGATCCTAAAGATCTGGAAAGAGCTGGGCGAAAAGCATAAAAAATTTCATTCCTATGGAAAACAGGCGCTCGAGGCACTGTTTGATGAGGACTACACCAAGGCTGAGCGTGTATACCAGGAGGCTGTCCAGCATTCTGCGACACTGAGACAGGATCTGGATGCTGTCAAGAAAGCACTGGGATATTAGTATCAGTACTGATCAAAAAATTCATTCAGATTCAGGAGGCATTTTATCATCACCTTCATCTCATCTTCGTCAAGGTTCTTCATGATCGCCTTGATCATGTTCTGATGAAATCCCCGGTGATGGTAAAATGCTTTTTTTCCTTTGGGGGTGAGAACCACCAAAACGACCCTCTTGTCTGTCGTGCTCCGCTCCCGCACGATATATCCCTTGTCCTCGAGACTGTTCATGTTCGTGGTGAGCGTCCCCATGGTCACATCAAGGCGCTTTGCGATATCCGACATCCTGCGCGGTTCCTCGATGCCGATGGCTTCTATGATATGCATATCATTGTTCGTGATATCCTTATACTCCTCGGTGATGACCGCTTTCTCCTCTATGCTCATGACATTGTTAAAGAGCTTTACGAGCGTCTCGTTCAACATTCTTCTCGTCGTCTTTTCCATGTTCCTGATTTACCTCCTGGTTCTCCTCATAACACGGAAGAACGCTTCCCTGCGCGCTCCTCCCGCATAAAGCTTACAAGGAGGCGCCTTTTGCAGCCTTCTAAAGCTTCATGCTCACCAGACCAGTATGCTGGCTCCGTAAGTCAGCCCTGCCCCGAAACCTGACAGCACCAGCCTGTCGCCCTCCTTGATGCCGCCGCTGCGGTTCCACTCGTCGAGCAGTACCGGTATCGTGGCGGAGGACATATTGCCTGCCTTATGTATATTCATCGGAAACCTTGCGATGTCCGCCTTAAGCCTCTTTGCGACCGACTCTATGATGCGCACATTTGCCTGATGCAGCATGAACCAGTCAACATCCTCCACCGCGAGATCTGCCCTGTCCAGCGCTTCCTGGATACATGCCGGCACCTGCTTGGTGGCGAACTTGTAGACCTCCTGTCCATCCATATGGATATAACTGCTCTCCATCTGCCTCTTTGGGGTGAATGCATTGTTCACGGCGCGTTCCCCGCAGGAGAGCACCATGCCCTTTGCGCCGTCCGAACCCTGCACCATGCATTCCATACCTGCCCTGCGTCCATTGCTGCGGATGATCTCCTCCCCGGACGCCTCCACAAACGCTGCGCCCGCACCGTCACCAAAGAGGATACAGGTGCCTCTGTCACTCCAGTCCACAAGCTTTGACAACACTTCACTACCCACGACCAGCGCATTTTTGTAGATGCCGGTCTGGAGATACACATATGCCGTGTTCAGCGCGAACAGGAATCCCGAGCACGCGGCATTTAAGTCAAACGCCACCGCATTGGATGCCCCGATCAAGTCCTGAACCTGACATGCGCAGCACGGCAGAAGCAGCTCCGGTGAACATGTCGCAACCAGTATCAGATCGACCTCATCAGCGGTCTTCCCCGCCATCTCCAGCGCTCTGCTGCACGCGTCAGCCGCCAGCGTGGACACTGTCTCCCCGCCGGAGATCCTGCGCTCCGCGATCCCTGTCCGCTTCTGGATCCACTCGTCGGAAGTTTCCACCAGCTTCTCGAGATCAAAATTTGTCACTACTTTTTCCGGCAGTGCACTTCCCGTTCCGGTTATATTTATCGTCATTGGGCAAATTCCTCCATTATATCGGCTACAGTCTCTATCCTGTCTGCCCTGTAGGCATTGCTGCCACAGAATATCAGTCCTTCATCGAGATTCCCTTCCACCGCGTTGATCAGCGCCTCGGTGATGCAGTACGGCGCCGTGTCCGGCCTGCAGGTCGTGATGCACTGCCTGCAGCCCCTCATAAAGCGCTCGCCCGCACTTACCTTGTCAAGAAATGCGTTGTGTATCGCGCGCCCCGGCATTCCCACCGGGCTCTTGACGATGACGATGTCCTCTCTCTTCGCATCGATATACGCCTGTTTGTAGGCATCGGAAGCATCACATTCCCTGGTCGTCACAAAGCGCGTTGCGATCTGCACCCCTTTTGCCCCCATCGCGAGGCAGTGCTCCAGATCCCTGCGCTCATAGATGCCGCCCGCCACGACGACCGGCGCTCCAAGTTCGTCTGCAAGCTCTATGACCGCTCGCACCTCGTCATCATAGTTCTTCTCATTTGTCACTGTGTACGCCTCGATGTCCTCTCTGGCAAATCCCAGATGACCGCCTGCCAACGGTCCCTCGACCACGACGAGATCCGGTTTCCTGTCATACTTCTTTTTCCAGTGTTTCGAGATCACATGCAGCGCTTTCCTGCTCGAGACAATAGGAGCGATCCTGGCGTCACCCGCAAGCTCGGGCAGGTTCATGGGAAGTCCTGCACCCGATATGATCAGGTCGACACCTGCTGCCACTGCCGCCTTTACGTAGTCCTCATACCGTCTCGTCACTACCATGATATTGACACCAATGATACCGCCATCTGCCGCTGCCCTCGCCTTTCTGATCTCCTCGCCGACCGCTTTCAGGTTACACTCGATCGGATTCTTATGAAAATCAGGATCGCGATAGCCGATCTGGGCAGTCGATATCACACCGACGCCGCCCGACGCCGCCACTGCGCCCGCCAGCCCTGACAGACTCACACCGACGCCCATTCCACCCTGTATCACAGGAATGCGCGCGCAAAGGTCTCCTATCCTTAACTCATTCATCTCTCTATCCTCTAAAAATTCCGAAAACGCTCATAGCGCTCCGTTGCGATCTGTTCTCCGCTCTTTTTGTCATACTTCTCCAGAAATTCCTTGATGTGCTCTTTCATATAGCCGCCGATCGCCGCCGCTGTCTTCCTGTCCGCGCCGCCAAACTCCGGGATAATGCGCTCGATCACGCCGAGCCGCTTGAGATCCTGCGCGGTGATGTTCATGACTTCACTCGCCTCCTGCGCCCTGTTGGAATCCTTCCACAAGATGGACGCGAACCCCTCCGGTGAGAGGATCGAGTACGTCGCATTCTCCATCATCCACACTTCGTTTCCGACCGCTGTCGCAAGCGCACCGCCGCTGCCGCCCTCGCCGATGAGAATGCAGAGCACCGGTACTTTCAACCCTGACATCTCCAACAGATTCCTCGCGATCGCCTCTCCCTGTCCGCGCTCCTCAGCCTCAAGTCCGCAGAATGCGCCGGAAGTGTTGACAAAACTGATGATCGGACGATTGAATTTCTCCGCCTGTTTCATCAGGCGCAGCGCCTTGCGGTAGCCCTCCGGAAGCGGCATACCAAAGTTTCTCTCCTGACATTCCTTGATGTCCTTACCCTTGATGTCCGCCACCACCGTAACGGGCTGCCCCTCGATAAATCCGATCCCGCCGATCAGCGCCTTGTCATCAGCAAAACCTCTGTCGCCGTGTGCCTCGACGAAAATATCAAATATACTGTCCATGTAATCGAGCGCTGACGGGCGTTCCACCTGGCGGACAGCCTTGACCTTCTCCCACGCGCTGCGCGGTTTGGACTTCCACGACAGTTCTTTTAGCTCCTCGCTGAGTTCAAAGTGAACGCCTGTGTCCGAATCAAAATCTGCATAAGTCTTTTTGCCTGTACCCTGATGGGACTTGATCAGGAAACGGATCGTCTTCTTCAAGTTCTCGCGCAGTACGATCCCGTCAACAAAACCGTGCTCCACCAGAAATTCCGCTGTCTGGAATCCCTCCGGAAGCTCCTGGCCGATCGTCTGCTTGATGACTCTTGGTCCCGCAAAACCGATCAGTGCCCCCGGCTCAGCCATGATCACGTCGCCAAGCATCGCAAAGCTTGCCGTGACACCGCCGGTCGTGGGGTCTGTCAGGATCGTGCAGTACAACAGCCCGGCATCACCGTGCCGCTTGATCGCAGCCGAAGTCTTTGCCATCTGCATCAGCGAGACGATCCCCTCCTGCATTCTGGCACCACCGGAACAGCAGAACAGAAACACCGGAAGCCTCAGCTGCGTCGCGCGCTCGATCGCCCTGGTGATCTTCTCGCCCACAACATGGCCCATACTCGCCATCATAAAGCGGGAATCGCACACACCCAGGACGATGTCATCGCCAAATACCTTGCATCGCCCGACAGTCACCGCCTCATTCAATCCGGTCTTTTCCCTCGCTGCCGCAAGTTTGTCCTCGTACCCCTCATAGTCCAGCGGGTTGCTTACTTCCATATCCTCGAACCATGGCTCAAAGCTCTTCGCGTCAGCGACCATGCGGATACGATTGTTGGTCTTCACCCTGAAATAACCGCCGCACTCATAGCACTCATACTTTTTCTTCACGACGCGCGCACGGTCTACCATCCTGCCGCACTTCGGACACTTGACAAGACCTGTGTCCTCTTTGTTCTCAGTGTTTGTCTCCTCCGCAGCCCCCTGCGCGTCCTCTGATCTGCTCTTTAGCTTTTCCTCGATTTTATTGTACAAATTAACAGGAAATCTTCTTCCAGTTTTGATATGTTGTGATCTGTCCATTACCCAGCCTCCTCACTGCCCACGCAGTGTTTTCACGTTCCTATGGCAAACATCAGCTCCGCCTTGCAGGCAACCTTGCCGTCGACCGTGGCAACCGCCTCCCCGACGCCGATCGGTCCCTTCACCTTCGTGATCTTAGTCTCGAGCATCAGCACATCGCCCGGGAGCACTTTCTGCTTAAACCGCGCTTTGTTGATCCCTGCAAAATAGGCTGTCCTGCCCTTCCACTCCGGCAGTCCCAGCAGCGCGACGGCTCCGACCTGCGCCAGCGCCTCCACGATCAGTACGCCCGGCATCACAGGATTTCCCGGAAAGTGCCCTGCAAAATACGGTTCATTAAAGCTCACACACTTTTTTCCAAGTGCCCTGACGCCCTCCTCGAGCTCCTCGATGGTATCGATCAGCATGAACGGATGTCTGTGCGGAATGATCTCCATGATTTCCTTTGCTGTATAAACTGACATATGTGTCACCTTTTTCCTTTTATATATAAACCAACTATTTTTTAATCCTGCTCCACATACTTCTTCACCAGAATGCTCGCATTGTGCCCGCCAAAGCCCAGTGAATTGCTGAGTGCGTAGGTGAAGTCCTCACTGCAGCTCTCCTTACAGTAATCCAGATCCATCTCCGCCTCACTCTCCGTGAGCCCGACTGTCCGATGGATATACCCTTCCTGCAATTCCTTCACACAGGTGACAAACTCAACCGCTCCTGCAGCTCCTAAGAGATGCCCCACCATCGACTTGGTGGAGTTGATCCTGATGTCTTTGGCATGCTCCCCAAACGCAAGCTTGATGGCTCTCGTCTCGAACAGGTCGTTGTGATGTGTTGACGTTCCGTGGGCATTGATGTATGTGATCTCATCCGGTGAGATGCCCGCGTCCTTCACGGCGTTGAGCATCGCTGCCGCCGCACCCTCGCCGTCCTCAGCAGGCGACGTGATGTGATACGCGTCCGACGAGCAGCCGTATCCCACAACCTCCGCATAGATCCTGGCACCGCGTGCCCTGGCATGCTCAAGTTCCTCGAGCACGACGATCCCTGCACCCTCACCCATGACGAAACCGCTTCTGTCCTTGTCAAACGGGATCGAGCAGCGCGCCGGATCCTCACAGTTTGAGAGTGCTGTCAGGGAAGAAAAGCCCGCAATACCGATCGGGGTGATGGAACTCTCTGTCCCGCCTGCCACCATGATATCCGCATCACCGTACTGGATCGTCCGGAATGCCTCGCCGATGGAGTTCGTACCTGTAGCGCAGGCTGTCACCACATTGATGCTCTTGCCTTTGAGATTGTAGGCTATGCTCACATTTCCCGCCGCCATATTGGATATCATCAGCGGTACCAACAGGGGTGCTACCCTCGAGGGACCTTTTTCCTCCAGCTTCGTGTGTTCCCGCTCCATCGCCTGCAGGCTGCCAATGCCGCTTCCCACCGCACAGCCTGCCCTGTAGGGATCTTCCTTCGTCATATCAAGACCGGCGTCCTCGATCGCTTCCTTCGCCGCGACAACGGCAAACTGGCAGAACGGTTCCATCCTGCGCGCTGCCTTTTTGTCCATATGATCAGCTGCACTAAAGTCCTTGACCTCCGCTGCCAGCTTGCATTTGTAGTCTGCTGTATCAAAATAGGAAATCGGTCCAAAACCGATTTTTCCCTCTTTTACGCCATTCCAGAAAGATGCAACATCATTGCCGATCGGGGTTACTGCCCCCATTCCTGTTACCACTACTCTTCTTTTCATTTTTACACCCCTTGCATTTCTCAAACACGCTCTGCGCACATACCAATCAATCGTTTCAAAGTTATATACACATACCGCCATCCACGCAGATGACCTGACCTGTGATGTAGTCCGAATGCTCGCCTGCCAGAAACAGCACCAGATCGGCGATATTTTTTGTGCTTCCCATCTTTCCCATAGGGATCATGCTGTTCAGCGTCTTTTTTGCCTCTTCTGTCATGTTCTTTGTCATATCCGTGTCAATAAATCCCGGCGCAACCGCATTGACATTGATGCCGCGGCTGGCAAACTCCCTCGCCACACTCTTGGTAAGCCCGATCAGTCCCGCTTTCGATGCTGCGTAATTTGCCTGCCCCGCGTTTCCGAGGACACCGCTCACGGAAGAAATATTGATGATCTTGCCGCTGCGCTGTTTGACCATGCCGCGCGAGAACTGTCTGATCATGTTAAAGGCACCTTTGAGATTCGTGTCAAGCACTGCGTCGTAGTCTTCCTCCGACATGCGCATGATCAGATTGTCTCTGGTCACGCCCGCATTGTTCACAAGGATATCCACCTTCTGGTACTTTGCAAGGATCTCCTTGGCAAATGCCTCACTGGATGCAAAATCAGCCACATTGCACTGCATCGCCTCCGCGCTGCCACCATTTTGCTCGATCTGTGCAACTACCTCCTGGGCGCTCTCCCTCGAGCCATTGTAATTCACGATGACCGCCGCACCGTTTTTTGCCAGCATAAGTGCGATCTCTCTGCCGATCCCTCTGCCAGCCCCTGTCACAAGCGCCACTTTTCCCGTTAACATTTCAATTCCTCCAATGCTTTATCCAGATCCGCCAGCTTATCTATATTCAAGCATTTGACGTTCTTATCGATCTTTTTCATAAAACCACTCAGCGTCTTTCCGGGTCCGATCTCTATGAACGTGCCAACACCGTCTGCGATCATTTTCTCGATCGTCTGCTGCCAGCACACGGAATTGGACACCTGGTTTTTCAGAAGCGTCTTGACTGGTGCAGCTTCTGTCACTTCAAGTGCGTCCACATTGCTGATATACGGAATGGAAGGATTTCTGAGCTTAATACGATACAGCTCCTTCTCCAGTTTGTCCCCCGCTCCGCTCAACAGCTGTGAGTGGAACGGTCCGCTGACTTTCAGCGGCACACAGCGCTTTGCTCCGGATTCCAAACATGTATTCGATACCTCTGCCACTGAGCGCTCCGCACCCGTGATGACAATCTGACCCGGGCAATTGTAGTTTGCGATGGTCACGATCCCGTCCGTCTGGCGGCAGATCTCTTTGATCTTATCGCTGTCAAGCCCGAGCACTGCTGTCATGGCACCGCCCTCCGGATACGCTTCCTGCATGAAGATCCCGCGCTTTCTGATAATGCAGAACAGATCCTTTAGATCCATGACATCCGCTGCTGCAAGCGCCCCGTACTCACCCAGACTCAAACCTGCCGTGATATCTGCCTTGACACCCTTTGACTCGAGCACTTTGAGGATCGCCACTTCGGTTGTGAGCATTGCGATCTGTGTGTACTCTGTGATGTTCAGTTTGTCATTCTCGGCAAAGCAGAGTTCTTCCATGTCAAGTCCCGACACGTTTCCTGCAAGCTCATAGACCTTCTTTGCCTCCTCGTATGTATCATAAAAATCCTTTCCCATGCCCACATACTGTGAACCCTGTCCCGGAAAGATAAATGCTGTTTTGCTCATCTCTGCCTCTCTTAGTGATACAGCCAGCACTGTGTCTTGCTGCTGCATCCGTGAATCCTATATCCTATATTTTCCTGCCAAGAAGCTCTTTGCCCTGTTCCATGATCTCTGCTATGATCTCCCTGCATGGCTGTTCTGCCTTCACAAGCCCTGCGATCTGACCTGCCATGACAGTGCCGTTTACCACGTCCCCCTCCATCACTGCTTTTCTGAGGGAACCGAGTGTAAGCTTTTCAAGCTCCATAAAATCGGCGCCTTCCTTTTCAAGCTTGAGGTACTCTTTTGTCATCTTATTGCGGATGCTCCTGACCGGATGTCCTGTCGTCGTGCCGGTCACTGTCGAATCGATGTCCTTTGCCTTGATGAGCATCGCCTTGTAATTCTCATGTACGATAGATTCTGTCGCCGCCACAAAGCGCGTGCCGATCTGCACTGCCTCTGCACCGAGCATAAGCGCCGCCGCAAAGCCTCTGCCGTCCGCGATTCCGCCTGCTGCGATCACAGGGATATCCACTGCATCCACAACCTGCGGCACCAGCGACATGGTGGTGAGCGAACCGATATGCCCGCCGCTCTCCATTCCCTCCGCAACGACTGCATCCGCACCGCCGCGCTGCATCAGTTTTGCCATCGCGACGCTCGCCACCACCGGAATGACTTTCACGCCGGCTTCCTTCCACAGCCGCATATACTTGGACGGATTTCCCGCCCCAGTCGTGACAACCCTGACGCCCTCGTCGACCACCACCTGCGCGATCGCGTCCGCCTCCGGGTTCATCAGCATGATATTGACACCAAAAGGCTTGTCTGTCACTTCCTTAACCTTCTGAATCTGTTCCCTGACAAATTCTGCTGGTGCACCGCCGGCACCGATAATCCCCAATCCGCCGGCTTCCGACACGGCTGCTGCCAGATTATGCTCAGCAACCCATGCCATGCCGCCCTGTATGATCGGATATTCAATCCCTAAAAGTTCTGTAATCCTTGTCTTCATTCAAGCTCCCACTTGCCCGCTTCACCGGACACTCAACTCAGGCCTCAACACCCTTATCCTGCAGATACTTGATGATCGATCCGACTGTTGTGATCTGCTCTAAGTCCTCGGGCGGGATCTCCACACCGTACTCCTCCTGGAATGCGTCCACAAGCTCAAACAGATCGAGCGAATCTGCGTCCAGATCCTCCTTGAACCGTGTCTCCTCCGTGATCTCCACACCCTCGATGTTCAACTGCTCCTCGATGATCTCTTTTACCTTTTCTAACATGTTGTTTCCATCCTTTCTTTTTTCAATTTTCATTTTTTCAATTTCATTTTTCATCTTTTGACCACACTTTACATTGTGCTGATCTGTTTCTTTGCTGCATTTTGTTCGCCTTTGTTATCATTGCAGTTTTAGTGCAGTTTTAGTGCAGCTTCAATGCAGTTTTTATGCGGTTTCAATACTTTGACAGTCGAAATATTTGAAAGCAAAATATTTTGATTCTCAAATATTTTGACTATCAAAGTATTTACTGGCAATAGAATATACCCTGACAGTCTAATTGTCAACTACTTTTTCCAGATTTTTCTGGTTTTAATATTTTGTTTATATTTGAAAATGCTGTTGCGAAATGCGCCGGATCATCCTCCAAAGGGCGAGCCGGCGCATCAGATCTGTATTTATTTAAGATTTGCGAATCTCCACGCTCCTATACTGCTGCGGCAGATCAAGCTCCTGCGTCACATCCAGCATGGGTTCATTGTCGATATCAAAATGAACCCGGCGGGCAGCCGCAGACCGCGGACCGTCCACATTGCAGCGCATATGATAAAAGTTCCAGACCAGACCATCCGGATCTGTCAGATACGAATTGTGCCCTGTGCCGTACTGTCCCTGCGCAGAGTTTGATGACATGAGCGGATAATTGTTTTTGCACCAGTTGGCAGGATCCAGAATATCGCTCCCCATCACTGGTTTCAACAGTCCGACTGTGTAAGTCGCATCCACTGCCGCCGCCGCGTAAGTGACCATCAGCTGTCCCTCCCGCTCCAGCGCATAGGGTCCCTCCACCACATAAGTATGGTTATTCTCCCAGCTGTACTCCGGTCTGGCGATGCAGACAGGGTCACTGACAAGCCGCCACGGTTCCTTCTCATCGATCTGCGCAATGTACAGCCATGCCCCCTGATCCACCGGAAGGAACTGCCGCTGCGACCACATGGCATACATCTTCCCCTCGTATGAAAAGACGGTCATGTCCAGCGAGATGACCTTTCCCTCCTCACACAGAGGCGAACCGTCCTTTTTCACCACCATGACAGGCTCAGACCAGTCCTCCATGCACATGGGATCCCCTCCGTCTCTCAGCACACGGACACGGCTCTCCTCACAGAAAAACTCCCCGGAAGTCGCAGCGTGAAAGACGTAAAGCTTCCCGCCGATCTCATGAAACTCCGGCGCCCAGAGAAGCCCTCCGATGCCCGGATAGGTCTTCGTATCCAGAAAAAGCACCTCGGGTGCCGCAGCGATCCCCGCAAGGGTATCAGAACACCGCATATATAATGTTTGATTGCTGTCCGCATCATTTGTCGCGATAAAATAATATTTCCCGTCCCTGTACATGCAGACAGGATCCGCCCTGTTCTCTGCGATCGGCGCCGGGATGGACTCCTGATGCACTTTCCCCCTGATGACGTCCGCATCTGTGTCTGTATCTTCCCAGTCGATCCTGCGCTCCACTTTTGTGCCATCACTGTAGAGCGCCACCGCTTTCACCTTTTCCAGATCCGCCGTCCCCGCGGCTGCCTCCACTCCCGACAGTGTCATACCAACGCAGACGGGAACTGTCAGCTTCTTCAACAGATACGCACCGGTCTCCTCCGGGATCTCGATCCGATTGCCCGCAACGATGCCTTCGATCGATCCTGTCTCGCTCTCCTCCAAAGGCACTGCCTGTACTCCCGGAACCTCACTTTCGCGCACGGAGTCCTGACACAGCTTCATCTCCCTGTCGACCGTGCATGTTCCTTCGAACCACTGCGCATTTTCGTTTTTCCAGCAGATGCGGTACTGATGCGCCTGCTCATCATAACTGCAGCGCACCTCCGCGATATATCCTTTCTCCTGCAGCCTGCACAGACCCACTTCCTCATAATGTACCAGATCACTGCTTGTGAAGAAAAGGACACATCCTTCGCTCTTCGGATCCTGCTCCCCGTCGGCACCCGTGCGGACGGCAAGCACACCAAAACCGCCGTTTTCCAGGGCAAACAGCCATGGCGCTGTCATGGTTCTGGCGTCCAGCGTGCCATCCTGTGCATTCTGCACCGCTTTCGCGTACAGGATGCCCTCATTGTGATGCAGCGGCTGAAATGTCGCGCCCGCGTCCCGAATAGCAAGGTGCATACTGTACGCCATGCGCCTCCCGTAAATCATATCGTCCTTCGGTTGTCTTGTGTAACATAATACTTCCATATTTTCCTCCTAATCCTTGCTCCAGCAATTTTGATCTCCATTTCACTATTGGACTGGCAAGCGCAGGGATGATCCCTGTCCGCTGCCTGTGCACTTCCTAAAAAGCATCCTCCCGGATCCGATCAATGATCACATCACTGATCAGGCGGACAAACGGGCTCTCCTGCCCCTGGACAGGCATCGCGCCGTCCGTCGTAAATACCATCTCCGCGGGCTCTTGCGTTGTGTATGGCGCCCACTTTGGCATCGGCGTCCCGTCCGCGTCGGCACCGTTGGGATCTCCTGTCTTGATGAAGTTTGCCCAGTAATTGCACATCTGCCGGGCAAGGTCATAGTGCTTTCCGGTAAATGGCCGCCAGCACTTTGCCAGTGTCTCAAAAAAGAACCACAGATCCACCGAGTGAAAGCAGCCCGGCTGATCCCAGCCAGGAATGTCCGGCTCAAATCTGTAGTAATAATAGTTCTGCGCACTCCCGCTGTCCTTGCGCCTGCCAAAGATCCCCTTGATCGTGCACTCGATCCCGTTGACTCTGCCGTAACCGCCGTCCGCATCCGGCTGCACTGCCTCCGGCATTTTCAGAAATGCCTCACTGTAGCTGCCGAGCGCGCTGCGCGCCGCTTCCTCCAGACTCTGCCCCTCGCCGATGGGGAGGAAACCAGGAAACTCATCCCGGGTATTGCCCGCCATCACCGACACATCCACACACTTTCCTTCCAGGATGAGCTTGAGCGGCTCATCGACACAGAACTGGTGATCTATCACCGTAGTCATGCGCGGTGCTTCCTGCGCGTACTGCGCATACTTGTCCCGGATATATAGTGCGTCCAGCGCCCTTGCCTCCTCCAACGTAGACACGCCAAGAAACGCAAAGAAATCCTTGCCGTTCTGTTCCGCCTCGCTTAAGGGCTGATGGAACACGATCGGGTCTGCCCCATAGGGACTTCTGATCATCCCGCTCATGACCACCGCCTTCTGAAAGAGCCCAGCATTCCCCGGAGATGCCATCTGGCTCAGCACACTCCCGCCGCCGGCGGACTGCCCTGCGATCGTGATATTGTCCGGATCTCCGCCAAAAGCCTGGATGTTCCGGAGCACCCACCGGATCCCCGCCTGCTGGTCAAGACTGCCGAAGTTGGTGGGCGCGTCCGGCTGCTGTCCCGTGAGCTCCGGATGCGCCAGGAATCCAAAGGCGTTGAGGCGGTAGTTGACCGTGACCACCACCACTCCCCTGCGCGCGAGCCGCTCTCCGTCAAACTCCATCTCCGCCGGATATCCCCACTGCAGCGCTCCGCCGTAGATCCACACCATGACGGGCTGACGCTCCTCAGGTGTCTTCGCCCCCGTGTAGACATTCAGATACAGGCAGTCCTCGTCCATGGCGATGTCCGGATCCACATGCCACTCCCGGCAGTAGATATCATCCCCAATCCCCGGCGTATCCTGCACCGCGATCGGACCAAACCGGAATGCATCGCGGACGCCTTCCCAGTTCTGACAGGGCTGCGGCGCCCTCCATCTGTTCGCGCCGACAGGAGGTGCCGCAAACGGAATTCCCTTAAATGCCGTGATCCGCGGATCTGCCCCCTCAATTCCGCGGACCCAGCCATTTTCTGTTTTTGCTGTTCTAATCATTTGTTCTCCTTACCGCCGATGACATTGACGCCGCCGATAACGCTGATTTACCGTTTATCCTGCGCCTGATCATTGATGCCGCCGATAACGCTGATTCACCGTTTATCCTGCGCCCATGACACGGCTGCCTTTCGTTTCTTTTTATTATACACTCATTCCACTGCCATATCAATGCCAACCGCAAACAATTTTTGACAATCCGCGCACTGCCTGTTACTGCTATTTCATGCGCTCATTCAATCCACCGATTTCAGCGATTCCGCCATGTTGATCGTGTCGAGTTTCACGGACATCAGCCGGTTGACCACCCATGTAAACACAAAGGTCAGCAGGACACTCAGCAGGTAGCTCACCGCCCTGATCCGGATGTCGAAAGACATGAGGTCGATGTCAACCTTGTGCATGACATACAGATGCAGCGCCTTCCCCAGGAGGAGCCCCGCCGCGCAGCCGATCGCCGTCAGCACCGTATTCTCACGAAATACATAGGAAGCCGTCTCGTTCCTGTAGAATCCCAGCACCTTGATCGTCGCGATCTCGCGGATCCGCTCCGTGATGTTGATGTTGTTCAGATTGAAGAGCACGATAAACGCAAGCGCCGCGGCGCAGGCAATGATCACAAACACGATGTAATCCATGCTGCCCATCATGCTCGAAAAGCGCGTCAGCATATCCGCGTTGACCGACACCGCCGTCACATTGTCCGCCTTCATCAGCGCCGCACCTGCCGCGTGGACATCCGCATCCTCCGCCAGATTGACATAGAGATTTTTGTAGGACAGGGCGCCGAGCGCCTGCTCGTACGTCCCTGCATTCAGATATACATAATTGTATATATAATTCTCACAGATGCCGCTCACGACTGCGCTGATCTCCTGTCGCTCCTCGTCGCACAGCGATATCCTGTCACCGATCCCAATGTCATACCGCTCCGACAGTTTCTCACAGATGACCACTTCACCGTCCTGCGGGTATGCGATCGCCTCACCCTTAGAAGTGTGCAGATCGATATAGCCGCCCAGCTGCTCCGGTGTCTGCACAACGATCAGATTCACCGCTTTCACACCGTCCGCGGTCTCCATGTCCATCGCAGATTCCATGGAAACGATGCAGGTCCCGCCGTACGGCGCCAGCACCTCCCTGACCGCATCCAGGGACGCATCCTCCGCATCCCGCACACCATTCTTCAAAGTAACGCCGATCTGGTAGGTCTGGATCTGCGTAAACTGCTGCTCCGCGATGTCCGTGACGGAATCCCTGACGCCAAATCCCGTCACGAGCAGCGCCGTACACCCGCTGATGCCGATCACCATCATGAGAAAACGTCTCTTGTACCGGATAATATTCCTCACGGACACTTTGTGCAAAAATTTCAGCCGGTTCCAGATAAAGGGCACCCACTCCAGAAAAACGCGCTTTCCGGCCCGCGGTGTCCTGGGGCGCATCAGGTCTGCCGCCACCTCCTTCAACTCGCGGCGGCAGGAAAACCACGTCGTCCCCATGGAGCAAAACAGTGCGCACGCCAGGCACAACAGCGCTGTCGCGCCGTCCGACACAAACACGATGCCGCCCATCTCGTACATCATGCCGTACGCCTCCCAGATCACAAACGGAAACAGGTGGATCCCCAGCAGATATCCCGCGATGCACCCTGTCAGCGCCGCGCTGCCCGAGTAGACAAGGTACTTGCCCATGATCGTCGCCTCGCCGTAGCCGAGCGCCTTCAACACGCCGATCTGCGTGCGCTGCTCCTCCACCATGCGGTTCATGGTCGTCATGCACACCAGCGCCGCCACCAGAAAGAAAAATACCGGAAACACATTGGCGAGCCCCTCCACAATACTCGAATCGCTCTCAAAGCAGGCGTAACCGATATTGGCAGACCGCCCTAACACATACGTGTCCGCCTCCTCGATCGCGGCGATATCCGCCCTCGCCTCCTCGATCTCCCGCTCCGCATCGGCAATCTCTTCCTCAAACTCCGCGTACGCGTCGTTGTACTCCGCCCAGCCGTCCGCAAGTTCCGTCTCGCCGTCCAGAAGCTTCTGCCGGCTCTCGGCAAGCTCCGCCTCCGCATCGGCAAGCCGGCGCCGTCCGTCCGCGATCTGCGCCTCGCCGTCTGCGATCTGCCGCTCCGCATCGGCAAGCTGTGCCTCCGCCGCCTCAAACTGCTGCATCGACGCCTGATACTGCAGCAGCGCCTCCGCATCCAGATACTCGACCGGCACCGCCCCCGCCTGCTCGACTGCCGCCGCAAGCTCTGCGCGCCGCACTTCCAGCGCCTGTCCCGCATCCGCAAGTTCCCGCGCCCTGCTGTCGAGAACAGCCCTGCTGTCCGCAAGCTCGTCCTCGCCGACCCTGAGCTGCTCCTGCCCGTCGGCAAGCTCCGCCTCGGCATCTGTCAGCTCCCTTCGCGCATCGGCAAGCTCCGCCTCCGCGTCCGTCCGCTCATCGGCAAGCTCCTGCTCGGCGTCCGCAAGCTCGCTCTCCGCCTCCGCGATGACCGCCTGATATCTGCGCTCCCCCTGCGCCCTGCAGTAGTCCTCCCACAGCTTTTCCTTCTCTTTCATGTAATCGTCATACGCCTGCGAGTAGATCTGATGATCCTGGTCGAATCTCACGTAGATTTCCGTGAAATACTCCGTCGCAAAACCTTCGGGGAGCAGATACATAAAGCCGCTGATCCTGCCGTTTCCGAGGGAGGTCGTGCCGCGCTCGAACTGGATATAAGCCGACGCCTGCGCGGTGCCGACGATCGTGTACTGACGGTGTGCGAAACGGTCCAGATCGTCCTGCTCGTTATTTTCGGACAACACGATGCTTTTTCCGATGACGCTCTCGTCGTACAAAACCGCGTCGACAACGCATTCCGCATCGCTCTGCGGCAGGCGCCCTGCCACGATCTCCAATCCGTTGATGCCCTTCATCAGCGAGTGCGCCCTGATGACATCCTCGTTTCCCTCCTCATCCACATAGAGGATATCCGCCTCCACCGCGCCCTCCACCGCGCGGACGTCGTCCTTTGCCGCCAGCGCATCCACATCCGCCTGCTCAAATCCGAGCGTGGACAGGAGGCGGTAGTCGTACAGCTGTTTTTCACCCAGATACGCGCCGGCGGACTCCACCATGACAGCTCTTGTGATCTTGAGCCCTGCAAAAAAACCGACCCCCATCGCCACGATCGCAAAAATGGCAAGATAGCGACCCAGACTCTGCCAGATCTCCCGCAATGTAGTTTTTCTCATCATGGACTTCATACTTCTCTCCTCTACACAATCGCAATACAACAATCACAATACAATCACAATACAACAATCACGATATAATCACAATACAACGATCACGATATAATCACGATATGATCACAATACAACGATCACGATATAATCACGATATGATCACAATACAACGATCACGATATAATCACAATACAACAATCACAATATAATCACAATACAACAATCACGATATAATCGCGATACAATCACTGTCACAATCCCAACCACAAAAGTACAGCCTGTAAAAGCGCTGTTCCCCGCAACCATTCTCACCACTCGATCTCTTCCACCCGGACAATGTGCTCGTTCTTCACCATGCTGACGATCGCGCCGCTCTTCACCGTGATGATCCTGTCTGCCATCGCCGTCAGCGCCTGGTTGTGCGTGATGACGATGACCGTCTTGCCCTTGTTCCTGCAGGTGTCCTGCAGCAGCTTTAACACTGCCTTGCCGGTATTGTAATCCAGCGCCCCTGTCGGCTCGTCGCACAGGAGGAGTTTGGGATTCTTTGCCAGCGCACGCGCGATCGCCACCCGCTGCTGCTCCCCGCCCGAGAGCTGCCCCGGGAAATTTTTCGTCCGCTCGCCAAGCCCCACCTCATTCAGGACCTCGGCTGCATCGAGCGGATCCTTACAGATCTGCGCGGCAAGCTCGACATTCTCCAGCGCCGTCAGATTCTGTACCAGGTTATAAAACTGGAACACAAAGCCGACATCATACCTGCGGTAGCCAGTCAGCTGTCTTTTATTATATGCCGATATCTCCTCGCCATCCAGCAACACCTTTCCGTCCGTCAGCGTGTCCATCCCGCCTAAAATGTTCAATATCGTCGTCTTCCCCGCGCCCGACGCGCCTACGATCACGCAGAACTCGCCCTTCTCGATCTGAAAATTCACGTCGTGCAGCGCCTGGATCGACACCTCCCCGGTCTTATAGATCTTGCTCACATTTTGAAATTCCACAAATGATCCCACTTTTTCTTCTCCTTTTTGATTTGGTATATTTGCATCACGCGCCTCCCTGCTCTGCACAGATACTTCTATTATAAATAAATGACCCGCAAATAACAATAACCATTTTAAACACAAAAAAGCTTGTCAATCAACATCAACAAGCTCTTTAGCAGCGCTACAAGGATTCGAACCTTGAAATGACGGAGTCAGAGTCCGTTGCCTTACCGTTTGGCGATAGCGCTGTATCTTTATGAATTTTTTGCAGTGTGCCTCATTCCGTAGCACGTTATTTAGTATATACCATGTTCTTAAAAAAAGCAAGTACTTTTTTTACTTTTTTATACTTTTTTTGAAACAGGTAAAATGCCCTCAGATGAAATCCTGTTGGACAGGTAACGAAATGTGCCGTCCGCAAACGGCTGCACCACGATCTCGCTTGTAAAAGCACAGTCCGTGCCATAATCGATCCACACTCCCTCCACGAACAGTGTGATCGTGCCATCAGCGCCCATGCTGTAATCGACAACCTCCCCGAACGGCGCATGCGGAACTGCAAAGATCATTTCATATGGATAGCTGTCACTGTCGGCGTCGTAGCCGCATTTCGACCGAACCTGATCTTTTGATACCGGAAAATATGTCGTCATGATCCGTTCATAAAGTTCTGATGGTATCCGGTCATTTTCTGCTTTTAGATACATACCCGTATCGATGTGGTAGATATCCTCAAACATGCAGGGCATCAATATCTTTTCTACATTGCTGCTGTCCCAGTTTGTCGCAAAGGCATTATAATTCACAAAGCTCAATCCGTCCACATACTTTTGCGTCAGCTCCCTGCACTGATCCGGCAGCGGGCTCACACGCAGATACTGGTTCTCATCCGAGTGAACGATCTGATCCTCGTAAGTATAGATGAAATACCCCTTTTCTGTCATGTGCATCTTCGCCACGTCGCTGACCAGTCTGTTTTTTATCACGGGGTTCCCTCCCTCCTGCCAGCCGATCCCTATATAATAGGTCTGTATCCCCTCCTCTTTATCACCGTTTTTGTACACAAATGTGAGCGCACCGATCAGCCCGTCCTGCATCACGTTATAGACAGTGACCATGGCGTCATATCCCTGCATATACGCATCGTAAAATGCCTCAAACTTCTCGCTGTTCTGCATATTCATATTTTGAGATGTGCTGACAAAGCCAGATCTGCCCAGAAACGCTGTCACTTCCCTGCACTGTGTCGGGCTGAAATCTCTGACATTGGACGCATACGATGCTCCCTCCTCGATTTCCATATTCTCATATATTTCCCCGACCCCTCCTGCCGCCGCCAGCACCGCTTTCTCCAGTTCCTCCGCCTCTGTCTCCGTCAGCAGGCATCTGTCCGCCTGCGGCAGATACCAGAGCGAATCGTCCGCATCCGACTCGTCACTGACTGCACTTGCGTAGACCTCCTCCCACTCCTGTGCTGTCAGACGTTCTGTATGCCACCACGCATCGTAGTCTCCCCCGATCACTTTGTTGGAGACATACTGGAACCCGCCATTTTCCAATTGACGGATCACCACCTCATGTGCAAATGCCCTTGACGTGTTTTCATATGCAAATACTGCGTTCACGGTCAGCGTGATCGTCCCATCCTCATTCTCTTGACATCCTACGACCTCCGGATATGGCATGTCGGAACAGCCCACCTCATAAATCCCCCTCGGCTTGTACTCGTAGGACTTATCTTCCGAAAAATAGACTGTCTTTGACCGAAGTGTACTTTGATCCACATTGAGATATGTCCCGATCACTTCCTCAAATTCGCTCTCTGTGATCCTGTACACAAATCCAACTCCCGGATTCTCGCAGGCAATATAGGGACTCTGCTTCTGATACACCATTGGATAGAACCTGTCAAAAAGGTCGCAAAAATCCAGGTTATTGAAACTACTACTGTCCTCCTCGCTCCAGTTGACGAGGAAGAGCTCATTGTCATCATAGCCGACTGGCTGGATATATTTTCGATACAGATCCCTGTATCGTGCGTCCAGCGGTTCCACTCTGAGCGCAGTGTGTTCCGGCTCATCCGTCAACGAGATGATATAATAGTCATCTGCAAGATAGCTCCCCGAAAATATCAGATATCCTTCCTCTGTGTACTGCCACTGATCTGCCGGATAAGACACGGTGTCCTCATGCAGGAGCGTTCCATCTTTGTCCAAACGATAATACCCTCTGACAACATCAACCTTTCCATTTTCCGTATGAAGATCATACTTGCAAAACCCATTTGCTGTTTGGGTCAATTCTGTGCGTATTATTTCTATGATGGAGAGCTCCGCCGTTTCCTCCATATCAACTGCACGGCAAAAGTCCAATACCTGCCCTGCGTTTGTCATGTCGATCTGATTCTCGCTGTCCACTGCAGCATAACCGTTCTCACCAAGCCTTATGATAAGATTTTGTATCAGCTCTTCCTGCGATGAATCCTCGCAGACTTCGCGGTAGAGCGCAGCAACCTGTTTGGCTCCCGCGCTTATCTCCTCCTCTGCCAATGTCTGATCATCGCTCTCAAACAGTACGATCCTTGGCTGCTCCTGCGGCTGGCTGCTGCAGGCTGTCGCCATGATCAAGACCACCGCTACAATAAAAAAATAACCTGCCGTTTTAACAAATGCTCCGCCTGACTGACTTCCTGTCTCTTTTCTTTGCATTGAACCATCTCCTCGTGTTTAAATATTACACTTGTAAGAATTAAAAGTCAAGCAAAATATTGGCTCGCCATCAAAGATATGGAGCTTTGCGATACCGCCCTGTGTAGAAAAGACCTCTTTTTGCGAAGAATCGACACTTGTGCCCGACTCCTCCCAATAGTATAATAAAACTATTAGACAACATACCTCTTAAACAGGACAGGATGTACCCTTTTCCTGCCCGCGGATCCAAAAACAGTGAACGGCAGACTCCCCCCGTCTGCCGTTCACTGTTTTTATGCACTGCCCCATGCAGGGGAAATATGCCGCCAAGGCGGCATGATCGATCTATACTTCAAACATCAGATCGCCGTATGTAGGAATCGGCCATATCGTGCTGTCCACGATCATCTCGAGCTTGTCGATCGGCGCGCGCAGTGCGTCCATAGCCACCTTGACGGTATCTTTATAGTAGAATGCCAGCTCTTTCATATCTGAAATCCCGGCGGCGCCTGCCTCCACTTCCTTCAGTATATTGAGCGCTTTTTTCGCCTCCGCAAGCAGCGCGTCCACCTCGTTGAGCATTTCCACCTGCGCTGCAGCCGTCGCGCCCGCCTCCTTGATCGCGATCACACAGTTCGCCAGATCGCCCGCGTAGGAAGCCACTGCCGGAATGATATCTTTTCCAGCCATGTCGATCATCGTGAGCGCCTCGATATTGATCGTCTTAGCGTACGTCTCGTAGATGATCTCCTCGCGGGACTCCAGCTCGACCCTGTTGAAGATACCAAACCGCTCGAACAGGGCTACTGCCTTGTCTGTCGTGATCGTCGAAGCAGCCTCGATCATGGACTTGATATTCGGAAGACCGCGCCTTGCTGCCTCTGTAACCCACTCGTCGGAATAACCGTCACCGTTAAAGATGATCCTCTGGTGCTTTGTCATGTACTCCTTGATGATATCATGCACCTCAAGGTCAAAATCCTCCGCTTTTTCCAACCTGTCAGCCGCCTCGCACAACGCCTCCGCAACGATCGCATTCAACATAGTATTCGGGCTTGCGATGGAGTCCGCCGAGCCAACCATACGAAACTCAAACTTATTTCCTGTAAACGCAAACGGTGAAGTCCTGTTTCTGTCAGTCGCGTCCTTCTCAAAATCAGGCAGTGTAGACACGCCGGTCTCCAGCTTTCCGCGCTGTTTCACCTTCGCGGCATCGCCTGTCTCCACCAGCTGCCGCACGACATCCTCGAGCTGGTCTCCGAGGAAAACAGAAATGATCGCCGGAGGTGCCTCGTTCGCGCCAAGCCTGTGGTCATTTCCCACATCGGACGCCGACTGGCGCAGCAGATCCCCATGTCTGTCCACTGCCCTCAGGATACATGCCAGCACCAGCAGAAACTGTATATTCTTGTTCGGCGTATCACCCGGATCGAGCAGGTTCTCGCCGTTGTCTGTCGTGATGGACCAGTTGTTGTGCTTACCGGAACCGTTGACACCCGCATACGGCTTCTCATGAAGCAGGCATCTCAGATCATGCTTATATGCGACGCGCTTCATCGCTTCCATCACCAATTGATTGTGGTCAACCGCGATATTTGCTGTCTCGTAGATCGGCGCAAGCTCATGCTGTGCAGGAGCGACCTCATTGTGCTGCGTCTTGGCTGTGACACCCAGCTTCCACAGTTCCTCGTTCAGATCTTTCATGTATGCGCCGACGCGCTCCTTGATGACACCAAAATAGTGATCCTCCATCTCCTGCCCCTTCGGAGCCGGTGCGCCGAAAAGAGTGCGCCCTGCAAACATCAGATCCTTCCTCTGCAGATAGAGATCCTTGTCTACCAGGAAATACTCCTGCTCCGCCCCCACGGATGCTGTGACCTTCGTAGCCTCCGTATTTCCAAACAGTTTAACGATACGCAGCGCCTGCTCACTCAGCGCCTCCATGGAGCGCAGCAGCGGCGTCTTCTTGTCAAGCGCCTCCCCTGTATAAGAGCAGAATGCCGTCGGAATACACAGGATCACACCGCAGCCGGATTCTTTCAGGAATGCCGGGGAAGTGATATCCCACGCCGTGTAGCCTCTCGCCTCGAACGTCGCGCGCAGTCCGCCCGACGGAAATGAGGAAGCATCCGGTTCACCCTTGATGAGCTCTTTTCCGGAGAACTCCATCAACATCTTTCCCTCCGCGTCAGGATGTGACACGAAGGAGTCATGCTTCTCCGCCGTGATGCCCGTAAGCGGCTGGAACCAGTGCGTGAAGTGCGTCGCGCCATTCTCCACAGCCCAGTCTTTCATCGCCTTTGCCACAACATCCGCAGTCGTCATGGAGAGTTCACCGCCGTGATCCATAACCCTCTTTACTTCCAGAAATACCTTTCTGGTGAGACGCTCTCTCATCTTCTCCATCGTAAAGACTTTCTCACCAAAGATTTTTTCCACGTTTAATGCTTCGCTCATAATGACCTCCTCACTTTGTGTTGATCATATATTCATGATTCTTTCCTTCAGTTTTGTCCCGGCACTCCGTCAGCTTCCCTCCTGTGCGCCATAGCTTCTGTCCGCCTACAAAAAAAGTTCCAAAAAAAGAGATTCTTCTTTTTTGGAACACCTTTGTTCTCAGTATCATGATATACAATTACAAATCGTTACGTTCTCGCACTTCATACTTCTATGCCTTGTTTGTGTCTGATTTTTTTACTTACTATACAATAATATATTCCCGGCAAAAAATCAAGGCTTTCCCGAAAAAATCCTGCCTCTTTTTTCCTTTTCTGCATTTTGCATAGAACCATTTTTCAGGAAAGCTTGTTTTTCGTTATTTTATACCATTATCTTGACGCCTCCACGCGCATGATGTCATACGGCTCCGGTTTGTCTGCCAGCTCCACGTACAGGATCTGCCTCGAGTGCGGGCAGCTTTCGACCGCCTCTCCCTCATCATTGTGCATAGTTAGAACTTTTGTTTGAATATTGGTCCCGTCAGGTTTCATGAGCTCGATCGTATCGCCCACACAGAACTTGTTCTTCTGCTCAAACCTCGCACAGCCGCGCTCATCGACCGCCTCCACAATCCCGAGATATACGTACTCGTTGACGTAAGTATTGCTGTCATAGATCTGTGTGTTTTCATCCGGTTTTCCGAAATAAAATCCAGTCGTAAACTGACGGTATGTGCACTTGGCGATCTCAGTCCTGTACCAGTCCAGATTGCTGCGGTACTTCTCCTCCGACTCAAAATGATCATCGATCGCTTTTCTGTAAGTGCGCGCCACGCACGCCACATAGAGCGCCGTCTTCATGCGCCCCTCGATCTTCAAACTGTCGATCCCTGCCGCCACAAGCTCAGGGATGTGCTCGACCATGCACAGATCCTTCGAATTGAAAATATACGTCCCGCGCTCGTTCTCATACACAGGCAGATACTCGCCGGGGCGTGTCTCCTCCACCACCGCGTATTTCCAGCGGCACGGGTGCGTGCAAGCCCCCTGGTTCGCATCCCTTCCGGTGAAATAATTGGACAGCAGACACCTGCCCGAATACGAAATGCACATCGCACCGTGGATAAAGCTCTCGATCTCCATCCCCTCCGGTATGTTGTCACGGATCTGCCTGATCTCTGCCAGGGAAAGCTCTCTTGCCGACACGACGCGCTTTGCCCCCTGCTGATGCCAGAACCGGTACGTCTGGTAATTCGTGTTGTTTGCCTGCGTGGATATATGGATCTCTATCTCTGGGCAGACTTCCCTGGCGATCATGAACATGCCGGGATCCGATATGATCAGCGCATCCGGCTCCATTTCTTTTAATTCGCTAAAATAAGCTCGCGCCCCCTCGAGATCGTCGTTGTGCGCAAGGATATTTGCCGTCACATACACTTTCACATCGCGCTCGTGCGCAAACCTGATCCCCTCCGCCATATCCTGCCGGGAAAAATTCTTTGCCTTGGCGCGCAGCCCAAAAGCCTCACCTCCGATATATACAGCGTCCGCCCCAAAAATGACTGCCGTCTTTAACACCTCTAGGCTGCTCGCCGGTACCAGAAGTTCCGGTCTGCCTGGTCTTTTATTGTTCATTCCTATCCTCCATCCTATATTGCATACAGATGACTTATTTTCGTTTTGCAGACAGTGTAACCCCGTCGGCAACAGGCAGTATCGTCGTCTCCAATCCCTCACAGTGCGTCAGCTGGTACAGATATTCCCGCATCCTGTTATGGATCGTGCGGTTCCTGCGGATCACTGCATATTTCGACTCGATCAGCTCGCCCTCCTGCAGAACATTATCCGACACCAACAATCCTGTCGGAGACAGCAGCCGCAGTATATCCGGCAGGAAGTTGATATACTGTCCCTTTGCCGCATCCATAAAGATAAAATCGTACGCGCCATCCTCTTTCAGCGATGCCAGAATCTCCGCCGCATCTCCTTCCAAGAGCGTGATGCAGTCCGACTTTCCCGCCTTATCGAAATTTTCTTTAGCGATCGGTATCCGCTTCTCATACTTTTCGATGGTCGTGATCCGGCATCCCTGCGGCGCATACTCGCTCATCAGCAGCGCGGAGAAACCGACAGCCGTCCCGACCTCCAGGATACGCATCGGTCTTCCCCATGTGATCAACAGCCGCAAAAGACTCTGCATCTGCGGTCTGATGATCGGTACATTATTCTCTCTGGAATATTGCTCCAGTACACTCAAATAAGCCGGCTGCTCCCTGTCAAATGAATGCAGAAACGTCAGCATCCTCTCGTCTGTCATGATCTCCATAAATATTTCAGCGCTCCTATATTTTTAATCTGCTATCCCTCACACGGCTTGCATTGTACCGGGCACCCGTCAGTGAACCGATTTATTGGTTTGATGACATTCTTCCTCTGCGTGCCCGTGTGCATAAATACAGGAGACATATGGTCTGTCTCCTGATCGATGTTTTCTATATGATGGCATATTTGTTTACCAGGAGATAGCGAACATTCCGTGCATCGTTTTATTCCTGCGCTTCCCCCTCGCTATGGCACACGATCTCCAGCATTTCCTCCGCTTTCATGGACGTACTCAACTCATAGGTTCCAGGCTGCAGCAGATCCTTGTAATCAGAAAGCCGCTCGAACACGTAGAACGCATTGGCATCGTTGATCAGTCCTTTCTGCTCCAGCATTTTCGCCAGATCCCTGCTGCTCTGTCCCTCGGAAATGACCACACTGACAATCCTGCCCTCGCCTTCGCTGACAGGGATGTCAGCAAACACCTGGTATCCGAAATCATATGCATATACCGCAAGCCGGAACACCGCCACGATGACCACTGCTGCCAGCGCGATCTTGATGATCATCGCGGAGACCGCCCCAAAAAGCTGTTTTGCATTCATTACCCTACCTCCGAGTTCGTATTATATTTCCATGATGATCGGCAGGATCATCGGACGCCTCTTTGTCTTTTTCCATACAAATTCGCTCAGCGTATCCTTGATGGTCCCCTTGATCTTACCCCAGTCCGTGATATTTTTCTTGAGACATCCAAGCACAGCCTTCTCGATCAACTTGCGCGCCTCATCGAGCAGCTCGTCCGACTCCTTCACATATACAAATCCCCTCGAGACGATATCCGGTCCTGCCAGCAGCTCTCCTGATGCGCCGTCCAGGGACATCACCACGATCAGTATGCCATCCTCCGCCAGGTGCTGCCTGTCCCGAAGTACCACATTTCCGACATCTCCGACGCCGAGCCCGTCCACGAGCACCGCGCCCACTGGCACTTTTCCAGTGATGCTCGCACTGTTATCATCCATCGCAAGCACATCGCCCGACTGCAGGATAAACACGTCATCCTTGTCGATGCCCAGATCCATTGCAATCTTCGCCTGCGCTTTTAAGTGCTTGAACTCGCCGTGCACCGGCACTGCATATTTGGGTTTTGTCAGCGTGTAGATCAGCTTGATCTCCTCCTGGCAGGCATGTCCCGACACATGCGTATCCTGGAAAATGACATCTGCCCCTTTCTTGAACAGTTCATTGATCACCTTCGTGACCGCCTTCTCATTTCCCGGGATCGGGTTGGACGAGAATATGACTGTATCACCCTTTTGTATGGAGATCTTTTTGTGCATACCGCCTGCCATGCGGCTGAGCGCTGCCATGCTCTCCCCCTGGCTGCCAGTCGTGATGATGACTGTCTTGTCCTTGGGGTAATTTTTCAGTCGCTCTATATCGATCAAAGTGTTGTCTGGTATACTGATCCTGTTGAGGTTTGAAGCAGTCTCTATGATATTGACCATGCTCCGCCCCTCGACCACCACTTTCCGTCCAAATTTGTCGGCTGTATTGATGATCTGCTGCACCCTGTCCACGTTCGACGCAAAGGTTGCTATGATGATCCTGGTCTTCTTGTGCTCTTCAAACAGTGAGTCAAATACTGGTCCGAGCTTCTTCTCAGACGGCGTAAAACCTGGCCGCTCCGCATTGGTACTGTCGCACATCAAAGCCAGCACACCCTTCTTGCCAAGTTCCGCAAAACGCTGCAGATCAATGGCATCACCGTATACAGGCGTGTAATCCACCTTAAAGTCGCCTGTGTGCACCACGATCCCGGCTGGCGAGTAGATCGCGAGCGCTGCCGCGTCCACGATGCTGTGATTTGTCTTGATGAACTCGATCCGAAAACATCCCAGATTGATATTCTGCCCGAATCTGACTACCTTCCTGCGCACATTGTGGATCAGACTGTGCTCTGTCAGTTTGTTCTCGATGATCCCCATCGTAAGTTTTGTGGCGTACACCGGGACATTGAGTTCCTTGAGCACATACGGCAACGCGCCTATATGGTCTTCGTGCCCATGCGTGATCACAAACCCTTTCACTTTGTCCTGATTGTTTTTGAGATATGTGACATCTGGAATCACCAGATCGATGCCCAGCATATCGTCTGCCGGAAAACTCAGACCGCAATCCACCACAACAATACTGTCTTCATACTCAAAGGCAGTAATGTTCATTCCAATCTGCTCAAGACCACCAAGTGGTATGATTTTGAGCTTTGAAGTATTTTGTTTGTTCTGTTTCAAATTGAACCTCCTATAACGTTTTATCTAGATCAGGTCGATGTCGTCCAGCATATTTTCAAAAACGCCTGCTACAGCCGCAAGTTCCGCATCATCTTCAACCATGCAGTAAACCTGCTCGTGCCCGTCTGTATCAGAAGACGCTTTCAAAATATACGCTTCTCCATCATCCTCTTCTTCCGCATCTGTTACCAAAATATAATTCACCCCGCCAATGGTCGTCTGCTCCAGCACGTAAAAATCTACTTCGGCTTCCTCTCCATCTGGCTTAAAGGTTATTTTTTCCATTACTGTAACCCATACCCTTCCCTGTTTTTTAGATAATCCAAGTACCCCTGCAAAATAAAAACTGCCGCTATCCTGTCAACGTGTTCTTTCCGCTCCTCACGTCTTATACCGGCTTCCATCATCGCTTTATCTGCTGCCACTGTGGTCAGTCGCTCATCCCACAGCTGTACATCAAGCCCTGTCCTTCTCTCCAACATTTCCTTGAAGGCAAGGGTTTTCTCCCCCCGTTCTCCCACGGTGTCATTCATGTTCTTAGGATAGCCGAGCACGATCTCATCTACCTCGTACTCCACGATCAATTCTTCAATCCTTGCCAAGGTCTGACGAAGCTTGCTCTCAGACTTTCTGCGCACAATCTCAATTCCCTGGGCGGTGATAAGAAGCGGATCACTGATGGCTACCCCCACTGTCTTTGATCCGAAGTCAAGTCCCATTTTTCTCATGTATCTCTCCATATTGACTACAATTCTCACCCATACAACCGGAAACTCCTATTGGTCAGAACGTCTAAAATCTTCCAATCCTATTCCAGCCCGCATTGTAGATGTAGGACTTTAACATCTCCTCCACAAGCTCGTCCCGCTCCACCTTCATGATCATGGCTCTCGCGCCCTTGTGGCTGGTGATATATGTCGGATCCCCTGACATGATATAGCCGACGATCTGATTCACCGGATTGTACCCCTTCTCTGTAAGAGCAGCATAGACAGACGCGATCACATCCTTGACCGAGGCCGACTCTCCGAGATCCTCCGGTGTTAACTGTATGAACTGTGTGCGTGTCAAATCTTCCATCTCTATGCCCCTTCCAATCGATGAGCTGTATTTTTGCATTGTTATACCTATCATAACTTAATTCAGTACAAAATTCAAGAGTTACAGCGCGAAAACTGTATTAATGCTCCATAATTGTGATCTCATCCTCGAGGAATTCTTTCACTTTTCCGGTGCACAACCTGTTTTCAAGCACTTCTTCCTGCGCCAGTACAGCCACTTTCACATACTCTCTCGTGTGCCCCAGCCAGTATTCTCTTCCCCTGATCATTTTCTTCTCCTCAAACAGCCCCTCCACATCCCTGCCGATATAATAAGACCTAAAGCGCTCCGAGTCCCGCTTCACGATGGACTGCAGCACACCGCTTCTTCTGTTTTTTTCCGCCTCCGGCACCTGCATGGGCATCACTGCCGCCTTCGTTCCCTTTCTCCTGGAATACTTGAAAATGTGCATTTCATAAAAACCGATCGACTCCACAAACTGTCTGGTGATCTCAAACTCTTCCTCTGTCTCTCCCGGAAATCCCACGATCACATCGGTTGTGACCGCCGGATGTACAAACGCTTCACGCAGCAGGCTGACGCCTCTTAGATACTCCTCAGGCGTATAATGTCGATTCATGCGTTTTAACACTGCCCCGCAGCCGCTCTGCAGCGACAGATGAAAGTGCGGACAGATGTGTTTTAATGCTGCCAGGTTTTCTGCAAATGTTTCTGTGACAATGCGGGGTTCAAGTGATCCCAGCCGAATCCGCTCCACTCCGCTGACCGCATCGATCGCCTGCACGAGTGTGAGCAGGTTTTCTTCCTGAGCCTCTTTCAAATCCATACCATATGAGCTGATATGTATTCCTGTCAGCACAAATTCTTTGTACCCTGCTGCCACAAGCCCCCTGATCTCTGCCAGGACATCCTGCTTTTTGCGGCTTCTGACACGTCCCCTCGCATAGGGTATCATACAGTATGTACAAAACTGGTTGCAGCCGTCCTGGATCTTGATGTAGGCGCGGGTGTGTTCTGTAGTCGATGTCAGCCGCATCTCCTCGTACTCCGATGTATGGTTGATATCGATCACACTCTTTTGCGTCACACCGTCAAGGTAGCTCTCGAGAATTTCCACGAGATCCTTTTTCCGGTTATTCCCGACTAACAGGTCGACTGCACTGTCCGCCTCCACCGCCTGCGTGTCAGACTGCACATAGCAGCCGACTGCCACCACGATGCTTTCAGGGTTGGTCTTTTTTGCCTTGTGGAGCATCTGCCTGCTCTTTCTGTCCGCGATGTTCGTCACTGTGCATGTATTTACAATGTAGATATCCGCCTTTTCATCAAACGGCACGATCTGATATCCCTTTCCCCTCAGCGCCTGCAGCATGGCGTCCATTTCGTATGAATTGACCTTGCAGCCAAGATTGTGATATGCCACTGTTTTCATTTTTCCGGTTTATCCTTTCGTCTGTTTTCCATATTGCCTTCTGATCAGAAAGTCAATTTGTACATATTTTTTATATATTTTCGTCAATTTTCATTACAACTGTTTTCGGTCTCTTGTTGACTTTTCCGCGGATTACCTTTATTATTAAATGGAAGGTAAAATAAAAGGAGGTAGTCAGAATGAAAACAGTTCAGATTTCTTTAAACTCTATTGATAAGGTAAAATCTTTCGTTAACGATATCACAAAGTTCGATTACGATTTTGACCTTGTTTCAGGCAGATACGTTATAGATGCAAAGTCTATCATGGGTATCTTCAGCTTAGATCTATCTAAGCCCATCGATCTGAATATTCATGCTGAGAGCGGCGTAGATGATGTTATGGAGATCTTAAAACCTTACTTAGTATAGTATCTGCATTGCAGTGGTACATACTGGTCTTGTCCGCATGGCTTATAAGATCAATCGCTTGAATATTTGATGCGTTGAACATTTACCGGGTACATTATGTACCCGGTTTTGTTTTTAGGAGCTGCGGAAAAATATTCATGTGATCGGAATCCTTCACTCATCTATAGACGATCTCGACCACTTCGTCTGTTTCCAGCGCCGTCCTCACCAGCTCATCGATCCTCTCGTCAAGGTTTCTCTCGTGGATCCGTATCACATTGAGATTGGGCTTTGTCACCGGATGCTTTGCCACGAAGATCGTGCAGCAATCCTCGTAGGGCTGAATCGAAGTCTCGTATGTATCGATCTTCTCAGATACTTCCACGATCTCCTGTTTGTCAAAACCGATGAGCGGCCTGTAGACCGGCATCGCGCACACATCGTTCGTCGCCATCAGTGACTGCATGGTCTGGGAGGCAACCTGTCCGATGCTCTCGCCAGTGATCAGTCCCAGACAGCCGCTCTTTGCCGCGATCTCCTCTGCAATGCGCATCATATAGCGCCGCATGATGATCGTGAGCTCATCATGCGGACACTGATCATAAATATAGAGCTGTATATCCGTAAAGTTAATAATATGCAGTTTGATCGGTCCGCTGTATTTGGATATCATCCTTGCAAGGTCGATCACTTTCTGTGTGGCGCGCTCGCTTGTGTAGGGCGGCGCGCTGAAGTACACTGCTTCGATCTCCACCCCCCGCTTTGCGATCATATAACCTGCCACCGGGGAGTCGATCCCGCCCGACAAGAGCAGCATCCCCTTTCCGTTCGTTCCGACGGGAAGTCCTCCGGGTCCCGGAATGACTGTCGAATAGATATAGATCTTTTCCCGCACCTCAATGCGCAGCATCACATCAGGCTTATGCACATCGACCCTCATCTCCGGAAAAGCCTTTAACAGCGCTTCCCCCAGATCACAGTTGATCTCCATTGAGTTTTTCGGATAATTCTTTCTCGCCCTGCGCGCTTCCACCTTGAATGTGAAATTTTTGTCAGGATATACCTGGTCAATATATCGGATCACATCTTCACAAAGTTTCTCAAATCCATTGTCCTCCACATGGACTACCGGGCAGATCCCCGTGATGCCAAACACTGTCTTTAGATTCTCAACGGTCTCCTCGTGATCAAAGTTTGAGAGCGCATTGACATAGATCCTCCCCTGTGATTTCGCCACCTCAAATGCACCTTCGCAGCGAGTCAGTGCGTACCGTATCCGATCGCACAATCTGTCCTCAAACAGATACCTGTTCTTCCCCTTCACGCCGATCTCCGCGTATTTTATTAAAAATGATCTGTACATATTTTTCTCCTTCTCTGTAGGTCTGTGACAGCGCAATGCTACTTTCTGGTGTAGTGTCTGAGCATTGGTATCAATTCACTCATGCATTTTATCGTGTAGTCGATCTCTGCTTCCGTGGTGTACAGGCTAAAACTAAACCGCAATGTCGAGTCGAGATACTGTTTCTCAACACCGATCGCCTTGAGCGTCGCCGATACGGACGGCTTGTTGGACGAACATGCACTTCCCGCCGACACATAGATCCCCTTATCCTCGAGCGCGTGCAGCATGACCTCGCTGCGAATGCCCTGTATAGATACGCTGACCACATGCGGCGCACCTTCCCGTCCCACAGGACCGTTGAGCCTGATGCCCTCAATGGCACCCACGCCTTTCACAAAGCGCTCCTTTATGCTGTACAGATAATCGATCTTGGACTCATAGTCCGCAAAAATCTCTTCGACAGCCTTCGCCATGCCCGCAATGCCCGGCACGTTTTCCGTCCCCGAACGCATCCCTCTCTGCTGTCCGCCGCCGAAAATGATCGGGCGCACTTTCGCCTTCTCATTGATATATAGGAATCCGACGCCCTTGGGACCATGGATCTTGTGGGCACTCACAGACAGCAGATCAATATGCATCCGTTTCGGGTAGATCCTGAACTTCCCAAATCCCTGAACGGCATCTACGTGAAACAGCGTATTGGGATTCATGTGTTTGATCAGCTCGCCTGCCTGCTCGATCGGCTGCACCGCGCCCACTTCGTTGTTTGTGTGCATGATCGATACCAGGATCGTATTCTTTGTCATCGCCTTTTCCAGGTCAGCAAGGCGAATGACACCGTTTGCATCCACAGGGAGATACGTCACCACAAATCCCTGTTCCTCCAGCGCGGCACAGGTCTGAAGCACTGCCGGATGCTCGATCCTGGTCGTTATGATATGTCTGCCCGCACGACAGTTTGCATACGCACCGCCGATCAGGGCAATATTGTCCGACTCTGTTCCTCCTGATGTAAAAAGTATTTCCTTTTCCTGTACTTTCATGCATCTTGCGATGACTTCTTTGGCATAGCGCACATATTTCTCGCTCTCCACACCTTTTCTGTGCATGCTTGAGGGATTTCCATAATCCTCGCACATGATGTGTGTCATAAGCGATGCGACTTCCGGCAGACATCTCGTTGTCGCTGAGTTGTCAAGATAAACTTCCATCATATCCACACCTTCAAACGTATTTTGTCCCTGTTCCATGTCAGACAAAAAATACGTCTAACGGCGGAACAGTAATCATATAATATAAATATGCGCCCCTTTTAGATTTTGTGCGCATTTGTATTCCACAACATGCTCTTTTCTCCTACTGCTCCAACCGATACATGATCCATGCCATGACCGTCATGCCTGCGGTCTCTGTGCGCAGGATCCGTCTGCCCAGCGTGATCGGCGTCATGCCGCAGGAAATAGCAGACTGTATCTCGCCCTCCTCGAATCCACCTTCCGGTCCGATAAAGACAGCGACGGACTGTCCCGGTTCAAGGCGCTCTATCATCTGTCTCGTCCCTGCCATGCCCACCGCACCGTCAAGCATATCCTCCATCTCGTAGGGAACCAGTTTTATGTCCATATCTTTCGCGCATTCCAGCGCCTCCTGATAGCCCATGACCTCCCGCACCCTCGGCACGATACCGCGCTTGCTCTGCTTCGCGGCTGCCTCCGCGATTCCCTGCCAGCGCGCAGTCTTTGCCTTTGCCCTCTTCTCATCCAACTTCACCACACAGCGCCTCATAGCTACGGGGATGATCTCATACACGCCCAGCTCCACTATCTTCTGGATGATAAACTCCATCTTGTCCCCTTTGGGAAGCCCCTGGAACAAGTACACCCTGGAGGGCAGCTCCACGCCGTCGTCCTTGACAAAACGCAGCGTACAGACAATCTCCGTATCCGTGATCTCCTCGATACCGCACCGGTAATCCTTACCGTCGATACCGTTGCTGACACTGATCTCATCGCCCGGTTTCAAACGGATCACATTCTTGATATGGTTCACATCGTCACCTGTAATTATGACACTTCTGTCAGAAATCTGCGACGGTTCCACAAAAAAATGATACATATACCAACATCCTCAATCCTTAACACTTCCTGCGCGCCGTGACACTCACCCACTCGCCCTGATAAGTCACTTCAATGACTTCCAGCCCTGCTGCTTCCACTGCATCGCGCACTGTCTGTTCCTTGTTATCGATAATCCCGGAGGTGATGTACACACCGCCCGGTCTGAGCTGATCGACGATCACCGGCGTCAGCGGCACAAGCACATCCGCCAGAATATTTGCGACAACAATGTCATATTTTGCATAGCCAACCCTGTCCTGAACTGCCTTGTCCGTGATAATGTTCCCGATCATCATCTCGAAGCGCTCCGGCGCTATATGGTTCGCCTCCATGTTTTCCCGCACTGCCTCCACCGCGCAGGGATCAAGATCCGTGCCGACCGCATGGCGGATGCCATACATCAGAGAAATGATGGAAAGGATGCCGCTTCCTGTTCCCACGTCGAGCAGCTCGGTGTCCGATGTGATATGCTTCTTCAGCTGCCGGATACACAGCTGCGTCGTCTCGTGCATCCCTGTGCCAAATGCTGTCCCGGGATCGATATGCAGTATCTTTTTGTCCCTGTCCTCGGGTCTGACTTCCTCCCACGACGGTATCACGAGCAGATCGTCGATATAAAACTGATGAAAAAACTGCTTCCAGTTGTTGATCCAGTCGATATCCTCCGTCTCGGAGACCATGACAGCCCCCTCCCCGATATCCATAAAATTGCGCAGATCATCGAGTTCCCTGTTGATGCCGGCGACCATCTCGTCCACAGACAGGCTGCCGGCTGTATCCTCCACAAAAAAACTCAGGTATGCGATCCCATCATCCTCTGGTCCTTCGGGCAGGATATCCACAAACATCTGCTCCTTTTCCAGCGGTGTCAAAGGAACCTTGTCCTCGATCTGCGCTCCCTCCAGACCGATATCGTACAGCGTACTGATGATGATATCCTCCGCGTCGGTAATCGTCTTGATCGTAAACTTTTTCCATTTCATAATAAAACCTCCCCGCCTAATACAGCCGTTAACAGTGAGGATCTGCAGAATAATAACTGACACAGACTGCATCGATTATTTTCCCACAGTTCCTAATCAAAAAACTTCTGCGCGACATTATATACTATCATATCACACAGAAGTTCTTATTTCTATCAAAATTTATGATCCACACCCAAATATTTCGTTTGAGCCGTTACTGTTTACGCCACAACTTTAAGTTTTTTTGCCGCACACGAATGCAGCGCCTGCATTGCCAAATCTCCGCACTGCAGTTCCCAGCAGTCCAAACATCAGTACTACCAATGTGCAGATCCCTGTCACAAACAATGCATACTGCCAGAATCCGTCCCAGTCATTCCGGTACAGCCTTCCAAGAAACGGAACACCCAGAACCATCGCAAAATACCAGAACACAGGCGTCACCAAACACTTTGTTATCCTTCTTGCGCCTGTGCCTTCGCGCATGGCGGCATGGCTCCATATGCACTGTACCAGACAATAGATTCCCAAAAGCATAGAAAAATATATGACTGTGCCGATCATCGTGTGAAGCCTCTGCGCTGTAAGCCATTCTGTCAGAACATCATTTCCGAGCATCATCGGCAGATAGATCGAAACAGTGATCCGTATTCCATTTACAAATATTGTTGAGACGTAAGAAAAAAAAGCGCTGGCTCCCAGCCAGACGATCTTTTTCCCCCGTGAATCCATCTGGTGTGTAAAAGAAAATACCATCATGACAAACGCCGTCAGCAGAAAGCGCACCCCAGAGCAGGAGGGGGCTATGATAAACTGATATTCGTGGCTCACGTATCCGACATATGCCATCTTTTCAAAAGAAATACCGCTCAGGACCTGCACCCACCATGTGGTGGGCGCAAGGATCCATGAGAGCATCTCACTGTCCGCTGTGCGATAATATACTTTTACGGCGATCACTGCAAGAACTGCCGAAAAATAGATGATCAGGTTATTTTTCAAATCTTTTTTCATTTTATGATCCACTCCTGCACAGAACTGTATTTCTATAAAAATCAAGCTGCCGGTCCGCATTATGATGCACTGTGCTTCTTATGGCTTCTCTTTATGCGCAAAATCTGCACTGCTGTGATCAGGATCAACACTGCGATCAGAAGTATTTCTGATGGTTCAGAGCCAAACAAGTAACCGCCGACTGCAAAATTGGATACTTCCAGCGGCAGCGGAAGCGGCTGGTTCACGTCAGTGCTGTCCTTGCCAGGATTCCGCACAGTCTCTGTCACTGCGATAAACGAAGTGTACGGTGTCAGTATATTATACGTTAATCCCAGCTGTGTCACCTCCGTTTTCACATCGGGATCCTCTTTGTTCAATCCATAATCGGTGAGACGCTCTATCCTCTTTTGTGCCCACAAGTAACTGAGTACGTCGCTTTCCAGGGTAACTGCCGTAACGGACTGCGGCTGATTCGTACTTCCCACAACATTCATACCGGCAGAAGCCTGCACCGTGCCCGCTGTCATCAGATCAGCCTGCACGTCTGCAGCCTGCGCGGCAGCGACTCCCTCATTTGATGTTTTTACGTATGAGGAATCCCCTGCGGAACCGCTCAGATAAGCATCATCCGCACCTGTATTTTTGACATACACTGCATTGGCCGCGGATGCTTCCTTATCGGAATCATTTCCTTCCGATACTGCATCTGCGAGTGATATCGTCTGCACATAATCACTGTTTCCTGTCTTTCCGGTGATCTGGACTGTTCCTGCAGGCTCACCGCGCCATTTGCCCAGAAGGATGATCGGTCTCTGTGCAAAGAGTGTGGGCAGTACAGCCGGCTCCACGTCATAGACATCAAACCCGTCAAATTTGACGTTGATATCTGTCATAACAGGTGACTGGATATATGTCCTGAACTTCTCAGAGATTTCTGACGCCTCCTCCTGGTCTGTCACTACAAAAGGTTCTCCCTGTCCGGTCTTGGCGATCCCTTCTATTAAATTGCGGTTTACGCCCCGTCCGATGCCAAACGGAAAGAAATCCGTGCCGCCTATATTTTCATGAATGATCTCAAAGATCTCTTCCTCGCCGTAGATGTAGCCATCCGTAATGACAACGATGCTGCGCGCCACATCTTTTTTGCCGGGTATTGCGATGGCATCTCTCAACGCCGGCGCGAGCTCTGTACCGCCGGCGCCTTCCTGCTCATCGATGATCCGTATCGCCTCATTAATGTTCTCCTCATTTGCCGGAACCGACTTCTCCGCCATCTGCAGCGATGCCCCGGAGAACAGGATCAGGTTAAACGTGTCGGTCTCCTTGAGATCAGACACCAGGTTCTTGATCAATTCCTTGGCAGTCTGCAGGGGATACCCCGACATCGAACCGGAAATATCAAGCACAAAAATATATTCACGCGGCGGAATATCCTCGATCTTAAAGCGCTCAGGGGGCTGTACCATGAGCATGAAGAAATTTTCATTCTCTCCTCTGTTCAGCATCAATCCCGTGGAGATGTCCTGCCCTGTCATCTTGTAGTCGAGTATGAAATCCCTGTTACCCGCATAGTCGGAAGCATCTGCCAGTGACACGACAGCCTGGGTGTTCTCTTTCCAGTCGACCATGATCTCATGGGAACTGCTCTCAAGTTCTGTGATGGGAACTGCGGCGGATAAACTGACACGAATGTCATATTGGTCTTTTGGATCTGTCCCCTCCGGCAGATAGGGTGTTGCCGTCCATTCCTCGCGCGTTCCCGAGTCATCTATGACAGGTCCTATATATCTTGGTCCGGAAACAGTGGGATACACAAACTGATACACTCCATCTGTGGGTGTGATCAGTTCTGTGTAGTGAAGGTCAACGGAAACATTGTCGCCCGGCATGATATTTGCAATATTCATCGTAAAAACATTTGGGCGCTCCTCCGACAGCAGGGATGCGCTTTTCCCCTCATCCTTCGCCTCCTCAAATTCTTCCTTCGCCTCCTCCTTCTCCTTGATCTTCGCCGTGACCATCTGGTTGCCGATCTGCATCTGCATACCATGGACCGTTACCTTGGTGGACGCCGGAAATACATAGCAGGCATTGATGGGGCTTGTGCCCTCATTTGCATAGGACTGCACCACATGGATATCTGCGATCACGCCATTGATATCCACTGTCACATTGGTCTTCTTCAAGGGAAAACTGTCTACAGACACATCCTGCGTCTCCACGTAGAAATAGGGTGCACCTGTTTTGTTTTTGTCCTCAGCGCGCTCCTCCTCCGCTAACACTGGCGGGAGTGGAAGCATCACCAGCACAAGCAATACACTCAGAAAACCTAAAAATTTTTTACATTTTTTCATTTTATTGTACCCTGCCTTTCTTAGGATCTGTTCATAATTTTCATAAGCGAATTATGAACAGTCCCCCCGTGATCATCTGATGATAAAACAGCGGAAAATATCCTGCACATTCTGTGTCGGTTATTTTCCTACGGCTTCTACTCTGTATGGTACAACATGAAATCATCATATTTGCATATTACTTGTATCATATAGGCATAATTTTTGCATCAAAGTTGCATCATTGTTCATCGCAGAACACCAAAAACGTCCGCATGATGCCATCCTGTAACATCATGCGGACGTTCTATAATCCACACTGATCCTATCCCTTATTAAACGGATTCTTAAATTTCTTTTCCTTCTTCTTCTCTTCGCCGGAATCATTGGACTCCATATTTCTGACAGCCTCTAAGCTGTTTCCAGTCTCCTTGTCAAACTGGCGCAGGAGTTCTTTCGCATCGCTTGACAGCCTATCCGGCACCTGCACGACAAGCGTGACATAATGATCGCCGCGGACATCCTTATTCCGGAGTGACGGAACACCTTTTCCGCGCAGTCTGACACGTGTATCGGTCTGTGTACCCGCCTTCACATCATAGACTACTCTGCCGTCCACGGTATCGATCAGGACCTCCCCGCCCAGCGCCGCAACCGCAAAGGATACGGGAACAGTGGAGAAGATGTTCATATCCTGTCTCTGGAAGATGGGATGTCTGTCGACTACCACCTCGACCAGAAGGTCTCCTCTCGGTCCGCCATTCACACCCGGCTCGCCCTTATCCCGGATACGCACACTCTGTCCATTGTCAATACCCGCCGGAATCGACACCTGTATCTTCTTTCTGCTCGCAATATAACCACTCCCATGACAGTCAGGACACTTCTCCTTGACTGTTTTACCTGAACCGCCGCAGTCAGGACACACCTGTGCATTTCGGATAATGCCAAACGGTGTCTTGCTCTGCGTCACAACCTGGCCGCGCCCGCCGCAGCGGTGGCAGGTTTCCGGCGATGTACCAGGTTTTGCGCCATTGCCGTTACAGGTCTTGCAGGTATCCTTGAGATTGAGCTCAAGCTCCTTGTCAATGCCAAAGACAGCCTCCTCGAACGTGATGCGCACACTGGTACGGATATTGGTGCCCTTCATCGGCCCGTTGCTCCTCGAACTGCTTCTGCCGCCGCCAAAGAAATCACCAAATATATCGCCAAATATGTCAGAGAAATCAGCCCCGCCGAAGTCAAATCCACCAAATCCGCCTGCGCCGCCGCCCTCAAATGCAGCGTGCCCAAACTGATCATACTGGCGTCTCTTGTCAGGATCACTTAATACGGCATAGGCCTCTGACGCTTCTTTGAATTTCTTCTCAGCTTCAGCGTCGCCCGGGTTCATATCCGGGTGATATTTCTTGGCAAGCTGCCTATATGCTTTTTTAATACTGGCATCGTCCGCGCCCCGCTCAACACCTAACACCTCATAATAATCTCTCTTCTGCTCTGCCATGTTCATCCATGCCTTTCTTTTATACAGTATAAACGAAACATAATCCACGCAAAGAACGCCGTCCTTTGGCGTTCCTTGACAATGAAATAAAAACGATCCTCTTATACTTCTCTGTAATCTCCGTCAACAACATCATCCGCTGCGCCCGCATCCTGCGCCTGCTCCGCACCGCCCATGCTGCCCATGTCCGGACCTGCTGCACCTGCTGCACCCTGCATATTCTCATACATCTTGGTAAACAGGTTCTGTGCCTTTGACATCAATGCCTCCTGCTTGCCCTTCAGCTCTGATACCTGATCCTCTGTCATCTCCGTATCCTTCGTGCTTTCAAGCAGCGCCTTCATGTCGTTCAGATCAGCCTCTAATGCCGCCTTCTCTGACGCATCGATCTTGTCGCCGACTTCGTTGAGCGCCTTCTCTGTCTGGAAAACGAAGGAATCTGCGTCATTTCTCGCGTCGATCGCCTCCTTGCGCTTTCTGTCCTGCGCCTCATACTCTGCGGCTTCCTTGACTGCCTTCTCGATATCCTCATCAGACATATTCGACCCTGCTGTGATCGTGATATGCTGTTCCTTTCCTGTGCCAAGATCCTTCGCGGACACATTCACGATACCGTTTGCATCGATATCAAATGTAACCTCGATCTGAGGAACACCGCGTCTTGCAGGAGGGATTCCGTCCAGTCTGAACTGCCCGAGTGACTTGTTGTCCCTTGCGAACTGTCTCTCACCCTGTACGACATTGATATCTACAGCTGTCTGGTTATCCGCTGCTGTCGAGAAGATCTGGCTCTTCTTGGTCGGAATAGTAGTATTCCTCTCGATCAACTTGGTCGCTACGCCGCCCATCGTCTCGATGGAGAGTGAAAGCGGTGTGACGTCAAGCAGCAGGATCTCGCCTGCACCTGCATCACCTGCAAGCTTACCGCCCTGGATCGAAGCCCCGATCGCCACGCACTCGTCCGGATTGAGGGACTTGCTGGGATCCTTGCCTGTCAGCTGTTTTACTTTCTCCTGCACTGCCGGAATACGTGTGGAACCGCCTACCAGCAATACCTGACCGATCTCAGATGCTGTGAGCCCTGCATCCTTCAGCGCATTCTGTACCGGAACTGCAGTTCTCTCTACCAGATCATTTGTCAGCTCATCAAACTTTGCCCTTGTGAGGTTCATATCAAAATGCTTGGGTCCCTCTGCCGTCGCTGTGATGAACGGAAGGTTGATGTTTGTCGTTGTCGCTGAGGAAAGCTCTTTCTTTGCTTTCTCTGCAGCTTCCTTCAAACGCTGCATCGCCATCTTGTCGCCGGAGAGGTCAATGCCTTCCTGTTTCTTGAACTCATCGATCATCCACTGGATCAGCTTGTTATCAAAATCATCACCGCCAAGACGTGTATCGCCGTTTGTCGCAAGAACCTCGATAACGCCATCGCCAATCTCGATGATGGACACATCAAACGTACCGCCGCCGAGGTCATACACCAATATCTTCTGTTCCTTCTCATTGTCCAGACCATAAGCCAGCGCTGCTGCTGTCGGCTCGTTGATGATACGTTTTACATCAAGTCCTGCGATCTTACCTGCATCCTTTGTCGCCTGGCGCTGTGCATCGTTGAAATAAGCCGGCACTGTGATGACTGCCTCCGAAACTTTCTCACCCAGGTAGCTCTCTGCGTCCGCTTTCAATTTCTGCAGGATCATAGCGGAGATCTGCTGCGGGGAATACTTCTTGTCATCGATCGTCCTGCCGTGATCTGTACCCATATCCCTCTTGATGGACGCGATCGTCTTCTCCGCGTTGGTGACTGCCTGACGCTTTGCAGGTTCACCGACAAGACGCTCACCATTCTTTGTAAATGCCACAACCGAAGGTGTAGTCCTTGCTCCTTCTGTATTTGCGATAACAGTGGGCTTACCACCTTCCATAACTGCCACGCAGCTGTTTGTTGTACCTAAGTCAATACCAATAATCTTTGCCATGATTTTTCCTCCTCATTCTATAAAATCATTTTATTAACATTTCTAAATTGAACATTTAACAATTAGCATCTCTAATCCATAAATACGATCAGCTCTATGGAAGTCCGCCGTCAGTTTACTGTACGACTGCCACCATGCTGTGCCTTACAACGCTGTCACGGTAGGTATACCCTTTTTGAAGCTCCTGCGCGATGATCCCTGACTCATACTCCTCGCTCTCCACCTGCATCACCGCATTGTGAAGATCCGGGTTAAATTCACAGCCAACTGCCTCGATCGGTTTTACCTCCAGTTTTTCAAGTTCTGCCATCAGCTGCTTGTAGATCATGTTCATTCCCTCCGCAAAAGGCTGCTTGATCTCCTCCTCCGAAAGCCCTGCCAGACCTCTCTCAAAGTTATCCACAACAGGAAGGATCTTCTCCACCACGCTCTTTGCGCCGGTCTCAAACATCGCAGACTTCTCCTTCTCAGAGCGCTTCCTGAAGTTGTCAAACTCCGCCATCTGGCGTTTTACCCTGTCCTCAAGTTCGTCGACCTTCTCCTGAAGCTTGTTGGCCTTCTCCTTTTTTTCCTTGCCCAAAAACGATTTCTTTTTCTCCTTCTTGTCACCTGTCCCGGCATTTTCTTCGGATGCATCGCTGTCCTGGGTCTCGGCTGCCGCATCTTCCGCCGGATCTGCTGCTTCCGCGTCCGTCATGTTTGCTTCACTTGAATTTACATCTTCTTTAATCTGTTCATCCAATTCCTTTTCTTCCACTGCCACTCTTTTCCTTTCTATATTAATGTTTCTATATTAATAATGTAATCATGCAGTCAGACTGGTGTGCGGATCATCTCGTCCTATCCGCTGTGTTCATCGTCCTTTTTATAGATCGTGTCCAGCTGACTTTTCAGTGTTTTCAATGTACTGATCACTTTGTCATAATCCATGCGGCGCGGACCGATGATCCCGATCGTGCCCTTCATACCTTCCTCTAACTCATACGTGGCTGTCACCACACTGCAGTCCTTCATGGTCTTGACTGGCGTCTCGTTGCCGATATAGACCTGTATTCCCGTTCCGCTCTCGTCTGTGAGCGTATCCTGCACAAGCTCGTTCAGCAGCTGTTTCTCCTCAAAGGTCGTGATCAGTTCACTCGCCCTCTGATTATCCGCGAGTTCCGGATATTTGAAAATATTGTTTGCACCGCTCGTGTAGATCTCCACATGCTCATTGTCCTTGATCACTGACGCCACCGCGTCCATCACCTCAGCAATAATGCCTGCGTGTATGCCCGCCTGCTGCTTGAGGTTCGCTATCATCGCCAGATTGATCTCCTCGATCGGCAGTCCGTTCAGATTCGTATTCAGCAGGATATTCAGCTTTAACAGTGACTCATCGTCAAGCATCTGATCGACTGCTATCATATCGTTTTTGATGACATTTCCCTCGACAACGATCGTGGTCAGAAGCTGCCTTGTATCCACTCTCGAAAGCTGTATGAATTTCAGCTTATTTCCCCTGACTTGAGGAGCCGATATCATCGTGGCATAATTCGTGTTGACAGCGAGCATCTTCGCCATCTGCTTCAGCACCGCCTCCATCTTATCCTCACGGTCGAGCAGCATTTTCTGCATCTCCCGGACTTCCTGTGTCGCCTGATTGAGCTGTTCCTCCTTCTCGAGCATCATCTGATCCACATACAGCCGGTAGCCCTTGTCAGAAGGAATACGCCCTGCGGAGGTATGCGGCTGTATGATATATCCCAGTTCCTCGAGGTCTGACATCTCGTTTCGGATCGTAGCAGAGCTTAGATTTAAGTCCGTATACTTGGAAATGGTTCTGCTTCCAACCGGCTCACCTGTCTCCAGATAATTGCGGATGATCGCCTGCAAAATCTTTCGCTTTCGCTCGTCTAAATCCAAACTGCCACGCTCCTTCCATATGATGATATTTCCTGAATTCATTTTATTAGCACTCATCGCAATGGAGTGCTAATATTTACATATATTAACTTACTACTTTCGGATTTTATTGTCAACAATCTTTTTCATTTTAATTATAAAGAAATTATAAAGATTATTTGTTCCTACAGATCCGAAGTATAATCTGCTCGAATGCTATTCATAATCTTTATCACCTCTTCATAGAATGTACAAATGACTCAGAAGGAGAACCCTTTTCAGAATATGAAAGATTATATTGAAGAAAGAGCGATCAATATTGCTGTCTATATCATCGAAAATAACGCCACTGTGAGGCAGACCGCCAAAGCATTTGGGGTAAGTAAATCGACTGTACATAAAGATGTCACCTCCCGGCTTATGCAGGTTAACCCTACGCTTGCCAAACAGGCACGGACAGTGCTGGACGTAAACAAATCTGAACGCCACATCAGAGGCGGACTTGCCACCCGGGAAAAATATGCACATCAGAAAGACGAGTAGGAGATTTTTCCTCCTACCCGTCTTTTTCAAGCCATGGGTATATTTTGATATGATCAGACAATCCTGCGCACACATAGGATATCGCGGTAGAGCGCATTGCTGATCTTGATTCCTGTCTTGGCAGAACTTGCGTGAACGATCTTACCGTTTCCTATGTAGATTGCCACATGCCCCGGATAACATATGATGTCTCCTGGCTGCGCTTCGGCATAACTTACCTCCCTGCCTGCGCTTCTCTGGGAAGTTGAATTTCTCGGCAGACTGTAGCCAAATGCCTTAAAGACCGACTGTGTAAACCCGGAACAGTCTGCACCGTTTGTCAGGCTTGTCCCTCCTGCCACATAAGGATTTCCCACAAATCCACAGGCATAGACTGCGATCTCCTTACCCTTTGCACTCCCGTTTGCCGCCATGATCGAAGACGTGTCAACGGATGCGGTCGCTGCCGGCTTTGTCGTCGTTGTCGTCGTTGTGCTGCTGCCACTGTTCTGGGTGCTATTATTGCTCTGGCTGTTCTTCTTTGCCTCTTCCTCCTTGCGCTTTCGCTCCTCCTCTTCCCTGCGCTTTCGCTCTTCTTCCTCTTTCCGCTTGCGCTCTTCCTCTGCCTCGATCTGTTTGATCTGCGCATTTCTCTGCTTGATCTGGGATTTGTACACCTCCGCCTGCTGCTTTGCCTTGCTGATCTGCACCGCATAATCCTCGCTGATCGCCTCAAGCTCCGACCTTGCCTCCTCGACAGTGTCCATCTCCTCCTCAAGCCCTTCCTGCGCCGCCTCAAGCTCCGACTCCTCTATCTCCAGATTCTGTTTCAGATCCTCCACATTCTGTCTGGCTGTCTTGTAATTGATAAACAGCTTCTTGTCATACTCATGCATTTTTTCAATATAATCCGCCTTGTTAAGCATATCCTGCATGGAGGACGAACTAAAGATTATATCAAGCACGGTAGTCTCGCCGCTCTCATACATGGCTTTCACCCGGACCTTCATCGCCTCGTACTGCTGCTGCTCGATCTCCTGAGCCTTGGCAAGGTCGATCTTCGCCTGCTCGATCTGCGCTTTTTTTGCCTCGATCTCCTCCTCCAGCAGGCTGATGCTCGCCATGAGTTCCGAGATCTCATCGCTGAGTGTCTGGATCTGCGCATCGACACCCTCCTGCTCTTCCGCGAGCTCATTGACCCGGTCATCGATATCGTCCAATTTATCCTGATCTTCCTCATTCTGCTGCTTTAGATCGTCCTTTTTTGTCGCCTGCACCATCACAGATCCCTGGTCTGCACAAAACTCATATGTCGTAAAAAATACTGCCGCACACATTCCAATGACCGCCAGACGCCTGCATCCTTTTTTCATGTGTATCTACCCCTTATAACGAAAACCACGTCCCTCATCTGGTACAACGAATATTAAGTAACTGGCACCTTGACTTGCCTGATTGTTCATCTGCAAAGGACTATTAAGTCCTTATGTTGTCGTCAATCGCCGTAGCCACCGCTACGACTCTTTCCTCCGCCTTGCATCTGAAACAATCATTCTGCGTCAATGTACCAGAAACTTAATTTTCGTTGTACTAGTACTACGATTCTTCTGACTCCTGCGTCCCTTCTGACTCGACTGAAACGATATCCATCAGCCGCTCTATCACCTGTTCCTGCACGACCGCCATTCGATAAGTCGTATATCCGACCTCGTCGATCAGCGCATCACCTGAACTGTAACCATATTCCTCAGCTTCCTTATCTGCCCTCTCATGAATCATCTCGTCCGTAGTCTCAATTCCCTCGGCTCTTGCAACCGCCTCCATCACCAGATACTGTTTCACGATCTGTGTGCACATCTCTTTCGTCTGGCTGTCATACTCCTCCTGTGTGAGACCCGATGCAGCCGACACAAAAGTCTCTAAGTCCACACCGTACATTGCCGCAATGGATTCCATATATAAATTGTAGTTTTGTATCTCCTCCTCAACAAGGTATTCCGGTATTGATTCTGCGGTACTTTCCTCAAGGAGCTTCTGCACAACTGCGCTCTTTGCGTTCGCCTCGAACGTCTCATCCGCGTTCTGTTCCACAGCTTTTTTCCCGGCTTCCCAGACATCCTCCTTCGTCTTGTACGGCAGCCCCATCTCTTTCATCTCCTCCGGCGTCACGGTCTCATACTCTGCCGAGGTATCTATGCCGTTGACTGTAACGGTAAACACAACCTCCTGCCCTGCAAGATCAGGATTCTGCCGATAGTTTTCCGGAAATGTCAGGTTCAGATCAACTGTCTCTCCAGGCATCACTCCCACGAGACCTTCCTCAAAACCCGGGATGAGCTGTCCCGAACCGATCGTGAGCTTATACCCTGTCGCAGTGCCGCCATCAAAAGCCACACCGTCCCTCTTGCCCGCAAAGTCTATGTCAGTCACATCGCCCTCCTGGACAGCCCTGCTGGTGATCGTTCCTACCAAAAGCTCACTGTTGATATACCGCGTGACCATCTCATCGTCCACCTCCGGTCTCTCGGCACTCACTGTCATGTTCTTGTAATCCGCCAACGAAATATACGCATTGACATCGAGATCCTGCAGCCCTACATAGTCCTCCCTGTCGCTCACTTTCTCGACTTCTGTCGACGCCTCACTTTCTGTACTGTCCTCTGAAACAGTGCCTGTCTCCACCGTCTGTACGGTCTCCTGTGCATCCTGATCCTGGTTTTTGCCCCCGCAGGCGCTCGCGCTCATGATCATGATACCTGCCATGCACATCAATGCCAATTTCTTTTTCATCCAATAATGATCCTTCCTTATATAAATTTTTTCATATTAGAAACTTCAGTTTCTCCCCCCACAAATCATATCATAACATCATCAGACGAAAAAGACAATGAAATCAACAGACTTTCTTGCACTTTCCAGTATTTAATGTTACAATCCTTATAATGACATGACGGTTTTTGCCAAGGATATTTTGTCCTGACTGTCACATGCCCTAAATATACATAATATGAAAATTTATAAAAGGAAAGGTAATGATTTCAGATGGCAGTAAAAATTATAATCACGGTTTTGATCATTCTCGTCATTCTTTTGGTGGTGCTCTATTTCGTCGGGAAAAAGATGCAGAAAAAGCAGGCTGAGCAGGAGGCTCAGATCGAAGCTGCAAAGCAGACTGTCACGATGCTCATCATCGACAAGAAGAAACTCAAACTAAAAGAAGCCGGACTACCCGCCGCAGTCTTAGAGCAGACGCCAAAGTACATGCGCCGCGCCAAGTTTCCGATCGTTAAAGCCAAGATAGGACCACAGATCATGTCGCTGATCTGCGATGCCTCTATCTTTGACATCGTACCGGTCAAAAAGGAAGTCAAGGCAACCGTCAGCGGTATCTATATCACGGATGTAAAAGGCATCCGCGGCAAACTCAGCACAGCACCTGCCAAGAAAAAAGGAAAATTCCGCAGCTGGGTTGACAAAATGCAGGAAAAAGCCGGCGCCAAACCACTAAAATAAAAACTTGCTGCCAGAAGACAACAAAATGCTGCCTTCTGGCAGCATTTTTTATTTAAATATATATTCGCGTATCTCACAATTTCTAATGCCAAATGCTGAGTACGCTTCGTTCTCCATATCATAAAAATACGAGTGGACGACTCTTGCGATCCCGTTGTGCGCCACCAGCAGATAAGTCTTTTGATCCGATCCCGCCTTGATCTCATCCAGCAGGTTGTAGATGCGCTGCGCCAGATGGAGCATTGTCTCCCCGCCATCGAAGTGGTTGATAAAGCTCTTTTTTGCCTCCTGAAACGCTGCCCCGTCTCTCGGCGTCGCCTCATATTTTCCGAAGTTCTGCTCTGTAAGACGCCTTTCCTCCCTCGAAGGAATCCCCGTAATCCCTGCAATTTCAAGCGCTGTATCCCTCGCCCTGACAAGCGGCGAATACAGGATCTCATCGATGCCAAGCTGCTCGTCCAGAATCTTTTTTCCGAGCATTCTCGCCTGCTCATGTCCGAGATCTGTCAGCGCAATGTCCGTTGCACCGCAGATCTTATTTTCCACATTCCATATCGTCTGTCCATGTCTGGTAAAATACATGTGTGCCATCTCTTAACCGCCTTTGTCCTTCTTTCATATACAGGAAGCAAAACATCATAGATCCAGCTTCAGATCATTTTCTTTTATCCAGCCGATCTTCCGAAAGCCTGTTCCTATCACATATGTGATCACTGCCGGAAACAGAAAACTGATGCAGAGCAGTCCGGTCCAATCCCACACCGTGACGGCGGACTTTGCCCCTGCCGCAATGTCATTGAGCCATCCTGTATACACGCCGATCTGCCCGACAAGACCACAGGTTCCCATTCCTGACGCCACTGCTGCCCCGTTCATCTTCAGCTGGAATACACATGTCGCAATCGGTCCCATGATCGCGGACGCAATGATCGGCGGCAGCCAGATCCGCGGCTTCTTCACGATATTTCCCATCTGCAGCATCGATGTGCCGATCCCTTGTGCAAACAATCCGCCAATCCCGTTTTCCCGAAAGCTCATGACCGCAAAACCAACCATCTGCGCGCAGCACCCCGCAAGCGCTGCCCCCCCTGCAAGCCCTGTAAGACTGAGCGCTGCACAGATTGCTGCACTGCTGATCGGAAGTGTTAGCGCGATCCCGACGATCACCGATATGATCACACCCATCAGAAACGGCTGCAGTTCGGTTGCCCACATGATCGCCTTTCCTACGGCGCTCGCCGCACTGCCGATCGCCGGTGCACACAAGGATGCGAGCACTGCACCAACCATGATCGTCACAAGCGGCGTCACGATAATGTCGATCTTGGTCTCCTTCGAAACCGCTTTGCCGCACTCAGCAGCTATGATCGTGATCAACAATACCGCCAGCGGACCTCCCGCTCCGCCGAGCGTATTTGCAGCATGTCCCACTGCCACCAGCGAGAACAGTACCAATGGCGGACAGTGGAGAGAGTACCCGATCGCGACTGCCATGGCTTCCCCTGTCACTGCCTTGGCATATCCTCCGATCGTTATCAGGAGCTCGATGCCTGCCCGTTCACCGAACGTCGAGATGATCGTGCCGATCAAAAGCGATGCAAATAATCCCTGCGCCATCGCCCCCAGCGCGTCAATACCATAACGCTTTCCTGATATCTCGATATCCTTCCGCTTTAAAAACTTCTGCAATTTTTCCATTATTATCTCCATTCTGTCATCAGTGTATGTATTAAAAATTTATAAACTGTAGGCAGTATATCACATGTTTTGCTTTATAGCAATCCTATTTGAAGAATCTGTCGAAAACTGTTACAAAACTGTATCACTCTGACAATTCTTAAAAAAATTGAGCGGTCGCCATACCTTCTTATCCGAATGATACAACGACCGCCTCAATGCGATTCAATATTCAATTTTTTCCTCTTTCTCGGACTCCTTAATCCGCTCTTATTCTTTAGCTGCTTTTTCGTTTCTTTTACGCTTCTTTGCTTCTTCGTGCTCTGATCTGTCTCGTTCTCTTACGTCTTTTTCCCTGCACTCTGACTTCCTATCCGAAATACACTTCTTAATTCTCCTGCTCTGCTGTTATCATCTCGATTCTGATCTGCTCCAGACTTCTGGAAAACTTCGATCTTCCTCCTGATCTCCACAGCCGCTTCCTCTTCGTTCTCATATTCATTAAGGGATTTCTTCCTGTCAGAGCTAGGTCTCTGCGGTTGCCAAGGGACTCATCTCCTTCCTCAATCATACTCTATCGTGATTGCCTGCAGGTTGCCGAATACTGCATTTGTTTTATCAAATGCTTTACAAAAGCTTTTTTGTATTGCTATACTTTTATCTTTGGTATCTCTACAATTCTTCTTTTGTAAATTCGATTCGTTGTGTCTCTTTCTTCTGGCTCTTGTCTTTGGTACTTGTCCATCGATGTTATCCTATGTAATCATCTTCTGTACCTTATTTTTTCTTCTTCCTTTGTGTAATTGTATAGTACCACTTCTTCTGAACAATTGCAATAGTTTTATCTAAATTTGTCAAATACTGTCGTTTTTACCATATCTTATCAGTGATTTTGTACATTGTTTTCTGAATTTTCTGACATTTCATCCCCTTTATGCCCTTTTCTCTTTACATCCTCCGAACTTTTCCCGATCACATACGCAGCCTCTGCTTTTACCTGCTCACTCTTCTCATCGTAATCTTCCTCATCGCGCAGTGCCAGCGCCTCCTGCAGCGTGATCAGATTCCTGAGATGCACAGAATGGTTCTCTACTGGAATGTATGCCTTTTTCGACTTGTCAAATGCAGAGCGCAGCAGATAATAGTTGTAGGTATCTTTTTTGTTGTCCGCTAGTTTCACAATGTCATCCACGACACACACGCCGATCGTCTCACTGTATATAACTTCCTTCTTTTGAAACAATTTTATCCCTCCATGCTTTTTCAATATCGACAAAATAGCACCCGTCCGCTCTGAACTGATGCTATTCTCACCTCATATTATGAAGTTTTCTGACTGCCATTGTAAGATTACCCGCAATTCCTTTCCCGTCTGATATACCTGAGTTACGTCCCTTTCACACCAGCCAACCGTATATAGGACCAGCCCGCCAGCGGAGAATCAGTTCCGCTTGCTCTGTATCATCAGACCATTTTCTCTTTGTTGATATTATTATCGGCAGAAAAGCCAAAAAACTTAATAAAATCATAAAAAATAGGAGGGTTTCCCCTCCTATTTATCATTGCTTAAACGTTCTTACGTTTCTCAACAAATACAGGGAAGGACTCTGTGCCCTTTAGCTCTTTGTAAGCAGTTATCTTCACATTCTTGTCCGTGATCACATACTCCACAGTCGCACCTGTCTCGATCACAGTGTCCTGCATCAGCACGCAATTTCTCACCTTTGCGCCCTTGCCGATCTTGACACCCCTGAACAAAATACTGTTCTCGACTTCGCCCTCGATCACACAGCCGTCTGCCGCCATCACATTCTTTGCGTGGGAGCCTGCAGCGTATCTTGTCGGGTTGTCGTCACGAATCTTTGTGTACACAGGATTCGGTGAGAACAATGCATTGATATTCTCCTCCTTCAGCATCTTCATATTTTCAGCAAAATATGTATTGATGTCAAGGATGCGCGCGTAGTAACCATCATGCTGATACGCCTGTACATTCAGCTTGTCAAGCTGCGGCGATATGATATCGCGCTCAAAGTATGTCAGACCATTGACGTACGCCTCTCTGATCTGGTCGATCAAAAGCTGCCTCTCAATGACATAGATGTTCATCGAAACATTGTGCTCGCCGTTTTCCTTATTGTTGACAACGATCTTCTGCACTCTGCCCTCACCGTCAATGTCAAGTGTATAGTACAGATCCTTCTTCGTCACATCGATATCGCGCAGTGCCTTGGGGATGTCTTCCCTTGTGTACGCGATCGTCACATCCGCACCGCTGTCAATGTGCTGCTGAAGGAGCCTGCTGAAATTGAAGTTGACCGCCACGTTCGTGTCCGCCATGATGACATACTTTTCCTTCTGGCGTTTCATGTAATCAATAATGCTTGCGATCGCTTCCACCCTGCCGTTGTATATGTTTACAGTTTTCTGTGCAAAAGGAGGAATGATATTCAAGCCACCCTTTTTGCGCGTCAGATCCCACTCTCTACCCGATCCCAAATGATCCATCAGAGAGTGATAATTTCTCTTTACGATCAGCGATATATTGTCAATACCGCAGTTTACCATACTTGAAAGCATGAAATCTACCAGCCTGTAACGGCTTGCAAACGGTATGGATGCCATCAGTCTCTCACTCACAAGCTCCGGAACCAAGGAATCATAGCTGTTTGGGAACAAAATACCCATTGCTGAATCTGCGTTTGAATTGATCATGCCTTGTCACCTCCCTTTACATCTGCCGACACCATCGCGTCAGGTCCTACAACTGCACCCTCACCGATCGTCACATTGGACCCTACTGTCGCAACACCCTTCTTATTTCCATCGGGCATCTCACCTACTACAGCATTCTTCTCTATCACTACATTCTCGGCAATGATACAATGTCTGATCTGAGCGCCTTCCTTGATCGTGCTGCCGCCCATGATCACCGCGTCCTCGATCACTGCACCCTTCTCAACCTTGACGCCGGCAAAAAGGATCGAGTGCCTTACTTCGCCGTCGATGCTGCATCCGTCAGTGATCATACTGTTTTCGAGCACTGCCGCCTCGCCGATGCGGTGTCCTGTCATACCGCTGTTCCTGCTGTAAATGCGCCAGTCATCATCAAACAGGTTGATGCCACTGTTCTCCGGATCAAGTACCTCCATATTCGCCTCCCACAGGGAAGAGATGGTTCCGACATCTTTCCAGTAACCCGAAAAACGGTACGCGTACATCTCTCTCTTGTCGCGCAGCAGGCTCGGGATCACATTCTTACCAAAGTCATTCTCGGACTCCGGATCATTTTCATCCTCGATCAGATACTTCTTTAAGATATCCCAATTAAAGATATAGATACCCATGGAAGCCAGATTTGATTTCGGCTCCTTTGGTTTCTCCTGGAACTCCGTGATCTTGTCATTCTCGTCCGATACCATCAGTCCGAAACGGCTTGCCTCCTCCCAGGGAACTTCCATAACCGCCACGCTGAACTCCGCGCCTTTCTCCTTGTGGAACCTGAGGAAATCGCTGTAATCCTGCTTGCAGATCTGATCGCCTGACAGTATGATCACGTACTCGGGATCATATCTCTCGATAAAATTAATGTTCTGGTAGATAGCATTTGCTGTGCCTTTGTACCAGTCAGAACCTGTTGCCTGCTGATAAGGCGGCAGCACATGGACACCGCCGTGCAGTCTGTCCAGATCCCAGGGCTGTCCGTTTCCGATGTACTCATTCAATACAAGCGGCTGGTACTGGGTAAGGATACCCACAGTATCGATACCTGAATTAACGCAGTTTGATAGTGGAAAATCAATAATACGATACTTTCCACCAAACGGAACTGCAGGTTTTGCCAGCTTCTGCGTCAATGTGTAGAGACGCGAACCCTGACCGCCGGCAAGCAGCATTGCAATCATTTCTTTTGCCATAAAATACCTCCAATCCTATTTTGAGCATGCTCAATGTAAACACGTAAGATCTATTAAAATTGTCTGCTCAATTTATGTTTTCCCGTAACTATTCCGTCTGGATATAGTTACATCTTCCTGCGGATCATGAATCGTCAATCCATAACCATGCTCTGAATAGTTACAATTATACTATAAACTTCAAAAAAATGGTAGTGTTTTGTTTATTTTATTCATAATTTTTTAACAACTGCGACTTAATTACTGTTTTTATCCCTAATATCCGCCTTTGCATTTGTCTTTTTTCGTCATTTTATGCAATTATTTCGCCTTTAACATGTAAATACAGTCGCTTCTGCAAATCACACCCTAAAAAGTGCAATCCGTTCTTGACGGGTTGAAAAGCAGGCATTTTATGTTTATGCTAGACGAAAATTGTTTAGCAGACATAACAATCCAAAAAATGCGGAGGAAAATGAACCATGAAAAAAAGGACTTTTCAAACAGGCATACTGACAATAGCCGTCTGTCTGCTGCTCAGTATTTCCCTGATAGGATGCGGGAAAGCAGAGCCGGCTGACACAGCGCAATCCGACATTCAGGCAAATGCAGATGAAAGCGGTATCATAACAGAGCTTGTGGGTACACCGTCCGATTACTCAGACAAAGAGAACTGGATGACTGTACCGGAGATCACACATGCAGTAGATACCTTTTATCTCTATCCTACCTGTTATTTGGACGATTCGGAGGAGGCACTGCCAATCTGCAATATTGACAATCAAGCCGTCCGGGAGCGGGCGCAGGTCGTCTATGAGAACCAGGCAACGGTTTTCGAGGAATCAACCAATGTATTTGCACCTTATTACAGGCAGAGTAATATCTATGAGGTCATGGGCATGGATTCCCGTGAGTTGGAAGCGTTCCAGAAAAAAGAACAGCGCACAGATGTCTACGCGGCGCTGGACTATTACTTCGAACACTACAATAACGGCAGGCCGTTTATCATTGCCGGTCACTCCCAGGGCTCTATTATGACCAAAATTGTCCTCGGGGAGTATATGGCAGCACACCCTGAATATTACGAGCGCATGGTTGCCGCGTATGTGATCGGATACTCCATCACCTCGGACTGGCTCAAGGAGCACCCCTATCTGAAATTTGCGGAGGGTGCAGATGATACAGGGGTTATCGTCTCATGGAATACCGAGGGACCCGGAAATAAGGAGAAACAGAATATCGTTGTGGCGGACGGTGCGATCAGCATCAATCCGATCAACTGGAAGCGGGACAGCACTTATGCCGCTGCCGATGAAAACCTTGGAAGCAGAATGTTTAACTATGATACCGGCTTTTATGAGGTCGCGAAGAATCTCGCGGATGCCCAACTGGATACCGAGCGCGGCGTGGTTATCTGTACGACGGACAAAGCAACCTATACCGACGCTGTGGAGCTTTTTGGACCCGAGAGTTTTCACAATAACGACTATGCGTTCTATTATGAAAATCTTAGGGAGAATATAAAACAGAGAGTGGAAAAGTATATCGCCGGGAATAAACCGTCTGCCTGAAATGATACTCCTGTCAACAAAGGAGCTGTAGAAAAATGACTGACACAGCTCCTTAGCAAGAACCATATATACCTAATCGAGTAGGGGAATGACCTGCTCCACTACTCGCGCGACGGGCACCCGTCAGCGAACCGATTTATCGGTTTGATGACGGATGCCCATGCGCATACAAAGGGCTGTCTGGAAATTCCGACAGCCCTTTGCAGCTTATTGACGAATCCTTAAACCCGGTTGTAATTGATCAGACAGCCCTTTAGTATGATCTGCCGCTCCTCGTCCGTCAGCTCGCCGAGCGTCATCTCAAAAGCCACCTTTTTCTCCTCTCCTGATGTACCGCCCACGACATAGGCTTTGATCACATCAGCCTTCTCCTCCACAGCCTTTCTGATGCCTGGAATGTAGATGTAGTCCAGATTCCTGAATGGCAGCTCGCCCTCCTTGATGATGAACGGGAGCATGCCCCAGTTGATCAGGTTCGAGCGGTATCTCTTGGTCGCGTACTCGTGCGCGATGTTCGCCCAGCCGCCAAGTACCTTCTGGCAGCTCGCCGCCTGTTCCCTCGCAGAGCCGTCACCCGGCTTCACGGCAAAGATCGTGCTGCCGATCCCGGTGTTGCTGCGGTCGGCGTCCGGCGTGATCGTCTTCATCACGCGCCATGCCGCTTCGAGTTCCGGGAACTTCTGCACAGGGCATACCTTCTCCTCCCGCGCTTTCTCCACCACCTGGATCTCCTTTGCAAGCCTCACATAGTTCGGATCCTTGCGCGAGAGCGTGAACTCTGCCAGCCCCAGCGGATTGGAGCGGTAGGAGGACGTCTCGCCGGAAGGGATCAGCTCGTCTGTCGTCGTCACCGGATCGTGGATCTCCGATACGACCTTCAACATCAGGTTGTCTGTCAGCGCGACCATCGCCGGCCAGTCCTTGATGTTCGGTCCAAACTGGATCTCCACCGATTCATCGGCGACGCCCTTTGAGTTAAACACGCGGTTCTCATAGATCTTCTTGTCAAAGAAGTATCTGTACTTCGCAAAATCCCCGTCAAACTCCGTAGCCGGCGTGAGATATCCCTTGTTCGCCGCCGTCGCCGCGATCGAGCGCGCATCCATCAGTGCGACGGAGGCGATCTGTCCGCTCTGGAGCTTGGAGCCCTCGCGGTTCGGGAAGTTTCTCGTGGAGTGGCGGATCGAAAAGGCATTGTTTGCAGGCGTATCCCCGGCGCCAAAGCACGGCCCGCAGAACGCAGTTTTCAACACCGCGCCTGTCTGCATCAGCTTCGCCGCGCAGCCGTTTTTCACCAGCTCCATATAGATCGGCATGGATGCCGGATAAACACTCAGTGTGAACGCATCGGGTCCGATGCTCGCGTTGTCAAGGATGTCCGCCGCGGCACAGATATTCTCAAATCCGCCGCCCGCGCAGCCCGCGATGATCCCCTGTTCCACATACAGCTTTCCGTCCCTCACTTTGTCCTTGAGTTTGAAGTCCACCGCGCCGTCCAGGCTGACGAGCGCTTTCTTCTCACAGTCGTCAAGGATATCCATAAGATTCGCATTCAGCTCCTCGATAGTGTAGGTGTTGCTCGGGTGGAACGGCATGGCGATCATCGGTTTCACCTTGCCCAGATCGACTTTGATGCAGCCGTCATAGTAAGCGATCTCTCCCGGATTCAACTCCGCATAATCCTCAACTCTGCCGTGGATCTCATAATATTCCCTGATAGCATCGTCCGTTCTCCATATAGAAGAGAGGCACGTCGTCTCTGTCGTCATGACATCGATGCCGATCCTGAAATCCGCCGACAATGACGACACGCCAGGTCCGACGAACTCCATCACTTTATTTTTCACATAGCCGTTCTTGAACACCGCACCGATGATGGCGAGCGCCACGTCCTGCGGTCCCACACCCTTCACTGGCTCACCCTCCAGGTAGACCGCGACAACGCCCGGCATATTGATATCGTATGTCTGGTTTAAGAGCTGCTTGACAAGCTCCGGTCCGCCCTCACCCATCGCCATCGTGCCGAGTGCACCGTAGCGCGTGTGGGAATCCGAGCCGAGGATCATCCTGCCGCCGCCCGCGAGCATCTCCCGCGCATACTGATGGATCACTGCCTGGTGTGGCGGTACATAAACGCCGCCGTAACGCTTGGCGCAGCTAAGCCCAAACATATGATCGTCCTCATTGATCGTGCCGCCCACCGCACAGAGCGAGTTATGGCAGTTTGTCAGCACATACGGAACCGGGAATCTGGTCAGTCCCGACGCGCGCGCTGTCTGTATGATCCCCACAAACGTGATATCGTGCGATGTCAGTTTATCAAATTTGATCTTGAGCTTGTCCATGCTGTCTGACGTATTGTGATCTCTTAATATCCCATAGGCGATCGTCTCCTTGGATGCCTCCGCCTTATCCACCTCCCTGCCTGTCTTTGCCTTTATGGCAGCTGCCGCTTCCGCACTATCCGCGATCAGCTCTGTGCCGTTTACAAGATATGCTCCTGTCTCTAATAACTGAATCATTTTGTACACCAATCCTTTCTGTCAAAGCCTTTTCATGCCAATAACATACTATCATGTATAAATATACTATACCTTCCTATATCTATGCAATGGTCAAATCGGTTCTTTTATATGATTTCTATGATTTCTGCTCCCAGGATCATAGCTTCCGACTTGTCATGTGTGACCAAAACCACTGTTTTCCCGGCAGTCTTTTCTTTCACATATGCCATTACATCTCTTTTGAGCGTCTCGTCCAGCCCCTTAAACGGCTCGTCGAGAAAAAGCACATCATACTCCGAGAGCAGCGCGCGAAGAATGCTCACCCGCCGGCGCATACCGCCCGAAAGCTCAGATACCGGCTGGTCATCGCATCCGTTCAGCCCGAGTCTGTCCATCTCCGCAAGGATTGCAGACAAACCTGCATGTGCGGGCATGACAAGCCTGATATTGTCCGCGGCTGTCATGTTCTCACAAAGCCGTTCTTCCTGGAAAACGGCACTGAACCGCTTTCCCTCCAAACCGGTCACGCTTCCGCCGTCCGCGGTCTCAAGCCCCATCAGGATCCGCAGCAGCGTCGTCTTTCCGGCACCGGAAGGCGCCATGATGCCGGTGGCGGCACCGCCTTTGATCGTCAGGTTCAAGCCGCCAAACACCTTCTTAGCGCCAAACGATTTTGATAAGTTTCTGATACAGATATCATTCATATTTATGTTCCCAAATATCGCCCCTTACACCCATATCTTCCTGTTTCCGTCCTCATGTCCTCTGTGCATCACCCATACACATACTTTCCCCAGTACGCAAGCCCCGACGCATCAAATCCAGTCACGGCTTTCGTCGGTCTGCTGTTCTCAAAATCCCAGCACGGGTGAACGACTCCGGCTGCAACAAGCGCATCTGTCTCTTTTTCTGACAGACGTACTGCCTCTTGCAGCTCATTTTTCATACTGTCAAAGCGGATAAATTCCCAGCTCCCATCCGCCTCATCTGCAGGCGCCCCTGAAATTTCCCCCGCATATGGTTCCGGGCTTAACACCGGCCAGCCGTCCACAAAAAACATGCTCCGCACCATCATGTAGTGCATTCGGTAGCTGTACCTGTCCTCCCGCTCGTCGTAATCCCGGTGGATCCGTGCACCGTCACGGATATGATGCACAAAAAAGTACGCCCCGCTGCGCGCGTCATAAAAGGGCACACCGTGTCCTGGTCCCCGCAAGCCAGCCCACTCCCACTCCTCATTATCGTCGGAAGCATTCGGGGACGACGCCGGAAACCTGTAACTCCCGGCGAGTTTCTCGCCCATACTCTCCTCGACCAGACAGCGCCCGTTTCGATCCACATAGGGTCCTGTCACAGTCCTGCTGCGCCCGACACGGATATCATAAGTATCTCCCAGCCAGCCATAGGACTGGAACAGATAAAAGTACCCGCGCTCAGGCACATAGATGACAGCGGCTCCCTCCGGTCCGTCGATCGGCGGATCGGGACATTTCCGTGAGATGCACTGTCCAAGGTTCCTGGCATTCCCGTCAAGCGCAAGCCCGGTCGCCGCGTCCAGCTCCTTGATATAGATTCCACCGAAAAAGGAACCGTAGACCAGAAAACTGCGCTCCCCGTCCCACACAACATGCGCGTCGATCGCATTGGGATATGTATCGTCTGTTCCCCACGTATCCGCAACCACGCCCCTGTTCTCAAACGGTCCCAGCGGATGATCTGCCACCGCCAGCCATATGCGGGATTCCGAGCTGCCAAAGCACTTGGTTGCCGAATAGTACATACGGTATTCATCTCCCACATGCTCCACATAGGGCGCCCAGAAATTGAACGTCGGCGCAAAGTCCCCGTTATCCCGACCCTCGCGCACGGCATTCTCGGACAAAACAGTCCCTTCGTATTGGAAATGTACCAAATCCTCAGAACTGCGGACAGGAATCCCTATCTTATCCCGCAGACCGCAGAAAGGCAGATAGACATCTGTCGAGTAAGAATAATATTTCCTGGTAGTTGAATCCCACATCATTGAAGGGTCGTGAGACCCAAGTGTGGCATTCCTTTCCACATTATAGTCATTTAACCTTAATATACCTTTCATTTTCTACCCTTTCCTTGTCAGCTCCCATGTCCGTTTATTTTCCGCGCGCATCGCACTGCACCTTTCAGCGGCCCTGCGCACCAGAAACAGCATGAACTTCTCAAAAAAAAGACTTGCTGCCACGATCACCAGCGTCCATGCAAACAGATCCGGTGTGTCCAGATACACCTTTGCCTGCTGCAGGCGCTCCCCGATCGATCCTCTCGGAATACCGATCACCTCCGCAGACGCCCCTGCCTTCCAGCTCATCCCAAGCGCCACACTGCACGCTGAATAAAAAAAAGGCATAACCTGAGGCAGATAGATATAACGCACCACACGGCGCCTGGGAATCCGAAACACCCGCGCCATCTCCAAAAGCTGCCTGTCCACGCCCCGGATACCATTTTGCACGTTTGTATAAATGACCGGCAGCACCATCAGAAACGAGATCAGCACAGAAAGATTTTTCGATGAAAACCAGATCAGCGCAAGTATGATAAACGACGCGACCGGCACGGATCTGACAGCCAGCATGGCAGGCGCCAGAAGCTCCTGGATCCAGCCGGACCAGGAAGCCGCCGCTGCCAGCGCCACTCCCGCCAGAACCGCCAGAAAAAATCCCGCGGCGATGCGCGACAGCGTGAAGCAGACTGCTTTCCAGAATGCCGCCGTCAGCATCAGCTGCCCTAATCTGCACAGCACCCTAAACGGCGACACCAGCAGGATATCGCTGTGCAGGCACATGCTTATGATCTGCCATACGACAATCCAGAACAGAACCGCCCATAAACGAATCTCATGTTTTTCTTTCATATTTTATCATCGCGCAGCATCAATTATCCGTGCGCATAATAGAAATCATCATCGGGCAGCTTTCCGCCCACGGCTTTGGGATTCTGTTCCAGCAGCACCGCAAGATATCCCGAGAGTTTCCGCTTCATCTCGTCGCCCGTGATGAACACAATATTGCATTGCGGCACCGCCCTGACGGCAACCGCTGACGGAACGATATCATACTTCTCGATCAACGCCGCCGCGTCCTCCACATTTTCGTTGACGAATGTCACCGACGCTCCATAATGTTCCATAAACGCCTCGACCGCTGACGGATTTGACTCCACAAACTCTTTTCGCGCGACGACCACACCTGTCAGGAGCGAGGAATCCACATCCAGCTTATCCCACTCCTCTGTCAGATCCAGCGCAACCCGGATCTTGTCGCTCTTGGTCTGCGCCGTCGTCACAAAGGGCTGCGGCAGCATCGCAATCGCATTCTCCTCCGCCATCAATGCCGACAGACACTCCGCGTGTTCGCTCTTCCACTCGATCGTCAGGTCTTTCTCAGGATCAATGCCGTTTTGTTCGAGTATAAAATTCAGCGCGTACTCCGGCGTCGCACCCTTTCCGCTGGCATAGACCATCTTTCCTTTCAGGTCGCTGATGTCTGATACCATATCACCGCTCTCCACGATGTAGATGACGCCCAGCGTGTTGACCGCAAGCACCTGCACTCCGCCCTCCGTATTGTTGTACAGAACAGAGGCAAGGTTTGCGGGCACCGCCGCGATATCAACCTGCCCCTGCACCAGTTTCGGCGTCACCTCGTCCGCTGTCGCAGCGATCTCAAAATGATAATCGTTGTCCGTAATCGCACCCGCCTGCGCCCTGTCCATAAAGTCCACCATTCCCATGGCAGTCGGTCCTTTTAGCGCAATGACATTGACTGCGACCGGCTCTGCGGATGTCCGTGCATCCTTAGCCGAACCGCACCCCGTCATCAGCGCCATCCCGATCACCATGAACAGCAGCAGCTTAGCAAATTTCTTCATAATCTCCCCCCGTCTACTCAAACAAAAAGAGTCCGTCATCTGCCATATCTATTCATAGATTCACATACTTATCATAAAATTCCTCGACACGCAGAGGCTTGTCAAAATAGTACCCCTGGAGCAGCCCCGCACCTGCCTGGTTCACGATTCCCATGATCGTCGTGTTCTCAACACCCTCCGCGCAGACGATGATGCCGACGTTGTTGCAGAAGGAAATGATAAACTCGATCAGCTTGCGCTCCTTCTCAGTGCCCACCACTGATTTGATCATCGTGTGGTCAAGCTTTACAATGTCTGTCGGTATATCCTTGAGCACTGCAAGCGACGCATACCCAGTGCCAAAATCGTCCAACGCGATGCTTATGCCCTGATCCTTGAATCTCTGCAGCCGTTCCGTCAACTCGTCGATCCGCCCGATCCGACAGCTCTCGGTGAGCTCCAGCACAAGGCGGTCCGGTGCGATCCCGTACTGCTTTAATTTTTGTACCGTGTAGTCGACAAGCTCATCATCGTGAAGCTGAATGTAGGAGACATTCACATGAACCTTCTCAATCGGGTTCTCCCCCCTGTCATCCCAGTCCCTGAGATCTTTTAAAACCTGCTCCACGATCCATTTTCCCACCGGAATGATCAGCGCGGTATCCTCCAGGACCGGCACGAACTCCATCGGTCCGACTCCGGGAAAACGGTCGTCACTCCAGCGAAGAAGCGTCTCACAGCTCGTCCCCCTGCCGGTTTTGGAATCTATGATCGGCTGCATCACGATCGAAAATCCCTTAAAATCTTCGTTGACGCTCTCCCGGATCGCGTCCCTGAGACGCAGCATTCTCGTCTTCTTTAGATGCATTTCCTCCGTGTAGAAGGTCACGCCCGCCCTGCCTACATTCTTGGCATTTTCCATGGCGACCAGCATATTGCTCATGATCTGGTCGATGTACTTTCCATCCTGTGGAAACAGCACCGCCCCTGCACGAAAATCAAGATGAACCTGGTTCCGCTCGATATCCAGCGCCGAGAACGCCTGCTGGATCTTCTCGATCTCCCTCACCGCATCCTCGCTGCCCGCCCCCTCGATCAGCAGGGCAAAATCAGAACTGTCCATGCGGTAGATCCGCGTTCCCTTTGTCCTGACTGCCAGCATTCTGTGCGCAGCTGTATACAGTGTCTTGTCCCCATAGGAATAACCATACTCATCGTTGACACGCTTAAAGTTGCTCAGTCCGACCATGACCGCAACACCGCTCTTGTTATTGTACAGCAGATTCTCTGTGTCCTTGCGAAATTCCTGGAGCGTCCACAGCCCCGTGACGGGATCGATCTTATTACGCACACCCAGGTTCGTGACAAACCCTGCAAAAAAATCCATCTTGCCCTCATCATCGTAGGTCGTATATCCCTTGCAGTTTACCCACACATAATCGCCCTCGGCATTGCGGATCCGGTACTCTACATCGTGATACGCCGTGATGTGGTTCGCCATATCCTCAAAATTCTTGAGATACGATGCCTTGTCATCCGGGTGGATCAGATTTAGCCACTCAATGTCAGCCGGACAGAGGATCTCGCTCTTTAGACCGAAATACTCCACTGCTCCCTTTGACCACCTCGCCGTGTTTTCCTTCATATTGCTGGCAAAAAAATACGTTCTGTTTGATGACTGCGCCAGCACATCAAACAGCTTTGAGTCATACTCATTCATTATGCTATCAAGTTCCATAGCTCTCATCCTCTTCGAATCATCAGGGCGCTCCCCACACATCAACAGTCCTGTTCGCAGCCTTCGCTGCACAGGATTGTCATACTTCCTGTAATACATATTAAAAACAATACAGATCTATTATACCGTAAATCTGATTTAAACTCAATCTAGGAATTGGAAATTTCTAGTTTTTTCGTAACAGTTCAGCCTTCGGCTTCCTGTTAATCGAAAATACATCATCCGCATGAAGTACACCTCATTGTGAATATACTGCTTTTGTTCACTGTGTTTTCTCAAAATGCTGATAATCCTTGCTGCTGTTCCATGCGCCGCCCCATTTGAACCCATGTTCGGTAAAAAGTTTGTAACACAGGTCATTTTTGTCAATCTTATGCGGGAAATCCGCACTGCGGTCGGCGTACGCCCCTGCATTGTCCGGCGAGATCAGCTCCTTTCCGTCCTTTGAACGCACATAGGGATTGTAAAGGGGATTGATGTCTATCGCCAATCCATACGAGTGGTTGGAGAGCTTGGTACGCCCCGGGACTGTCCTGTAATTGAAACAGGAAGTGTTGTTGTCCGCCATCGACGCCTCATCGTCCGCGTTATATTCGTCTATGAGTCGTATCTTCTCAACCGGATATCTGCATTCGTACAGCTCATAAAAAATCTCCACCAGATCCTGCGCGATCACCTGGTTACAGATCAGCTCGCCCTCCTGGATCTGCCCTTCAAAATCATAGTGGAGGACATGGACATATGAGAGGTCCTCATAGGAAATCTGCAGCGGCTCCTGCGTATCAGGATAGGAGCTTCCTGTGATGCGCGCTTTGATCTCCTCCGTCAATGCAGTGTAGTAAAAGCTGTCTGCCGCATTCGAGACAGAACCGTTTTCGTCAAGAGCCGCCCGCTGTGCAGGGTCAGTCTCTATGTCCTCTGCTGTCATTTTCTCCGCGTCAATACATCCCGGATCTGTTATTTCTGTGCCGACTGTCTCTGTGGAAGTATTCTCTGATGATTCTGCTTTTGTCTCTATTCCACCGATGCTTTCTGCATTGTCTTCTTCTGTCTCTTTTATCCCTGGCTCCTTCGGAGGCTCCGTGCTATCTCCGATCTCATTGCCGCTGACTTCTGTTTTTACTGTGTCATCTGCGCGGTAAGTGAGCTGTTCATCCGTGTTTTCTATCGTGTTTTCTATGGCGTCCTGGCTTTGGCACCCCGCCAAAAGACCTGCCATTGTCAATGACAGCAGTATCGCTTTCGCTTTTCTTTTCATCATCCTTCTCCTATCTTTTCCACAAGTCCTCGCGCTCCATCCCGTCAGGAATTAGGAACTGTAGGAAAATAACCGATGCAACTTGCGCAGGATATTTCTTCGAGGTGAAATTGCTAAAGCAATTAGCAAAAAACGTAGGCGTAGCGGGCTACGGCGAGGCTTTTTGATATGCATAATCGGAGAAATAGACAAGTCAAGATGCGTCAGTTATTTTTCTACAGTTCCTTAAAGTTGTGAGGTGCAGATCTGCGACGAGCTGGCGAGCCGTCTCCCTACAAGGGCAGCACGACGACGAACGCCATCCCGTCCTTCCCGCACTCCGCAAAGATCTCGCCGCCCATCTTGTTCATGATCTCCCTGCAGATATACAGCCCAAGCCCGTTTCCCTGCTGCCCCCGTGTGTTCCCGCCGCGGAAGAAACTGTCAAACAGGTGCACCAGCTCTCTTTCTGTGACCGGATCCCCCGTGTTGGACACGCGTATCAGCTGGCAGTAGTCCTCCTCGTAAAATGTGAGCTGTATCCTGCGCCCATCCCCGTACTTGAAGGCGTTCTCAAACAGATTCTCAAACACTTCCATCAGGCGGTTGAGATCCCCCCGGAAAATGCGGTTCTGATACGTCCCGACCGTCAATGTGCACCTGCGCAGCGCACATTTCTCCCCGTAGACAGTTTCCACCCACCGCACCAGCTCCGCCAGATAAAATTCGCCCTTCACGACCTCGATCTGTACAATATCTTCCCTCGACGCCTTCACGATCTCACCGACAAAGTGCTCGATCTGCGCTGCCTTCTCCCCGATCTGACAATACGCCTCCCGCCGCTCGTCTTCCGCAGGATAGATGCCGTCCTCCAGCCCTTTTGCGTACAGCTTTATCATGCTGAGCGGTGTCTTGATGTCGTGCGACAGGGAGAGCAGGAGCAACTTTTTCTCCCGCTGTAGATCCAGCTCCCGCCTGCGGCTTGTGCGCAGAGCATCTTTCAACGCGCTCAATCCCCACAGGAATTTTCCAAAATACTGACTCCTGTCCGCCTTGACATCGCCCTGAAGATTGCCCTTCGACAGCTCGTAGGTCAGATCCTGCATTCTGTGGAAGGGCTGGATCAGATGCCGCCTGAGATAAAACAACACGATCAGCAAAAACAGCTCCATCACGAACAGTGCGCCCTGCGTCAGCAGCAGATACTGTCCGCCCGGATCGGCGCTGTGACAGTCAAATCTGAGATAGCCCGCAAGCTGTTCCCCGCCGGACGCGAAGTCCCCGTCTCCCGCACGCGATGTGTCCGCCGCTGTGCCGTGATCGCCATTTATATATACATTCATATATAACGGATATATGGCGCTCTGCGTCCCATTTGCTCCGCTGTAAAAATCCCGGACGCTCTCCTTGTCCGTCACAGAAACAGGAAGATACGCAATCCCCTCAATATCCTGATACGCGCACAGGTCAAGCGAATCTAGGATTTTTGTCACATCTGTCCTGTTTGTACCCGGCTGATCCACAGCGAATCTCATCTGATCTTCAATCTCCGCCGCGATCCGATTGATCTCCACTTTGTAAAATTGTCCTTTTTCATCCTGCCGCGTCCTGAGCACAGCCGACGCGGCAACAGCCAGAACCGCATAGATCACCAGAGACAGCACCACCAGTTTATTATAGTTTCTCATAATAAGTCCTTCACTCCCCTGCCCGCATCGAACTCACATCAACTCTAGTACTCCATCCGGTCAGAAATTAGAATCGTGAACTGCCTGTTTCGCACCATT
>ERZ779621.70-NODE-70-length-78492-cov-12.852442_pt1 | contig 78492 bp, 59 predicted proteins | sample MGYA00514215_ERZ779621 | MGnify/ENA primary metagenome ERZ779621 (study PRJEB29562, sample SAMEA4376715) | mouse gut metagenome | isolation source: Cecum | study: EMG produced TPA metagenomics assembly of the A DSS colitis mouse model was used to assess the...
AGCTTTGTTCCCAAGTGCGCCCCTCGGCGACAGCTCGCTTAATATACCAGATCCTGCCCCTCTTGTCAACCCCTTTTTCGATTTTTTTCCAATTTCTTCTACTTCAGCATATTTTGCATTGTTTTCCGCATAATATAGGATTTACAGTGCCGTTTTTTTCTGTATACTTAATTATATAATTAAGCATATCCTCTTCCAGCCCCCATTTACCGCTTAAGAACCCGAAAGGAGACCTTGCCTTGCGTTTTACGAAAATGAACGGTGCGGGAAATGACTTTATCATCCTTAATAATCTCAAGGAACACATTTCCTGGGACCGCTTCCCCTCCATAGCCCGCACTCTTTGCCGCCGGCATCTCTCTATCGGTGCTGACGGCCTTATGGTCGTGGAGGCTCCTCTCCAGGGAGGCGATTACCGGATGCTCTTCTATAACTCTGACGGATCTCAGGGCGAGATGTGCGGCAATGGAGCCCGCTGCATCTGCCGCTACGGCTACGAAACCGGCCTGGCCGGCAAATCTCAAACCGTGGAATCTCCATCCGGCCTGGTTACCGGCACCCGAATCGACCAGAGGAACTACCGCATCCGCCTCACGGAACCCACTGTCATCGACCTGGACCGGCCTGCGGATGCTCTGGGCCGCTCCTGGCCCTGCTCCTATATTGAATTAGGTACCCCGGGCTTGCCCCACGCCGCCGTCCCCTATCCCGGTCTGAGCAATCTGACCATGGATGATCTCCGAGAGCTGGGCAAGGCTCTCCGTTGGCACCCCGCTTTCCCGAAAGGCGCCAACATCAACTTTTACGACATCACCGCTCCTAATTGCCTTACGGAACTGACCTATGAACGGGGGGTAGAGGATTTCACTTACGCCTGTGGCACCGGCACCGGTTCCACAGTCCTGGCCCTCACTCTGCTGGGGAAGGTCAGCGGCGAGGATGTTGCCGTCACCGTCCCTGGCGGCGAACTGCGTGTGACCATTGACCGGGACGGCAGTGCAGTCAAAGCCATTTGGCTCACCGGACCCACCAATATTGTCTGTGAGGGTGAGGTCCGCGACGAAGATCTCCCTTTTTCTGAAAGGTAAAAACGCCTTTAATTTTGCTCTCCGCTCCTTCTGGGGGTCTGCATTTCTGCACGTCAATAGAAGAGAGCGTATATCATTTGAAAAGCGGTTTATATCAAATTGTTTTAGGAGGAATCAGACATGAGTAAAGAACTCAACAAAAAATCCATTGCAAAAAACTATCTGTTCCTGGGTGTTATGCTGGCTGCCATGGTACTGGGGTGCCTTGTCGGCTGGCTGTGGCCCGCCAACGTGGACGTGAGCGGCAGTGTCATCTCCGGCACCGGCGCCACCGTTCTCAAGCCCATGGGAACCGTGTTCATCAACATGATGTTCTGCGTAGTGGTTCCTATGGTGTTTGCCTCCATTTCCAGTGCCGTAGCCAACATGGAAAGCCGCAAGCGCGCCGGTAAGATCATGGGCATTACCGTAGCCACATTTGTGGTTACCGGAGCTATTGCGGCGGTCATTATGTACGTGCTGATGCGCCTGTTCCCGCCCGTGCTGGTCCCCTGGACAGAGATCCCTGCCGAGGAAATCGGCGAACACGCCACCATGGCCCAGATGATCGTCAATTTCTTCACTGCCGAGGACTTTGTAAGCCTTCTCAGCCGCCGGGCCATGCTGCCTCTGATCGTGTTCTCTCTTCTCTTTGGCTTCGGCGTGAACCTAAACGGAGGCCGGAATACTCCTGTGGGCCGCTTCTTGGAGGATCTCTCCGGCGTGATGCTGAAGGTGGTCAAGATCGTCACCTATTACGCCCCCATCGCCTTTTTCGGCATTTTTGCCGACCTGGTAGCCACCTACGGCCCTCAGATCACCGAGAACTATGGCCGCGCCCTGCTGGTGTACTATCCCCTGTGCCTGGTGTACGTCTTCACGGCCTTCCCCCTCTTCGCCTGGTTCGGCGGCGGCAAAAAGGGACCGGGCGTCATGCTCCGCCATATTGCCAAGCCCGCCATCGTCTCCCTGGGTACCTGCTCCTCCGTGGCCACCATCCCCACCAACATGGAAGAGGCCGAGGACACCGGCATCTCCAAGGATGTCAGCGACATGGTGGTTCCCCTGGGCGCAACCATGCACATGGACGGCTCCTGCTTCTCCTGTGTGCTGAAAATCGCCTTTGTCCTCGGCGTTTTCGGCGTCCCCTTTGAGGGCGTTGGGATGCTGGTCAAGGTGGTCCTGGTTGCCGTCCTCTCCTCTGTGGGCATGAGCGGCGTTCCCGGCGGCGGATACATCGGAGAGTACATCATCTGCTCCATCTTCTTCCCCAACCAGATGGAGCTGGCCTACCCCATTCTGGTTGCCATCGGCAATCTGGTCGATCCTCCGGCAACGATGATTAACGCCGCAGGCGACTATGTGGTTTCCTTCATTGTCTCCCGTTTTGTGGACGGCAAAGGCTGGCTGGACAAGGCACTCAGCAAAAGAGTCATGTAATTTCCGCGCAAAAAGGGTGGGAGTCGTAGAACTCCCACCCTTTTTGCGCAGGATATGCGCTTTACCCTCCATATCGTCATCGCAGTTGAAAACGTGCATTTGCTCTTCTTCAATCAGCGGCCCCGCTTTCAGCTTCTCCGGCTATAGCGGCACGCAGCATAGCGATCTCCTCTCCGTGTCCCTTATCGTCTGTCGGCGTTTCCAGAACAAACGGCAGCCCCGCCAGCGCGGGGTGAGTCATCACCCGCACGATGGCCTCTTTGCCAATGGTTCCTTCCCCGATCAGCGCGTGGCGGTCCTTGCGGGATCCCGGAGGATTCATACTGTCGTTGATGTGAACCGCTTTCAGCCGCGAAAGGCCGATGATCCGGTCGAACTCCTCCAGCACCTCATCCAGACAATTGACAATGTCATACCCGCCGTCGGACACATGGCAGGTGTCCAGGCAGACCCCCAGCCGATCCCGGCATGCGGCCATATCCAGAATCAGCCGCAGCTCCTCAAATTTCCCTCCGATCTCGCTCCCCTTTCCGGCCATGGTCTCCAGAAGCACGGCCGTCTTCTGTTCGGGCTTCACTACCCGGTCCAGCATCTCCGCGATCTGCCGGCAGCCGGTTTCTGTCCCCTGTCCTACGTGGCTGCCCGGATGAAAGTTATAGCAGTTTCCCGGAAGGTACTCCATCAGAGCCAGGTCCTCCTCCATCATCCGCGCAGCCAGCTCCCGGATCCCCTCATCCTTGGAGCAGGGGTTCATGATGTACGGCGCATGAGCCACAACGGGTCCGAAATGATGTTCCCGCAGCAGATCCCGCAGTCTCCCCAGGTCATCGGGGTCCAGCGTTTTCGCCCTGGCTCCCCGGGGATTGCGGACAAAGCACTGAAACGTATCGGCCCCGATGGCCAGAGCATCCCTGCCCATTTTGTAAAACCCCTTGGACGAGGACAGATGCGCACCCAGATATATCATAGCAGCTTCTCCTTTACATATTCCACCAGCAGCCCACGGTCATTGGGCAGCTTTTCATCGATAACCAGCTCCAGCAGCTCCTTCAGCGCCACGCCTACCGCCGGTCCTTTCAGCCCCAGCGCCGTGAGGTCATTCCCCTTTACCGCCAGCTGTCCCAGCGAGAAACAAGCCCCACCGGCCAGCACAAGCTCCAGCAGCTCCTCCCACTGCCGGATCAGCATCTGCCTGTCCCGGTAAGCCTCCGCCTGGGCCAGATTGTCCGCCCGCTTCACCTCCAGCAGCAGGCGCAGGGTCTCCTCCCCGTATCGCGCCAAATTCCGCCGCACGGACTTTTCGCTGAGCGGCAGCGGGCAGTCGTGGCGTTCCACCAGGGTCAGGATCACCCGCTTGCTGCGGTTATCCACCCGCAGCCGGTCCAGAATCGCCTGAGCCAGAGGGACGCTCCGCCTCCAGTGTCCATAAAAGTGCCCATGGCCCTCCCCGTCCAGAGCGAAGGTCTCCGGCTTGCCAAGGTCATGGAGCAGCATGGCATACCGCAGGACAGGCAGAGGCTTCGCCGCCGCCACCGCATAGGCCGTATGGGACCAGACATCATAGCAGTGATAGACACTGTGCTGGTCAAAGCCTACGCAGGGCAGGATCTCCGGCATAAACACCCCCAGCACATCCGGATAGTCCAACAGCACCCGCGCCGCATATTCTCCGCACAGGATCCCCGTCAGCTCCGTCTGAATCCGTTCCGGGGCGATATGCTTCAGCAGCGGCCCGCAGTGGTGAATTGCCCGGCCGGTCTCCGCTTCAAGGGAAAATCCCAGCCGGGAGGCAAAGCGCAGTCCCCTCAGAATCCGCAGTGCATCCTCCCCGAACCGCTTTTCCGGCGCTCCCACCGCCCGCAGGAGCCCTCGGGATAGATCCTCCCGGCCGCCGAATGGGTCAGCCGTCTCCCCGTGCAGATTCACGGCAATGGCGTTCACCGTGAAGTCCCGGCGGGACAGATCCTCTTCCAGTGAGCGGGTAAATTCCACATAATCCGGGCGGCGGTTGTCCCCATAGCTTCCATCCCTGCGGAAGGTGGTCACCTCCGTACCCTCCACAGTAACGGTTCCGTGTTTCAGTCCTGTAGGAAGTCCGTGAGGGGCGAACAGGGCCAGCACTGTCTCCGGCGCCGCGCTGGTGGCCACATCCCAGTCACCCGGTGTCCGCCCCAGCAGAGCGTCCCGCACCGCGCCGCCCACGCACCAGGCTTCATAACCGGCATCCTCCAGTCGGACCATTATTTTTTTTACGTTTTCCGGCATGGCAGGCATACAGTTACCTCGTTTCTGCGGGAATTTTTCATTCCCGGTTATTTTTCACCAAAAACAGGCATAGTATCAATAGAATATAGTTGCACGCATAAGTTTCTTATAGTATAATACATTTCTGCGAAAAAGGCAAATACCGGCAGGACTCTGCCGTTTGGGAAGGAAACACGTTCCATGACCCATATTGATACCAAAATTCAGCATTACATCGCTCCGGGCCGCCGGGTCCATCTGGCGGGCATCGGCGGCGTCTCCATGAGTCCTCTGGCGGAGGTCCTTCACGGCATGGGCCTGACGGTCCAGGGCAGCGACCAGGCCGGCAGCGCCGTGGTGGATCATCTGCGGAGCCTGGGTATCTCCATCCACGTGGGGCACACGGCCAGCGACATCGAGGGCGCGGAGTTCGTCATCCGCACCGCCGCTATTCACGATGACAACCCCGAAATCGCCGCCGCCCGCAGGAAGGGCATCCCCGTTTTTGAGCGCGCGGAAGCCTGGGGCGCCATCATGCAGCAGTATGAAAACGCCGTCTGCATCGCCGGCACCCACGGCAAAACCACCACAACCTCCATGACCACCCATATCTTCATGGCCGCCCAGGCCGACCCCACTGTCATGATCGGCGGCACCCTGCCCATGCTCCACAGCGGCTACCGTGTGGGCCGGGGCGACACGATCATCCTGGAATCCTGCGAATACTGCAACAGCTTTCTTCACTTCTTCCCCACCGTGGCGGTGGTGCTGAACGTAGAGGCGGACCATCTGGACTTTTTCAAGGATCTGGATGACATCAAGCAGTCCTTTCGCCGCTTTGCCCAGCTGACCCCTCAGGACGGACACATCGTCGCCAATGCCGACGACGCAGGCGCTATGGACGCATTGAAGGGCCTGCCCCTGTTCACCTTCGGCTGCTGCGAGGGAGCAGACTGCCAAGCCCGGAACCTCACCTGGCAGCACGGGCGGCCGGACTTTGACGTTGTGGCCGGCGGAAAGGTGTACACCCATCTCAGCCTTCGTGTGGCCGGGCTGCACAACGTATACAACGCCCTCGCCGCCGCTTCTGCCGCCTATGTGCTGGGCATCCCCGGCAAAGCCGTGCGGCAGGGCCTGGAGGGCTTTTTCGGCGCGGGAAGGCGGTTTGAGCTAAAGGGTCAGTATAACGGCGCCAGGATCTATGACGACTACGCCCACCATCCCGCTGAGCTGCACGCCCTGCTGGATATGGCGAAAAGCCTGGGATACGACCGGGTGATCTGCGCTTTCCAGCCCCACACCTATACCCGCACCAAGGCCCTCTTTGACGACTTTGTTCAGGAACTGCAAATTGCGGACGTGGTAGTGCTGACAGATATTTACGCCGCCAGAGAACAAAATACCATCGGAATTTCCTCCCGTGATCTGGCAGACCGGATTCCCAACGCCTATTACTGCCCCTCCTTGCGGGACGCGGCGGAAAAGCTGCGGGAGATCGCACGGGCCGGGGATTTGATTATCACCGTAGGGGCGGGAGATATTTATACGGTTGGTGAAATGCTGATTTCTTAAGAGCCTGTTTAATATCTCAACGTGTGCGGCTTGGTGAGCTGATTTTTTGCCCGGCGAGGCAAAAAGCCGCAGCCATCCTGGCGGATGGCAAGGGTTTTTAACGAAGTCCGGGCGGAAAATCAGCCGCCAAGACGTGCGCGGAGAGATTTTAAACAGGCTCTAAAGCTGCGGAGCTGCTTTTCATATGCCGCTCAGCGCAGACTGCATAAACGCAGGGACTGCCCCGCCGCATTGGCGGGGCAGTCCCTGCGTTCACTTTACGCGATGCCGTTTCTCCCCGAAACGGGCGCAAGCAGCGCGCGTTATTTGCTGTGGGACAACACCACAACGGAATACATCGGCATGGAAAGGTGTCCATCCTCCAGCACCGGCTCCTCCGCCGACGTCACCAGCACGCCGCCGACCTCCGGATCGCCTCCGGAAACCGTTACGCCGGAGAGGTCCACGCTCTGCGCCGCTTCAGAGATATTGAAGGCCAGCAGGACCTCCTCCTCACCCCAGGTCTTGCGCAGGACGCAGACGTTCTCATTGGAAAGCGCCTCCTCCAGGACCGCCGTTCCCCGGGCAATGGCGGGATAGGCGTTCCGCAGCCGGATGGTTTGGGCCACAAACCAGAAAATTGAATCCCCGTCGGCCTTTTGGTCCTCGAAGCTGGGGAACTTCATGTCAAAGTCTTCCATATCCGCCGGGCCGCTGCACAGTCCGGCATAGCCGGCATCATCAGACCAGTACATCGGTGCCCGCTTGTTCTCATCCTTGCCGGAGCCCTTCATACCCAGCTCCTCGCCGTAGTAGAGGAACGTGCTTCCAGACATGAGAAGGTTCAGCGCCTGGGCCATCTTTGTCTGATAGGCGCTGTATTCATTGAAATAGTGTCCTGCCGCCCGGCCCATGTCATGATTGGTGTAGAAGGGCGAGTCAATATAGTCCGGATCATAGGCAGAAAGGGCATCCTGCAGCTTCATGATGGCCTTGCCGTAGGAGGACGCATTGGCGTTCCCGATATGCTTGACCGTATTGGGGATCACGCCGTCGCTGTTGCCGAAGGAAAAATTGAAGCAGCTGACACCGCTGGCATAATACTGGGAGTACGTACTGAGATCCGTCCAGACCTCCGCCACAATAAAGGCATCGCTCTTTTTTGCCTTGACCATGTCATTAAACCAGGTAAGGATCTCAATGTTGGCTTCTGTGGCTCCGGAAACAAACTCCTTGGCCGCATCCAGACGGAAGCCGTCCACCCCCAGCTCCAGCCAGAAATCAACAATCTCCTCCAGTTCCGCCCGGACCGCCTCGCTCTTCAGGTTCAGGTCCGGCATTCCGCTCCAGAAGGGAGCCTCATAATACCACTCCGTCCCCTCCAGCTTGCAGGTGCTGGGCTCCAGCGAGAAGTTGTAGTAGTCCACATAGGGGCAGGCGGCGAGATCCGGCTCCGCCCCGGCCTCCAGGCCCCGCAGATAGCCGGACGCCTTCTGGAACCAGGGGTGGTCGGAAGAAGTGTGGTTCATCACGAAGTCAATGATGACGTCAATGCCCCGCTGGTGGGCCGCCTCCAGGAACGCCTTGAAGTCCTCCATGGTGCCGTACTGGGGGTCGATGTCCATGTAGTCCGTCACATCATACTTGTGATAGCTGGGGGAGGGCATGATGGGCATGAGCCAGATGCCCGTACAGCCCAGGTCCGTATCCGTAGACGGATCGCCGTCGTTGATGTAGTCCAGCCGCTCCGTCAGGCCCTTGAGGTCGCCGATGCCGTCGCCGTTGCTGTCGTAAAAACTGTAGACGAAGACCTCGTAGCAGCTGCGGTAGTTGTCGTCGATCTCCTGGGGCTGGACCTTGTTGTACTTGCGCATGATGCCCAGGGCGGTGGAGGTGTCCTCCTTTTCGCCGCCGCTGCAGCCGGTCATTGCGGAGCATAGCAGCACCGCTGCCAGCAGCAGAGCGGACCATCTCTTTTGGATCGTCATATTCGTTTGGCCGCGGCATTCACGCGCGGCCCGCCTCCTTATTCAGAGTGATCCCGCCCTGCGGCAGACCGCTGCAGGGCGGGATTTTCATACATTATTGCTGTCGTTATCCCTTGACTGCGCCGGACATACCTTCCACGTAGTATCTCTGGAGCATCGAGAACAGAATCACGATGGGGACAGATACCAACACAGCGCCGGCGGCAAACTGGGTATAGTAGGTCTCAATGCGCTGCTGGTCGGTCAGCCATTTCAAACCGATGGCTACCGTGTAGGACGCCTGCTTGTCGCCCAGCAGCAGGCTGGGGAAGATGTAATCGCCCCAGGGGCCCATAAAGGCGCTCATGAGCTGATAGATGACAATGGGCTTAGCCATGGGAATCATAATTTTGTAGAAAATCGTGAAGTTGGTGGCTCCGTCAATGTGGGCAGCCTCATCCATGGCCTTGGGCACCGTATCCATGAAGCCCTTGCAGATATAGTAGCCCATAGCGGAGCTGGCCACATTGACCAGAATCAAAGCGCCCAGGCTCTGGCTGATGCCCATGCCCTTCAGGATGTTGTACACGGCGATCATGGACATGAAGCCGGGGAACATGCCGATGACCATCATGGCCTTCATCAGCAGGGTGCGGCCCTGGAAGCGCTGGCGGCTGAGAATGAAGGAGGTAATCAGCACGATAAGCGTATTCAGAACGCAGCTGATGGACGCCACAAAGAAGGTGTTCAGCCACCACCGGGCAAAGGGCAGAGGACCGTCCTCCTTGAAGAGGTTCAGGTAGTTGTCCAGGGTGAAGGTCTTGGGGATAAAGTAGCCCACATAGTAGCCGCTCTCACCGCGGAAGGAGGTCAGAACGATCCACAGGATAGGGAACAGCCAGACCACGGTCATCAGGGCCAGAACGATGTAGCCCGCGGAGAGCTTGGTGGCCGCCATGGCATAGTAGAGGCCCACAAAAGCGGTAATCAGCAGCAACCAGTAGCCAATGCCGAAGTTCTTCACCAGGAAGCTTCCGGGGAGCAGGCCGCTGGGATCAATGAGCATCTTGGTAGCGAACAGTTCAATGGTGACGGCTGCCGTTTCCAGCGCGCCGAAAGCGGCCCAGAGACGTGCGCCCTTGACGCTGGGCTTTACCAGCAGGAAGATTCCCATGACCGCAGTCAGCGCCACCAGGATGAGGCCGGCCAGGTGCAGGCCGCCCAGGCTCAGTGCGGCGGAGAGCCCGGTGACGGTGGTCCCGCCTACCGACGCGAAGGGGAGAAACACGCTTACCAGCGCCACGATATAAATACCGGCCGCAATCATCTGCGGTCTTCTGCGCAGGCCGATGATCTCTTTCATATTCATTACTGCAGCGCCTCCTCATTCTCACTGATGCGCGCCTGGGCATATGTAATCATGGAGAACACAGCGGAAATGATGAAGATCAGAATGCCCAAGGTTGCAGCCAGGTTGTAGTCGTTGCTGTCATTGGTCAGCTTGTAGAGCCAGGTAACCAGCAGGTCGGTCTTACCGGCGCCCTTGTAGTAATCCAGGGTGCTGGGGCCGCCGCCTGTCAGGAAGTAGATGACACCGAAGTTGTTGATGTTGCCGATGAAGTTGGTGATGAGGTACGGGGTCGTCACCTGGAGCATGTAGGGGAAGGTGATCTTGACGAACTGCTGGACGGGGTTCGCGCCGTCGATAGAGGCGCTCTCATACAGCTCCGGCGGGATGTTCATCAGGATGCCGGAGACCATCAGCATGGTGGCCGGGATGCCGGCCCACAGGTTGACGATGATAATGGTCCCCCTGGCCCAGGTGGCGTTGGTCAGGAAGGGCAGCGCCTCGGTGGTGAAGCCCCAGTTCTGGAGCAGCACATTGATGATGCCGTTCTTGCCCAGCATGGTGCTGATGACCAGCAGGGAGATGAAGGAGGGGACGGCCATGGCCAGCACGAACACGGTGCGCCACAGCTTCTTCAGCTTGATGCCCTTGGAGTTGATGAGGATGGCCAGGAACATGCCGCCGAAGTAGCAGGAGAAGCAGGCCGCAACGGCCCAGACCAGGGTCCAGCCCAGGATAGGCAGGAAGGTGGCGCCCAGCTTACCGCTGGCGTCCATGATGGCCCGGAAGTTCTCCAGGCCGACCCAGGTGAACAGGTGTCCCGGGGGCTGGTGGTCTGCGTCGTAGTTGGTGAAGGCCATCAGGATCATGTAGATCAGCGGCGTCACTGTGAAGACCAGGATGCCCAGCAGGGGCAGGCTCAGAAACAGCCGGACGATGTGGGTGTCGAAGAGGCTGGTCACATCGTCCAGGATACCGTAGACCTTCCGTCCGGCCAGCTTGCGCTGGCGGGCGTCCTCGCCGGAATAAACGGAGGTCATCCATACCACGATGGCCATGGCGGTGATAACGATGGCCACCACGCCGTAGAGCAGCATCAGCATGGAGTTGTCGCCCTGCTGGACCACATAGATGCCCAGGCTCTCATCGAAAGCCATACCCTGCTCATGGGTTCCCAGCGTAGCCATGTTGGCCAGACTGGTAAGCCCGTTGGTAATCATATAGTAGATATACGCGAGTTCCAGCGCCAGATACATGGCGCCTTTGACGATCTGTCCCCGTACCATGTTGGACAGGCCCCACACCAGATAGGACAGCTTGGTAAAAATGTCACCGTCCACAAAGATGGTGATGGGTGTTCTCCGGACCGATAATCTCTTATTCAAGGTCAACACCCCTTCTGTCAATATTGAATGAGGTAGGAAAGGAGGGGGTGCCGCGATACTTGTGCAGCACCCCCTCCTGCTGCGCGTTTACTGGAATAAACGGGAGGCGGAGCAGAGGAAGTCCATCAGCCGCGCTCAGGCGGGACTTGTCATCTCAGTTCCCCGGGGGGACCGGGATGAGGGGCGCGCCCCTCAACATAAGCCTTGCCGAACGCATATATGTACCTGCTTCCGCTGTCTTAGCTGACCAGGGTGCTGGTGACCGCGTCTACCAGCTGGTCCAGCTTCTCCTGGAGATTATCCTCGGTGATCTCCTTGTTGTAGATGCCCTCGCCCAGAGCGGTGGCGGGTGTCCAGTACTCGTTGATCTGGGGGATGTTGGGCTGCGCCACGGCGTACTCGGACTGGGCCAGCAGAGCGCTCAGAGCCACGTCGCCGGACAGCTGGTCGGCCAGGCTGGAGATGCAGGGAGGCACGCCCTGGTCCTCATAGCGGGCCAGCTGATTCTCCTCGTTGCAGATCCACTCGGCAAACTGCTGGGCGGCCAGAGGATAGGCGGTGCTGGACTTGACGGCATAGGTCTTATAGTCGGCGAAGTTGCGCAGCTGGCTGTCCTGGCCGTTGATGTTGATGGTGGGCAGGGGAGCGGCGGCGTAGTTCTCGCCCAGGGCCTCCTGCACGGGGCCGGCATTCCAGGTGCCGTCGACGTGGGCGGCCAGCTTACCCTCGCGGAGCATGTTCATGGCGATGCCATCCTTGTTCTCCAGGTACTTGGGGTTGTTGACCAGGTCGATCATGTACTGGCCGGCGGCAAAGCCGTTGGCGTTGTTCCAATCCATGGAGGAGGCGTCCTTGCCGTCAGCGCCGAAGAGCGTGCAGCCGGCGGCATAGAAGAAGGACTCGATGTACCAGGGACCGCTGACCTGGAAGGAGAAGTTGTAGACGCCCTCGCCCAGATCCTTGGCCATCATGGTCTCCACGCTCTTCACCTCGTCCTCGGTGAACATGCTCTTGTTGTAGTACATGAAGAAGGTGTTGGGGGTGAAGGGAACGGCGTAGACAAGGCCATCCTCGGCGGTAACGGCGGAGATAGCGCCTGCGGGGTAGAGTTCACGCAGGCTGTCCAACTCGTAGCCGATGGGGAGCAGCAGGCCCTTCTGGGTCAGCTCGGGCACGCCGCCGGAGGCCAGCTGGAAGATGTCGGCCGCGGAGTCGGCGTCGGTCTTCAGGTTTGCGTTGGCCTCGTCAATGCCCATCTCGGAGATGTCAAAGGTGAGGTTGTACTCGGGGTGGGCGGCGGCGAAGGATTCGCCCATCTTCTTCATGAGTTCCAGCTCTTCGGAAGCGGTCCAGATCTTCAGGGTCACGTCCTGAACCTCAGTTTTTTCACCATCGGGAGTGCTGGGAGTATCGGTGGGAGTGCTGGGAGTATCGGTGGGAGTGCTGGGCGTATTGCCGGAGTTGTCGGGCTCCTTGCTGCCGTCCCCGCCGCAGGCGGCCAGGCTCAGCATCATGATGAGTGCAAGAATCAGAGCAAGTGTTTTCTTCATGGATAAGTCCTCCTGATTTTTTATGTTTATCGATTAACCACGCAAACTGTCACCGTTTTTTCAGACGCAGCCCACATCTATCGCAGTCCCCATGGGGACTGCGATAAGGGGTATACCCCTTATCGTATGATGGTCATTCAGCAACTTTTCAGCCATTGGTTTACGTTAACTTAATCGATAAACCAGGATTATTATATAACTCATTTTGAAAATGTCAAGTATTCCCGCCAGCAGTGTACACGTCTGCTTTTCATTATTTTTTATGTCATTTCTGTAAATTTTTTGTAAATAACAAAAACAAACCAAAACTTTTTTCTAAGAATCACAACTTTTCAGCACACGTTTTCCACGAAAAAACGTCATTCTATACAAAATCACACAAAAGGACGGGCACAGGTCCCCCTATCGGTCCCTGCGCCCGCCTCAACTAATAATACCATTTGAAAATTTTTTATCGCAGCGTTGCCCTCCGCTGCGCCTGCGGCGCTCCAGGAAAAGTATGGACAGCATTCCCAGCGGCTTTGCCGCCGGGCGCCATTCCGCGGCCCAATATAAGAATCTCCATCTTTTATCAAAAATCAGTGCAAATTCATTGTCAAAATTTCAGTGACCGCACCGTATAACGCCGGCTCCACCTGCATTTCCGTAAGCGCCGCCAGAATATCCGCCGCATTCCGTCCATGTGTCACAATATCATAAATTTTGTCCTTCAGCGTATACTCAATCTGCGCATGTTGAAGCATAGAAAATATCTGCCGCTGCTTGTCCTGTTCCGCAATCTCCCGATCCGCAAGGCTGACACGGACTTCAAACCGGCGGGCAGCGCGCCCGCTGACCGTGAGATGCAGTGCCTTCTCCTGTCCGCTGTATGTCCACTGAACCTCCGCGCCCTGCCCACGAACCGTTTCCGGCTCCCGAACGCCTGCAATCGTGATTTGGTATGTACGGTCCGCAGGAATCAGGCCGGCATTCTCTCCCGCCACTTCCATCCGGAACACCACATCCTTTTCCCCCTCCTGCGCGTATGTGAAGCGGGTCTTCACCACCGGCGCGGACCGCCGTCCTGAACAGTCGTCCTCTGTCAGCGTGAAGCTTCCCTCCGCGCCGTGGTAAACCCGTATTTCCAGGATCTCGGGATTGGCCATATGGCTTGTCATGCAGTCCCCGGCCAGGGGAATGATGCTGCCTGCCGGAACCAGCACCGGGAAGCAGTCCAGCGGCCGGTAAAAGGCGATTCTCCTGCCGCCCCGGTAGACATTTCCGGAGAAGAAATCATAATAGGTCCCCTCCGGGAGCCAGGCGTGAACAGCAGCCAGCCGGGTCCTTGCGTCCACCGGACTGGTAATGGGACAGGCAATCATTTCCGTGCCGAAATAGTATTCGTTGGGAACCCCATAGGCCTCCTGAACATCGTGGTGATAGTACATGGGCCGCAGCAGGGGTATGCTCTCCTCCGCCGTCAGGTAATTCATGGTATGAATATAGGGGATCAGCCGGTGACGCAGCCGCAGGAAGCCGGACAGGATCGCCTCTGCCTCCATGGTATAGTTCCACGGCTCCTTCCCATAGAATTCGCTGCTGCTGCTGTGGAGGCGCATAATGGGGGAGAACACGCCGAACTGGACCCAGCGCACCGTCAGCTCATCACTGCGGGTACCCAGCATGTGGCCGCCGATGTCGTGGCTCCACCAGGTATAGCCCACATTGCTGGCATTGGCCGTGAAATAGGGCTGGAACGCCAGGCTCTCCCAGCTGGTCACCGTATCGCCGGAGAACCCCACAGGGTAGCGGTGGCTGCCCACACCGGCATAGCGGGAGAAGGTCAGCGGCAGCCGTCCGCCGCGCCCGCTGTCAATGAAGTGCAGATGGTTCAGCATCCACAGCGGATCGATGCCTGCCACAGCCGAACGTTCGCCCTGCTGCCAGTCAATCCACCAGAAGTCTACCCCCTTCTCCTCGTGGGGGTGGTGCAGGTATTTGAAGTATGCGTCCATGAATTTCCGGTCCGTGACCTCGAAGGGGATTCTCTCCTGATGAGCGCTGTCCGCTTCAAGAGCCTCCGCCATGGCGGGATAGGCCTCCTCATAGGCTCTGACGCCATCCGCCGGGTGGAGATTCAGCGTCACCCGGAGCCCTCTGTCGTGGAGGCGGTCCATGAACCGCTTCGGATCGGGGAAAAATGCCCGGTTCCAGGTGTACCCGGTCCAGCCGCTGCCATACTCCGGCGGAACGTCCACCAGATGCCAATCCATGTCGATCACCGCCACGGAGAGGGGAATATCCCGGGTACGGAAGGCCTCCATCAGCGTCAGATAGCTCTCCTCCGTATATTTATGGTAGCGGCTCCACCAGTTCCCCAGCGCAAACCGGGGCAGCAGCGGCGTATGGCCGCTGAGCCGGTAAAAGTCTCTGAGGCACTCCATATAACGGTGCCCATAGCCAAAAAAGTACAGATCAATGCCTTCATGCTTCCGCGGTTCAATCCACTGGCTTTCTGCAACAAGCGCGGTCCCGCTGTCATCCAGCACGGTATAGCCGCCTCTGGACAGCAGGCCGCTCTCCAGCGCCGTTTTCCCGTTCACGCCGTCCAGGGTCCGCGCCGTACCCTTCAGATCCTCTACAGCATCTCCATATCTCCAGACGGAACCGTGGACATGAAAGCTCTTTTTCAGCCGCACGGAGAGTCCTTCGGGGGAAAAGCTCTTTTTATTGTAGAACAGATGGAGGTCCTCTGTAATGATCTCCAGCCTCTCCTCCCCCTCCGCAATCCGAAACGACGGTACAGGGAAGTCCCGGCAGATGACCGTTTGGGTTGCCCCGTCCGTAAACTGTCCCTCCGGCTGGTATTCCATGCGGATCAGGGACTCTGTCAGAACGGTAAACCGGTAACAATCTCCTGTAATCACCGCGTCCGCTCTGGCCTCCGGCCGCAATTGCAGCGTGTAGTTGTCCGGCATTATGGTATACTCCTTTCCAAAATCAAGTCATTTATCAATTGACTGGCCAGCATGCAGCGGCCAGTCAGATTGTGCAAAACGGGAGTTCTCCTGTCACGGCATTGTCCAATAGCCGTCATAGGCATACCCGGTTTTTCCGATCAACTGATGCTCAGATTTTGTAAATCCCGCTTTTTGCAGCGCCCGAATCCTTTCCACCGCATAGAGAGGCGCTTTCGTAAGTATCCCGCGGCAACCCAGCATTTCCTCCATACGGGGGGCAATAAGCGTTATGATGCTATAGAGCGTCTCCGCCTCTTCATAGCCGCTGCCGACATCCACTCTCAAAATTCCCATGCCGTCAAACGCATCCCCGGAAACCCTCAGGCATAGTTCAACGGTCCCCACCGCCCTTGCCGCCGTTTTGTCAACAATGGAGAGCCGGACAAACCAGCCGTTTTCGTAGGAAAGCTTCCAAAAGTCCATCGCCTCAGCCATTCGCGTTCCTGTTTCATAATAGAAATTGTCGCCGTCGCAGTTGTCGCTGTTGAAAAAGGGCAGGGCATTTTTGTCGCTGTAAACCTTCAGCAGGTCGTCACAATCCTTCTGCTCTGTCAACCGCAGTATAAATTTTTCGTTCTCCAGCACAGGGCAGCTCTCGTAAATGTTCATTTTTATGCTCCTTTTTTAATTTACGTACATTGCTTTATCTACCGGAATCCTCTTATCATTCCGGCCGCATCTCAGTCCGGCAGATCATAAGCGGGCAATAACCGACTGCCGCTCCACAAGCTCCACATCCACCTTTCTGTTGCAGGCGGCAGAGGTTTCGCCGCGCAGCATGGAAAACAGGCACTCACCGGCACACCGGGCCTTTTCCTCTAAGTGCTGGGATATGCTGGTCAGCCTGGGATAAGAATACTGGCATTCCGGCAGATTATCGAAGCCAATCACCGAGACATCCTCCGGCACCCGCCGTCCGCCCAGACGAAGCCCCTCCATCACGCCAAAGGCCAACACATCGGCTACTGTTACAACCGCCGTGTAGCGCGGTCCGGAAGCTGCTATCCGCTCTCCCGCCTTTACCCCCTGTTCATAGAAAACATTATCGGTAATCATCAGATGATCCGGCTCCAATTCCGTTCCCCGCTCCAAAAACGCGTCACAGAAGCCGCGATACCGCTCCTGCATAACGCCGGGATACTCTGTTGGCGTGCTGACAAACGCCACCCGCCGGTGCCCCATGTCCAGAAAATGCTTTGCCGCCAGATACCCGCCCTTGCGGTCTTCGATGCTGACCGTCGTGAGGGATGCATCCTCCGCATAGGTATCGATGAAAACCGCCGGGATATCCATCATTTTTTGAAGCTCGCGCGCGTCCCCGGCGGATACCCCCAGGAGAAACGCTCCGTCAATATTCCAGGTAGCGAGGTCTGACAAAACCTCAAAGCTCTGCTCAACGCAGCGGAGCATCATATAATAGCCGCGGCTGCGGATGTAGCGCTCCAGATGTCCCAATATCTGCGTATTGTACGGGCTGGCGGAAACAGGTTCATCCTCGTGGAGATTAGGAATCACCACAGCGATAATGCGGCTGCGCTTCATAATCAAGCTGCGGGCAGTAGCGCTGGGATGGTAATTGGTTTCCGCTATAATCTTCTGGACGCGCTCAATCGTCTCCTTTGACGCCTTGTTATACTTCCCGTTCATCACATTGGAAACCGTAACAGTGCTTACCCCTGCCATTTTTGCAATGGTTTTCAAATTCATAGCATCCTTCTCCATTCAGCTCTGCTGCGGTACGGCGGTCTTTGTTATAACAGGCCAGAACCAACCGCCTCCGGAAAATACCATGCCGCAGTTTCAGAGGCTAACCGTTTAACTTGGCCCTAGTATATATGTATTCGTTCATAATGTCAATTCACTTTGCTGGTATTCTTTCCTGCTATTCCAAAATTCCACTTGACAATCTTCACTGGCCAAATTATAATAGCACGCGGGTTAATCGATTAGCTTTCGAGGGACAGCATTGCTGCCCCAGCCTGTGCGTTTTGTTTGACCCCGCTGTGTTCTAAATTACAGTATGTTTTGGGCAGAAATTCCGGACGGGTAGTAAAAACTGCCATTGATTTTCCGCGTGAAGGGCGGCTTCCTCCATGTGAAAAGTGTTCGCCGGAGCCTGCCGGTAGACTTCATCTTTTCAGTGCGTCAGAACCTGCCGGACAGCCAGACCTGCCGCGCCGTGCGGAGGTGGAGGAGGGGACATAGCTCTGACGCTTTTGCACGGGCAAGGGCAATTTGCTTGAAGAATATTGATTTTTCCTCCCTTGGATTCACATATTCCCGGCCCCGGCAGCCCTTCGGCGGAAGTATGCTGCCTGCATTACAGCATTTCCCCCTTCTCCCGTCTTTTTCACAATGTCACTATTTCCGGGGAGGAGCTGTCAAAATGATGACGGACAGACAACAATTCTTTGACTCCCTTACTTTTCAGGAGCAATATCATTGTGATGCTCCTTTGGGCTCCTTCTGCGGTCCCCAGGGAACTGCCTTCCGCCTGTGGGCGCCCACTGCCCAGGCTGTTACGCTCAGGCTCTACCAGGCGGGAACCGGGGAATGCCTCCTGGGGCAGTTTCCGCTTAACCGGGAGGACCGGGGCCTTTGGAGCTTTGTGTCGCCAAAAAATCTGGATGCACTTTATTATGACTATCTGGTCACAGTGGATGGAGAGACCCGGTCCACCGCAGACCCTTATGCCCGCTCCTGCGGCCTGAACGGCGAGAGAAGTATGGTACTCGACCTGTCCCGGACCAATCCGGCGGGCTGGGCCGGGGACAAAGCGCCGCCGCTTCCGCCGGAGACGGTGATTTACGAAATTCACGTCAAGGACTTCTCCTGGGACCCGGCCTCTGGAGTTTCCGCCGAATACCGCGGAAAATTCAAGGCCCTCTGCCAGGAAGACACCACGCTGAACGGTGATGGAAAGCATCCCACCTGTCTTGCCTACCTGAAGGAACTGGGCGTGACTCATGTGCAGCTGATGCCTGTTTTTGATTATGGCTCCGTAGATGAGAGCGGCAGTCCGGAGCAGTTCAACTGGGGATATGATCCTGTCAACTACAATATCCCAGAGGGCTCTTACGCCACCGATCCCATCGACGGGGCCGTACGGATCCGAGAAATGAAGGAGGCCGTTCAGGCCCTGCACAGGAACGGTTTTCGGGTCATCATGGATGTGGTCTACAACCACACCTACCGGCTGGATTCCTGGCTGTGGCGGACAGTGCCATGGTATTATTACCGGCAGGAGGAGGACGGCTCGCCCTCCAACGGGTCCGGCTGCGGCAGCGACCTGGCCACCGAGCGGAGCATGTGCGCCCAATATATACTGGACTCCGTCCTCTACTGGGCAGAGGAATATCATATCGATGGCTTCCGATTTGATCTGATGGGCCTGCTGGATGTTCCTCTGATGAACCGCATCCGGCGAGAGCTGGACCGGCGGTGGGGCCGGGGGGAGAAGCTGATCCTGGGAGAGCCTTGGGCCGCAGCGGAAACTGCCGCGGTGCCGGGAACCGTCCTGGCCAGCAAAGAACACCTTACCGAATTGGACGCCGGAGTCAGCGCCTTCTGCGACAATACCCGGGACGCGGTCAAGGGCGATCTGTGGAGCGAGGACGCGGCGGGGTTCGTCAACGGCGGCGGGCTGGACGCGGACCGTCTGGCCTGCTGCATCAAGGGCTGGGCCAGCGGCCCGGAGAGCGTGGTAAAATCGCCGTCCCAAACAGTGAACTATCTGTCCTGCCACGATGACTGGACGCTTTGGGACCGTCTGGTTTATACCGGAGATAAAGCTCTGCGGTTTCAGCGGTGTCCCCCGGATCTGCTGCGGCAGAACCGGCTGGCGGCTGCCATCTATTTTACCTGCCAGGGCTGCCTGTTCCTCCTCTCCGGCGAGGAATTTGCCCGGACAAAGCAAGGTGTGAAAAACACCTACGCCTCTCCGCTGGAAATCAACCAGCTGGACTGGACCAGAGCCTGGGCCAACCGGCAGCTGGCAGATTACTACAGAGGCCTGATTGCACTGCGAATGCGTCTGCCCGGCCTCCAGGACAAAACGGCGGCAGCGGCAAGCCGAGTTCTCGCGGTAACTTCCCCTGGGAAGGACTGCGCGGCGGTCCTGCTGGACAACACCGGAGCGGGCAGTCCCTGGAAGCGCCTTTTCATGGCCTACAGCGCCGCTCCGGAGGCTGTTTCTCTGACCTTGCCCCAGGGGGATTGGGACGTTCTGGCAGATGCGGAATCCAGCTTTGCCTGGCAAAAGCCCCGCGCAATAAAGGCTTCCGCCCCCCTGGAACCTGTGTCAGCGCTGATTTTGGGCCAGCGATGAAGGAGGTAGCAAGATGAAATATGTATACGACAAACAGCATGATCTGCTCTCCCTGCCGCAGGCGGAAGAGACCTGCTGGCTGCTGGCCAACGGTCTGGGCGGCTATGCGTCCACCTCAGCCGCCTTTTCTGTTACCCGCAATGACCAGGGGCTGCTGATCGCCGCGAAAACGCCCAACCAGCGCTTCAACCTGGTACACCGTCTGTCCGAAAAATTGTCCTCAGACGGGGAGTCCGTCTTTTTATCCTCCCAGACCTTCGGAGACGGAACGCCGCCTGAAGATGGATGGCGCCGCCTGTCCTCTTTTGTTTGGGAGGACGGTCCCTGCTGGCTGTATCAGGCGGACGGCGTCCAGGTCACGCGGCGGTGCGCTATGGAACACGGGAGGAATGCCTCGGCGGTTGTCTACACGGTGGCGAACCGCGCGGAAGCGCCCTGCACCCTGCGGGTGACCCCCGTGTTTCAATTTTCTCAAAAGGGAGACCCCCCGCAGGTGCCGTTTGCGCTGCACTATACCGGCGGAACCATCCAGGGCGCAGGGCTGACGCTGCATGTAAAAAGCAGCGAGCCGCTGCTCCCCCTTCCTCAGACCTGGGAAAATCTCTCCTACGAGGATGACCGGAAAGACGGCCGCAGGGAAACCGGCCTGGGCCTGATCTGCGCCGCCGTGGAATTGACAGTGCCTCAGGGAGAAAGCGGGCAGCTGGAACTGGTATTTTCCACGGAGCCCTCCGGCAAAGGAGGGGCAGAAATCCTTCTTGATGCGGAGGCCAGACAGCATTCATTGCTGGCACAGTCCGGATTCAAAGATCCCGCCGCCCGGGAGCTTGCCAGAAGTGCGGACGCCTTTATCGCAAACCGGCCGTCTTCCGGCGGCAAGACGATCCTCGCGGGCTACCCCTTCTTTGGCGACTGGGGCCGGGACACCATGATCGCTCTCCCCGGCTGTGTGCTGGCGACAAAGCAGTACGAGACGGCAAAGAGCATCCTGCGGACCTTTCTTGCCTACGAGCAGGACGGTCTTGTCCCCAACCTTTTCCCGGAGGGACAGGAGGAGCCCCGCTACAACACCGTAGACGCCGCGCTGCTGCTCATCAACTGCGTCTGGCTGTACTACCAGAAAACAGACGACAGGGATTTTGTGCGGGAAGCCTGGCCGGTGATGGTCCGCATCGTTCATGCCTACCGGACCGGGACCCATCATGCCATCGGCATGGACACAGACGGCCTGATCTTCGCCGGCAAGGGGATGGACCAGGTAACCTGGATGGACGTGTGTGTAGACGGCATCCTGCCTACGCCCCGACACGGAAAGCCAGTGGAGATCAACGCGTATTGGTACAATGCTCTGCGGATTCTGCAGGAACTCGCCCTAACGCTTGGCGAGGACGGAACTGCCTACGGCCGGCTGGCCGAACAGGTCAAAACGTCCTTTGCGGCTCTGTTCTGGATGGAGGAAAAGGGCTACCTGAAGGACGTCGTCTCCGGAACCGGTGCAGACGAGCAGCTCCGCTGCAACCAGATCTGGGCGGTAACTATGCCGTTTACCATGCTGCCGCCTGCGCAGGAGCAGCGAGTTGTGGAGAGCGTCCGGCGTCATCTCTACACCCCCTTCGGCCTGCGGACCCTGTCCCCGGAGGACCCGGAGTTCCATCCCTTTTATGGCGGAAGCCAGCGGGAACGGGATATGGCCTACCACCAGGGGACCGTCTGGCCCTACCCGCTGGGGGCCTATTATCTGGCCTGGCTCAAAACCCACGGCAGCACAGCCGAGGCGGCGGCCCAGGTGCGGGAGCAGCTGGGGAACATGGAGGCCATGCTGCGTGAGGGCTGCGTGGGACAGCTGCCGGAAATATATGACGGCGGGAACCCGGGTCCCTCCAAGGGCTGCTTTGCCCAGGCCTGGAGCGTAGGCGAGCTGTTGCGAGTATACGAGGCTCTGGAACAGATCGAGGAAAAAGAGCGGCACAGTTGACCGGATATTCATGAAATACAGATAAAAGGGGAGCCAGGTAAATGCCTGGTCCCCCTTTCCATCTGACAGCACAGCAAGGAGGTTTCCTTATGTTAGACAAAACCAAGCGCGGCTGGTGGAAATCCGCCGTGTTCTACCAGATCTACCCCAAGAGCTTTTTGGACGCCAGCGGCGACGGCATTGGGGATATCCAGGGCATCATCTGGAAGCTGGACTACCTGGAAAAGCTTGGCATCGACGGCATCTGGCTCTCACCGGTATGCGCCTCTCCCCAGGTGGACAACGGGTATGACATCTCGGACTACCGGGCAATCTGGCCCACCTTCGGCACCATGGAGGATATGGATTCCCTGATCCGGGAGGCAAAAAAGCGGGGCATCTCCATCATTATGGACCTGGTACTCAACCACACCTCCGACCAGCACCGCTGGTTCCTGGAGGCGCTGAAAAGCCGGGAGAATCCCTATCATGATTACTATATCTGGCGGGACGGGACACCGGACACGCCGCCCAACGACATGCAGGCGGTATTCGGCGGCTCCATGTGGACCTACGTCCCCCTGCTGGAGCAATACTATTTTCACCAGTTTGCCGTTCAGCAGCCGGATCTGAACTGGGAGAATCCCGCCGTCCGCCGGGAGCTGTATGAGATGATCCGCTTCTGGGTGGACAAGGGCGTGGAGGGCTTCCGGCTGGATGTCATCGACCAGATTGCCAAGGATCCGGACAAAAAAATCACCAACAACGGCCCCAGGCTCCACGAGTTCCTGGAAGAGCTGTCCAGAGAGGCGTTCATCGAGGAGGGCCTTGTCACCGTAGGGGAAGCTTGGGGCGCCGATGTGGAGCGGGCAAAAAAATACAGCGCCCTGGATGGCCGGGAGCTGAGCATGGTATTCCAATTTGAGCATATCTGCCTGGACCAGACCCCCGGCGGCGAGAAATGGGATTGGATTCCCCTGCCGCTGGTCCAGCTGAAGCGCTGCATAGAGCGCTGGCAGCTGGGACTTCACGGCCAGGGCTGGAACAGCCTGTTCCTGAACAACCACGATCTTCCCCGCATCGTCTCCCGCTGGGGCGATGACGGAAAATACCGGGTGGAATCTGCCAAAATGCTGGCCACCATGCTCTATGGCCTGGAGGGAACGCCCTATATTTACCAGGGCGAGGAATTGGGTATGACCAACATCCGCCTCCCCATCGAGGCATATGATGACATTGAGATTCAAAATCTCTATACCGGGCGTCTGTCCCAGGGATACCGGGAGGAGGACATCATGGCCTCCATCTATGCCCGGGGGCGGGATAACGCCCGCACGCCTATGCAGTGGTCCGCGGAGCCCTACGCAGGATTTTCCCAGGAAAAGCCGTGGCTGCCGGTGAATCCCAACTACTGCGAAATCAACGCGCAGGCCGCCCTGGCCGATCCCGAATCCGTATTTTACTACTATCAAGCGCTGATTGCTCTGCGCAAGCGCTACCCGGTGTTCCGGGACGGGGCCTTCACACTGCTGGAACCCGAGAGCAGCCAGCTGTTTGTTTATACCAGGGAGACGGAAGCGGAACAGCTTCTGGTGATCTGCAACTTTACCGGAGAGCCGGCGTCCTATCAGCGCCCCGAAGAATTTGCGCAGGCCGGACTGCTGCTGTCCAACTATACGCCATCAGCCGGAGCGCTCCGGCCATATGAGGCGCAGCTATTCTATCGAAAGAAGCATGGAGCATGAGATATCAAAACTGCATTTTTGACTTGTACGGCACCTTAGTAGACATCCACACCGATGAAATGCGCCCTCAGCTGTGGGAGGAGCTGGCCGCCTGGTACCGGGAAAACGGGGCGGCCTATATGCCGGATGAGCTGAAGGACGCCTATTTCCATATCATCCGCCAAATGGAGGGCGGCAAGACATCCCTGCGTAGCGACGCCCATGAGGCCCACCCGGAGATTCAGATTGAGCGCGTCTTTCAGGCGCTATACCGGAGGAAGGGGATAGACGCCGGTCTGGAGCTGGCCGTCTTCACCGGGGAGCAGTTCCGCAGCAGCTCTCTGGATTACATCCGCCTGTACAGCGGCGCAGAGGAGCTGTTGAAAGCCCTGCGCGCCAACGGGCAAAAGGTCTGGCTGCTCTCCAATGCCCAGCGCATTTTCACCGCCTTTGAAATGCGTATGCTGGGAATTGAGCCGCTGTTTGACGGAATCTATCTCTCATCGGACTATGGCTGCAAAAAGCCGGACCGGCGATTTTTTGAGCTGCTGCTGAAAGAGCGGGATATCTCTCCGGAGAGTGCCATCATGATCGGCAATGACAGCGTGTGTGATATTCGGGGCGCAAAGTCAGTGGGCCTTTCTACTTTGTACATGCATTCCAATATTTCCCCCGAAGAACCGCTTCCGGAAGCGGATTATGTGCTGGCTGAAACCGATCTGAACCGGGTTCGGACCATCCTGACCTGCGGACAATTCCTATAAGCACGACGAAAGTCCCTGCACGGTCATGTTGCAGAGGAGTGTACGCTATAGTCGAAGCAGTTGAAAATCGGTAAAGTCCGGCGGTCAAAACAGGGCGTGGGCTTCGTTGCCGTCCTTGGCGGGCGTCAGCCCGCCTGCGTCCTCCGCCTCGCCACACCCTGTTTTTCCTCGCCTCCGTTTTGCCGATTCTCAACTGCTTCGACTATAGTTCTTCCAAAACCGGCAGCCGGCAGCTGCCGCACATTTCGGTTTCCCAACAGCATGGGGCCCGGCGGTTACCGCCGGGCCCCATACCCTATTTCCCAGAACGCCGCCTGCGCCCCGGAGTCCAATCATGCCCTCAGCGCCTCCGCCATGGCGGCAGCGTCCGGCACATCAAAGAGACTCTCTCCGTAGTGCGCATGGCGAATCACCCCTTCGCCGTCCACGGCGAACCACGCCGGAAGCTGGTCCTGCAGTCCCTCAGGGGGCTGAACCGCCTCACCGGGACCGGAGAACATGCTGGCCGCCAAGGGCAGAACCGCCTGGAAGTCATCCCCCGCCAGATCAAACATAGTATCCGCCGGGAACACGCTGAACCGCTCATAGAGCTTTCGCTCCGGGTCACAGATGATGTCAAAGGGAAACCTGTTCTCTCCGCCCATGGCCTGCCGCACGCTCTCCGGTGTGGACTGCATGACCACCTTCACCTGCCCGCCGGCAGCAGTGACGGCACTGTAGTCCGCCGCCAGACGGCCCAGGGCGGCACTGCAGACAGAACAGCTGTAGTACCGGTGAAACAGCAGTACCGTGGGCCTGCCCCGGCACTCCGCCGCAAAGTCCAGACCGGAGGCAAAGGGAGTATCGTAGGTGAAGCCAGGCATCTTCATTCCCGCCTCCAGCGTCAGACGCTCAGGACGGCCGTTGGCCGCCCAGTCCGACTGGAGATCCTGCCACGCTTTCAGAAGACGGGTCATGGCGCTCTCCACCGCGCTGCGGGGCAGAGCCAGGTTGAACCGCTCGAACCCCCGGCCCTCCTTGCCGAACATGGGCCCCTCATCCAGGAACAGTCTGGCAGACAGCATCAGCCGCTCCAGCTCCTTGTGGTGCAGGCCCAGGCCGCCGAAATCCACCCACAGCAGATAGGTGCCCTCCAGGGGATAACACCGGGCCTGCGGGATATGCTCCGCCAGGAATTTTTCAATATATTTCGCGTTGCCGTCCACCACCCGAACCAACTCCTCCAGCCAGGGTTCCCCTCGATCGTAAGCCAGACGGCAGGCCTCATAGCTGATGGCCACCTGGGACAATGACATACCCATCAGCTTGGCCAGCGCCAGCTTGCCCCGGACCGCAGGGTCCTCAATGAAGATATTGGACAGCTGCATCCCCGCCAGGTTGAAGGTCTTGCTGGGTGCGGTGCAGTAGGCGCAGATTCTGGACGCCTCAGGGGAGACGGCAGGCAGCGCGGTATGCCGGTATCCGGGCATAATGAGGTCGTTGTGGATCTCATCGTCAATGATAAACACATGGTTGGCCGCGCAGATCTCCACCAGGCGCTCCAGCTCCTCCCGGCTCCAGACCCTCCCGACCGGGTTGTGGGGATTACAGAAAATCAGGACCTTGTTCCGGGGATCCCTGGCCATCTCCTCCAGGCCGGCAAAGTCCATCTCATAGGTATCTTCCTTCCGGATCAGCGCGTTGTTCACCAGCTTACGGCCGCTGAGCTTCGCCGCCAGGGAAAAGGGATAGTAGACAGGCTGCTGGATGATGACGCCATCCCCCGGTTCGGTCAGCAGATTGACCAGCATGAAGATAGCAGGCACCACGCCGCTGGTGGTGACGATCCACTCCTGCTTACCCTCGTAACCGTGGCGGCGCTTCTGCCACCCCAGCACCGCGTCAAAATACGCCTGCGTGGGGCCGGTGTACCCCTGGATCACCGTATCAATGAATTCCTTCAGCCCCTCCCGGATCTCCGGCGCGGTCAGAAATTCCATGTCCGCTGTGGACATGGGCAGCACATCCGGCCCCACATCGGGATCGATTTTGCGCATCCCCTCCCATTTGCTTGAGCCGCAGGCGGAGCGGTCAATAATGGTGGTAAAATCATAGCTCATCGTATTTTTTCTCCTTTTTTATTGTCAAGTGATATAAAGTGTTGCCGGCGCCCCTGCGGAACGATCCGCGGGGCGCCGCACCGGTCATTTCTTCTTTCCGACAATACCGGAAATCATGCCGGTCATCATGACCAGCAGTGCGCCGTACACAGCAGGCATTGTGTAATTGAAAGCCACCTTCACCGTCTCGGGCAGAACCGCCAGCAGGTAGTTGCCGAAGACAATGACCACGGCCAGAGCAGCAAAGTTCACCACTACGGAGGCCACCATGGCAAACACGCTGGCAGCGTCGCCCTTGGGCGTCCCGTTGCGGGCGTTGACCGCGTTCTGGGCCGCGATAGCGCAGGGGATGCGCATGCTGGTGATATTTCCGGCAGTAAAGCAGATGTACGCCCCGGCGATGCCAATCATCGGAAAGTACATAACAGGCTCCATCACCCAGGTCCACACCTCATGGGCAAACAGTGCGCCGAACACCGCAGCTACAGTCTTCCAGCCTGGGAAGCTCTTGTAAGCGATAAAGATATACAGCGCCGGACAGAAGGTCAGCACCAGCACCGCCAGCATGGTCACTGTACCCACCAGATGCAGCCTTTTTGTATAGGCATGCAATTCCTTGTCCATGGAAGTCTTTGCTTGCGTTCCCATCTTGTCCCTCCTTACAGAATCATACCGAACAGCGGCCCGCAGATCATGGCCGCCAGCACCGCGATTCCCATAGACCACGCCTTGAGCCACTTGATGTCCCGGTCCCTTGCCACCTTATTCAGTACAAACATGATTGCCGCGCTCACCACCATTGCCGCCAGATAGTCCAGCCCCTGCGCAATTTGATTGACCGCCAGCACCAGGAAGAACAGGGCGGGAAACACGGTGCCGAAGAAAATCGCCAGCTTGGATGGCCGCCCGTCCTCGCCGGAGGTAAATATCTTCTGAAGGGGCTTGCCCAGCCCCCGGCTGATAACAGGAATCAGAATCAGGTAGCCGCAGCTCATGAAAGCACAGGCCAGCATGGCCGCGCCAAAAGCCGGCATCGTCAGTTCCTCCGCCCCCAGGGTCACCCCGGCTACCAGCGCACCCATATTGGCCGCCGTCATCTCCGTGGAGGCACTGCCAATGATGCCGATCCGCATCAGGGTAGCGGGTGCGCCCAAAAGGCTAATCATGGACAGCGCCAGCACAAACACGGAAATGGCGGGCCCGATGGCCGTGATCCCACCTGTTTTCAGCGCCGTTCGGATCTCCTCCTTGGTCAACGTCCCCTCTTTTTCCACGCGGCGCTTGGTCAGGCGGTAAATCAGCACCGCCTGCACCACCACCACGGCGATGGTCAGCAGGGCAATCCCCCACATGACCGGCCCGTTGGCTACTTGCATCACTTCACTCACAGCGTTTTCCTCCCAACAATTTCTCCACGACAGCACCGTCATCTATGCCAACGCCTCCCGCAGCACGCGGTCCGCGTTCATCCACCACATTCCCTCCAGCTCCTCCTCCGGCAGCCCGGCCTTCCTCAGGGCATCCGCCAGCTTGGGCCAGTCCTGAGGGCCGGCAATCTCAAAATCACCTCGGACGCCGTCGAAGTCGCTGCCCAGCGCCAGGACCCCGCTGCCGCCCACCTTGCGGATATGCAGAATCTGGCGCACCATGTCCTCCACCCGGCTGGCTCCTCCGCTTCCCTCCGCCAGGAAATCCGGCCCGATGTTCAGCCCCATGACCCCGCCCTTGTCCGCCAGGAGGCGGATCATGTCGTCCCGCATGTTCCGGGTATGGCCGCAGACCGCCCTGGCATTGGAGTGACTGGCTACAAAGGGCTTTTTCGCCAGTTCCGCCACCTGGAAGAACAGAGCGTCGGAACCGTGGGACACATCAATGACCATGCCCAGCCGCTCCATCTCGCCCACCACCTGCCGTCCATAGTCCGTCAGGCCCTTTGCCATCGCCTCCGGGTCCCCGCTGTGGGGATGCCCGATGAAATTGGGGTGATTCCAGGTGAGCGTCACCAGCCGCACCCCCATATCGCAGTACTTCCGGACGTTCTCCAGCCGGTTTCCCATGACGCCGCCGTCCTCGATGGTCAGCAGAACGCCAATCTTCCCGTCCTCCCCCGCCTGGTCCAGGTCCGCCGCGCAGAGGACCGGGAACAGCACATCGCTGTAACGGGCCATCATTGCCCGGTAATTTTTGTACAGCTTTCGAAACATCAGGCTTGAAAGGGGCCCCCGGCAAAATCTTGGGAACATCCCAGTGGGCACAAAGTCCGCGAAGCATTGCAGCGCCACGCCGCCCTGCCGCAAGCCCGACAGCGTCACCATAGCCGTTCCTTCGTCCAGGCACCCGTTCTTCGCCATCTTCATCAAGGTATCGCAATGGAGATCATACGCCTTTCCCGCCATAGCTCCTCCTTCACAACCGCAAAACTTGTTAAACTGCTTAACTATAATATTATGTATTTTACCACCATCACCCTTTCAGTCAAGTGTTTTTGCCAAAGAAAATCCATTTTTGTCGAATAATAAAAATATTGCTCCCGGTTTTTGTGCAATAACAACAAAGCTGCAAGGCACATATTGTTTAGCGACTTAACTATATGGCAAAAGCCACCATCGGCAGATTTGCAGTCGTTGGCTGAAACTGTCTCAAAACAGCTGGTAATATGCCTCCAGCACTTTATAGAAAGCGTCAATCTCTTCCGTGGTGCAGGAGCGAAGCAGATCGTTCTGGGTCTGCAGAATATCCATATTGTCAAAGAGCTTATGCGCCGTACTCAGCTGTACGCCTTCGCCTGTGGGATAGAGATGAACTATTTTTGCGTCTTCCTCATCCCGAACCCGGTAAACCAGTCCTTTTGCTTCCAGTTTCTTTACGTTCTGAGAGATGGCGCTCTTGGTGCGCTTCCACTTCTTCGCGAGATTGCTGATGGTGATTCCCGGGTTATCCTCGATGATGGTCAGGATATGCACCTCTACCATACTGATTAACAGTCCGGTTCCGTAATCCTTCGCTTCATTGATGTAATCGGAATAGGCCATAACAAATTGGTAGAGCTTATCAGCGCGGGGGCTCAAATGGGCGTATACCTTATCAATCTCGTCCTTACTGTTCATCAAATCCTCACCTCATCTTTTCTGCCGGCGGCTGAATCTGCCCCGGCATCTGTATTCATCCGTTTTTACCAGAGTAGCATAGCGGAGCGGGATTTGCAAGTGAAATCAGCTTGTGGTCACGGAAATCCATTTTGCGTCCGTAGGGCGCGGCAGCCCCGACGCGCCGTTGGCAAAATCTGCCCAGCAGCGGCACGCCGGGCCATCGCGCCCCGCAAATGCGGCTTCATACTGATACTCGATTAAAATATTTAGCCGAGTATCAGTTATCATTTACTCAAAATGGATTTCCCTGTCCGGGCTGGGGTGATCCGTATGTTTTCTTTTGTCAAGGTGCGCTTTGCACAACCTTTTGGGCAGCCCGGTGTGCAGGCCGGTACCTGGCCGGGGTTCGACTTGCTTCAGTGCCTGCAAACTCGGAGGTGGTCTTCCCTCAAACTGGGTGCGGAAACCGGGGAAAGTTGCTGCGGAAAGAGCAACAGGGTGGGGGTTTTTCGACCAGCAGCCGCTTCCGGGAACCTTTGACGGTATGGAGGCGTTCTTCCGCCTGCCGCCGGAACATTATAGCAATCATCAGAAATCCTGGCAAAAGCTCGGGGGTACAAAGCCGCAGGAATAAGGAGTGCCGCCTCGGTCTAACGAAAGACCGGGGCGGCACTTCTGCGCAGGAAATTACTTATCTGCCTCCATCAGCGCCTTGGCGCTGGATGCCAGCCCAGCGAGACCCTGAATCTCGCTGGGAATAATGATCTTGGTGGCCTTGCCGTCTGCAGCGGCCTGGAAAGCTTCCAGTGCCTTGATTTTCACTACCTGATCGTTGGGGTTGGCCTCGTTGAGGAGCTTGATGGAATCCGCAAGAGCCTGCTGAACCTTCAGGATCGCGGCAGCCTGACCCTCGGCCTCCAGAATGGCGGCCTGCTTGGCGGCGTCTGCCCGGAGGATGGCGGACTGCTTCTCACCTTCCGCCACCAGGATCTGACTCTCCTTCTGACCCTGGGCCTGGAGGATGGCCTCACGGCGCTCGCGCTCAGCCCGCATCTGCTTCTCCATGGAATCCTGAATGTCACGGGGCGGGATGATGTTCTTCAGCTCCACACGGTTGACCTTGATGCCCCAGGGGTCCGTTGCCTCGTCCAGAATCGAGCGCATCTGGGTGTTGATATGGTCCCGGCTGGTGAGAGACTGGTCCAGCTCCAAATCACCGATGATATTACGGAGCGTGGTGGCAGTCAGGTTCTCGATGGCGCTCATGGGATGCTCCACACCGTAAGCGTACAGCTTGGGGTCGATGATCTGGAAGTAGATGACGGTGTCGATCTGCATGGTGACGTTATCCTTGGTGATAACAGGCTGAGGCGCGAAGTCAACCACCTGCTCCTTGAGGCTGACCCGCTTGGCCACCCGGTCAATGAAGGGCAGCTTGATATGGACGCCCACGCCCCAGGTAGTCTGGTAAGCCCCCAGGCGCTCCACAACGAAAGCACGGGACTGCTGGACCACCTGAATGTTGGTTACCAGCAGGATGAGGATGATGACGCCAATAGCGGCAAGAATGTACGGCATGTGGAAATCCCTCCTAATCTATGATAATGACAGTATATCACAGACGGGTCCGGTTTTCCAGTGTTATTTTTCCGAAAGCGGAAAATGCCGCTGCCTCCGCCCGCTACCGCATCTCATTCACATACAGCTGGGCCCGGTTCTGGACCAGGGCCACGGTGTCGTCCAGGCTCCGGTCCCCGGCGAGGTACGGGCCGATGGAGTCCCATACGATGTTGGACAGCTCATCGTCAGGCCAGTAGAGGAGGGTGGTGCTGTTGAGCAGGGTCTCGAAACGTTCCATGTCTTCCTCCGTCAGGAGTTCCATGGGGTATATCTCCGGGCCGTAGGCTCCAAACGGCTCCCAGGGATTAACAGCCAATATAGGATTTTGTGGATTAGATATCATGCAGCCTTCCATGAGATAGACCAGATTCCCCCACAAAAACAGCTCATAATCATGCTGATTGACCGGGGTACTAACAAAAGGAACGATCGCATTCTGCTTGTTACGACGCGGCCTGATGAGGTCGCGGATATACTCCCAGGCGGCGTCCTTGTTCTGGCAGATGGAAGACATGGCCAGAACATCCCCCATGGGATAAAAAGAATTTCCTGAGCTGCCGTCCGCTGTCGGGTAGCCCGGAAAGGCAGAGTCCTCCCGCCAGAAACCGTCTCTGCGAATCAGATCCTCAGGCCAGGAGATTTGAGTAACCTCCAGCATCTGCCGCCTTGTCCTGACACGACTCATGACCTCTTCCGCCTCTTCCCGTGGTTGGGCAAATTCAGCCTCATCGGGAAAGCATTCCAAAAATATCAACAGTTCTCGGAAATCCTGGCTGTCAAAAGAGCAGGTACCTGCGTCTATATCTACATATTTATCTAGATAGGAGCAGAACAAATCAAAAAACAATTCTCGCTTTGTCGCGTTATACCGCAGGATAGTAGAGTCCTCCCGCATAGTGGAAAAGGTCTCCAGAAGCTCCTCCAGCGTCCAGCTGTATCGCTTTCCCACAATGCTCTCCGGCCCCATCACGGTGTTGATGCGGACCTCCATAAAAAGAATATAAAGGCCGCCGTTCACCTCGGCCGCCTTCATGGGCGCCTGCAAAACCCCCTCACGGCCCAACTCCGGGTCGCTCTCGATATAGGGCCACAGGTCCTCCAGATATCCTTTTTGCGCCATTATTCGATAGGGCATCCAGTACTCGTCCGCCGGGCGCTCCAGCGTGCTGTTTCCTGTATATCGCCAACTGGCGGTACTTCCGTTTACAACTTCGCGTGTTCTGTCTGAAGACTTCCCAAAGTAGTGCATCTCCATGATATCGGGGACTTTTCCAAGCACCAACTCGGTGCGGAGGCGTTCCAGACCGCCCTCGTCTGAGTAGTCACATATTTCAATCTGTACATCCTCGTGATTTTTATTAAAACGATCTATAGCACGTTGAGTTGCGTTAGATACCGGGTTCAAGGCGGCATAAATTAGAACACCTTCATCTTCCAGGGGACGCTGGTTCTCCCCGCAGGCGGGGAGAACCAGCACGCATGTCAGGAACAGCAGGATTTGTTTCCAATGGCTGATGCCTATCTTCAAAAAGCTCTTTGAGAACAATCTCATATTAATACGGCCAGTAGATTTTTGTAGTATAGCCTTTCTGCTTGCAGTCTGGATAGTCGCACCTGTACTCGTTAAAACTACCACGATCATCATGACCTGACCTAATGTCTGTCATGACCTGCCCACAATACGGACATACCGCCGCGCCCGGCTTCCTGGGCTGAATCGTCTCCTCGCAGCAGGTCCCATCATGGATATGCTCATCCGCGCCGTAGGCGGCGGCGGTCACGGCCATGAGGGAGAAGGCCATCACCAGGGCCAGAATCAGCGCTGCCAGTTTCTTTGTTTTCTTCATTTCGGTTGCCTCCCATAATAAAATTATTCCCGCAGACGGGGTCCCCGATATCTGCTTTCTGCGCTCCGCCCGGGCGTAGGGGCCGCGTCCTTGATGACCATATAATACCATATCCTGCTCCGCCTGTACAGAGCGTTTCCTGCAAATTGCGCACTTTTTTATCCAAATTTGCAGGGAACGCCTAGTTTTTGAAAATTTTTTGTTGACGCGGGGGAAGAAATCCTTCATACTGGAGCTATCCTTTATTATACAGGAGGAACAAGTTATGCAGGAAGTATTGATCGGTGAGTACATGAAAAACCACCGGGAAGCACATGGCATGACCCAGTCGGAACTCTGCGCGGGCATCTGCGACCCCTCGACGCTGTCCCGGCTGGAGCGGGGCAGGCAGACCCCCGGCCGGGACACCATCTACGCGCTTCTGCACCGTCTGGGCCTGCCGGAGGACCGTGTTTTCGTGCTGGTAACCGAGCATGACGTGGAGATCAGGAAGCTGAAACAAGAGATTAAGGCCCATATGATCGAATTTGAAAAAGCGGACCAGGGGGACAGATCCCGGCTCCGGGAGCAAATCCTGCCGGAGCTGAAGCGGCTGGAAGACATCACGGCAGAGGACGACATGATTAACCGGCAGTGCATACTGTCCGCCCAGGTAACCCTGGGAACGCCGGACGGACCCTACCCCCCTGCCCAGCGGAGGCGTCTGCTGGAAAAGGCGATCCGGATGACAGTGCCCGGCTTTTCTCTGGATAAGGTGGAAAGCTTCCGGTACCGGCTGACGGAAATGACCCTTATCAACATGCTTGCCCGGACCCTCTCCATGGAGGGAAAAAGAGAAGAAGCAATCGACCTTTACAGACGACTGCTTCAACATATCGAAGAAAATGGACGGGACCTGGAGGATTTCCCCGGGCTGTTTTGCCTGATTGCCCATAATTACGCCATCAATCTGGGTCTGGCTGGCAGATATCCGGAAGCGCTTAAGCTGGCGGAGCAGGGACAGCAAGTTAGCGTTCGGTATGGAAGTTACCTTTTTCTGCCCGGCTTTTTAGCCACCCAGGCAGAATGCCAGTTCTTTCTGGGTGAACGGGAGAAAAGCGCTGACTTGTATACCAAGGCCGGGTATCTTCTTAAAATTATCGAAAACCAAAGAGACCTTGACGCTCTCCGCAAAGAAATGTATGAACACCTGAAAATGGATCTGCCATTTTAGTCAATTGTAGCATCTCCTCTATCGGTTTCCCCCAGAAACAGGGGCATAACCGGCGGCTCCTCCGGCTCCGCAGGCTCCTCGATGACCGGCGGGTCCACGGGTATCGGCTCGTCCGCCGCCAGCGCCTGTCCGGGCAGCAGCGACAACCACAGAAGCAAGGAGAGCAGTAAAGAAATGCACTTTTTCAGCATAGCGGCGTCCCCTCTCTTTTTATGGGTACATTATACACCATTTCTTTTCGTTTGTACAGGGCGTTCCCTGCAAATTTCTCAGAATTTGCAGGGAACGCCTGATTTTTTCAATTTTATCAAAGGGGTCAGGGATGGTAACTGCCCGCCTTTCCGACATATAGTCGAAGCAGTTGAGAATCGGTAAAAAGGAGGCGAGGGAAAACCGGGTGTGGCGAGGCGGAGGACGCAGGCGGGCTGACGCCCGCCAAGGACGACAACGAAGTCCACACCCGGTTTTGATCGCCGAACTTTACCGATTTTTAACTGCTTCGACTATAAAAACAGAGCAGGGACGGTTTCGGTCCGTCCCTGCTCTGTTACAATATGATCGTTCACGCCTCTCCCGCCACGGCGGGCATGGCCGCCTCTTCGACCGAAGCATACAGCCGCGCCGCCGCCGCCCCAAAAGCCTCGGCGGAAAATTTCTCCGACGACTCCCTTGCCGCCCGGGCCATACGCTCCCTCAGCGCTCCATCGCCGCAGAAAGCGGCCAGACATTCCGCGAAGTCCTCCGCCGTCTCATACTGCCAGCCGTTGATGCCGTTCTCCACCACATCCTCCACACAGGGGTCTCTCCGGCACAGCACCGGCAGTCCCGCAGCCAGCGCCTCGAAGTAAGTCAGCCCCTGGGTCTCGCTGGTGGAAGCGGTGACAAACATATCTGCCAGCCGGTAGTAGTCCGCCACCTGGTCGTGGGGCACCATGCCCGTGGAGATCACATCCACCCCCCGCTTTCCGGCGTAGTCCAGCAGGTAGGCCCGGTCTGGCCCGTCCCCTACCAGCAGGAGGGTTATGTCCCGCCGCCCGGAGGCGGCAATCTGATCCACCAGCTGCTCCAGATTCTTTTCCTTGGCCATCCGGCCCAGGTTAATGAGGATCGTCCGATCCGCCGGCAGTCCCCACTGCCGGCGCAGAGCCGCCAGCCGTTCCCCGTCCGGCTCCTGCCGGTATGCCCCCAGGTCCACGCCGGTGGGAATCACCTCGATCCGGCAGCGGACGCCGTACTCCTGCAGCAGCTTCTCCACCTTTTTGCTGGGCGCCACCACACAGGCTGTCCGACCGCAGATCCATCGGGAGAATACGGACACCACCGCCTTTCCCACCCGCACGCTGGGGGAAAAGTAGTGGGTGTAGTCCTCATAGACTGTGTGATAGGTATGGACAATGGGGATGCCCAGCCGGTTGGACAGGGCATAGGCCACCCGAAAGGAGCTGAACTCACATTGGGAGTGGATCACATCCGGCCGCCAGGCCACCAGCTCGTGCAGCAGGCTGCGGTTGCGGTTGATTTTCAGCCGCGCGCCGGGATAAATCTTATTGGCGCTGACGGAGCCCATGTAGTAGACATTTCCGTCCTTATAGGTATGCAGGTTATTGGAAAGCGTGACCACCCGGACCTCGTGGCCCAGCTTCTCCAGCTCCCGCTGCAAAAGCAGCACGGAAGTGACCACACCGTTGATGATTGGCGCGTACCAATCCGTTGTAATCAGAACTTTCATATTGCTCCCTTTCGACAGTACGGCGCACTGCGCCGCCCATCCGCTTTTATTCAGAGGTTGCAGTATGATTATATCAAATCCCGCCGTCCGGGGCAAGAGGGTTAATGGAATCCTAAAAAACGAAATTATCCCATCCCTCCCATTCGCCAGCAAAAGCGCCGGCCCCGCTCTTTTTGAGCGGGGCCGGTCAGAGAGCCGCCGGATCAGCCGGCAGCCGTTCCGTTGACGTTGCCGGTGCGCATATAGTTCTGTACGCGCCAGATGATGATAGCAAAATCGCCCCGGGTAATGGCATATTCGCCCTGATAGACCATCTGCTTCGACTGATTCTCTTGTCCAATCAGGACGCCGATGCCGCGGAGCGCCCCCACAGCGGGAGCAGCCGCTGCGTTGACCGCCATATCGGCAAAGGGAGAGACCGTAAGCGGAGACAGCTTCAGCCCCATGGCCCGGGCGGTGATTTCAGCGATTGTGTAGCGGTCTACCGGACGGTCCAGGCGCTCAATGATTCCGGCAGGCAGCAGGTTATCCGCCTTGGCCTTGGCCAGGTAGCCGCTGGCCCAGTGCGTATCTGTGGGAGCCTGCTCCGGATAGCCCGCGCTGGTCAGGATCATCTTCAGCGCCTCGCCGAAGGTCACCGTATTTTTGGGCCGGAAAGTGCCGTCCTCATAGCCCTTGAGTACCCCGCTGGTGGTCAGTGCGGTAACCTGGGTGTAATAGTAGGCGCTGGGAGACACGTCGGAGAAGGTCTTGGCGGGCAGGTTTGTCCCGGGGTTGGTCGTGCCCGGATTGGTCGTGCCCGGATTGGTTGTACCCGGGTTCGTCGTACCGGGATTGCTTGTTCCGGGTGCGACGGTGATCCGCACGTTCCCGGCGGAGCGGACCCCGGTGGTACTGATAGCGGTGAAGGGGATGGTGACAACACCGGCTGTATAGCTCAGGGCAGGCACAAAGGAGATATCGTTGATGCTGTTTACTCCGGTAGTCCCGGGGGCAACGCTGAACCAGTAGGTATCCGTCGTGATCTGCGTGCCTGCGGAAACGGCGGTACGGCCGTGATAGAGCGTCCCGAACAGCGCCGACGGCGGCGTAAAGGATACGGAGGCCAGCTTGGGCGCGTTCACGCCGGGCAGATTTTCAAAGTCACTTCCCTTGAAGGACACGCCGGTGGCGGAGCAGCTGTATTCCACAATCTGCGTTGTCACGGTGGGAACGACGGTGGAGGTAAAGCGGATATTTCCCGCAAAGAGAGGCTTGCCCTGAGTACTGCTGGCCACATAGCGGACAGATTCGGACGCCGCCGTACCGGGAACATAGGTCAGCGCGCCGATGGTCTCGCCCCGGCCGGTGCCGCAAGCAAAGAGCCGTCCATCCGCGTTGGACGGCGTCAGCAGGGTTCCCGTCTTACTGGCGGTGCGGTCAAGATACAGCCCGCCGTTGACGGGAACATCCAGCAGCTGAATGTAGAAGCTGTCGGTCCCGGTGCCGCCCATGACATTCTGGTAGGCCTTCCGGAAAGCGGCAGGGTCCAGGGCAGTGCCGCCGGTGGATGCAGTGACGGAGACATCCGCCGAACCGGCGGTATCGGTGAAGAAGATGTATATGACGCCCTTCCGGTCGGCGTCGCGGCCTGTGCTGCGGGTGCCGTAGCCGGTGAATTTCAGGGTGATATAGCTGGTCTGCTTCACGCCGACACTGGGCACGAAGACCGCGTTATCAATGGCGTACTGCCGGCGCACGGGCTCCACATACAGCTCGTCGTTCAGCCGGAGGGGGTCCGCCCGGAAGGAGGACTCGTATTCCGTATACAGCGTGCCGTCCACGGAGCGGGGCAGCTGGTCAAAGCAGATGTATTCCAGCTCGCCGTTGGGACAGACATCCTCCCAGAACGCCTCGAAATCCTTGGAGGACAGTGTCAGAGGCTCATTCCGGGATGCGATGTACAGCACGTCCATATCCCCGGTGTACTGCTGCACCGTGATGGTCAGCACACCGGCGTAGCTCTCGCCGTCGGTGTCGTAGGCGGTAAAGCCGACAACGAAGTCGCCGGCAGTCCCCTCGGCAGTAAAGCGCACATCATCCAGATCCTTGGAGGTTTCACCGAAAGCATACTTGGTGTTTGTGCTGGTGATATTCAGCTTGCCCACGCTGCTGCCGCTCACGTCGTTAAAGCGCACATAATCAGGCCGGGCGCCGCGGCCGCACAGGTTCTGGACCGCGTCATAGATCTGGCTGGAAACGGAGTCGGCGGACCAGCCGTCCTCGTCCCCCAGGTACAGCTCGCCGTCCTCGCTGGTGATGACGGCGCTTGCAGTGATGAGTTCATCCACCTGGACGATGACACGGCAGGTCTGGGCCAGGGGCATCCGGGAGATGGTTCCCTTGGGCTTGGCGTTGACCACCAGGACGAAATAATAAGTACCCTCTTTCCCATAGATGGAGGCGGGCAGCCGGTACTCCTCCGTGTCGCCTACCTGACGTCCGCTCTGGCTGTAGTCATACCAGAGATAGCTCAGTTCGTAATCGTCGGTGATATTGGCGCTACCCAGGGTCAGGCGGATATCGCCTGCGGACAGCTTGGCCGTGGTGTCGCCCAGGGCGATGGGCACCGTCTTCTCCGCAGGCAGGTCCATCGTGACGGCGCTGTAGTTGGGCGCGCCGCACTGCTCACAGATGCCGTTGGCAAAGCGGTGCGTCTCAGGCCCTTCCGTCTGCTTGGGGTGTTCGCGGCACACGCCGGAGTGGGTGCCGTCGCCGTTGTCGGTATAGACAATATCGTGATTGTCTTCATCAATTCTGATTTCTTCCAGTACGGAATTCTTGCAGCTTTGGGTCTTGCACACATACTTAATTACACCTGTCTCGTGGCAGTTCGCCTCTTTAAGTATTGTGTCAACCCAACTCGTCCCGTTACATAGCGGGCAGGTCCTCACCGCGCCAGCCACAGGGGCCAGAGTCAGAGTCAGGATCAGGGCCAGCAAGGCGGCCAGGGGCCTTTTGCACGGATTTTTCTTCTTCATTCCTTCGCTTCCTCCTTTGGAAATTGAGCGGACAGGCATGGTCCGTCATACGGTGCGGGACCATTATACCACATCTCTTTCCAAAAATCTGTTACAATTTAGCAACAAGGCTTAATTATTTTATAAGCGTTTTGTAACAACTCTGGAAAGGGCTTGCAATTCCGGGAAAAGTTGGGTATGATGGAAACAGGAAATTTTTGAGGAGGCAGCTTCCGCGATGAAAAAGGATAACCACTATTTTGCCTGGGGCCTGACGGCAGTTTGCGTAGTATGCGCCGTCCTGCTGATCTATGACCTGATATTCCGGGACAGCATTGTCATGGCCTACGCCGGCATGCTGGTGGACATTCTTGCCCCCGTGCTGTACGGCGCGGCCATGGCCTACTTGCTGGCTCCCATTGTCAACTGGTTTGAGCGGATCATTCTCCGCCGCCGCGGGCGGGCGCCCTCCAAATGGCGCAGAGCCATCTCCGTGGCCCTGACATGGATCGTGGTACTGGCGCTGCTGTACGCCCTGTTCTCCGTGCTGCTCCCGGAGCTGTACGCCAGCGTGGTGCAGCTGGTGGACAACGCCCAGCGGTACTACTATACCGTGTACGACTGGGTCATCCACCTGCTTGAGAACAACCCGGAGTTTGCCGCCAAGGCCAGCGAGGTCATCAACGAATACTACACCGACGCCCTGGCCTGGATCAACGTCAACCTGGTGCCCCAGCTCCAGGTTGCCGCCCAGGCGGTCACCGGCGGTGTGGTGGGCGTATTCGTGTTTTTGAAGAACCTGCTGCTGGGCGTAATCATCTCCGTGTACCTTCTGGCGGAGAAGGAGGTTTTCTCCGCCGGATGCAGCAAGCTGTGCTATACACTGCTGCCCGAGGATAAGGCGGCGCTGTTCATCCGGGGCGTCAAAACGACGGACCGCATCTTCGCCGGCTTCGTCCGCGGGAAACTGCTGGACTCCCTTATCATCGGCGTACTGTGCTTCTTCTTCTCCAGCCTCTTCGAGTTCCCCTACGCCCCCCTGGTCAGCGTGGTGGTGGGCGTTACCAACGTGATCCCCTTCTTCGGCCCCTTCCTGGGGGCCATCCCCAGCGCCTTCCTCATTTTGCTGGACAGCCCCATCAAGTGCCTGTATTTTATCATCTTTGTCCTGGCTCTCCAGCAGTTCGATGGCAATATCCTGGGACCCCGGATCCTGGGCGACAGCACGGGCATCTCCGGGTTCTGGGTCATGGTGGCCATCCTGGTAGGCGGCGGGCTGTGGGGCGTGGCCGGTATGTTCTTGGGCGTGCCCATCTTCGCCTGCTTCTACGCCGGGGTCCGGGCCTACTCCGCATACCGCCTGACCAAGAAGGGTCTGCCGGTCTCCTCCGCCAGCTACGCCACCCATAAGCCCGTCTGGCCGGAGGAGCCGCCGGTTCCCCCGGAGGAGGAAAAGCCGGGGAACCCGTAACCGCCTCCCTTCGCCCTCCCGGACGGACAGGGCGTCCCCCCTCCGGGTTTGAATGCGCCCCTTTTCTGGTAAAATATGGCTGAATCACTGTATTTTACACGGGAAAGGGGCGCAGTATCATGTCAGGCAACACTTACGGCTATGTGCGGGTATCCACCCAGGAGCAGAACGAGGCGCGCCAGCTGGCCGCCATGCGCAGCTTCGGCGTAGCGGAAGAAAACATCATCGTGGAAAAACTGTCCGGAAAGGACTTCCGGCGGCCTCAATACCAACAGCTTGTGCGCCGCCTGAGGCCCGGGGACGTGCTGGTAGTCAAGAGCATCGACCGGCTGGGCCGGAATTATGCGGAAATCCTGGAGCAATGGGGGACGGTGACCAAGGAGCGCGCCGCCGCCATCGTTGTGCTGGACATGCCTCTGCTGGATACCCGGCAGGGACGGGATCTCACCGGCACCCTTATCGCCGATATTGTCCTCCAGCTCCTCAGCTATGTGGCCCAGACGGAGCGGGAAAATATCCGCCAGCGGCAGGCCGAGGGCATTGCGGCCGCGCTGGAGCGGGGCGTCCGGTTCGGCCGGAAACGGACGGAGCTGCCCGAGCGGTTCGGCGAGCTGGCCAGGCTGTGGCGGGAGGGCGGCGTCTCCTCCCGGGAGGCCGCCCGGGAGCTGGGGGTGTCCCACCACACCTTTCTGCGCCGGGTGAAGGAGGAGGCCGCCGCAGAACAGGAAGCGGAGCCCGGCAGGGCTGCATCATGAAAAACAGAATCTTTTGCCCGGCAAAAACGCGGGTCTCTGTCTCAAATGGCATACCATTTGAGACAGAGACCCGCGACTGTTTTCACTAACTATATCGGACGATTTCTTTGAAAAATAATACCTTTCAGCAAATATTTTCAACTTCGACAAAATGTCTCATAAAGTATGCCTTTTGTCACGGCCGCGACAGGTTTCGTCCCAGCCACAGGGGTTTCAGCCGGCAGCGCGAGCCGGATGGAATACAGTCCCGAGCCAAACGTCCGGACAGTCTGGCCAGATGTCCGGCGCGGGCGGCTCCCCACAAAACGGAGCAGCTGCAAGGATCGCAGATGCTTACAGGAATAAGGAGATTTTGAAATGCGTATTCAGCATAATATCGCGGCGATGAACGCCTACCGCAACTACAACATCAACACCAGCGCCGTTTCCAAGAACCTGGAGAAGCTGTCCTCCGGCTATAAGATCAACCGCGCCGGCGACGACGCCGCCGGTCTGGCCATTTCCGAGAAGATGCGCGCCCAGATCACCGGTCTGGAAGCCGCCTCCAAGAACGTCAAGGACGGCGTCAGCCTCGTGAAGACCGCTGAAGGCGCCATGCAGGAAGTTCAGGATATGCTCAACCGTATGGTGAGCCTGGCTACCCAGTCCGCCAACGGCACCTATGACAACGAGGTGGACCGCGACAACCTCCAGAAGGAAGTCGATCAGCTCCAGTCTGAAATCAACCGCATTGCCGACAGCGCCAACTTCAACGGCATCAAGCTGCTGGACGGTTCTCTGGACGAGACTGTCCGTCAGACCACGGAGACCGTTTTCAGAAATCTGACTGCGAGCCATGACCTGAATAAAGGTGATGTGGCTGGCACAGCGGCTACCGATGGTGGTCTGGACTTGGTAGGCGTAGCAGGCATGGCCAACAAGGGCATTCAGTATCACAAGGATGCCACAACCGGCGGCAAGACCTCCTTCAGCGTCAGCCTGGATGGCATCAACTACGGCACGGACGCTGGCAAGTCGACGCAAAAAATTGCTTTCGTGTTGGCTGACAAGAAGGGAGGCAACGCCCTCCAGTTAAATAAAACGGGCACTGCAAAGGCGGTAGAATTTACCGCTACTGCCGGTGCAAACGGCGCTATTACCTCTAAAGACGTGGCAGACGCCATCATGAAAACGATCAATGAAAACGGTGAAGGAGACGGCATCGTCTACCTGCAATCTGATGGCGGCGATCTTATTCAGTACAAAGTAACACAGGACGGCGACAGCCTGAACTTTGAGATGACTGGTGATGGCTACGCTACCGCTATTAAGGCTCCTGCAAAAGAGAACCAGAATTTCCGCGGGCAGTTCAATTTCGGTTTCAAAGCTGGTGATGGCGTTACCGCCAACGATACTACAACCGCATTCCTCACTGAAACTGGAAAAATCCAGCACAGCGCCACTAATGACGTCCACATCGGCGGTCCCGCCTCTGGCACGCAGTACGCCGAGGTTGCCATTCACTTTGGTACAGCTCAAACTGGCGGTGCGAACAAGACTGAGGATTATATCAAGGATGGTGCTGGCATCCAGGTCGGCGACGAGTATTATGTGTGGGCCATGAGCGACGCAACCGCCAAGGGAACCTATGCCGACAATGTGAAGGTGGTTGACATCCGCGACCTGTATAAAGCGAATAATAACAGCAATGCTTTTACCGGAGAGAATCTTGCAAAGGCCCTGGCCCGGTTCACCGAGGTTGCCAAGGACAACGAGATGTTCGACGTTCAGGTTGGTAACGGCAAGGAGTGCCTGGTCCTGACCGAGCGCACCACCTACACCGGCGACGCCGACCTCACCGATTCCAACGTTGGCCTGCTGAAGCAGATCCGCTTCTTCGAGGGCACCGCCTCCACGACCACCGTTGAGAAGGAAGCCGGCGAGGCCCTGACCCTCCAGATCGGCGATACCTCCGACGATTTCAACCAGCTGAAGGTCAGTATCGGCGACATCCACACTGCCGCTCTGGGCATCAATAAGATCAGCATTGCCACCCAGGCTGGTGCTGCTGCCGCTGTGGATACCATCAAGAACGCCATCAACACTGTGTCTTCCATCCGCGGTACGCTGGGCGCTACCCAGAACCGTCTGGAGCATACCCAGAACAACCTGAGTGTCATGCAGGAGAACATTCAGGACGCCGAGTCCACCATCCGCGACACCGATATCGCTGCCGAGATGATGAGCTACACCAAGAACAACATCCTGGTGCAGTCCGCCCAGGCCATGCTGGCCCAGGCCAATCAGATTCCTCAGGGCGTCCTGCAGCTGCTGGGCTAAGCCGCAATATATTTACAGCCACCATTCTGCGCGGGGCGGGCTTTGGCCCGCCCCGTCCCCCATCACGCGACAAGGAGGAACCGCCCATGACCATTGGCCGCAGCATTCAGGCTCACCGAAAAAAACGGAATCTGACCATTCAGCAGTTAGGGGCGCTCAGCGGCGTATCCGCCGGGTCCATCGGCAGCTACGAGCGGGGCGTCACCATCCCCAAGCGCCGGGCGCTGGAGAAAATTGCCCGGGCGCTGGATATTCCCCCGGAAAAGCTGCTGCCGGAACCGGAGTACGCTGCCCCCCGGGACAGCGGCGCGCTCCTCTATGACGGCGTGCTGGCCCTTTTGAAAGCCCGGTACGGCGCGGTGGAGGGCCGTACGGTGGTGGGCGAGGGGGGCCGCAGCCGCAGATACTACATTATCCGGCAGCTGCCAGAGGACTTCGTCCTCCACGAGGAGGACGTTGCCGCCATCGCCCGGTCCGCACAGGACGCCCTGTCTCCCCTGCTGGCGCGCCTGCGCGCCGGAGAGACCGCATGACCACGGGCAGGGACATCCGCGCCCTCCGGCGGCAGCGCGGGCTGACGCTGGATGAGCTGTCGGCTCTCAGCGGCGTCCACCGGGACGATCTGGGGGGCTATGAGCGGGGAGAGATCACCCCCCGGCCGGAGACGGTGCGCAAAATCGCCGCCGCCCTGGACGCGCCCATTGCCGCCATCCGGGACGGCGTGGGCTGGACGGAGCCCCGGCCCGAGGAGAGCTGGGAGACCGCCGGTGAGGAGACGCTGCTGCGGGAGGGCATTCTGGAGAGCGCCCGGGCGTTCTGGGGGGAACCGGCCGCCCTGCCGGAGGAGGACATCCGAGCACTGATGGCGTCTATCCGGGCCTCCGTCCCCGCCCTCATCGAGCATATGAGGGACCCCCGCCCCGAGGAGGAGATTACCCGCGCCCTGCTGGCGGAGCTGAACGCCCTCGCGCCGGAGGAGGATCAGGAAGACCGGGTCCGCCGCTGGGCGCTGACGGATGAACAGTGGGAGCGCCTGCGGGACCTGTTCCCGCCGGAGAACAGCGGCCGGGGCCGGGCCCTCAAGAGCAACCGTCTGATGCTGGACGGAATACTCTACTGGCTGCGCTCCGGGGAGTCCTGGGCGGCCCTGCCCACCTGCTTTGGCCGGAGCCGGTGTGTTGCCGGCAGGCTGGCGCTGTGGCAGCGGACCGGCGTATGGCGGCAGGCGCTGGCAAGAATGCTGACGGAGGGAATCCTCCGGGAGACGGACACCGCCGTGGCCCTGGAGCAGTTCTCCGCGGAGGACGGCAAAGAGGCTGGAACAGATTTCTGAATGGGTCTGTTCCAGCCTTTTTGCCGGTATTTTCCGGAATTCCGCACCGTCCCCCGGTTCTCTCCCGGCGCATTCCCGCATTTGACAGATTGCGTCATTTCCTGTATGATATGGGAAGCTTCTCTCCCGCGCCGGACGCGGGGAGATGGTGCAAGGAGTGATACATATGAAAAAGGCCGTTTGTATTCTTGCAGCCTGCCTGCTGGCGCTGCTGGCGGCAGGATGCTCTCAGGCTGCGGGACAGGCCCCGCAGCCTGTTGACTCCCGGGAGTCAACAGGCGCTTCCCTCAGTATGGAGGCGCTGGCGAACATGCCGCCCCCCGCCGGGGAGGAGGCGGACCGGTTCGCTATCGTGGAAGCGGAGACGCCCGAACCCCTCGAGGAACCGGAGGACGCCGGAACGGACGAGGTCATAGAGATTGAGCCCGCTTTCACCCTGGAGGATGCTCTCGCCCTCCGGTTTGACGATGTCCCGCAGGAGGACCCGCGAGCCGGTTCCATCGGCTACGCCGTCCTCCGGGGCTGGCTGATGGGGGCGGACGAAGCCCGGTTCAACCCGGACGGCTACGTCACCCGTGCGGAGCTGGTGACGGCCCTGCACCGCATGAGCGGCGGGGAGGTGTCCGATACCGTCCTGATCGCATTTTCCGACACGGACACGGATTCCTGGTACACGCATTCCGTGTCCTGGGCCATAGAGGCCGGCATCGCCCAGGGAGAGGCGGACGGGACCTTTGACCCGGACGCCCGGGTCACCCGGGAACAGCTGGCGGTATTCCTGTACCGCTTTGCCGCTCCTGAGACACCCCCGGCAGACAGTCTGGAGGCCTGGCAGGACGGAGACGCCATACTGGCCTACGCCCGGGAGGGGATGGCCTGGGCGCTGGAAAACCGTCTGTTTGCGGGGATGGTGGGAGACGTCATTCATCCCCGGCTCCCGGTCTCCCGGGGACAGCTGGCCCAGGTGCTGACGGCGCTGGCGGCCTGCCGCGAGAAGGAGCCTGTGGCCCGGGAATTATCGGCGGCCATCCATTTCCCGGCGGCGGAGAGCGCCAGCCAGGCCCATCACCAGGAAATTCAGGAGAAGGTGGACGCCACAGCGGCCAAATACGGCGCTGTGGGGTTGCAGGTGGCAGTCATTGAGGACGGACGGGTGACGGACACCTACGCTTACGGCTGGGCCACCAAGGGAACCGACCGGATGACCCCGGATCACAAAACCCGCATCGCCTCCATCACCAAGGTAGGGGTGGGACTGGCGGCCATGGCCCTGTACGAGGACGGCGTGATCGATCTGGACGGGAGCATCGGGACTTACTGGGGTGTCAGCGTGAAGAATCCCTACTATCCCAGCGACCCTGTTTCGATCCGCGCTCTGCTGACACACACCTCTTCCATCCCCGCCCTGGGGGACGACGCCTCCCGCGCCCGGTGGGCGGTACAGGACCGGCTCCAGTCCGGCGGGTTTTCCCGGGTCAGGCCCGGGGCCACGTCCTCCTGGATTTACAACAATTACGCCTACGGCGTGCTGGGGCAGACGCTGGAGATCGCCTCCGGGAAATTCCTGGACGACGTGATGGAAGAACACTTCTGGGAAGTCATGGAGATTGACGGCGCTTTTGAAAGCGGAAACGTAAAGAACAAGGATCTGCTCTGTACGGTGTACCAATATGGCAGCGTAGGGCGCAGCCTCTCCGCCATGAGGAGCAACACCCGCCGGTACAGCCCGCCTGGGGCCACCGGGGCCTACTTCTCCGGCGGCATGACCATGAGCGCGGCGGATCTGGGAAAGATGACCGCCCTGCTGGCCAACGACGGATGCTATGAGGGCCTGCAGCTGCTGAAAGCATCCACCGTGGAGCTGATGGAACAGCGCTGTGAGCCCCAGCTGCCGGACGGCTCCTGGCAGGCGCTGTCCCTGCGCTCCCAGGACGGTCTCTATGGGCGGGACCGGCTGTACTATCACACCGGCAGCGCCTACGGCGTATTCAACTGCATGTCCTACGACCCCGATACCCGGGACGGAGTGGTGGTTCTCACCTCCGGCGCCAGCGGCGCACAGGACGGACGGGGCATCTACGCCGTATGCGGCGAAATCAGCCGGTATATCTATGATACCATCGCGTAACAGGAGGAAATCCATGATGCAACGTCTTTTTTCTCTGCTGCTCAGCCTGGCCCTGCTGATCCCCTGCGGCTGCGGCCAGAGCCTGCCTGCCGCCAATGCCAGCCAGGACCCGCCTGCTGCCGCCGCCGTTCCGGAGGATATCCCGGCGCCGCCGGAAGCTCCGGCAGAACTCCCCGCAGAGCCCTCTGAACCGGAGCCTCCGGCCCCCACCACCGCCACCCTGGCGGTCTGCGGCGACGCTATGAGCCATATGCCCGTCACCAACGACGTCTGGGACGGGGAGAAATATGACTATGTGCGGGTGATGAACGGCGCAAAGTCCTGGGTGGAAGCCGCGGATTACGCGGTGGTAAATCTGGAGACCACCTTTGCCGGGGGACCCAAATACTCCGGGTATCCGGCTTTCAACTCTCCGGACGATATGGCCCGGGGACTGAAGGACCTGGGCTTTGACCTGTGCCTTACGGCCAACAATCACAGTCTGGACAAGGGCTGGTCCGGTCTGAGCCGCACGCTGGACGTACTGGACGAAACGGGTCTGGCCCACGTGGGCACCAGCCGCTCCCAGGAGGAACAGGATGTAAACCTGGTGGTAGCGGACGTGGGCGGCATCTCGGTGGCGTTCCTGGGCTACACCTACGGCACCAACGGCATCCCCATACCCAAGGATCATCCCTACTGCATCAATGTGTTCAACACCGACTATCTTTCCAACCTCCGGGATCTTGACCGGGACCGTCTGACCTCCGATCTGGAGCAGGCGAAGGCCGCCGGGACAGATCTGGTGGCGGTGATGATCCACTGGGGTGTGGAGTACCAGACCACACAGAACGCCTATCAGGAGGAGATCGCGGACTTTCTCTTTGCCAACGGCGCGGATATCATTCTGGGCGGCCATTCCCATGTGCCGCAGCCCATGGAGCTGCGCACGCTGGGTGACGGGAGGCAGGGCTTTGTGTGCTACTCCCTGGGCAACTTCATCTCCTCCCAGAACGATGAGTACACCGATACTACGGCGGTGCTGACCCTGGAGCTGACCCGGGACAACGAGACCGGCGAGACCCAGGTGACAGGGTACAGCTACGCGCCCATGTATATGCTGGACCGGGAGGCCGGGGCAAAACCACGCTTCCAGCTGCTCGATGTCTATGAGACGCTGGCTTCCGGGGAAGCGGGGGAATCCCTCACACGGCGGCTGGAGAAGGCCGTGGCGGACTGTCACAAAATTTTCGGCGCGGCGGGCGACCCCAGAGCCGTGCCTGCGGAATAAGGAAAAGCCCCCGGACGGGGGCTTTTCCTTATTTTTCGATACCGGCCCACGTGACCAGCCACGTATCGTCCTGATAAATCAGTTCCATGGTCAGGTAGCTGTAGGCATCTTCCCCGCCCAGGCGGAACTGGACGGAGACGTCCAGCGCGGCGGGCGGTCCCTGGGCAGTATCCGGATCATAATCCCCGGAAGGCGATATAGCGATATGGCTGCCCGCGCTCACGCTGCCATACACGTTTTCGCCGTACCCGTATACGTCCGCGTCCGGCGCGAGTATGTCCTCCACGCTGGCGAGATCGTCCGACATCACCGCCTCCAGCATCCGAAAGGCGGCGTCAAAGGCACTGGACATCCACGGCAGGCCCTCCGCGCCGCTCCCCTCCGCAACGCGGAAGGAGCGGACCATATCCAGGAACCGGATGCCATGGCCCTCCTCGGCCTCCAGGAAATAGCTGGCGCTGCACACGAACGCGCCGGCCTGCTCTCCGTCCTCATCCCAGGGCAGCAGCCAGACCTCCCGCTGGGCGGCATTCCAGTCCGTCCCGTTACCGGCTCTGAAATAGCGCGTCCCCTCGGGGAAGACCGGGTAGTCATCCTCCTCCGCGGACCGGTAGAGTCCCTTCAGCTGCCCCAGCACCTCTTCCGCGATTTGATCCGCAGAACCGCTTTTATATTCGATCTCCAGCTTGCATTCCGGCAGCTCCTCACCGGGAATAATGGGCGGATCATGGGGCTTGATGGTGTAGATGTCTCCCTGCTGGAAAGCGTAGTAGGACTCCTCGTTGTACCAGATGGTGAATCTTGGTACCCTGCGCTTCTGGTCCATGCAGATCTGGAGCAGGTGGAGCCGTTCCGCCTTCGCGGGCTGGGCAGGATTTTGCTCATTTTCATCAGCAGGGGGATCTTTCTGGGCGTAAGTGGGGATGTCCTCCCCGATATGAGGCGGCGCAGGCGGAAGATCGTTCCCCTTCGCCCCAATGCCCGAACGGACCACCAGCACCACCGCCAGACAGGCCGCCAGCGCCGCACCCCAGGCGATCCATCGGCCCGCGCCGGTCTTCCTCCGTTCACTGCGCTCCAGCAGCTCGTCGCTCACGCCGCTCAGGGCGGCGAACAGACGCTCTTCCTTCTTCACAGGGCGATCCCCTCCTTTTCCAGATACTTTCGCAGTTTCTCCCGGCTGCGGTACAGGCTTGTTTTCACCGTGTTCAGCTTCATCCCGTACCGCCGCGCTGCTTCCTCCAGTGTCTCCCCGTACCAGTACCGCCGCAGGAATACGTTGCAGTCCCGCTCCGGCAGGGTGCGGAGGAATCGGTCCAGGACCTCCTCCAGCTCCCGGTCCTCCACGATCCTGTCCGCCCCGGGGACGGAGGACACGCATTCCCCCAGCTCCTCCAGCGCCTCCACGTACACCCCGCCGCCCCGCTTTTGAGCGGTCCGGGAGCGCAGAACGTCGCAGGCCAGCCGCCGGGTGATCTTCCCCAGAAACAGCTTCAGCCGGTTGGGCCGTTCGTCCGGCATGGCGTTCCATGCCCTGATCCAGGTGTCGCTGACACATTCCTCCTCGTCCTGCGCGTTTGCCAGCAGGCCCCGGGCGATGGAGCGGCAGTACGCGCCGTATTTTGCCGCCGTCTCCCGGATGGCGTCCTCGCTGCGAAGCCAGTACAGATCGATGATGGCCGTGTCTTCCATGGCTCTCGCCTCCTTTTCTTGCGTTCTGCCCTTCCAGTCGTAATTTTACAGGGAAAGGTTCTCCATCCGACGAAAATTTATGAGCCCGGACCTATGAAGGGGTCCGGGCTCATAAATTTTCGTTAATGCGCCCCGTTCCAGACGGTCAGAGCCGTCACGGACCCGGCGTCCTCCACGCGCCACACCTGCTCCAGCGCGCCGGTGGACGGATCGATCCGGTGGACGCAGATGGAATTGTCGTCCTGCCCTCCCGCCAGCAGCCAGCGTCCATCCGGCGTCAGACAGAAATCCCTGGGCGTCCTGCCACCGCTGGGATAGAAGGATGGCGTACCCAGTATCCCGTCCTCCCGGACAGGAAAGACGGCGATGCAGTGGGGTCCCCGCAGGGAGGCGTACAGGAACCGTCTGCCGGGATGGAGCCGTACCGCCGCGCCCATGCCCGGCCCGGTCCAGCCCTCCGGCAGGGCGGGGGAGATTTGAAGCAGTTCCCCGGTCTCCGGGTCAAAGACGTCCATCTCGCCCGTCAGCTCGGTGAGGACGTACAGCCGCCGTCCCTGCCGGTCGAAAACGCCGTGGCGGGGCCCCTGTCCGGGACGAGCCGTCAGATCGTTCCCTTCCTCCGGCAGCAGCCAGCCCCGCGCCCAGTCCGCCCGGAAGCACCGCAGCCGGTCCGTCCCCAGGTCGCAGACATAGACCCGGTCCTCCTTCGGATGGAGCAGGATCTGGTGGGGGTGGGACATCTCCTGCCGGTCCGGGTCTGCTCCGCGGCCTTGGAAGCTCCAGGCGCAGGAGGCGGTCCGCAGGGCGCGGTCCTCTCCCACGGGCAGTACGCATATGCCGCCGTTGTAGCTGGCTGTCAGCAGATGCCTGCCGTCGGGAGACAGGGCCGCGTGGCAGGCCAGAGGGCCCGCCGCCGGCTGCCTCCCCAGCAGGCGCAGTCCGCCGCTCTCCGGATCGACGGCATAGGCGGACACCCCGGAGCCGGGAACGCCGTCCAGCTCCTCCAGCTCATTGACACAGTAGAGATACCCGCCCTCCGGGTCCGCCGCCAGCCAGGAGGGATTGGGCGTGGAGGGGGTGACTCCCAGCAGCTCCAGCCTGCCGGTGTCCTCCTCCAGACAATAGCAGGCTATGCCGCCGCTCCGCCCCGGTACGACCTCGCCGGAGGCCATGGGGATATCCTGGGTGTACCCGCCTGTAAATACCAGCATCGTTTCGTCTCCTTTTTCCTTTGTAATGCCAGTATAACACAGGCCGTCCGGACTTGCAACGCCTCCTGTTCCGGAGCTGGGGACCGGCGTAGGATTTTGTCGTGAAAACGGTTTACAGAAGACTGGTTCTGTGGTAAACTAACAGGGAAATTTTTTCAGGAGGCGACGCCGTGAAGGTCCTCAAGCGGATGCTGCAGTTTGTAACGGATATCATACGCAAGGCGGATATGAAGCTGCTGGGGCTGTGTCTGGTATGTACGGCCTTCGGGCTGATATTGATCGCCAGCGCCACCGCCTACCTGGACTACGACAAGCCGGGTACCCAGATAAAGCGCGTACTGATCCAGACCGCCGGGGCGCTGCTGGGCATCGGGGCCTATTTCGTCTTTTCCAATATTGATATGGAGCATTTCGCGGAAAAATGGTGGCTGTTCCTGGTGTTTGACATCGGGTCCATCGCCCTGCTGAAAACGCCCCTGGGCCGGGGCGAGGGAGGAAACCACTCCTGGCTGTACGTGGGCCTGCCCATGATGATCCAGCCGGCGGAGATCGTGCGCCTGACCTTTACGGTGCTGCTGGCGAAGCAGATCGCCTGGTTCCGGGACGACCGCCGGATGAAGGGGCTGGCATCCCTGATCTTCCCAGCGGCCCACGCAGGATTCATGTTCGTTTGGATATACATCCTTTCCAAGGACGCGGGCAGCGGGCTCATGTATCTGGTGATCTACGTGGGAATGGCCGTGGCGGCCGGGCTGGCGTGGTACTGGTTCGCCCTAGGCTTCGGCGTGCTGGGGCTGGGCATCGGGGGACTGGTGCTGTTTGACAAGCTGCCTCAATACTGGATGGACCGGTTCCACGTGGTGTTTGACCACACCTACATCAGCGCCAATGACATCGGCTGGCAGCAACGCCGGGGGATGCTGGCGCTGGGCAGCGGGGGCCTGTTCGGTCAGGGCCTGTTTCAGGGCATCCAGACCCAAGGGGCCAAGGGCAGCCTCCCCGCCCGGCAGACGGATTTTATCTTCTGCGTCTGCGGGGAGGAGCTTGGACTGGTAGGATGTCTGGTAATCATTGTGTTGGAATTCCTGCTGGTTTACCGCTGCTTCCAGACGGCACGGCTGGCCAGGAGCAGCATGGACGCTTTGATCTGCGTGGGGTTTGGGACCATGCTGATCTTTCAGGTGATTGAAAATATCGGCATGTGCCTGTTCGTGATGCCGGTGATCGGACTGACCCTGCCCTTTTTCAGCTACGGCGGCAGCTCCATTGTAGCTCTCTATGCGGCTATGGGCATGGTCTCCGGCGTCCGCAGCCGGACGCTTCCGGACTGGCTGCGGAAAACGTAAACAGCCGCTGGGATAGATCGGAGAGAAATTTTATCTGAAATGAAAAATTCCCCTTTACAATAGCGGAAGTTTCTGCTATACTAGGTAAGCGTTCTGAGGGAATTCCTCAACGGACAAGTTCATATTGTCAGGTATGCGCCCGTGGCGCAGTTGGATAGCGCGTGTGACTCCGACTCACAAGGCCGCTGGTTCGAATCCAGTCGGGCGTACCACAATAAGAGGTCAAAAAAGATTTTTGGTGAAAAAACCAAGAGTTTTCAACGCCTCAGAGGTCCTTGGATAGCGAAAATCCAAGGACCTCAAAATTTAGATTTTTCCCCAGCCAGTATTCATTCAAGTACGACTTGAACGTGCGGCACAAAATTGAAAAAGGGCGCTGAGCACTTCAAGCGCCAGCATTTCAGGCGTCGATCTGTCGGTTCCGAGTGAGCCGATATGACCGGCGCCCTTTTTGATTTCAAAAAGGGCGCTAAGATCAAACTGCACAGCAGAGGATACAACAATCATAGACGAAAGGTAAAAGCGCCAGCGATCCACAGCAGCAATTGAAACAGCCAGTGCCCATTTTGAAAATAGGCAAATTGAAAAAGGGCACCAGGTATTTGATGTGAAAAAGTTATATTTTTATGGAGATGACAAGGAGGATAAAAATGAACGCAGAACAAAAAAACCGGTATTTTCAGGAACTGGCCTTGAACCTCCGGCACGAAGGCTTCACCGTAAATCCGGAAACGGCGGAGGGTCTCCTGCCGGTGGAGCTGGACAGCCAGCGTCTCTGTCTTGCTCTGGATACCGGTGCGGTGAGGTATTGGCGGGAGGATGTGGCAGGCGACAGCAGGAGCGCGGCACTGGACAGGGCAACCGACATCGCCAGGATCACCGCCGAGTACATGAGCCAAATGGAGGCGGCGCCCCAATTGACAGCCAGCGGCCTGAAGGGAGACTACAGGCTGCTGGCTGATTTCAACGACGTGGTCCTGGCGGGCCACCCCACCAAGTATGGTGTGCAATTTGTCACCTGGGCGCGGATACAAGAAGGGACTGCCTTAGACCAAGGGCACTACTACGGTCCCTCAGTGGGCAAGGACAGCTACACCGCTGCCAAACAGGACTTTGCTGTCCGCTCCGGCCTTATCCCCCGCAGCGCCCTTTTTACCCCGGAGCAGCTGACGGAGGTCTACCGCTGCATCCAGGAAACGCTGGAGAATTCCTATCCCATTACAGATGAGCGGCAGAAGTGCCTGCAATCCACCGCAGAGCAGATCGAACATAGCGTCCCGGATCTGGATGGGCGGGTAACCCTTTCCAACCAAAAGGAGCTGGAGTCTGCGCTGGAAGACAGTGGGATGCACTTCTGCTAAAAGTCAATATCTGAAACAATTGTGAGCCGTTTCCCGAAAAAGGGGTGGCGCCCTTTTTGTTTTTGCCCCTTTCGGGAATTGCAAATGGAAGGAGTAAAAACAATGCCTCGATATTTTATGAGCGGCACCCGTCTGGGAGGGCTGGAACGTATGATGATGGACCCATCCAGACCGGCCCCCACCCACACAGATCTCCGGAGGAAAAGGCCCCAGAAGAAGCTGCTGTGTGACCGTCCTGTCAAGCCGCCTCCCCCCGAGCGGGAGATTAAGGAGGAGGGCGTATGAGCTATATCATCAAAACGGTACTACACAATCCCCAGCACCCGGAGTATGGTCAAGCCACTGTTTCCTTCCCTATCCCGAATGACCAGTACGATCAAACCATCGAAATGCTCCAGGCGATGGAGCTGGGCTTTTCCAGAAATCGGGACTGCATGGTGGATGAACTGGACAGCTCGTACAGCGTACTGGAAGTGCTCAAGGACACGCTGGTCAATGTGGATCAGCTGGACTATCTGGCGAAGCGGCTGGACAGCTTCTGCACAGAAGAGTCCGCCCAGTTCCAGGCCATGGCCGACAAGCTGAACCTGACCCATATCAAGGACTTCATCAACCTGACGTTTTGCTGTCAGCAGGCCACGGTGATTACCGGCTTCTCTAATTTGGAGAAGATCGGGAAGGACCACATCGTTACGCTGAACGGCGGCGGGATGCCGATGGACCAATACGAGGCAATCGACGGCAAAAAAGAAGCACTCCAGCTCATTCAGGGCGGCGGCGGAACCATCACCCCCTTCGGTGTGGTCTACGACAACGGCATGGAACTGGAACAGCACTACAATGGACATCAGTTCCCCGCGTATCCTTACGACAGTTCTCTCATGGTGCTGGAGATCACACCCAAACAGGGGCTCACAGAGGGGAACAACCCGGAATATCTGTACCTCCCCGCTTCGGAGCATCAAATCGAACGGACACTGCTCCGCATTGGCGTTACTGCGTTATACGATGCCCGGATATGCCTCGATTTCGATGAGCTGCCGGAAAAAGTGGCAGAAGCTCTGGATCTGGATCACTTAAGCGGCGACGGTCTTCCAGCCCTTAACCGGATGTGCCGGGCGATACAGCCGCTGAAAGAGGCGGATATGGAAAAACTGAGCGCGGTGGTGTTGATGACAGAAACATCAGGCGCAGACTCGATCTGCCGTCTGGCAGAAAATCTGGATCAGTTTGACTTTGTCCCCGGCGTTCAGACTCCAGAGGAGTACGGAAGATACATGATCCAGCAGTCCGGTCATTTTGAGTATGATGAGAACCTGGAGGGCTTTTACGACTACCGGAGCTATGGAGAACAGCACATCCGGCAGGAGGGCGGGCAGTTCAACGAGTGCGGCTATGTGGCGTACCGAGGCGTGATGCCGCTGGAGGAATTTATGCAGACCGGTTCAGCGGAACAGCGCCAGCAGGGGCCGCAGATGGGAGGATTTTCATAATGATTCTGCATTTAGCTTTCCGCGGATACGGCATCGGGCTTGACTTGCCCACAACACGCGACAATGCTGCAAGTACGATTTCCCGTCTGAAAGAGGGATTTGAGGATGAACCCGTTCAGGTTAACATCAGCGGCGTGAACGGTCCCGTTTCCAATCTCTATCCGTATATCCAACACACCAATCTGGAGTGCTGGGACGACCTGCAGAAGCTGAACACGCTTGCCGAACAGATCGGCAGTATGACTCTGGAGGAACAGCGCCTTTTTTCCGGGGCGCTGGAACTGGAATGTACCGGCGGCCTGGACGATGCAATACGCATTGCGGGTGGTCTGGAGCGGTATGAGGTATTCCCCAAAATTAAAACGGACGAAGACTTGGGCCGTTTTCTCGTGGACACCGCGTTCATGACCGGGAAGTTCTCATTTCCCGAGGTGGCAAAGCCCTATCTGGACTATGCCAAGATCGGCGCGGAGCAGCGGGACACCCTGTACGGGGTATACACACCTCATGGTATGGTGAGACGCCGGGAAGAAGTCCCTGTGCAGTCTGAAGCACCGGGGACGATGCTCCTGACGCTTACAACTTCAACGCAGAAATATCCCCTTGTACTTCCCGCCTCAGAAAAGCAGATGGAATACGCAAAAAGGACCCTGGAGATCGACGGCTTCTCCCAGGCGGTAATTGCCAGCGTTGCGTATACAGCGCCCTATCTGGACCGGCTGATTCCTACGGACTGCGTCAGCGCAGAGGACGCCAATGAGATGGCGCACTGCCTCCGGCAGATCAAGACAGACGGCGAAATGACGAAATACTGCGCCGCGCTGGAGGTGGAGAAACCGTCCACATTCACGGAAGCCCTCAATGTTGCCATGGATCTTGACGATTACGAATTAGTCTCTGACAACGAGAGGGAGTATGGCCGTGAGGCCCTGCACCGCCTCGGGGCAGACGATGAACTGCTGGATAGCATCGAAGGCTACACCGACTTTGATTGGCTGGGCCGGGACATGATGGAGGAGGACGGCGTCCGTCAGACGGGATACGGTCTGGTTCGCCGTCTCAGCAAACCTTTCCCACCAGAACAAGAAGCGGGGATGCAGATGCTATAAAAGTCCTGTAGACTTTATGGCGGATATGTGGTATGTATGTTTGCCAGTAAACGAAGAAAGGAAGTGAAACCATTGCGCTGCAACATTTACGAAGACCAATTCCGAAGTGCGGAGCTGTTTGGGAAGCCGGTGCTCTACACGGAGAAACAGATCCAGAGGGAAATGGTCCCGGAAGGATGGCATTGTTACGACCTGACCGGTACGGACCGCGAGCCGGACAAGCCCGTCACGCTGGAGGACAGAATGCCATGGAACCGTACCGGTACCGTTCTCTCCCCGGTCCCGCTGAAACGCAAGAACACCCTGACCCGTCAGATCAAGAACCGTTTCTCTCTGCATGAGGAGCTGTTGGATCTGGCGGGTTTCTGCGAGAAGAACCATTTGCCCTGTCCCCAGGACCCCCGGAAATATGTGCTGCGCCCCGCTTCTCACGATGAAGCGGGGCTGTTCTATTCCCAGATGGAAGAGGACGCCGCACAGGCCACAGTGGGTCACCTGCGTATGGACTTTGGCGGCGGCAGGCTCCACCACTCGTGGTGGCCCCACAACGACGACCAGTTCAACACGCCGGAGTTCAAAGCGGTCTTCCAGGAGTTCGTGGACGAGCTGTGCGCCCTGGGTCCGCTGCAAAGCGAGGCCGCCATGCACCGGTGGTGCTATGGATATCCGGAGGGTGAGATCGGGCAGGACCGCATCGGCTTTGTCGCGGAAACGGAGGATTACCGGTTCTGCCTGCGATGTACGACCGACCGAAGCGATTACAGCTATATCTACTGCTACGACCTGAACCAGCAGAAGCTGGCGATGGAACAGCCGCCGCAGATGGGCCTGACAGAACAGGGGCGGCAGAAGCTCCGGGATACCGCAGATCCCAGATTCCCCCACAGCTACGATTGGTATGTAATGGAATCCTGCAGCACAGCGTATGCGACGTTTACCGACGGATTATCCCTGGAAGACGCCATCCAGTGCTATATTTCAAGCGAGAACGACAGCAAGCGGCTGGGCGTCACCAAGGATGACATCGCCGCCGTAGATCTGTTGATCCGGCACGATGGCCGGGAGTGGGTCTCGGAGGACTGGACAAAATCGGAAAGCTTTGCGCAAGACCCAACCGTTGCGGATGCCGCTGCAAAAATGCGGCAGCTCTTGGACGCGCAGATGCCCAATCAGGGCATGACGATAGGAGGTATGGTTTGATGCGGAAAAAAATCTTTGATGTCTCACTGTGGGTGAACGATCCGCCTGAAAATTCGTGTTATTCGCATGGCATGCCCTGTGCCTCCCTTGTGCTGCCTGCCACGCCTTATGAACTGCTGGATGCACTGGAAAAAATCCGGCTGGGGCCGGGAGACGCCCCGCATTGGCACATCGGCAATTACTGCTTTGCCAGTACCGTAATCGCAATGTCGGAAGAACAGGGCAGCATATACGAACTGAACGCCCTGGCGCAGAAACTCTCAATGCTGGACGAACGGCAGACCATTGCATACCAGGGGCTGGTGGAACTGGATCATGCCAAGAACCACCGGTCTGCGCCGCTGTCCCTGCTGATCGATATGGCCTGCGGTACTGATAGCTGCCGCGTGATGCGTGAGGTCAGAAACGACTTCGAACTGGGCAAATACTGCGTGAAAAACGGGCTTATTCCGAATCTGAAGGAACTGCCGGCAGAACTGCTGGGAGTGCTGAATTATGAGGAGATTGGCCAGCAGCAAAGGAAGGCGGAGGGTGGGATATTTCTCAAAAAGGATTCCATCACAACGATTGGCTACGCGGTGCAGAACAGCGGATTGGCGGACGCGCACAAAGACTTGGACCTGACGCTCAGGCAGCCAGACTATACCATCCTTCTGGAGGTGTCAGGAAGCTGGTCCGAATCCAAACGCAGCAGAAAAGTCATGCCGCTGAAGCTGCCGGCCAGTCAGGAAGCGTTGGACGACTTTCTGGCCGGGTTGGGCGATGCTGATTGGAAAGAAACCGCCTGGGAGGGGCTGGATTGCCGCGTACCCGTTCTGACAGACCGCATTTGGAACTATGCTTCCGAAGCAAGTTATTGCGGAGAGGCGATAGCCTTTATCAATCAGATGGCAGAAAAGCTGGCGTATATGAGCCCGGTGGAACTGCCGGTCTGCAAGGCGCTCATGGAAGTATGCAAGGGCGGCATGACCGATGCAGGAGCGCTCATAGATATGCTGGACGAGTTTCATCTGACCTCCCAGGCCGATACGCCCGTTGAATTGGCGGAAGAAACCCTCTCCGCCGCCCTCTCCGAGGAGCAGGCGGCACTGCTGATCCCACACGTGAAGCTGCAAGAATATGGAGAAGATAAGCATAACAGCATCAAGGGGCCGTTTTTTCCGAAAGGGACAAACGGCCCCTTCTTTTTTTGCGCTCTTTTTCGGGAAAGCGGTCCCGGAAAGGAGGAACCATGGAGGATAAACAACTGGCGGAACATCTGCGGCAGTACCATCTGGGCGAAAGCGGAGCAGCTGCCAGCCAGGAGCTGGAGATTGCGCTTTCCGTCCGGAGCAGGGAGGTGCGGGACGCGGTCAACCGTCTGCGACGCCGGGGTGTCCCCATCGCCAGCAGCTCCAGCGGCTACTTTTACGCCGCCACGGAACAGGAGGTCCGCGCCACCATCGCCCACATGACCCATAGGATCAGCGGCATCTCCGCCGCCATCCGGGGACTGAACAAATCGCTGGAGAAGTTCGATACCGCCCAGCTCCGCATCTCCGACGGAAGGGAGGACAGCCCATGAACAGCTTTATGAGCTGGGTGGGCGGAAAGAAGGCGCTGCGGGAGGAGATCGTGCGGCGGTTCCCGCTGTACTACGAGCGTTACATCGAGGTCTTCGGGGGCGGGGGCTGGGTGCTGTTCCATAAGCAGCCCGGCAGGGATTTTGAGGTCTACAATGACTTCAACAGCCTCCTCGCCAACCTGTACCGCTGCGTGCGGGACCGGCATGAGGAGCTGATCGACGCCCTGCGGTATGTCCTCAACTCCCGTGAGGACTTCGAGCTGCTGCGGGACGCGCTGGCGCGGGACAGCCCTGCCACACCTGTGCAAAAAGCATCCTGGTTTTATCAGATCATCCGCTACAGCTACGCTTCCGGCCTCACCAGCTACGGCAGCCAGCCCCACGACATCCGGTCCGATTTCCCCCTCATTGAGCAGGCCCACCGGCGGCTGAAGGATGTGGTGGTGGAGAACAAGGACTTCGAGAAGCTCATCCGGCAGTACGACCGCCCGGTCAGCTTCTTCTACTGCGATCCACCCTACCACGCCACCGAGGGGTACTATCAGAACATTGGCGAGGACGGTTTTACCGAAAAAGACCACATCCGCCTGCGGGACACGCTGCTGTCCATGGAGGGCAGGTTCCTGCTCTCCTACAACGACGACGCCTTTGTCCGCGAGCTGTACGACGCTCCCGGCATCCAGATTGAGGCGGTGACCCGGCTGAACAATATCAAGCAGCGGTACGAGCCCAACAGCCAGTTTGCCGAGGTGTTCATTGCCAACTATGACATGATGGAACGGGAACGGTCCATGAAACAGCTGAACCTGTTCGATTTTCCATCAGAAATTTAAATGAAATGAGGAGAACCATCCTATGAAATTTATCAAAGAGATTACCCCCAAGGGCCTCCTGCTTCCGGTCACCGCCGCGCGGCTGGCCGGATTGGGACCCGGAGAGAAAGTGGAATACCGTGTTCAGAAGGGCGCCATGGTGGTGCTGAAGGGACGCATGACCGCCATGGAGCTGCTGACCGCAGCCAGGACGCTCCACGACCTGTCGGTAGAGCTGAACAGCCATTTGGCCAAGGTCTGCGGGCAGTGCGACGGCTGCGGCGGCGACGGCGAGGACGGCGAACCCGGCTGTCCCCTGGTGGATCTGGATGATGCGGGCGTCACTCTGCCGGACTATCTGCGCCATGAGGCGGGTATCCCGGAGGGCGCCAAGCTGTGCGCTGAGGTGGATGAGGAGAAAAACTCTGTCACGATTTTCGCTGCCGGTTATGAGCACGATCTGCGGGACATTCCTCCCGAGGTGCTGGAGATGTTCATCGCCGCCAACGTCTGTCTGGGCGAACTGGAGGAGCGGCTGATCGTAGGGAATACCGTCTATGGGAACTGATTTCCCCTACCTGTACCGCAATTCACGGGCAGAGGCCATCCGCCTCAGAGAACTCCAGCGGTATGATGACAGCTTCCATTACAACGTCAGCTGCGCGCGCGCCATTGAGCAGGCCATCCGTAACTATTTCAGAGAAACGGAGGGGGGGCTGAAGGAGGGCTGCGCCCAGGCCGTTCTGGAGCAGTTCGGCTTCCAGCGAGTTAACTTCGTCCTTGCCAACTCCCTGAATGAGATGGGCTGTAAACATCTCATCCAAGCTGAGACCCGCCAATGGGGACAGAAGATTTCCGTACCGCCGGACGGCAAATATAACCGCTACTTCGCAGTGGATACCGCCGCCGCCCTGCTGGAGTCGTTCATTGGGCAGGCCAGGGCCGCATACCAGGCACTGAATCTGCTCGGCCCGGAACACTGCATCGATGGACACGGGCAGGACTACACCGGCAAGGTGCTGGTGCTGAGTCCGGACACCCTGCGGGAGAGCTGCTGGAGTCCGCGTGACCAGCTGTGGCTGGCGGAAAGCGGCTTTGGCTGCTCCCCCACCGCCTCCGGTCGGGCCGTGTACGCAACCTGCCTGGGTGACGGTGAGAAAACCAGATGGAACCGTGAGGATTTTACCGGCGTACTGGACGGGCAGTACCTGCCTGACTGGGCGATGGAAAAGCTGGCTGAACTTCGCGGCTCCCGGCAGGAACAGAACGCCGGCCTCACCATGACCGGCATGAGCTGAAAGGGTGTGATACTTGTGGAGAGAACGGAACTCCATTCCATACTGGACACGAAAATGAACGAACGCTGGAATGCCTATGTGGACAGGCTCCTGGCGCTGCCGCCCATCCAGATCATCGGAAAGTCCGCTGAAATCTCTGCCGCCCGATTCTGCTATGATGAGCTGACGAAGAACAGCGCGTCTTATCCGAATCATCTGTTGGAATGCTTGCTGCGGTTTGACGATCCGCTGGAAACCATGCGGGAGCGGTGGATGGACGAACAGCAGCGCGTTGACAACAGCAGGGATCTGGAGCATGCTCTGCGGTCCCTGCATAATAACTGAAATTTTGATGAAGCAAGGAGGAAATGATATGAAACCGGCCCCTGCCCCGAATCCCACCCTCGCGCGGGAAGCCCTCCCCATGCAGGTGGATGTGAAGATCCACGCGCTGCACGCCAGCGGCCCCATCCTGGCGGACGCCTCTGTCAATCTGAACGGCTGCTTCGCCATCCGGGGCGTGAAGGTGGTGGAGGGCAGCAGCGGTCCCTTTGTTTCCATGCCCAGCTACAAAGGCCGGGATGGGTACAAGGACATCTGCTTTCCCTGTACCAAGGAGTTCCACCAGCAGTTCCATCAGGCAGTGCTGGACGCCTACCAACAGGCACTGGCCCAGATCCCCCAGCGCCAGCAGGAGCGGGGCGGACAGATCCAGGAGGCGCCCCCCGCTCCCGAAATGAAAATGTAAAAGGAGCACCAACGATGAAACGAATCTTATTTTTGCTGCTGGTGGCCGTGCTGCTGGCAGCTGCCATGTCACCTGCTGCTTTAGCGGCGGAGGTGTGCTACCCCACCTCTGTCACCCGCAATGAGGACGGCACAGAGATCCGCAAGTTCTACGACCTGTCCCCGGAGGATGATCCCTTCGGCATCCCCCGCTCCGACTTCGAGCAGGATGGATTCTACTACACCATGACCGACCTGCTCAAGCAGGAGCTTCCTGAAAACGAAAGCCGCCTGCACACCGAAACGGTAACGCTGGACAGTCCAAGCAAGGATATGGCCTCTGTGTTGGCTCTGCTACCCCAGGAAAAGGAGTTCATCACCGAGGACGGCCTCGCCGGGACGCTGACCCTGCGGCTGGAAACAGTGCAGGTGGAGGTGTCCGGCTACGGCAGTACCACCAAAGAGGTTTCCGCTACCCGCACTTATCCCAATCTTGCGGGACAGGATACCTCGTACATCCCCAAAACGATTGAGGACAACGGGCGCACCCTCACCCTCCAGAACATTACCTGGCAGACGGACAACACCGGCAGTCTGGATGGCTATGCCCTGGGTGAACGCTACACCGCGGTAGCCACTTACACCGGCAGCGCCACCAGCAGCTATGTCAAAGGCTACACGGTTACCGCCGACTATACCGGCACCGTCAGCAGGATCGCCTTGAACAAGACCCGCTATGTAGCCATCTTTGAGGGAACGCCTCTCCTGCCCATTGAGCCGGCTGAACCGGTGGAACCGGTCGTTGAGGTGCCGGATATCCCAGAACCGGCTCCCACTGCCTCCAGCTTCCATTGGGCATACCTGCTGGTGCCGCTGGGCCTCATTGCTGCAGCTGGCGGCGGCATCGGCATTGCCCTGTTCCTCAAGCGCAGGAACGAACTGGCCGATGGCGCTGCTGACGAGTGATAAAAAAGGAAAGGAACGGTGAAATCCATGAAAAAACTGACCACGCTTCTCCTGACCCTGTGCATGATGGTCTCCATGATGGCAACCGCCTATGCTACGGAGCCGATGGAATACACCTTTGACGGCACAGGCGACCCGGAGTACGGCAAGCCCACCTCCATCGAGGTGGTCTACACCGCTGACGGCGGCGCGATGAAGAACGAGGACGTGAGCAAGAACGCCGCCCTCGCGCCGCCCACCTTCGGCAGTGCCAGTGCTGACACGCTATACACTGGTACCCCGCTTACACCCAACTTGGCTCCCGGCTATCAGCCCACCGCTGGAGCAGTCATCAACGGCACCTCCGCCGTGATCCAGCCCCCTGCCACGAGTGGAGCTGCCGTCAGCGGCGGCGCGGATATTGCCGCTGGAAACGGTGCGCTCTATGCTCCCGGCGCGTCCACTGTGACCGTTACCGGCTCCGTCCCCAATACTTCCTCCAGCGGATATACAGCGGTCACAGATGATCTCTACTATTCCGGCGGATATCTGGGGACGCTGAAGATCCCCGCAATCGGTCTGAATGCAAAAATCGTTCAGGGCACGGACAGCGCCGCCCTGGCAAAGGGGATCGGGCACTTTGAGGACACCAGCATCTGGGACGGCAACGCCGCGTTCGCGGCCCACAACCGCGGGACAAACAGCTACTTCGGAAAGATCCACACACTGGAGTTGGGCGATACCATCACACTGACCACCCAATTGGGTACCCGCACCTACGAGGTGACCTCCGTGTCCAAGGTGAGTGAAACGGACCGCAGCGCCCTCGCCGCCTCCCAGACCAATGTGATTACACTCTATACCTGCGTCATGAATGAGAGCGGCTACCGCTGGTGCGTCACTGGAGTGGAAGTCTGAGCAGTAAGAGCCTTGTGCAATATGCTTGGTTTCCGCCCCCCGGTTTCTCCATTTTAGATTGTCTTTTCCTCTCGACTTTTCCACTCCGTTTCGATATTGTGTTGCTTGCAAAACCACCTCAAAACATGAAAAAACAGGAGGAAAAAGTATGAGCAGGAGAAAAGAGATCGCCCTGGTGACAGCGGGCATCCTGGTTGGGCTCGCTGCCGGCGGCCCCGCGGCCCAGGCGGCGGCAAGCCTTATGGCAAATCCCAGCAGCCAGCAATTCTATCTGGACGGGCAGCAGATCGCGCTCACCGCCTACGAGATTGGCGGCAGCAACTATGTGAAACTCCGGGATATCGGTAAAGCGGTAGACTTTGGCATCGCCTACGATGCCGCTGCCAACGCCGTTATGATCAGCCTGGATCAGCCCTATGCGGAGGAAGCGCAGGCCGCTCCGGCGGAAGCTGGCGTGGGGGACGGATACCTGGCCAACGGAAAGCCTGCCACCGAAGAAAATGTACTGGAACTGCTCCGCCAGATCGAGCGGGACTGGCCCCAGGGTACCGTCTGGGGAACCCACAATATGCCGGGAACGCATAAAAATGAGATCCCCAGCACAGAAGCCAACCGGATGATGGACGCCTACTGGGTGAGCGGATACTACGGCTGCAGCGGCTACGCCGCCATGGTCAGCTCCCTCCTCTTCGGTGACAGGACGAACCCTGTCCGGCAGTTGAGCGATCTGTCCCAGATCCGCCCCGGAGACGTCCTGTTCCTCATCAACAATTCCACTGGCAGGATCTGGCATGTGATGGTGGCCCTGGAATCCCCCAACGAGGTCAACGCCTTCCACTATACGGACGGCAACCATGGCGCCGCCGTCTACTGGCCCGACCGGCAGACCCCCTACGGCAGAGAGAATCTGGACTGCTACCGGGGTGAGAACAAGAGCTACCGTCTGGAAGCGTGGACGCGCTACCCGGAAAGCATCCCCTATACTGGGGACAGCGTCAACGCATGGCCCACCGGTACTCCCTGAAAAAAGGAGGAAAAATGCACCTGAAGCCACCGGTCCCGAGGATGAACAGTCCCAGCCAACAAGTAAACAGCCTTTCCCCAAAGGACTGCATGAAATGTGCAGTCCTTTTCCCATGCCTACAAAAATTTACAGGAGGAAAAAGATCATGATGCGATCTCTTTCACAGCGTATCACGCCCCACTGGAAACGGGCGCTTTCCCTGCTGCTGGTCCTGCTGACTGTGCTGGGAATGCTCCCGGCCACAGCGTTTGCGGCTGAGGACGGCGGCTCCGTTTATGCCGCCACCGGCAATTTCGAGGTAAACGTGGCGGGCTCCACCGGTTGGAATGGGACCCGCCTGCCCCTGCCTGTCTACGGCTCTGAGACAGACGGCGTGGAAATCGTTTCGATTCCCGCTTCGGACGGCGGCACGCCCGTCCCCTTCGTTATCCTGGAGGACAATGGTGGCGACCGGGTAAAGATCGGCCTCGCATCCGGCGATGACGGGAGTGTGGCCCCCTGGACCGGCAGCTCCGTGGACGGAACCGGCTGGGTAGACAAGAAATATATCTTTGTCAACCTGCCGGACGTCCTGCCCAGCATCGCATACAACCTGACCAATGCCAGCGGCAGTATTTTCACTGCCGCAGACGGCACGGAAATTCCCGGCGTAACTGGCAGCCAGTTCTATGCCGGAAAGCAGTTCAGCGTCCGGCTGGACCGGAAGGAGTACATTGTCCCCTGTATGTACACCCTGGCCCAGCGGCTGGCGTCAGTTCAGAAGGAAGCTATGTCCAACGGCGAAACGCTGGTGATTTACGAAGCGTTCCGCCCCGCTGCGGTGCAGTCCGCTGTGCGGGACGGACTCCGTTCCCTCATTGACAGCGATAATACCGTCTCCGCAGACATGGCAAACGCCAATTCCCTGGGTTACGGTGAAAACTGGTTTATTGCCAGCGGCACGTCCAACCATCAGGCAGGGCTTGCCGTAGATATGAGCCTCGCCAAAGGCGATCCGGAGGAACTGTACGGGTACACGCTGGACGGCGTGACCTACCAGAAGTATGAAACCTGGACGGAGTATGATATGCCCAGCCGGATGCACGAGTTGGGTTCCGGCGCCATCCGTTTCAAAACGCCGTCCGGCTCCACCAGTATGCCGCAGAGTCTTGAAAACTGGACGGAATCCTTTGCGGCCTCCGAGGGGGCCAAGCGTCTCCAGAAATATTGCACGGACGCCGGCCTGATTCCTCTTGCCAGCGAGTGGTGGCACTTCAATGACCTCAATGTGGCTGAGATCATGGCAAAGGGGAAGTATTCCAAGAGCGTCTCCATCAACACTGCCGGAAATTATACGTTTGACAGCGCCTCCAGCGTCAGTCCCAGTCAGGCGCTCTCCCGGCTTTCTTCACGTCCCATGAAGGCCAGCGCCGCCGCTCCCCAGTCGGACGGCCCCACCGGCGGTACCGGCGGCCTGAACCCTGGCAGTCCCGGCGGGCAGAAGCCCAGCAGGAACGATGTCTCCTGGACCACCGATCCCGAGCGGACATTCCTCCGCTTTACCCTCATTGAGTTCCCCGAAGGTGTGGTCACGGATCTCAATACCAGCGACTATGGGACCTGGCACGTTAAAGGTACGCCCCTCAACGTGGTCTGGGGAGATGGCAGCATTGAGAACTGGGACGCCGACACCTGCCGCCGCAGGATCACCTGGTACAACTCCAATGCCATGCAGTACAACGGCATGGGTGCGAACGCGGCCCAGATGATGGGCGGGACCGTCTATTCCTACGACGCCACCGCAGGCTACAACCAGCGCTGGGTCACTACCGCAAATGAGTTCCAGGCGGAAACCGGCATCAGCGACCAGGAGAAGGAGCAGATGTTCCATTGCCATTCCTCCAGCTGGTCTACCGGCTGGGCCAACGGCGACTATACCTCCATGTGGGGAACCGATCCCCAGCCTGTGACGCCCAACAACGAGTACATGGTCTATAAGGGCAACAAGGCTTTTCTGTACCTGCTGAGCCGTCTGACAGAGGTGGGCAGCAACGGTCAGGCACTCCCCGGCTGGAGTGAGGATGTGGCCTTGAAAAATTGGTCAGAGTATGTCCATGACGCGGACGGCAATCTCCGGACAAAGTACCGCATCATCATTGAAACCGGCGGTATCTTCGTAGACCCGGACGGCAACCGCCGCGCCTATACCCTGCGGGAGATGATGGCCTACTCACTTTATAACAACGAGCCTGCCACCATCAACCACCTGATCTACGATCAGACCTCCACGATCAAGAATCTGGCGCAGTATATGCGGCAGCGGAAGGATAACCAGTTTTTGGAGTATCCGCTGGACAGCAGCGGGAAACCCACCGGCGAGGAACTGCACTCCACCAACGGTTTTACGGAGTGCGACAGCTTTGTGGACAGCATCAGCTCTCCCAGGGACATCCGTGATACCATCTTCAATAACCGGCGCTCCTACGGCCTGCATATCCTCAGCCCCTTCAATTTTGAAAGGCCGGAGCCTGACAAGCACTCTCTGGATGTTACCAAAAAGACAGAGGGCTCCATTCCAGACGGCCAGGAATGGAACTTTACCGTAACCTATACGGCTGGAAGTCCCACAGGGTTCACAGCAAAAAAGAACGATGTGGACTGCACCGGTGAGGTAACAAGTACCGGAAGCGGCCTGAAGTTCACGCTCAGGGCCGATGAGACCATCCACATTGATTTTGATGCGGACGCCTCTTTCCGTTTTGAGGTCAGCGAGGATGATCCCACCTATCTGACCAATATTACCGGCAGCGGCGGAACCGCTGATATGGCGGGCAAAAAATTCACCAGCAGCGGCGGAGCCTCCCAGGCGGCCTTTACCAACGGAACCACCACCTCGGAGAAGAAGTCTGTCTACCTGAAGCTGAAGAAAATTGCAGCTGAGGATCAGCGGCCCCTCTCCGGCGCGGTGTTCTCCGTCTATGCGGACGCCGCCTGCAGCGGCACGGCGCTGGCAACCATGACCACCGGCGCGGACGGCACAGCAAGTACGTCTGTCCCCAATATCGTAGAGGACGGCGGCAGTGTGACACTGTATGTCAAGGAAACGACCGCTCCCGCTGGCTGCACACCGCTGGACACGCCCTTCACCGTGACCTGCAAGGCACCGGAGAATTCCACCGAGGCAGGCGCTGTCCAGGTTGGCCCTGCTGCGGGCATTGAAAATGGCGGCGGTGGACCCGGCCCCGGGAAGACCATCCTGTATAAGCGGGACGCTGTGACCAACAAGGGCGTTGGCCCCGCTACCTTCAAGTTCTCCTCCGTCACCAACGGGGATTATGAATTTGACACAGATGAGAACGGTGAACTGGAGTCCATCCAGTGGTGGGACATCACCGAGCAGGATGGGAAGTACATCAAATCCGGCGAATACGCTGTAACAGAGATCGTACCCCCTCCCGGCTATGAGCCCACCACCGAGGTGCAGCAGATCAAGCTGGAGTTGGACGCCAGCGGCAATCCCATCCCCGCAGGCCCGCTGGTGTTCAAGAACCTGGCCAAGGTCGGTCTGCGGATCGTGAAATATGACCGCCAGAGCCACCAGCCCATGAAAGGCGTTACCTTCGAGATCTACCGGGATGGCAACTCCATCGGCAGATACGAGACCAACGCCAACGGCGAGATCCTGCTGACTGGTATCGCTCCTGGCACCTACCGGGCTGTGGAGGTGGATACCGGCGATGACAGCCACATTCTGGACACCAGCTGGCAGGAGGTCGAGCTGGTTGCCGGGGATGGAACAAAGGATTTGTTCTTTTTCAACGATCTCCTGCCTGGCATGAAGCTGGTGAAGGTGGACAGCGCAGACCCCTCCAAAACCATCCCCGGCGTGAAGTTCAGCATCCGGGCGGTAGACGGCAGCTACGGCCCCCAGGAGTTCGTCACGGACGGAAATGGCGAGATCGACCTGAGCAAGCTCCCTACTGGCTCCTATGTGGTGACCGAGCTGGAGTGCCCCGGTTATGTGGTGGACGACGCACAGCGGATCATCCATCTGCGGGCCAATGATACTGCCGAGTTCGTTTTTACCAACACGAAAAAGCCCGGCCTGCGGCTGATCAAGACCAGCGCGGACGGCACACTCCTGGATGGCGTCACCTTCCGCATTGCCAGGATCGAGGACGGCAGCCGCTATCTGGACCGCACGACAGCAAACAGCGGTGAGATTTTTGTTGAGGATCTGGAACCCGGAATGTACTCTGTAACGGAGATCGCCACATTGCCGGATCACATTCTGGATGAAACCGAGCATCATGTGGAGCTGTTCCCCGGCAAGACATCCGAGATCCGGCTGAAGAACGACAAGCGGCCCACGCTCATCATCAGCAAGACGGACAAGGATACCGGTGCGCCCGTCCCTGGCGTGACCTTCACGCTGCGCGGCGCGGACGGCCCCACCATCACCACCAAGCCCACCGGCGCAGACGGCAAGATCGTGATCGAGAACCTGCTGCCCGGTGTGTATACGGTCACGGAGCAGTCTGTCCCGGAAAATTACATTCTGGACACCACGCCTCAGACTGTGACCCTGTTCCCCAATAAGGAGGCGCAGGTGGAGTTCCAGAACCACCAGCGGCCCACCTTGAAGATCGTGAAGGTGGACATCAACGGCAAGCACCTGACCGGCGCGATATTCGAGGTCAAGACCAAGGCAGGCGTGAAAATCGGTGACTTCCCTGTCAATGCGAATGGTGAGATCGAGATCCCCCAGAAGCATCTGGCGGAAGGGTACTACATCATCACTGAGATTCAGGCTCCAGAGGGGTATATCCTGGATAAGACGCCCCACGAGGTCTATCTCCGCCCCGGTAAGACTACCGAAGTCAGCATCGAGAACGAGAAGAAGCCCGGCCTCACCATCTACAAGGTAGACTCCATTGTAGGGGATGGCGTCAAGGGCGCCAAATTCGAGATCTGGGTATCCAAGGACAAAAACCAGAACGGAACCTATCAGCAACTGACCAGCAGCTACTACTATACCGATGCCAATGGCATCATCCACCTGGACAACTTGGACACCGGGTGGTACAAGATCGTCGAGGTAGAGCCGCCGGACGGCTTCATGCTCAAGGAACCTTCCGAACAGATCATATACGTTGAGCATGATACCTCTGTGGAAGTGACTTTTGAGAATATTCCGAAGTCGGCCCTGGTCATCCGGAAAATTGATTCGGATACTGGCGCGCCTCTGGCAAACGCCTGGTTCCGCGTCCGTTACCTGGGCGGAACCTCCGGCAGCGGCGGCACCATCATAGGCGAGTATCAAACTTCCAGCAACGGCAATATCGTGATTACCGGGCTGGATGCCGGCACCTATGTCGTTGAAGAAATCTCCGCTCCCCACGGCTACGTCATGGATACAGCGCCGCAGACGGCCTACATCAGCGGCAAAGAGCAGGACTGCATCACGCTCACCATTACCAACAGCAAATACGGCGCTGTCCTTATTAAAAAGGTAGACAGTGTGACCGGTGAGCCTCTGAGCGACATCCAGTTCTATGTCACCAACAGCGACGGTGCTGTTGTGGGCAATTCCAACGGATACTTCACCACAGACAGCGCAGGAACCATCCTGATTCCCGACCTCATGCCCGGAACCACGCTGGTGGTCAAGGAGACACGGACACGTCCCGGCTATGTACTGGACGAAGTTCCCCAGACGGTCAAGATCGACTCCAATGAAACCAAGACGCTGGAGTTCCGCAACCAGCCCCTTGGTTCTCTCCTGATCCGAAAGGTCTGCTCGGTAAACCCCAGCGTCACCCTGGCGAACGCGGAATTCAAGGTGGCCTATTCGGACGGCAGCCTCATCGGTGACTCCAACGGCGTTTATCGCAGTGACGAAAACGGCGAAGTGCGTATTGAGGGCCTGACTCCTGGCAGGAGCGTGGTCATCACGGAGACCAAAGCGCCCGCAGGCTTCCTCATTGACACCCAGTCCCAGACTGTCATGATCCAGGCAGGAAAGACCGTCAGTGTGACTATGAAGAACCAGCCGAAGGGACAGCTAATCGTACAGAAGCGGGATAGTGTCACCGGCGATCCCCTGTCCGGCGCACAGTTCCGCATCACTACCGCCGCTGGCTGCGAGGTCGGACTGGACGGTGTGATCGGCACATCCACACTGACTTCCAACGGCATTTTCACCACCGACTCTAACGGTGAGATCCGCATCACCAATCTGGCCCCAGGCGCTTACGTGTTGACTGAGATCAAGGCTCCGGCGGGATACGTGATGGATTCCCCCAGCACCAACGTGGTCATTGGCGCGAACGGCGATACGCAAACGGTCATCGTAACCAACACAAAAAAGGGAGGTTTGATAATCGAAAAGTACGATTCTGTCACCAAGCAGCCCCTCCGTGGCGCGCAGTTCAAAATCACTACTGCCAGCGGTGAACTCGTGCCGGATAATGAGGGGCTCACCAGTTCCAACGGCCTCTATACAACAGACATCAACGGTCAGATCGTCCTCTCCAAGCTGCTGCCCGGAACGTATGTAGTAACAGAGGAAAAAGCGCCGGACAACTACCGGAAGGACCCCACCCCGCAGACGGTAGTGGTCAATGCTGCGGATACGCAGACGCTTCGGTTTTACGATGATCCCCTCTGCACCCTGACGATCCTGAAGCGTGACGCTGTGACCAAGAAACCTCTGGCGAGGGCCGAGTTCCTGGTCCGCGACAGCGAGGGGCGGGCAGTTGGTCCCAATAACGGCAGGTACATCACCGGCACAGACGGTACAGTGACGATCACTGGCCTGGAACCCAACGCTACCATCGTGGTCAGTGAAACCAAGGCTCCCACAGGATATATACTCGATGAAACGCCGAAAAACATTGTTGTCCGCTCCGGCGTTGCCAACAGCCTGATTTTTGACAATCAACCCGGTACAACCCTCATTATCAAGAAGTTCATCGAGGGTACGGAGAATGAACCCCTGTCCGGCGTAGCCTTCAAGGTGATCGACGGCAGCGGAGCGGCGGTAGGCCCTGACGATGGCGTTTACTATACGGATAAAGCAGGCGAAATCGTCCTGTCCGGCATCGAACCGGGAACTACTGTCATCGCCCGCGAAATCAAGACCGTGGAAGGCTTCGTTTTGGATGGGACCCCGCAGACCATTCTCATTAAAGGCGGCGAGGTACAAAGCCTCACCTTCTGGAACAAGCGGGACTGCTCCCTGACCATCTTCAAGCAGAGCACCAGCAAGGAGCCTCTGACTGGCGCGGTGTTCCATGTCACCGACGAGGACGGTGCGGCCATCGGCACCAACAACGGCAGGTATACCACCGACCGCAACGGGCTCATCACCATCACCGGCCTCCAGCCGGGGCAGGTGATTATCGTGACCGAGGAAAAGGCTCCCAACGGGTACGTCAAGGACTCCACTCCCAAGACCATTAAGATCAAGCAGGGCGTGGCGAATAGCCTGATTTTTGAAAATGCCCGTACAGGAAAACTTGTTATCAACAAGTACAGCGCCCTGGACAAGAAAACTCCGCTGGAGGGCGTGACGTTCAAAATCACCACCACCAACGGCGATTTCCTTCCGGATGAGGATGGCAAAATCAGTTCCAACGGTCTGTACTACACCGACAGCACCGGCCAGATCATTCTCAACAGCGTGGTTGGTTCTGTCGTTGTGACCGAGGTGCAGACGATTGACGGCTACACCATCAGCGACGCCAACCGGACCCAGGTGGTGGAGGTCAAGCCGGATGATACGCAGTCGCTCTATTTTTACAATGAACCTCTGTGCAGCCTCACGCTCACCAAGCGGGATTCCGTCAGCGGAAAGCCCGTCCCCGGCACGGAGTTCACCTTGAAGGACGGCAACGGCAACGTTCTGGGCAAGTACACCACCGGCCAGGATGGCACTGTGACCGTGACCGGTCTCGTACCGGGCAGCACGGTTGTAGTGACGGAAACCAAGGTTCCCAAGGGCTATGTCCTTGACCCGACCCCAAAGACGATCATCGTCAAGAACGGTGCCGGCAACAGCATCGTCAGCGGCGGCACAGGCAGCGATTCCGGGAATACCGGCAGCGGCACCACCACTGCCCCTGGCGGCAACAATCTGGATTTTGAGAATGATCCCACGACCACTCTCGTCATTCAGAAGTTTGTGGACGGGACCGAGAACCAGCCCCTGAAGGGCGTGGAGTTCCTGGTCACGGATGGGACCGGCGCTGTGCTGGGTCCCAACAACGGCTATTACACTACGGATAAGGATGGCCGCATTACCATCTCCAACCTGGAGCCGGGTACGGTTATTACCGCGCGGGAGACCAGGACGCTGGACGGCTACATTCTCGATTCCACGCCTCAGAGCATCACCATCAAGACCGGCGAAGCCCAAAGCATGACCTTCTGGAACAAGAAGGCCGGCGGACTGATCATCAACAAGATCGACGCTGTAACCAAGGAGCCGCTCTCTGGCGTGAAGTTCAAGATCACCTACGCTGACGGCAGCAACGTGGATCTGGCTGGCGGCACAATTTCGTCCAGCGGCCTCTATACCACCGATCCCACAGGGCAAATCAAGATCCTGGGCATCGTGGGTACGGTGGTCGTGGAGGAGATCGAAACGATTCCCGGCTACCTCATTGATCCTAACACCAAGTCCCAGACGGTGCAGGTCAACGCCAACGACACCCAGACCCTCACCTTTACCAACCAGCCCACCCAGACACTGGTGATCCAGAAGCTGGTGGCCGGCAGTAAGGATCTGCCCCTCGCCGGCGTGGAATTCCTCGTGACGGACAGCTCCGGCGCGTTTGTCGGCCCCAATAACGGCATCTATAAGACAGACGAACAGGGCCGCATCACGATCACAAACCTCAAGCCCGGAACCGTGATCACAGCGAAGGAGACCGAGGCCCTGGATGGCTATGTCCTTGATGGGACGCCGAAGTCCATTGAGATCAAATCCGGTCCTGTGCAGACCCTGACATTCTATAATGCCCCTGTGGGCGGCTTGGAGCTCATCAAGGTCAACGAGGCGGATAAGACGCAGCGCATCCCTAACACCACTTTTGTGATCCGGAAGATGGACGGCGGACTGGTTGATACGGTTACCACCGGCGACAATGGCCGTGTCCACGTGGATCTGGATGCCGGGAATTATTACGCGGTGGAGATCGAAGCCGCCAAGGGCTTCCAGGTGGACAATACGCCCCACTATTTCACTGTCGAGGATGGCAAAACTACGACCTTGACTGTGACCAACAAGGCGTTCTGCGGCATCCTGATCCACAAGATCGATTCCACGACCAAGGAGGGGATCTATGGCGTGACCTTCCTTCTGTACGACGCCAATAAGAATCCCATCGGGCAGTACAGCAGCGATGACACGGGGTACGTCTATATCAACGACCTGCCCGCGTCCGGGCGCTACTACCTGCGGGAACTGGAGAATGACGGCTACATCGTGGATACCCAGCTGAAGACCGTCTATGTCACCGATGGAACCACCACCGAGATCATCTGGGAGAACACCGCTGTCACGGGACAGATCCAGATCGCCAAGACCTCCGAGGACTACAACTCCATGAACGGCTGGGCCGCCGGTACGCCCATCCCCAACACCGAGTTCGAGATCTACCACTACCGCACGGGCAATCTGGTGGATACCATCCGCACCGATAAGAACGGCGTTGCCGTTTCCAAGCCTCTGCCCCTGGGCAGGTACAAGGTAGTTGAGTCCAAGGCCGCAGAGTTCTACGGCCTGGACAAGACCCCCATCGAGGTGGAGATCGAGTACGCCGGCCAGATCGTCAAGGCAGCGATGACCAACAAGAGCCTGTACACCAACGTCTCCATCATGAAGACCGGCTACACCGAGGTCATGCCCGGCCAGCAGATCCGATACGATTTCAGCGGCATTGCCAACAATTCCACCACCGCGCTCACCTCGTTCTACTGGCGTGATACCCTGCCCACCCAGGCGGTGCGGCTGGACAAGATCGTCACCGGCACCTACAACGTGCAGGGCAATTACAAGATCGTGTTCAAGACCAATCTGAACGGCGAGTACCGCACCATGTACGACAATCTGAACACCCAGCAGAACAACGTGCTGGACGCCTCCCCCGCCGCTCTTGGCCTTGCCTCCAATGAGTATGTCACCGAGTTCATGCTCTCCTTCGGCGTCGTCCCCGGAAACTTCCGCCAGGTGGAAGCGCCGAAGGTGTACTGCAACGTGGTGTCCTGGCTTACCGGAGGGACCCAGTTCGTCAATCAGGCGGATGTAGGCGGTGTGTATAACGGTCAGTGGATCATGGCTACCAGCAGATGGGTGACTACGGTCTACAAGCCCTCCAAGCCCCTGCCCCGCACGGGTTATTAAACAGTATTCTGTCTGCATCAAGAGCGGAGCCGTCTTGTGAGCGGCTCCGCTCAATTTGTGAGGTGAAGGTATGACAAGAGAAGATAAACTTTGGTTTCAGCAGGAAATTCCGGATGGGCAGCTAATCGATCAGGAGCGTTTCATAAAAGGTTTGGAGCATCTCCTGCCAGATGCGAAGGATGGGGCCGCCGCCATATGGACGGAGTTTGCCAGAGAGTGCGTGGAGGCCAAACAGTATGTGGACTTTACAGAGGAGCCGGATGGGACTGCGCTCTGCCGCTGGCATGATACTCTTTTGGCCGGATTTGTTCTTTTGGCGGACCGCTTTGGCAGAGAGACCGCCGCAAATGTATGCAATCTGAGTCTGAACCGCTGCTGCCTGTATCCCTGGGAGATGGAGTGCGCCGCAGAGCGGCTGGAGAAAGGAACCAGTCCGGACGTTCTCTCCCGTCTGATGGAGGAGGGGGAACTGGAGGCAGACACCCCGGTATTCCCAAAACTGAAGGAAACTCTGGATAGCAAAGAACTGTCTCAAGATACGCGCCTGAACATGACTTTTGGTCAATAAATACGAGGAGGAACCAATATGAACCGCAAAAAATTATTTCGTATCCTGATGGCCGCCATGGTGGTGGCTGTCCTGTGCTGCACCACCGCTTTCGCTGCGGGCGATGTGGCCTCCGCTGTGGAGAGTACCTGGACCGACGCGGCGTCGCAGATCAAGACCGTGGTGGAGAATGTAGTATTCCCCGCGCTTGATATGATCCTGGCTATCGCATTCTTTGCAAAGTTAGGAATGGCTTACTTCGACTATAAGAAGCATGGCCAGTTTGAGTGGACCGGCCCGGTGATCCTCTTTGCCTGCCTGGTTTTTACCCTGACCGCCCCCAACTACATCTGGGGCATCATCGGGATCTGATGATGCCGGCAGACAGATGACACTCGCACAGGAGCTGCGGGAGGCCATGCACAGACACCACCCGGATGCTGTCTGTCTGGGCGGTGTCTGCTATTTCCCGATAAATGGCGGAAATCTGGTGAAAGCCGAATTCATATCCAGCGGAGGCAGCTACAACGGGCTGCGGCTGACCGTGCTGAACCGGAATACGGGTCCTGTGGACTCCTTGACGGTCTCGTTCTGGGAGCTGCCCCGCAGTACGAGAAAAACACCTCCCGACTGCGGGAAAAAGGAGGCATGGGATATCTACCGTCCCATGCCCGATATAGACGCGCTCTCGGAAGTGGCGGAGGAATACCTGCGCCTCTTCCGGGAGCCTGATTGAGGAACGAGGTGAACAACAATATTTATATTTGACTTTGTAGCATCCACTATCATGGACAACCTCATCGACTGGTTCTATGGACAGGTAGTGGGCTTTCTCGGCAACTTTTTCTCAGTCATGGGCAACATGGGCGTGGAGCTGTTCGAGCTGAATTGGGTACAGGCCATTGTTCTGTTTTTCTCTCAGCTTGGCTGGGCGCTGTTCGGTGTGAGCCTGGTGGTCTCCGGCTTTGAGTTCGGCATCGAATACTCCACCGGCCGGGGAAACCTCCAGCAGACGGCCCTCAACGCCATCAAGGGCTTTTTGTCAGTCAGCCTGTTCACTGTGGTTCCCGTCCGGCTCTACTCTCTGTCAGTGTCCTTACAGGGGACCTTCGCCACCGGACTGACCGGCTATGGAACCAGCATCGGTACTGTGGGAGAACGGATCATTGAGGAGTTGACCAGCGTGGAGAGCCTTGCGGATATGGCGGGCGCGCCCAGCTTCGGCCTCAGCGTCCTCACCAGTCCTATCATGCTGATTTTCTGCATTATCATGATGGCCTATGCCACAATAAAGGTTTTCTTTGCGAACCTGAAACGCGGCGGTATCCTGCTCATCCAAATCGCGGTGGGAAGTCTGTATATGTTCAGCATCCCCAGAGGATATTCGGACGGCTTTGTCCAGTGGATGAAGCAGGTGATCGGCCTGTGCCTGACAGCGTTCCTGCAATCCACCATCCTGGTAGCGGGATTGATGGTGTTCCGGGAAAACGCGCTGCTGGGGTTGGGCCTCATGCTTTCCGCAGGAGAAGTTCCCAGGATCGCGGGAACCTTTGGCCTTGATACCACGACCAGAGCCAATATCATGAGCGCTGTTTATACCGCACAGGCGGCGGTCAATACCACCAAGGCGGTAGCTGCGGCAATCAAATAGGAGGAGAATATGAAACTGATCTATGTGGCGTCTCCCTACGCAGGAGATATCAAGAAAAATATGGAATATGCGAAGCAGGCGTGCCGTGCCGTTATGGAGAGCGGACACGCCTTTTTTGCGCCCCATTTGCTGTATCCCGCTGTCCTGAATGACGCCGTTCAAGAGGAACGGCAGGCGGGAATGGACATGGGGCTGACGATGTTGTTCCGCTGTGATGAACTGTGGGTGTTCGGCCCCCATATCAGCAGCGGGATGCAGGCGGAGATTGCGGAGGCCGAACGGATGCGCATCCCTGTCAGGAGGATGGCTCTGGAGGAACATCCGGCCGCCGCGAGAACAGCGGAACCGGCCGCCCAAGAGGCTGCACAGCCTCTGCTGCAATAAGGACAGGAGGGGAAAATGCTCACAATGGGAAGCCTGTTCGATGGGATCGGCGGTTTTCCTCTGGCGGCGGTCCGCAATGGGATCACGCCATTGTGGGCCAGCGAGATCGAAGCCTTCCCCATCGAAGTTACAAAACACCGTTTCCCTGGCATGGTTCATGTTGGAGACATCACGAAACTGGACGGGGCGGAACTGCTGCCTGTGGACGTTGTCTGCGGCGGCAGTCCATGTCAGGATCTCAGCGTGGCTGGAACGAGGGCCGGTCTGTCCGGCGCCCGTTCCGGCCTTTTTATGGAACAAATCCGCATTGTAAAGGAGATGCGAAATGCAGATATGGAACGAGGACGGACAGGGTTCGCTGTTCGCCCACGATGGATGTGCTGGGAGAACGTACCCGGCGCGTTCAGCAGCGGATCGCCCAAGGGGGAGGACTTCCGTATCGTCCTCGAGGAGATCGTCCGAATTAAAAGCGGTTCCGCTCATGTCCCTGGACCTTACCCCTGGACATGGCAACCTGCTGGGCGAATCATACTGGGAGATAGTTTCTCCCTGGCTTGGCGGGTCTTCGATACTCAATACTGGCCCCGCACCCCTCAGCGGAGAAGACGTATATTCCTTGTCGCAGATTTTGCAGGACGATCCGCCCCGAAAAT
>ERZ779621.72-NODE-72-length-78212-cov-15.917973_pt1 | contig 78212 bp, 76 predicted proteins | sample MGYA00514215_ERZ779621 | MGnify/ENA primary metagenome ERZ779621 (study PRJEB29562, sample SAMEA4376715) | mouse gut metagenome | isolation source: Cecum | study: EMG produced TPA metagenomics assembly of the A DSS colitis mouse model was used to assess the...
ATTTAAACACATTAGTAAAAGAGGGAAGATTAAAAATGACCTTGCCGGATAAACCAAAAAGTAAAAATCAAAAATATTATTCATAATGGAGTTCATGATCATATCATGACCAGAATGGTTATGATGCGGTCATGATGAAAGCAGTTGTTAAATAGATAGAACTTTATTGTTATGAAAGAGGTGCTAAAATGTTCAATCAAAATCAAATATACAATATTTTTAATCAACAACAAATACAGGCTCAACTACAGCAAATGCAACAGCAGTATCATAGTCAGCAAATGTGGAAAGTGTCCGATTGTGCAAAGAAGTTAGATGATTTTCTTAAAAGCGCGGAGGAGATAGATGCTCAGTATCAGCAGCTTGCCTTTGCCGAATGTTGTGCAGTATTGGGTAAACATATGCAAAGACAAATGTGAATTGGCTACACAGTGTGTAACCAATTGTGGCAACCTAGTTTTGCTTTAAAAAGTTGTGACGTGTCACAACTTTTGGCAAAATTTCATCTTGGGTACAATTTGGGTACACCAGCTTTGAAACCATATAAACGAGAACTAAAAACGCATCAAAATGATACGATTTTGCAAGAAAAATCAATGAAAAACAGGACTTGCAACGAACCGGAAAAAGAGTTCGAATAAGTTTTTTAGCTATTCTTGCAGACAAACTTTTGCTCCATGCAGATTATATTTTTTGCTGAGAGCGGTTGAAGCAACAAGAAAATATAGTAAAAATTCAGGACCTTGTAGGATTCATTCCCACAGGGTCCTCCTCTTTCCCTCATCCATCCCCTATATTTTCCTTATTAAAAAGAGTTCCCTATCTAACAGAAAATCGTGTAAGAATAATAGGCTGTCGCTCAACCTCCTCTTTCCCTTATCTCTCCCCAACCATTCCCAATACTTGAAAACAGGGCATTTCAGGTGATGGAGAAGGGCAGGAAAGAAGAGGGAAGGAAGAGGTGTATTCAGAGATGTGTGCGACATCGCACCACTAGAGATGGTTAATCCTCTCTTCCTTTTTCCTTCCCATACTTTTCCATTATTAAATTGGTATGTGCGGCTGTGGGGATGGGAGAGGCGGTGGAAAGAGGACGCTTTTCCGTTCTTTTTTCTTTTCTTTTTGGTAAAGGTGAGGGAAGGGAAGAGGATAAATTATAATCTGCCGACAGAAAAAACTTCTTCTGCATGGACAGGACAAGATCCCGGAAATGCTGATAATGGGCATTTCCGGGATTGTTTTATGCCTTCTGGCTCTAAAATGGCTCTAATTATTTGATGAATACTGGATTTGGGGTGGGTATCATGATACCTGCTTTTTTAATACAGAGGAATTTCACCCTCATAGTTGTCGGCTCTTTCCAGCAGAGGACCGGTTGCACCCATTGTAAAAGCTATATCACTGCTTCGGATAGACAATAGTTCCATTCCAATCTTCAGATTAAGAAAATCTAATATCTGCTGATTAAGCTGAATTACACCATTCTCTGAAATATTTACCCAACAGTATGACCGCCCTTTGTATTTGACAAATTCGCCCTCTGCGGTCTGATAATTCAGTAAAGCCGGATTATCAGTAAGAATGTGTCCTAACTTTGATGGTTCTAACAATCCTTTTCTTGTCACACAAAAGCCGCCAGTGACCTTGCTTCCAGTAAAAAGATAGACTTTTCTCTCTGCTGTGGCGTTGTACTCTGTAAGAGCCTGTGTTGGGAGATGGATTGTCAAGTCATCTCGTATCAGCGATTTTCCGAAAATAAATTTACCGCCTTTATTCATCTGTGGCATATATCATCAACTCCTTTTCTTAAAAGTGAAAGTCCACTATACTACAAGAAAATTCAAATGTCACTAAGGCTCTCTAAAGTGTGGCAAATATTTTTCGGAAGCGTTGTTCTCCGAGTAGTAACTGAACGCTTTTACGATATAATCAGAAGCTCCCTCTCCATATTTGCTATCAGTCATGCTTTTGATATAATCGCTTGAATATGTTTTGATAAGCATATTCATGTAGGATTTACTACATGATATGGATACGTTAGTGCTGTTTTCCTGTATAAATGACCATATTTCCTGAACAACGGACTGAATTTTGGAGGAGGAAACATCTTCTGACAAATCAGCGGTTAGTCTGCCATACAGAATATCAGATTGTTTTCCGATTTCTTTCACTTCTTCCGTTAATTGTGTTTCCATGAGTTCAGAGAAATGCTCTAAATTATGTTTCATGGCTTCGGTGTATTTTTCAATACTGCCGAATTGTTGAATGGCAAGTTTAGCTACCTCTGCTTCATCATCTTTAATTTTTTGAATAAACATATCAAAATTTTCAATACTTCCCCAATGCTTGATAACATCATCAGTGCTGTTATTTTTAAAATCCTCTAATGCGGTAATGTAATCAGACAGATCAAATTCCTTAAAACACATACATTGCTCTCCTTTCTCTAAGCGGCTAAGAAGCTGTATAAGTCTGTCTGTCCGATTGCGTTTCAGCATAAGCAGTTCTTTTTGTCTTTTGAAAGCATTGATTTTGTCAAAGTCGGGTTTTTGCAGAATTTCTTTAATCTCTTTCAGCTTAAATCCCAATTCCTTAAAAAACAGGATTTGTTGTAGCTTTTGCAAGGCTTCATCATCATATAGGCGATAGCCGGATTCGGTCAATTCGCTTGGCTTTAACAATCCAATTTCGTCATAATATTGTAGTGTTCGGGTGCTTATGCCTGTTAATTCTGCAACTTGGCTTATGGTTCGCATTCTTATCAGCTCCTTAAATTTGTGAAGAAGCAAGACAGAGATTGCCGGCTTATTTCTATTCTGCTCCTATGAGAAAAGAATACAGTATCACGTTACGTGGAAGTCAATACTTTTTGCACAAAATTTTTTCATTCATTTTCGGGATAAATTTTTATAGATATACCGCTAACGCCCTTTTTAACAATCTTACTATTATCAAGAATACTTTGTTTAACAGCGTCCAAATCCTTTGAAAGTGCTTTAATCGCACGTTGATGTTCTTCCTCTGACGAGAAGCGTTCTGTATCCAGACCTTTACGAAACGGATAAAGAAGTGTAAAATCTGATAAACTGGGTATGCCTGTCGGAGCAGATAAAGGAAAACAATGATACAATCCGCAATCTGACCGGAGAATATAAAAAGATAGGGCCGGATTGTCGGGAGGGAGTACGGGCGCAGTTGGAGCGCATGAAAGAACTGTGCAAAGAGCGCAATAATGTGTATGAGAAGCAGAATGACTTGAAAGGACAGAAACAGAAGATTGAAAAACCGTTGGAACGATCAGAAAAGTGTGGCGTGACGACTACTATGCCTTGTATTTTATTGTGGCAGGTACAGAGACAAAGTGCTATAATCAAAAGCATGATTTAAGATATGGGAGATGAGATGGCATGGAAATAAATATTGAGGAAAATTTTTTATTGCTATTTGATAAAAATAATAATACGGCATACAAAGCATTACAGATGTTGCAAAAAGAATGCGAGAAATCGGACAAGGTATATTGTTATATGGATAAGTTGGCCGATATGATTGACAATGACAATTCTTACATTCGGACAAGAGGGCTTACGCTGATTGCCTATAACGCTAAATGGGATAAAGATAATAAAATTGATGAAATCATAGACGAATATTTGAAGCATATAGAAGATGTTAAACCGATAACGGCAAGACAGTGTATAAAATTACTGCCTATGATAGCAAAAAATAAGCCGGAATTAAAAGAGGATATTGTTACGGCATTACAAAAAGCGGATATATCTATTTATGCAGACAGTATGCAGTCATTAGTTTATAAGGATATTCAAAATTCTTTGGCAGAGATAGAGAAGCTATAAGTTTTTTGAAGGAGGAGTATGGAGTGATGGATAATTGGTTTACAATAGATAGAATTGATGCAAATACATATAGTATCAGTGAATATCGCCATTGGGAGGAAACGCATTGTTATCTGCTGAATGGAAATACCCGAAGTCTGCTTATTGATACGGGGCTTGGCATTTGCAATATCTATGAGGAAGTGCTGAAACTTATCGATCAGCCAATTACAGCAGTAGCCACGCATATTCACTGGGATCATATTGGGGGACATAAGTATTTCCCGGATTTTTATGCTCACGCTGATGAATTGGATTGGCTGAATGGTAAATTCCCTTTATCAATCGAAACGATAAGAGAGATGGTCGTAGACCGATGTGATTTACCCGAAGGGTTTTGTGTGAGCGATTATGAATTGTTTCAGGGTATGCCGACAAAAGTGCTGACAGACCATGACATCATTGATATTGGCGGCAGGGAAATTGAAGTGCTTCATACTCCTGGACACTCTCCGGGGCATTTGTGCTTTTGGGAAAAAAGCAGGGGATATTTATTTACAGGTGATTTGGTATATAAAGATATTCTGTTTGCTTATTATCCGTCTACTGACCCGGAAGCATATCTTGATTCTTTGGAAAAAGTTGCGGCATTGCCTGTAAAAAAAGTGTTTCCGGCGCACCACTCACTAGATATAGAACCGGAAATCTTAATTCGTATGCGGGAAGCATTTAGAAATCTTAAGGCAGGCGGAAAACTTCATCATGGAAGTGGGACATTTGATTATGGAGATTGGGGAGTATGGTTATAGGAAATAGGTTGTGACAAGGATAATATTCTCTTTGTTGATGATTGACACATGGTGTTAGCACTATGTAAGTTAGGGCAGATAAGGAAACTGATAATATGGCAGTTTGCAGTTATAGGCAGATTGCCATATTTTTGTGGAAAAAATAGGCGTTTATGTGGTAATATATAGAAGCAAAAATAAAAACACAACGCAAGGCAATCTTGCAGAACTGGTAGGTAGTCCAGTCGCACCGATTTGGTGTAAGCAGCCCTCCCTCCTTAGGGTCGTCTGTTCTTTGTTCATTACAATTATTTGCGCGAGTAATGAGGAAAATGCTCTGCTTGCAGGAGTATTTGACGAATACCGCAACAGCTGTAAAAGAAGCTGGTCGCAATCCTAAACGGGTACAGCGCGTAGTGCGAAAACTATTAGGAATGATAGCAGGGAACATATGCCCAAAGTGCAGGGCTAATTTAGTTCGGTATGGTATTAGTGAAAAGGCAATATATTCAGCAGAACGTATGTTAGGTTATGTAAGATCAGAAGCGATAGGGAAGCCTATGCTGTTTGATGAAGATGCAGCATTTGTTGTTATGCGTTTCTCTCAGAACGATGAAAATGATCATGCCTGCTTATATGGAATAAAGCCAGCATTACAAAAACTGAAGGTTAAATGTATACGTGCTGATAATCAGATATCTTCAGGACAGTTATTATAAAAGTAGATTCAAATAATTTGGAAAGTTCGGTCTATTAAAATAGTGCAGTAAAAATTTGGGGAGAGGTAATTATATGGTGTTAGTACAATGTAGATATGGCAGTTACGGAGAAAATCTATGACACCCGTATGATACCTGTTTGTTTTGAAACTGTAAATAAGGCGCAAAATATGAATATTAAAGCTATGAAAACCCTTAAAAAGCAATGAAATATTTAACGATTATGCTATAGTTATAGGGAGCTCGAATAGTCGAAGCTATTCTTGCAGACAAACTTTTTGCTCCATGCAGATTATAATTTTTGCTGAGAGCGACATCATCCACTATGAAAAAAAGGCGGGTGAAAAGGTTGAAAATTAAAAATTTCAATCGCGGGTTTTGTGTCTGCGCGTTGCTTGTCACAAACTCGTTTATGCGCTGTCTCAACAAAGTTGAGACACAAGCAGCGCAGAAAAGGAGTAGATAATGGAGTATAGTGCCGGAATGGTATCGCAGGTGTTTGCCTTTATCCGGGAGAATACAGTGCGCAGGATTTGAAATTGTTTGGGACAATGGATTCGCATAACCATTACAGGGCATTCCGCCTTATATAGCATGAAAAGAACTTCTAAACACTCGCAACAAAGGCTGCTTTGTGAAGAAGCTCTAAGTCTTACGCAGGAGAATGCCTGAAAATCGGCATTCTCTGCACAGATTTAAGTTGCGGCAGAGCCGTAGCATAGAGGGTAGAATTGGAGGAAGAAATCATGCAGATAAAAGATATGTTTGAAAAACAGATTGACCGCGATATCAAAGGCGTTATCAAGGTAAGGCTGTCCGATGAGGAAAACATATATCAGGAACTTGATGAGTATGTCGTTACAAAGAAACTTTTGGGGAATCCTTTATATTACAAATAAGCGGGGGGGGGTACAGTGTAAGGATAATGGTTTTGATAAAATGCACCGTTATCTTACTTCAGTAAAACCATATACGAATGGTGTTGAACTACAGTATGGAAATAAAACGTACAATCTAGTCGTACCGGATGGAGCTTTGGTAGCATATGCAATTAAATTGGCAAATCAGTGCATAATATTGACAGAGTATATGTAGCAGTATTAAATGACAAGCCACAGCCTTTTTACTTTGATCAAAGGAGGAATTTATCTGTTTTATTGTTTTTTACGCAACTTTAGTATAATACCTTTTTTATTGGCAGTCGCTTGCAGTAATCTGATTGCATAAGCAGATTTATCTTTTAGTGTAAAGGATGAAGTATTCTCGTCTAATTTGTTGATCATATTTTCCAACTCGTCTAATTCCAGCAAATTGACTGCAACACAAAAAAGAGTTTTTTTTCGTCCGTCATTATAAGTATTCAAAAGATGATTTAACAAGACTTTCTTTCTCTGTTGTTCTGAGGAATAAAGTTCTATTCCCAGTTCTCTGCATTTTTCTATATCCTGCTTTTGATGTTGGTGTGTGATAAAAGAATCAAATTTGTCTATCTTCTCATATCTTTCGCAAGGATAGTTTTCACACTGAAAACAATATTCCATATTTCCGTGCTGTAAACTGCATTTTGCTATGGAACAGGCCTGATTTCCCTCTCCTCCGCCACAACCTGGGCAGTATTGATTTAGGTTCATAGGGCATAAGCCGCAATTCAATCCACATAGGGAAAACATCAAATTTTCTCTCTTGAAATTTTTCATAGGAAATCCTCTTATGGCTAGTGTCAAGGCGTATTTTGGGGATGTTTTTTAACGGATATACCTTTAACACTTCTGTTCTTATTCTGTTTGTAGGTATCAGTTTGTGGCTATTCGCTCTTGACCTTTTCTTCCCGATTATCAGTCCGAGCTTATATGTATTTGCGTCATAGGTTCCTTCCTCTTGTAATGAACGCCCGACAGACAGCCATTGTCCTTGCCTTTTAGTTTCCATGTAGTGACCGGTCAGAAATCATAATTTCGAGTCTGTCACGAAAGAGAAAGGAGGAAGCCGCAAAACTGCTTGTGTTTTGTGACACAGGAGGATTACCGGGGTGAATAGAACTGGTTCATCGCTGGTATTTCATGAGGTGACGAGAGCATTGATTTCTTTGGGGTACGCCCGCAACATGACGAAGCAAATACCTATCATGACGGAAGATGGGTAATGTTTGAACCGACGAATACTGCTGCATTTGATGATTACATGAAATTATTGGCTGTTAAAAGAAAACCCAATCGGAAATAGCAATCCAGATACCCTAAAGTGTGGCAGACTTTATCTTTGGCACAAAAAGTGATGACATATCCGCCTTTTCCATAGTGAGTAACTGCACTTTTTTCTCAATTCCGCCTGCATAGCCTGTCAGGCTCCCGTTTGTCCCCACAACTCTGTGGCATGGAATGATCAAAGAAATGGAATTGTGTCCCACGGCACCGCCCACTGCCTGTGCAGACATGTTTGCAAGCCCTCTTTGTTTTGCGATTTTATCTGCAATCTCGCCATATGTCATTGTCTGTCCATAGGGAATCGTAAGCAAGATTTCCCATACGGCTTTGCGGAAAGCGGTTGTGTTCATTTTGAGCGGTGGTGTGAAATCAGGGGCTTTGCCGTCAAAATAAATAGCAAGCCATCTTTTCGTTTCCTCAAAAACAGGCAGATTCTTTTCTACACAATCCTTTAGCAGTGTATCTTTAAAATATTTTTGGCCGTCAAACCATAATCCTGTAAGTTCTTTGCCGTTGCTTGAAATCGTAATGCCGCCTAAAGGCGAATGATAGTGATAAATATAGGTCATAGCATCTTACCTCATTTCTTCTATCATAATATTAGCATGATTTTTCAATAAATAACAGCGGCTCTTTGTCTAAACTATCGGCATAAGGTTTTTACATAAACATTATAGTCACTACAAATAAAGTTTAAAATATGAGCAGCTATGGCAAAAGAAGGGGCTTTTCAAAAATCTGCTCTATGATATAATATATCCAATATCACTTTAGAATGGAGAGGTAACAGATGGAAAAGACACAGATGAAAGAAAGCAGGAGAAAAATTAAGCGTATCGGGAAAAAGGTTGGTAATGTCGTAGTGATTATGCAGGCTATTTCCGTTGTTTTTGCGGTGGCAATCTGCGTCAATATGTTCGATTCTTTGGTCCGGAGTATGCAGAAAAAGATTTGTACGGATGGCACTAATATGTTGGCGTATGAGTTGAGCCGGATATCGGCGGATGATGACATTAACCAGGTTTTGGACGGATTAAAGGAGCGCATGGGCTGCGAGTTTACCATTTTTGAAGGTGACACGAGAGCGTACAGCACGGTGACTAAGAATGGAGAACGCGTGGTGGGAACCAAGCTGGCTTCTGATCTGATAGATATCGTATTAAAGCAAGGACAGGCTTATGTGGGGGAGGCAGATATTCTGGGGTCCACATACTTGTGTTCCTATGTGCCCACAAAGGGAGAAAACGGTCAGATTGACGGACTGATTTTTGCGGGAATATCCATAGCGGATGCGGAGCAGGAAACTGCCAGAATTATCAACTATACAATCGTGATCAGTATAGCGGTGATTATCGTCTGTATTATTTTCCTGAGTGTATATTTGAAAAAGAGAGTATCGGGCCCTCTGGGTAAGATTACACAGGCAGCTATGCAGTTGGAAAGAGGAGAACTTGGGCTGGCTGATGGCAGAGAAGTTGCAATTGGCGTCCGTTCCAATGATGAAATTGGTCTTTTGGGTGAGATATTTGAGAATACTGTCAGCAACCTTCGCGCTTACATAGGAGAGATATCCGCAGTTCTTGGGTCTATTGCCAAGGGAGATCTGACGCAGAGCACAAAACGGGATTACACAGGAGATTTCCAGGCAATTAAGGAGTCTCTGGAGAGTATTCTCGGTGCATTGAACCAGACGATGGGGCAGATTGCGGCCAGCGCCGGGCATGTGTCAGACGGCTCAGAGCAGGTGGCGGCCAGCGCACAGACTCTGGCGCAGGGAGCCACTGAGCAGGCCAGCGCCGTCACGGAAATCTCAACAACGATTACAGATATTTCAGAAGGTGCAAAGCAGACTTCCACTGCGGCGGCAGAGGTTGGAAGGATTACCAATCAGGCTGGGGCACAGCTGAATATCAGCATGGAGAACGTGAAAGAGCTGAGTGTGTCCATGGACCGTATTTCCAGCGATTCTAAACAGATTGGCACGATTATTGCGACGATAGAAAATATTGCTTTCCAAATCAATATTCTTTCATTGAATGCGGCTGTGGAAGCAGCCAGAGCCGGTGCCGCAGGTAAAGGCTTTGCCGTGGTGGCAGAGGAAATCAGCAACCTTGCGTCAAAATCCGATGAGGCCGCGAAAGCGACAAAAGAGTTGATTGAGAGTTCTGCCGCCACAATTAAGGAAGGCGGCAAAGTGATGAACAGAGTATCAGAGGCGTTGGAGCGGACGGGAGAGCTTGCCAGCAATGTGACGGCCAAGATGGATCAGGTGGTAGATGCAGTCGAGAAGCAGACATTGGCGATGGACCAGGTGGCTACTGGCGTGGAACAGATTTCAGCGGTGGTGGAGAACAATTCGGCGACCAGTCAGGAGTGCGCGGCGGCCAGCGAAGAATTATCGTCTCAGTCCAATATGTTGAAAGAATTGATAAGTTCTTTCAGGTTGAAAAATACCCGCAGGTAAGCTTAAGAAGCAGGAGAATAATCAGCCGATAGATGAAAGCAGGTAAGGCCTTGTCCGAAAGGATAAGGCCTATTTTAAACCCTTAAAATAATATGTTAAAGCCATTTCAAGATTTCTCCTATATCCCCGTCTATACAGACAGCCTGTTCTGCAATCTCCTTCGGGCAGACCGCCTCCCCGTAATTCATACAGACATACACAGCCTCCGGGTATGCTAGCGTCATCTGCCAGAAGGGATACTTGATGATTCCGGGGGTATTGCCGCCGACCCCTAGTTCCAGATATAGAATCTTCAATCCTTCATGACAGCGTATAAAATCCCGATATCTTTTGGCTGCGTCATGCCAGCCGCTGTCCTCTACAAAGGTATTGTCTGCCCGTAGATTCATGGACATAGGCGCGCCGCAAACAGGGCAGTGTGGAACTAAATCCGAGGGAACAAGCATATTTTCCTGTAAGGCAACCATTTGTTGAACAACGGTTTCGTTATCATAAGTCTTATTGTGACAGGGCTTTGAACATTGCCACAATCCATAGTCTCCCTGCGTATAAAAAAGTCTGTTTTTATCAAAACCTGCTTTTTGAAAGCAATGATCTACATTGGTTGTCAAAACAAAATAGTCCTTCTCCCCTACTAAATTGTATAGATCATCGTAAACGGGTTTCGGCGCATTTTGATAGCGGTTTATAAAAATGTAGCGGCTCCAATATGCCCAGTGTTCCTCTAAAGTTGGATAGGGGTAGAAGCCTGCTGAATACATATCCTGAAAACCATATTTTTCGATGAAGTCCGGGAAGTTATCTTCAAAGCGTTTCCCGGAATAAGTAAATCCGGCAGAGGTAGACAGACCTGCTCCTGCGCCGATCACAACAGCGTCGGCATTTTCGATTTTCCTTTTTACTTTTTCTATGGAATGCTTCAGTTCTACGTTATGCCAATAAGTGTTTGTATATTTTATAGTCGCTGTCTTTGAATACATTAAAAACAACCTCCAAATCATTTTGAGTTTTCTGCTGATAGTCCAGCACCGTCTGTATTGCTGTCTCGGCGGCTTTTTCATTGGGAAAATGGAATTCACCCGTAGAAATACAGCAGAAGGCAATACTCTTTAACCGGTATGCCGAGGCCGCCTCCAAGCAGGAACGGTAGCAGTCTGATAACAAGTTTATATCCTGGCTGGTAACTGCACCATGGATGATTGGACCGACGGTATGAAGCACATACTGGCAGGGTAGATTGTAGGCTTTCGTGATTTTGGCTCTTCCTGCAGGCTCTTCCATTTTCTGCTTCTTCATGATACGGTAACACTCTCGGCGAAGTTCTACGCCGGCAGCAGAGTGAATCGCATTGTCAATACAACCGTGACAGGGAACGAAACAGCCTAACAGGGCACTGTTGGCAGCATTTACGATAGCGTCTACGGCTAAACGGGTAATATCTCCCTGCCATAAGTAAATTCCCGGCTGTACCGGTGAAATGTCTGATAAGGAAATAATGCCTTTGCTGCGGCATTCCTCTTGCAAGTATGCGTCCTGCACTTTTAAAAATTCCTTTGATACTGCCTTTGGGGGACGGATGTTCATAAGGGAACGAAGCAGATGTTTTCGTTTGGCATCCTCCGTTGGCATCTCTATTGCGCTTAGATCTTCCTTTTCATCGATGAAATATTTGATCAGAAAATCAAGTCTTTCTGACTGTGTCATAATGGCTTCCCTTTCTATGGTCTGTAAGAACTTCCCTCTGCCTTCGCGGAGCAGAGGGAGAGGATATTTGATGAAATGACAGCCGGGCCTGTTTATTCTGCAACAACGGAAATTCTCTGCCGGATGTGGTTTCCGCTTAAGGCCTCGTCTACCATGGCAATTGCATAGTCGGCATAACTGATCACGCTTTCTCCTCTGGAATTCAGTGTCAGTTCCTAGCCGCCTAAAATATATTTTCCGGTTCTCTTTCCCTCGGCCTGAAAATCACCGGCGGGACTGATTGATCGGATGCGGTCAGATCAAACAAATCTTTCTGAATTACCTTTGATGCTGCCGACTGGTTTTGACCACGTACAACGGCGGTAACCTCCGCGCCTCTTGTAACTGCCTCTTCCACAATGCGTTTTCCTTCTTTGCCATTTGCACAAATAACTGCGATTTTCATAGTGTTGTCCTCCTAAATTTTATTTGTCTGCTCAGCTTGTTTTCTCCTGCTTGCAAGTTTATAATATGACAGTAGGGAGAGAACGTAAAGTAAGCACTTTATTGTGCTATAGTTACCAAAAGGAAACTATTGTGAAGAAATGGGGTTTTTTTAATGGAAAAAAATTTGCCTGCCTGTCCGGTGGAGACAACTTTAATGCTTATCAGCGATCGTTGGAAAGTGTTGATCATCCGTGATTTATTAGAGGGGACAAAACGATTTGGAGAGATCAAAAAATCTGTTGGAAAGGTATCTCAAAAAGTTTTGACAGCGAATTTACGTTCCATGGAAGATGGTGGTCTGCTTACCCGAAAAGTATATGCGGAAGTGCCGCCGCGGGTAGAATATACTTTAACAGAAACCGGATACAGTCTGAAACCTATTTTAGACGCTATGGTAGCATGGGGGACAGAGTATAAACAAAAAAACGGTTCATAGAAATAAGATGGAGCCGGGCTGCGGTGTTGTTTCCGGAGGCGGTCAAACATCGCTCTGCCATATCCAGAATTTGATCATTGGATGGCGTTATCCCAAGTTCGCGCATATTTATAGGCATACCAATACGATGATAAAATTCTTCCATAGCATGAATACCAGCTTCGGCAGTCTCTTTGTCTGTCCCTTCTAAATCTATACCCATGACGTTTTTGGCAAAGCGGACAAAGCGCGGGAGACAGTCTCTGTAAACATATCTAGCCCAACTTGGCCAGATGGCAGCAAGACCAGCCCCATGTGTCACATCAAACATGCCGCCCAGCTCATGTTCAAGCTTGTGTGTCATAAAATCGCCGCCGTCATTTCCACATCCTGTCAAATCATTGTGCGCCAGGCTTCCGGCCCACATAACTTCACAACGGGCTTCAAAATTATCGGGTTCGTCATGCAAAATGACGGCGTTTGCCATGACAGTGCGTAACAGTGCTTCAGAAATCGCATCTGTAATTTCTAAATTTCCGCCATTGGTAAAGTAACGCTCCATCGTGTGCATCATAATATCAACGCAGCCGGATTCGGTCTGATAGTCGGGGAGTGATTTGGTATATTCGGGGTTCATAATAGCAAATTTAGGCCGCGCGAGATTATCGTCATAAGCACGTTTTGGCCGGTTATTTCGTTTGTGATGACACAGCCTTTGGATGTCTCACTGCCAGCGGCAGCAATGGTTAGTATGCTTCCTACAGGCAGACATTTTTTTGCCATAATGACCTTCCTTTTTGTTCCTGCAGCACTCATAATTTATTATTTATATACCGCCAGATATATTATAATAATTCTAATTATTTGGATAAGAAAGATAGTGGGAAGATGGATATGGAATCGTTTTTGATGGATGAAAACCAAGTGGAGCAGATTGAAGGGATGACCACAGAATACCCTTATTGTCTGCATCAGCGGGATTTGACAGACTTTATCATTCCGTGGCACTGGCATGAAGAATTGGAATTGGGGTATATACAAGAGGGTGCCAGCAAAATCATCACAGTCGGTGAAGAATATATCATTCATCAGGGAGACGGCTTTTTTATCAACAGTAATGTGATGGATATGAAAAAGAGCGCAGTGCCGGGCGAACGGGTGCTGGAGGTCAATCATATATTTCATCCTGTTTTTTTGAGCGGACATTTCAAAAGCCGTTTTGAGAAAAAGTATCTGACGCCTGTCATAAATAATCAGCAGATAGAAGTTTATATCATACGAAAAGGGCATATGACAGCAGATAAGATTCTTACAAACCTTTATCGGTTGAAGGAATTGCAGTCCCATGAGAATATGGAATTTCAAACCAGAAATATTTTATCTGAAACCTGGCTTCTGCTTTTGGAGGATATTCGGTTAAATTATAAAGAGAATAAAATCATAAAGGATAGACAGCCGGATAGAATCAGGAATATGCTCGCCTTTATCCATAACCATTATAAAGATAAAATTACCGTAGCGCAGATTGCAGATGCCATAGGGGTGAGCGAGCGGGAAGCTATGCGCAGTTTTCGCAAAAGCCTTCATCAAAGTCCCATAGAGTACTTAATTTCTTACAGATTGAATGAAGCGAAAAAGATGCTGCGGGACAGTGAGATGTCTATAACGGAAATCTGCTATCAATGCGGCTTCTCTGACAGTTCCTATTTTGGTAAAGTATTTCGTAAAGCATATGGCGTCACGCCAAGAGAATACAGAAAATAATTTCATTGCTTTTCCTGAGAAGATTACTATATAATGAAGGAGCGGCAGCATGTCGCATAGGTACAGGCAGTGGTGAGAAAATTAGCGAAACGGCAAAACGCAGAAGAAGGAGGCTTTAACCTATGAAGCAGGATTTGATTGTCATTTTGGATATGGGCAGCACAAATAATACAGTACTGGCCCGCCAGGTTCGTGATCTTGGTGTGTACAGTGAAATACATCCCCATGACATTACCGTGGAAGAATTGCAGGCTCTGAAGAATGTCAAGGGAATCATTTTAAATGGCGGAGAAAACCGCGTAGTTGATGGAAAAGAAGTAGAAGTCAGATCAGAGATTTATGATATGGGCATTCCCATGGTTTCCATAGATTATCCGCAGTCGAAATGTGAGACGCAGCTTGCTGCTCTTCCCGACCAGGAGACACTGAGAAAGTTTGTTTTTGAGGAGTGCGGAGCCGAGGCAAACTGGAATATGAAGAACTTTATTGAAGATCAGGTTGAGATGATCAGACAGCAGGTGGGGGAGCGGAAAGTGCTTTTGGCGTTGTCAGGCGGCGTGGATTCCTCTGTGGTAGCCGCTATGCTGATCAAAGCCATCGGACAGCAGCTCGTCTGCGTTCATGTGAATCATGGCCTGATGCGTAAGAACGAATCGGAAAGCGTGGTAAAAGTATTCCGCGATGAGCTTCATGCCAATCTGATCTATGTGGATGCCTCAGAACGTTTCTTAGGCAAGCTGGAAAATGTGGCAGACCCGGAACAGAAGCGCAAGATTATCGGCGGGGAATTTATTCGTGTGTTTGAGGAAGAGGCACGGAAACTGGAAGGCATCGACTTCTTAGGACAGGGAACCATTTATCCGGATATCATTGAGAGCGGCACAAAGACGGCAAAGATGGTAAAATCCCATCACAATGTGGGCGGTCTGCCGGAAGATTTGAAATTCGAGCTGGTGGAACCGTTAAAGCAGCTTTTTAAGGATGAGGTGCGCGCTTGCGGCGTGGAGCTGGGACTGCCCCATGACATGGTATACAGACAGCCGTTTCCGGGGCCAGGGCTCGGCGTGAGATGTCTGGGGGCAATCACCAAGGACAGACTGGAGGCAGTCCGTGAATCGGATGCGATTTTGCGGGAGGAGTTTGCCAGAGCCGGATTGGATAAGAAGGTTTGGCAGTACTTTACGGTTGTTCCGGATTTTAAGTCTGTGGGGATGAAGAGTAATGCCAGGGTGTTTGAATATATGGTGATTATTCGCGCCATCAATACAGTCGATGCGATGACTGCGTCAGTTGAGAAGGTTGACTGGGATGTGCTGGAGAGAATTACGGAAAGGATTTTGGCGGAGGTTTCGCATGTGAATCGGGTTTGTTTTGATATGAGCCCTAAGCCGCCGGCTACGATTGAATTTGAGTGAGAAGTAGAAACCTTGTAAGACTTGAAAAAGCAAGGATTTCCAGTTACAAGGAAGTAATTTTAGATGAGGCGGTATAGCCCCGATTACAAGGGCTGCACCGTCTTTTTTTGCGCGCAACAAGCGCATTTTCCTTGTAAACCCAAGCCAATCGCCGTATAATATTTCAGTCTGATATATTTTAGCCGGAGGACAATAATATGTTTGGAAATTGGGGATTTTCTTATATAGGATTACTTTTCTTATGGATGTTATTTATACCCAATATAATATGGTCAAAAAGAAAGCCGCAAGGGTATACATCTGATAAAGAAAACAAAGTCTTGTTGTTCTTTGAAAGATTAGGGGAAGTCTTGACTTGTTGCTGTTCGTTGATATTTTCCGATTTTAATATACATAAATGGACGCCTTGGTCTTTATGGTTGGTTGCAGCTTTCATTTTATTGATAATGTATGAAGCATGGTGGATGCGTTATTTTCGCAGTGAGCGTAAATTATCAGACTTTTACAGCAGCTTCTTAGGTATACCACTTGCCGGGGCAACTCTGCCGGTTATTGCATTTTTTATGTTGGGAATGTATGGAAAGGTTGTATGTATGTTAATAGCAACGCTTATTTTGGGTATTGGTCATATAGGCATACATATTCAACACAAGAAAAGTCTTGCTCTTGAGAGTCTTCAGTAAATTTTGATTTCGCCCTCATAACTGCCGGCTCTTTCCAATCTGACCGTGGAATATAAGAAAATAGAGAAACTGTTAGAACGATAAGAAATATGCGGCGCGACGTTTGTTATGAGTCATGTTTTATAGTAGCGGATAGAGAGAGAACGTGCTATAATCGAAAGCATGATTTAAGATAAGACAGTCGGAAGGGGTTTAGGAATGATACAGATTGCGGTTTGTGACGATGAAAATGCGGTTATCAATCAAATAGAATCCCTGCTGGTATCAGTCTGTGATAAGGAAGGGATGCGGGCAGATATAGATGTGTTTTATAGTGGCAGCACACTGGAAAAAGAAGTCCTTTCGGGAACGCGATATGATCTGATATTTTTGGATATTCAGATGGAAAGCGGAGATGGTATTACGGCGGCTAAGAATATTCGAAAAACAGATGAAAATACATTGTTGATTTATGTGTCAGGATATGACCAATATCTGATGGAACTGTTTAGGCTGGATGTGTTTGCTTTTGTTAAGAAACCCATAGAAGCGGCGGCATTTCAAAATCTATTTTTAGAGGCATATCAGAAAATTTGCAGTAAGAATTTCTATTATTCTTTTCGCTATAAAAGTGAGGAGCACAAAATACTTTGCAGGGATATCCTGTATTTTGAGAGTTCGGGAAGGCAAGTCAGAATCCATTGCCATGATGGGAGCGTCAGAGTATTTAACGGAAAATTGTCAGAGGTGGAGGAGGAGGTACGAAGAGGAAAGAATCCTTTTTTGAGAATCCATCAATCCTATCTGGTCAATTATTTCTTAATACGGTCAAGGACGAAAAAGGAAGTTGTCTTAGTAAATGGGGAGAGGCTTTCTATTAGTGAAGATAGACAGAAGAATTTTGGCCTGGAATATGGAAAGCTCTTAAGGGGTGAGATTGATGTATAGCATACAGAGGGGCATTTTTTGCGTTTCGATGGTAATAGTGGCCGTTTGGATTATAGATAGATTTTTAGGGATATTTTTACAGAAGAAAAAGCAAACGGTTTTGTCAGTCACCTTATGGGCAGTCTTTATGATATTTCAGTTTTTTCTGGAAATGCATGTGGGAACAGCATCTGTCTGGAATACCCTGATCAACATATCAATGATTTTTCTGATTTCCATCACCAGTTATCATCAGGATAAAAAATTCAATTTATATATCGTAATGTTGCTGTGGGTGGTCTGGGCGTTGCTTGAAATGCTGGTATTTTATTGTATGGGAATGCTGCCAATGGAAAGACAGGATACACATATGGCAGGTGCTGCGATAAGTAAAATTTTGATGATCATTACGGTGTATTTGCTGTCTGTGTACTGGAAAAAGAAAAATAATAAATTTATTCCCGTATCATACGACATGGTATTGCTGCTGATTCCGGCAGGCAGTATGTATATCGCGGTGAATGAATTTACTGCGTCTCAACATGGGAACAGCATCATTGCGCCCCTGGTTACCTTCAGTATTTTATTATGCATTAATGTCATAGTTTTTGAGATATATGCAAAACTAGCAGAGAATTTTATGTTGGAAAATGAGAAAACTGTATATGAACAACAGCTTTATATGATCAGCAGAAATACAGAAGAACAGAAAAAAATGATGGAAGGATTTCGGGAGGAGAGACATAATTTTATTAATAAACTTATCGTTTTAAAAGACGACATGGAACATAGGGAGAAAGAGAGGGCGCTTGAAGAATTAAACAGGCTGATGCAAGAATTACCCGGAAAGAGTATAATATCCAATTGCGGCAACAGCACAGTGGATGCGCTGATTAATTTTAAAAATATAACGGCAGAGAAAGCTGGCGTGGCGTTTAGGTTAAAAATTTTTATCCCGGCCAATTTGCCGATCAATCAATGTGATTTGGGCGTTGTAATGGGAAATGCCCTTGATAATGCGATAGAGGCGGCAGAGCAGTATGATGGGACGGATAAATTTGTTGAGATTATCATGGGTGTAAAAAAAGAAGCCTTGGTGTTGACGATTAAAAATCCTTTTTGCAATGAGATTCGCAAAGACAAGCAGGGCAATCTATTATCCACAAAAAGTGACGGAAACAGGCATGGTTACGGGGTGAAGTCCATCAGGCGTGTAGCGGAGAAGTACAATGGAGAAGTATTGATTGAAACGGAAAAGCAGTTGTTTCTTATGACCGTTATTATGAATTTGGAGCAATTTTAACAGAAGATAGCGTAATTTTGACATATTTCATTTTAAGGCGGAGAAGTCATATATACTGAATCGTACCAGTTCATGCGAGGAGGAGAAGCGATGAAGAAAGAAACAGGTACGTCAGTATGGGGGACAGAAACCGCGGATAAAGGGAAGAAAACTTACTTCTTTATCGTCTGCATTATGCTTGGCATAGGGGTGTTCTTGTGGTTTGTATGTGGCAGGAAGTTTACGCACCGAGTGGAGGAGCGGGAGAGTATTTCTCAGGAATCGGTGAATGCCAGGACAGATTTTTCACTACAAATTCCTGCTTCCTGGGATGAAGAAATTGATTTATATCATCGAATTGATGCGGTAATCACAGTACCGGAACGCATTACCAGAGATGGCTTTCGCAGTGCGTCTGCAGAGACAAAAAGGGTGAACCAGGAAGGCGTGCTTTTATCATTAGAAGCGTATTATCATCCACAGAAAGGAATAGAAGACGAGCAGGTGATACAATACACAGGGGAAGATCATATGTATTTGTATTTCTATCAGACGGGAGATGTTTCTTTGACCAGTACGCTCAGAGACTACATATTTATGGCATATCATGAGGAACTAACGGAGGACTATAATAGAGATCAATATCCGGTCAATCAGGCGCTGGATAATTTTACGTTACAGGATTGTGACGAGAGATTAAGGGATTTTTGCGATAGTATAGGTATGGAGGGAGAAGTTGACATTGTCCACAGGTCATTAGATTATAAAACGATGGAAAAGGAAGCCAGAGAATTACATCCGGATGGCACAAGAACCAGGCCGGATTACCCATGGACCTGCGCCGATAATAGTTATTATTGTACATTCTCACAGACCTGCAACGATATCCCCATCATTCCGGCTTTTTATCTGCAGGCTTATGGGGATGTCCTGAACGCCAGCGGACATACTTGTTTACTAAATCAGGAGAGATTGATATCGTTTTATTTGATGGAAGTATATGATATTCAGTATGCAGAAAATTATGAGAACCTGATGGAATTTACGGATATACTTGAAAAGTACAGACAATATGTGCGTACTGCGGACAAAAACTTCGAAACGGTGGTCACAGATATCACGATGCGTGCAATGGTCTTGCAGCAGGAAGATGGAAGTGAGCAGGTAACGCCTATATGGATTTTTTACGGATATTGGAAAAACAGTACAGATGATGTTACGGGCAGTCATGCGGTATTTATCAATGCTGTTACAGGAGAACGGTTGTGAACGGCTGATATCATCAGGTCGTGTCCAAACGCAGATATACAGGAAATTTTCGGGGGATAAGCCATGCATTTAATATATAAAAGAGCAACCATCGAGGATATAGACATTTTAACGGAAACGAGAATAGAAGTACTGAGGGCGGCCAATCAACTGTCTCATGACATCGATCTGCGCGAAGTGGAAAGGCAGTCTTATGCGTATTATAAAAAGGCGCTCTGTGACGATACGCATATTGCATATTTGATCTTTGATGAAGACCGCTTTGTGGGTGCCGGTGGTGTTAGTTTTTTTCAGGTAATGCCCACATATCATAATCCCAGCGGAAAGAAAGCATATATCATGAATATGTATACAAATCCTGAATATAGAAGAAGGGGAATTGCGTATAAAACCCTGGATATGTTAATCGGGGATGCGAAAAGGAAGGGGATTACCTCTATTTCTTTGGAAGCGACTGTTATGGGGCGTCCGCTTTATGAAAAATATGGTTTTGTATCAATGGATGATGAAATGGAATTGCCATAAATGGCTGTAGTGGAAAGGGAAGTCCTCAGACTTCCCCTAACATCGTTTCAGAGTCGCTCTCTGCTTTCACTTTATCATTTGCTTTGATGATGATTCCCTCCTCATCGATTAGATAAGTGGTGCGCACCACGCCCATGGACACTTTGCCGTAGTTTTTCTTCTCCTGCCACACATCGTAGGCCTTGATTGCGGTTAGTTCTGTGTCAGACAGGATTGTGAAGGGCAGGGAATGGTTCTGCTCAAATTTCTTGTGAGACGCCACACTGTCCTTACTGATACCGATTACCACAGCGCCCTTTTCCGTAAACTGGGGGTAAAGCTGGGCGAAGCCGCAGGCTTGTTTCGTACATCCGGGCGTGTTGTCTTTCGGATAAAAATACAGAATGACCTTCTTTCCACGGTATTCCTCTAATGTGTGTATGTTTCCGTTTTGGTCCGGCAGTGAAAATGCCGGCGCTTGTGTTCCCACTGTTAACATGATTGTTCCTCCGTTCTTATATCTATTTCATTGTGCCACAAGTTGTGTGATTCAAAAGTAACCTATGAACAGCGCTTACTCTTACTATACCCCAAATTACACTTCTTATCAAATATTTCAATGTGGCGTCTCATACCAGTGATTGCTTCTTAGTATTAAAAGATATTTTAGCCGGGCTTTGGCAGCAGGAATAGATTTTACATGCTTGACATTGGGGGTATAATGGAACTATAAACGGGAAGTTTATAACGATGTCATTATTAAGCGAGGAGGTATCATGATGTTATTACAAGGAAAAGTGGCGGTGGTTACAGGCGGCACCAGAGGAATCGGATTTTCCATTGTGAAGAAATTTCTGGAAAATGGGGCGAAGGTAGCTCTGCTGGGGTCCCGTCAGGAGACGGTTGATAAAGCGCTTCAGAAGATCAAAGAAGAAGACGCGGATGCAGAAGTGATGGGTTATTGGCCGAATCTGATGAACGCAAAAGAGGTGGAAGAAGTATTCGTAAAAGTAAAGGAGCTGTACGGGAGCATTGATATTTTGGTAAACAATGCGGGCGTATCTGCACGGGACAGCTTTTATGATTACAAGCCGGAAGACTTCATGAAAGTGATTGATTTAAATCTGAATTCTGTATTCCTTTGCGCCCAGGCGGCGGCTAAGATTATGAAAGAGCAGGGAGGCGGTGTTATTTTAAATACCAGTTCCATGGTCAGCCTTTATGGACAGCCTGCAGGGGTCAGCTATCCTGCATCGAAGTCAGCCGTGAACGGTCTGACCAAATCTTTGGCAAGGGAGCTTGGTAAGGATAAGATTCGTGTCAATGCGGTGGCGCCTGGTGTAACAAGAACGGATATGGTTGCGGCTCTGCCAGAGGAAATGGTGAAACGTCTGACGGCTTCGATTCCGCTTGGACGTGTGGGTGAGCCGGAGGATGTGGCCAATGCCTTTGTATTTCTTGCCAGTGATATGGCATCCTACGTTACGGGAGAGATTCTTTCCGTTGACGGTGCAGCGATGACGTAAGAAATAAGAAACAGTGAATGGGCTTTGCCCTGAGAAGGAAAGCCCCTGCGGATTGGAGAATAAGATGAGAATAGATCGTTATGCAGAAAAGGTTTATGCGGGAGTGTTGGGCAAGATGATTGGCGTTTTTTACGGAAGGCCCATAGAGGGATGGCCCTATGAGAAGATTAGGGAACGGTTTGGGATGGTAGATCATTTTGTGGCTGAGGATTTAGGGATGCCGCTCCATGTGGCGGATGACGACCTATCGGGAACCTTCACCTTTTATAACGCTTTCGAAGACTATTCTCTTTCTGCGCTGGGGTGTGAGGAGTTTGGTAAGACCTGGCTGAATTATCTGATTGAAGATAAGACTGTTTTTTGGTGGGGCGGTCTTGGCCGGTCTACGGAACATACGGCATATCTTCGCCTAAAGAGCGGGATCAAAGCGCCTAAGAGCGGCAGTATGGAATTAAATGGGAGAGCGGCCGCAGAACAGATAGGCGCCCAGATTTTTATAGATGCGATTCCGCTTACCTTTGCCGGTGATATTGAAAAGGCAAGGAAGTACACCGAAATGCAGGCCAAGGTCAGTCACGACGGTGTGGCGGTAGAGTCGGCGTGTTTTTGGGCCGGTATGGAAGCGGCGGCTTTTCGGGAAAGAAATCTGGACGCTTTGTTGGAAGAAAATCTGTCCTATGTGGAGTCCTCACAGCTTTTGGAAATTTTGCGGGAGATTATCAGTTTCTGTAAAGACGAACCGGATTTTATAACTGCCAGGGCATATTTGGAAAAAAGGTGGGGATATGATAAATTCCCAGGGAATTGTCATGTGATTCCCAATACGGCGCTGATGCTGACGACGCTTCTGCTTTCGAAAGACAGTTTTCGTGACAGCATGAAAATGTGCGTGTCCGGCGGATGGGATACGGACTGTAATGGTGCAAACCTGGGGTGTCTCAACGGCATCCGTCTGGGTCTGGATGCATTGACAGAGGAATTTGATTTCCGGGCGCCAATCGCAGACCGCTTCTATAATATCTCCTCCCGTGGAGAAGCCTGTGTGACGGATGCAGTTCAGCAGACCAAGAGAATTGTGTCTGTGCACAATCAGATTTTTCAGACGGAATATCCGGTGGACGAGCATAGGTATTCTTTTGCTTACAGGGGAGCAGTGCAGGGATTTATTCCCTGTCCTGTGAGAGGGGGCAAAACGCTCCTGAACAATCCTGAGGGCCGTGGACTTGCCATTACATTACAGGAAGGGAAAGAAGGATTTGCATCCCTTCCGGTTATGTGGCAGAGGGAAGATGTATACGGCGGATACTGTATGCTGGGCAGTCCGGTTTTGTATGAGACCCAGAAAGTGTGTGTTCATCTTAAGGCGATCGGTGAGCGTATCAGATTCCGTTTCTATGTGGTCTATTATGATTTTGATGATCTCAGACAGGTGGCGGAAAGTGAGGAATACGAGGCGGATTTGGCAGGGGATACTTATGTATGGCGTGTGCCGGCATTAGGCGGGAAATGCCTGGACCGGTTCGGGATTGCACTGACCGGAAAGGTCAATAACGGGGTGCAGATAGCATCTATCGATTTTATAGGGGCGCCCGATCATTTTTGCATAAATGGGTCTTTGCGTAATTGTGACTTGGGACATGCAAATATGCAGCTGCAGGCATTCACCTCATCGGCCAGGGAGTTTGATCTGGATGACAGACATACCTTTACGATTTCGAACCATGAAGGCACCGGTCTTGTGACTATAGGAACGGAGGATTTCCGGGATTATCAGGTGAGCTGTCAGGCCGTGCCGTATCTGCATCAGGCGTTTGGACTGGTGATACGCAGCAGAGGGCATAGAAAGTATTATGCACTTTTGTTGAAAGAGCATGATAAGGCGCAGCTGATCAGACAGGATGGAGATGAGCGGTTGGTTCTGGCGGAGTGTTCTTGTCCCTATAAGGAACTCATAAGTTATACATTGACTTTGAAAGCGCAAGGCAGTCATATTAGTGCATCCGTTGGTCAGAAGGTGCTGCTGACGGCGCAGGATACACGATATGACAGGGGCGGCTGTGGTTTTTTGATCTGTGAGGGCACTTTTATGGCAGATGATTTCCAGATTGCGGCCCAGGAGCCTTATTCCAGCCACATGGAATCAAATACCACAGACAATACACGCATATCCTGATTGGCTCTGTCTAACTGATTCGGCGTTACCGCGTTTGGAAAGACCATGCGTATGGAAAGAAGATCGTCTTGGATACTCTCTTTTGGTATGGAGACAATCACTTCTTTCGGGCTGTCATTTTTGGTACAGATTATCGTTTCGATTCTATTTCCGCCAGCGTAAAAACGTATTTTTTGGGATGCATTATAAATAGAAGAGTACACAAAATGAAATGTGAGATCTTCATTTTCATAATCTTGTAAATCAAAACACAGGGTCAATTCGTTGCTGGCGGTTGCCGTACCATTTTCTTGGTAGAGGCGGTAATGGAGCTGACTTGCGTATTCATTAGGGGAGGAAAAATCAATCCTCCCTCCAAGCGGATAGTCAATGCGGTTGATCTCATAGGGATTCCAGAGCTGATATTGAAAATCAGCAGCGTTTCCTGAAATAATGAGTCTGCCGCATTTTAATGATGTATCGTAATACTGCAGGTCGTTGCGTTTCATAATGGAATCGTCCACAGTATGGAGTCTTTCCACATCACTTTCCTGCGTGATATCGTAGATGGAAGGTCCATAAGCTGAATAGTCATCCAAAATGGTACTGGCCAGCGTAGGCGCAATATTTCTAAAATGTATGGGAGCAGAGTTCAGTGTAAGCGCATGTGTCTCTGAGGGCATTTTAATCAGGAATGCAGGATTGCTTTCGGGATTATCATACGTATGACGTCCATGGTCTCCTGTGATGATAATCGTGCTGTTATCGTATACGCCGGCTCTTTTCAGCTCATTCAGATAGGTATATATGATTTTCATATCACCCTGCAGGACGGACTGTTCGGAGACACCAAAAGACCATACCCTGTCAAAATATGGCGTCATGCTGTAAGGGGGATGAAGTCCGTTAAAATGATAAAGACGAAATGCTTTATCATATGTTGACTGCAAAGTGTCATTTGCGGCAGCAAAGTCATTATAAAAATAAATATCATTTAATTGATAGGCATCATTTTTGATATGATACAGGAGGGTATCCGTAGAAGTCCAGAAGGATTCTTTTAAACATTGCGGCATCAGCAGATAATTGACCACTTGATACATGGATTTGCCAAATCCAAGGTAGTCATCAATCCAGCTGCTGCCAATGAGGTTATAATTGTCAAAAGTTCCTTCCGGGAACTCAGCAAGGTCATGCGGGGTGGAAAAGACACGGATGTCATATCCCTCTTGATGCAGATCGTTGTATAGTGATGTTTCCGCCCATGCTTCTTTTAAATAGTCCTCCATGGGCTGTGCAGGGTCATATTCGCTTCCCGTCATTAGAAGCGGCATGGCGATAGACGTGGGTGCCCCGCCGGATACGGCATTGTCAAAGAAGGTAAAGTCGTCAAGGCTTCCGTCTGTTCCATAGGCATCTGACAGGAGATATTCTTTCATCACATCGGCCTGTAACGTATCTATAATAAATATGATAATATTTTCTTTCGAGCCAACGGTAAATTCTCCCTCTTTGGAGAACCCATAAGCAGCATCATCGTCTAGCGGATTCATAACAATCAACATCGCCAGGGATAGCAACTGTACTGCACTTAAGAAATAGGAGATATATTTTATGACTTTTTCGCATTTTTCTCTTTTCAAATAGGCGGCAATCAGAATGGACGCTATACAAAGAATCCAAAAGAGGGTGCTTATTATGGTTTCTATGCCAAAGGTCTTCCAGTCAAGTAATGTACCGTCAAGGATAGGCAGACTGGCATTTAGAAAATTTCCTTGTACATAGGCGGCTATGGTGATACTAAAGATGAGCGCAATAAAAAAAGGTGCGCTTTTTTCGCGTATCAACCAGAGCGCAAAGGAATAGATGCCGATAAAAAGAAGCAGTGTGGTGCAAAATATGGCGGGTATGATATTGGTATAGTGGAGTGAAAATTCATCTATATTCCCAAGGAACAAGGAACTGGGGGTGAAAACAGCGTATGTTACAAGGAAAAACAAAGTAACAGGAAAAAGCCTCTGCAGTATTTGCTTTAGGAGGACAGGATTTGTTTTGCGGATATTTCTGATGACCCAGGTGAGCCATGCGGATAATAGGACTTCTAAAAGAATCCACTTTACTTTAAAGCCAGTGCTCATTGCAGACAAATTGAAAGACTGCATACCGATCAGCTTTAGACCGATCAGTATGCTAAGATTAGCGAATATAGTATAAAATAAAATGTAAGAAAGGAGTTTCTTGCAATGAAATTCCTGATGGGTGTATCGATAGATTAAAAAGGCCAGTGTTCCCGGTAAAACAGTAATGATTAGCTCCAACATATCGGCTACTTTCTCCTTAGTATTTAAAAACTTCGCACATTAGTATATATTCTAAGATGATTTTATGTTATCCCTTTCTCAATGATTCCAAAACCCAACGGGTAAGGACCGGTGTGTACGCCTATGGTGGCGCCAATCTGATATACTGGTATCTGCTCTATGGCATATCCTTTGGACTGTAGAGCGGCAAGGGCCTGGTCCCGGAAAACAGCGCCCTCCTCTATGTCATAGCCGTATCCCACCGCAATACTGTAGCTTTCAATTCCAAGGCTGCTGTCTCTAAGATAGTCGAAAAGAAGATTCATCACCTTTTTTAAGGTGCGTTTCCGGCCCCGGTCGATACCGGAAGGAAAGATTTCGCCCTGTTTTAAAGTGATAATGGGACGGATATCTAAGGCGCCGCCCGCTAAGGCCGCCACTTTTCCAATGCGTCCGCCGTGTTTTAAGTATTCCATGTTGCCCACCGTGAAGAAAATCCTGCCGGTACTCTTGATCTCTTCTAAACGCGCTATGGTATCCTGATAACTGACACCATGGTCACGCAGGCTGGCAGCCTCCAACACATACTGTCCTTGTAAGACGGTGTTGATGGTGGCGTCAATGACAGTAATCTGCGCCTGGGGATATTTTTCCAGGATTAAATTCTTGGCATTGAGCGCAGACTGCATAGAACCGCTGAATTTGGTGGTGATGCAGATACAGATGACAGGAATTTGGGCTTTGGCAAAAGGAAGGAAAGCATCTTCATAATCCTGAATAGAAGGCATGGAGGATTTGGGGTATACCCCCTTTTTTTCTACCATCATCCGATAAAAATCACGGATGCCGATTTCCACATTTTCCTTAAAATAGTGTTCCTCATCGAAAGAGACATAAAAGGGAACTACCGTGATATTTCTTTCTTTTACAAGTTCTGCCGGCAGATCGCAGGAACCGTCGCTGATAATATGAAAGGTTTCGCTCATATTGTAAATCTTCCTTGTATAAAGTATTTTCACAGACAGACTGCGTCGAAAAGCTGTCCAATTACCATAATATAGGATACTACGTTTATACGGCAAATGCAACGAAAAGAGGGAGCGGCACTCCCTCTTTTCCTTACTTGTATATGAAATTATTCTGCCAGATAAATCCCCAGCCTTGTCTCTATAGAACCCATTGCCTCATCCAGACTCTTTTCTCCAAGCATATAGGCACTGCCTTCTTCGTAAATCACACTTTCAAAGGTTTTATCCTCCACATAGGCGGTGTCCATGGATGCAATCCATTGTATCAGTTCTTTTACCTCAGCTTCATCCGGAATTCTGATTAACAGGATGATTTCGTTGTCGTCGGCATCAGCGATACTGCCTTGTCCTGATACATAGTCGTTATCTTTATACAGCTGCCACTGCGCCTCATAGCTGGAAAGAATTGCCTTTTGTGTCACAGGGAAACTGTTCTCCATATCAACCTGAACCGTTGTGCTAAGTGCTGTCTTGATGAAATCCTGGGCATGGTCTGTATTTTCAGAGGCAGCATTTATCCCCAAAAGAGTCTTTGCCCAGAACACGTTGCTGCACTGGCCGTTCATCGGAATACTATCGCAGTCCTCAAATCCCTCTGTTTTCGGGAGGGATGATTGACAGTTATATTCCGAGATACTCTTGATGGAACCTGCCCCAAACTGCTGTGCTCCTCCCATGAAATAGAGATACTGATAACGTGTCCTGATTTCGTCGGATTCCTCCAAGTCTTCGCCGTTTATGCTCTGGTAGCTTGCATAAATTTCCTTGTCCGCCTCCCACGCCTGTAGGGCCTCTTCTGAAAGGCCATTCATTTGCGTATCATACATCTGCTTAATCTGCGTCAGAAAATCCGTGACGGCTTCTTTGTCCAGTGTGCCGTCTTCTGTCCGCCATGCGGGCGCACACGTGAGGGAAAAGACCCGCATCATTGCCTTGGGCGAGGAGAGCCGGAGCAAATCGGCACCAGGGTTATCTGCGCGCATTTCTTCCATAAGCCCTGCAATATCTGACAGACTTGTCATATTATTAATATCTTCGTTTCTGCCCAGAACATAGGGGAGCTGAATGCCGCAGGGCACCATATAGACATGCCCGTCTTCTCGGAAAGCATCCACGATATTTGGAAAAACCGCTTCCTCACCGTTCATGCCGTCCAGAAGGGGAGCAATATCCATCAGGATGCCCTTTTCTGTGTAAGAATCTATGGGCATGTTATTAAGGACCAGCACATCGGGCCCTTTTCCCGCCATGGTGCGCGTGTTCAGATTCTTGATGGCATCCTCCCTGGTCATGGAGCCTGCGTCAAGACCAATCTCATATTCTACGTAGACTGCCGGATTGTCCGTCTGGTAGCGGCTGATTGCCTGCCGTATTACGGTTTCGTCTTCCAGACTCCATACCTGCAGTTTTTCATTGGGTCTGGAAGGTACATTCGGGTCGTAGACAAAGCGCGCGATTTTTTCCCCGGTAAAGAGTACGATAAATTCATCGTTATCCACCACAAGCATATCCATAATTTTACAGGTTGGATTGCCCAGGATGCTAAGGCTTCCGTCCATGACCTGCTCCATGGCGCTGCCGCCTAGAATATGACGGTATATCCCTGTCTGTCCGGCCAGATAAATGGCATCGTCGTCCCCTGAAACCAGGAACAGATCATAGCTTCTTCCGGAACTGCTGTCTCTGTTTGCATAGTTTTCTTTGATAAAATCTGAAAGCGTTTCGTCCTCGATGTATTCCTTTTCTTCCATATCGTAAAGGACCGGTATGTCGTATCCCCAGCCGTCCATCAGGATGAGACTGCCGTGAAACCGTACAAGCGCAGGACTGCCTTCACCTATGGTCAGAAATTTCTCGAAGCTTCCGTCTTCTTTTACCTCATACAAATTGGAACCCAGCGTACTTACAATGATTCTTCCCGTGTTCGATATGGATACGCTGTTAACCCACACATCGCCTTCTTCCAATTTTATATCCACCGGCATTTGCGTACCGTCGGGCTTAACAATGGTAAGCTGCATATCCATCTTAAGCTGTACGCCGTTGCCTTCTCCACCGCTTCCTTCCTCCGGCTCGGTCCAGATTACGGCAGCAGTCTGGTCGGGACCAAAGGCCATGGTAAAGATGTATTTGTTCTCTTCCTTCATCTGCGTAAGCCAGGGCAATTCTTCTTTTACCCAGCTTGCGCCGTTATCCTTTGAGCGAAGCACGAAGCCGCTGTTATCAGAAAGCAGAAGACTGCCATCCTCCATGGAGAACACCCGGCTGTTCCAATCGGTAAGGCTGTTTCCGCCAAGGTCTGTCTCCTTCTCCACATAACGGCCCATGGCAGTGCCCTGCGCATCCTCCTGTGCGGCCGCCTCATCATCCGGTGCGCTGCTTGTCCCGCCGTCATTCGTATGGTCCGTTTTGCCGCCGCATCCGGTCAGTGTTCCGGCGGCAAGGACGACTGCCAGCAGACAGGCAGCAAGTTTTCTTCCTGTTTTGACGCTTCTCATTTCCATCCCCTCCTGTTATGTACAGTATATGGTATACTGATTTTGTTACCACGAGAAAATAAATTCCCTACTTTATTATAACAACCTTTTCTCTAAGTAATCTCTAAAGAGGAGAGTACCCCAAATAGGGTAGACATATGTGTCTGGTAAACAGGCGGCCTTTTCCTCTTTTGTGTCGTGTTATGATCTGTTAAAAAAGAGTAGCCTGGAGGGGAAAGGAGGAGCAGGTTTGGTTCGAAGGAGTCTCATAAAAGGGAATCTATATAAGATATAGAAGGAGGCCTAAATCATGGATGTAAGGAAAATCGGAGCATTTTTAAAATACCTTCGCAATGAGAAAGGGATTACCCAGGAACAGCTGGCGGAGAAGCTAGGAGTTTCGGGAAGGACTGTCTCAAGATGGGAGACGGGAAATAACCTTCCCGATCTCAGTATTTTGGTGCAGATTGCTGAGTTTTATCATGTGGAAATCAAAGAAATTCTGAATGGAGAGAGGGAAGGCGGGACAATGGATAGCGAATTAAAAGAAACATTATTAAAAGTGGCAGATTATCATGACTTGGAGAGACAAAAGGCCGCAAGAACCGGCAGCATTTCATTTAGCATCATGTTTATGACATGTGCATTGGTCATTGTCATACAAGTTATTATAAAAGGAGATCTTTCTCTGGTGATGGGTGAGACGGCAATATTCGTTGTGGGCGGATTTGCTTATAATTTTTTCATGGTAAAAAGCGGTATATGGCACAGTGTGCGGCCTAAAAGTACGCCCAAGAAAGATTTCCTTGTCAGCATCATATGTACGGGCGTATTCAGCATAGTATTTTGTCTGATACTGCGGGAAAAGGCGGATTTGCTTTATATTCTCGGCGCTTCCGCCTGCTTTTTCCTCACTTTTTCAGCAGTAACATTTGCTGTGTTGAGAGGACTTTCGTATCTTTCCGGGAAAAGGGCTGATGACCTAAAGGACAGATAAAAGAGTTGCCTTTTATATCATTGCCACTTATAATTATAAATATAATTTATTAGGGAGAAAATATATTACAAATCACTTGTAAATTACGAAATAATGATAAGGGGGATGAAATTGATATGCAAATGAGAAAACTATGCGCGAGTAAGATAGAATGGAAATATATCTATCAGCTGATACAGGCGATAGAAAATGAAAATATTAGAAATTATGTGGAGAACCAGATTGCGTGGTGTGTGGTGAAGGCGAGCCGGTATAGGTTTTATGATTATACTTTAAAACTGTTGACCGTTCTGATGCCCACGGTGGTGGTGGTTTTGCAGCAGTGTCTGGATACCAATGACCTATTGGCACAGATGGCTGTATTGGGCGGTGCCACGGTGACATCCGCGTCCAGTATTTTTATCAAGTTTCACGATAAAAGGGTCTTGTACCGGAATGCGGCGGAGCAGCTTAAGGCGGAGACTCTTCTTTTTATCACACGTAGCGGGAAATACAAGGCGCAGGATTGTGAAGAACGGTTTGTTTTGGAGTTAGACCGGATTGTCAAATGTTCCAATGAAGCGTGGGGCCGGATAGAGGAGGAGAAGAAAGAAGAGACGAAAGAAGAAGCGAAAAAGGAAGAAGCAGAGGACTGAGCGGCGCAGAGGATAATCTGTATCATGTTCAAATACAGATTAACAAGTAAATAGAGGAAGTAGAGGAGCTGTTGCAAAGATAGATGTGCTATCGTAGCAACAGCTCTGTTTTTTATGATGCAACTTCGATGCAAATATGATGGTTCTTTGATGCATTTTTGATGCAGGAATGATGCCTTTGTACTGTAGCATGAAAGAAACAGTCAGGGAAGTGATCAAACCGTTTCCGGAAAAGGAACTGCCCTGTGAAACATTAGAACCGTAGGAGGAAGGGATGAAGAGACTATGAAACAGTACAACAAAGGCAACAAACGAAGCAGACTGCTATGCATCCTGCTGGTGTGTCTTCTTTTCATGAACCAAGTACCTGTCGTACATGCCGAGGAAGACGAAGAGAACGAAGATAAGACGTGTTCGCCCTATTTTTATGTGGAAAGTAAGGAGCCGGGATTGGACAGCTTTCCGCTGAAAAGTACGGATGTCAATGTGTCCATTGAGGGGATGATAGCGGATACCTATGTGGTACAGACTTATGCCAACGAAGGAAGCCAGCCGATCAATGCTAGTTACGTCTTTCCGGCATCCACAAAAGTGACCGTGCATGGTATGCAGATGCTGATTGGCAATCAGATTGTGAAAGCAGTCATCAAGGAGAAGGAGGAAGCAAAGGAAGAATTCGAAGAGGCCAAAAGCGAGGGCAAAAGCGCTTCCATGCTATCCGAAGAAAGGGCCAATGTATTTACCATGGATGTGGCCAATATCATGCCCGGTGATCAGGTGCGTATAGAGCTGCACTATACGGAAATGATCATACCGTCAGAAGGGATTTATCAGTTTGTCTATCCGACGGTTGTAGGGCCCCGTTATGTGAGTCCTGAATTAGACGATACCGGAACCAGGGAAGAGTGGACGGGAATGCCGTATCTGGCCAACGGTTCTGCGCCGTCCGATCAGTACCGTATCCATGTTTCGGTTTCTGCCGGGGTGCCCATCGCAGAGCTGACCAGCAGTTCCCATGAGATTCAGGTTGTATCTAAGGATGATACGATGGCAGATGTCAGCTTAAAGAATCCTGCGGATTATGCGGGCAACCGGGACTTTATCCTGAATTATAAGCTGACCGGGGAACAGATCAGTACCGGACTGATTACCAGCAAAGGCGAGAAAGAGAACTTTTTCATGTTGATGGTACAGCCGCCGGAACGATGTGAAGTGGAAGAAATTCCGCCCAGAGAATACATATTTGTGCTGGATGTGTCCGGCTCTATGGAGGGCTTTCCGTTGGAAACGGCCAAGGGCCTGATTTATAACCTGGTTTCCGGGCTTCGGGAGACGGACTGCTTTAATTTGATTCTCTTTTCAGGTACAGCGCTTAAGATGGCGGAGCGGAGCGTGCCTGCCACACAGGAAAATATCAACAAGGCCGCGTGTCTGATCAAAGAGCAGTCGGGTACAGGCGGTACAGAACTTGCCGAGGCATTGCAGGATGCGGTACATACGCCGGCTATGCCCAATATCTCCCGCAACATCGTGATCATAAGCGATGGTTATATAAGCGGTGAGAAGGAGATATTTAAGATAATAAACGACAATATGGAGCGTGCGGATTTCTTTTCTTTCGGCATTGGAGATGCGGTAAACCGTTACTTGATTGAAGGGATTGCATCTATCGGACAGGGAGAACCTTTTATTGTTACCGATACAGGAGAAGCAGCCAGGACGGCGGAACAGTTCCGTACCTACATACAGTCGCCGGTTATGACGAACATTAAAGTGTCTTTTGACGGGTTTGACACCTATGATGTGGAGCCGGCAGTACTGCCCACGCTTTATGCCAAGAAGCCTATTGTCCTGCTTGGAAAATGGAAAGGCGAAGCGGCAGGCACGATTCAGATTGAAGGGATAACCGGCAAAGGGAAATATTCTGAGACAATCAATGTGGCAGATGCAGTTACCAGAGACAATGACACCATAGGATATCTTTGGGCACGCAAAAGAGTAGAGCGCCTGACGGATTATGGACATGGGACTGATAGTCCCAGTGTGCAGAAAGAAGTGACACAGATTGGACTGGATTATCATATGATTACGCCCTATACTTCCTTTATTGCCGTGTTGGACGTTGTGCGTAATCCGGAGGGCAGTGCAACAGATGTGGACCAGCCTCTGCCGCTTCCGCTGGAAGTATCCGAGCTGGCTCTGGGATATCGTGTGGGTTCGGAGCCTGGCAGTGTTTGGTTTTTAGGAATACTGGTTCTTATCCTGTTCATAGGAAGGATATATTGGCAGCGAAGACAGAGGAGTAAAATAACTGCCTGCCTTGTTACAGGAACGATGGGGGACGAAGGTGCATATGATCAAAACACAGTTGAGAGCAAAGATACAAAATAACTGGCCCCTTTATCTGGCGGCAGTCTTGGTGACGCTTATCATGCGTTATTTTGCCAGGACAAGCGACACGGATGTTCTTAAGTGGATACTGGCGCCCACCGCAGGGTGGGCCGGTATTCTCGGCGGGATATCTTTTGAATATATGCCTCACCAGGGATATGTGAATCATGGGTATCAATTTTTGATTGCCGCCGCCTGCTCCGGGTGCCGCTTTATGCTGCTGACCTTTTTGATGCTGGTATTTATGCCGGAGAGCAGAGGTAGTAGTATATCCGAGAATGTATATACGGGACAATTGTTACAGGGCGATGCTGTTTTGCATGAGCCCCATAAGGGCAGGAAAGACGTGCAATGTAAGTGCAGATGGCTTGTGTTTTGTATTACTTTGGCATATCTTTTTACAATCTTTGTAAACGGTATCCGTATTGTTCTTGCAATCAGGCTTCCCATTTTGCTGGACAGGCTGCATCTGTTTCATGAATGGCTTACGCCTGACAGACTGCACACTTTGATTGGAACGGTTGTCTATTTTACGGCTTTATGTGTGCTGTATCTGCGTGTAACTTTGACGACAGACAGAAACAGATTATTTGTTCCGGTATTTTGGTATCTTTCCATTGTGCTGCTCCTGCCGTTTGCAAAAAGATTGTGGTATCATGAATGGACAGGATTTGGGGAGTATGCGGTGTCGGTTGCAGGGGCGTGTATTGTGGTGTGGGCGGTGGTATTTTCTATTTTCTTTCGGAAAGCGTCTAAAAAAGGAAAAAGATATTGTAAAGGTTATTTTCCTGTGTTAGAATACAAATGATAAAAGAATAGATATTCAAGTATCTCACAAAAAGGAATGAGACCCGATAAATGATGCGACATTTATCAGGTCTCTTCTTCTTTTACGGAGAAGTCAACCGTTGGGCCGGGTTACTGCTTTACTCGTCCCCATCCAGCCACTTGCTGTTAGTTAAAGTGGAACGAAATTTGCATCTTTCTACAGAAGCTGTCAAGAGAAAAGCGGCAGATTTTATTACGGCGTTGATATGCCCAGTTATCCTGCGGGTTTCCAATATTGACTTCCATAAAACATAAAGATAGAATGGGGTAAAAGTATAAAAGAAATGAGAATCAACATGATACTAAGTGCCAGCAGGCGGACGGACATCCCCTGTTATTACGCCGATTGGTTTTACAACCGCATCAAAGAAGGCTTTCTGTATGTCAGAAATCCCGTGAACAGGCATCAGGTGAGCGAAATCAGAATATCGCCGGAAGTTGTAGATTGTATTGTGTTCTGGACGAAAAATCCGGCGCCGATGTTTCCAAGGCTGGATGAGTTGAACGGTTATCCCTTTTATTTTCAGTTCACACTCACACCCTACGGAGCAGATATAGAACCCCATGTGCTTCAGAAAAAGGGTGCTATTATACCGGCATTTCAAACCCTGTCTGAAAGGATTGGCCCGGAGAGAGTGATTTGGAGATACGACCCCATTCTTTTCAATGATAAGTACACACCGGCTTACCATATAAATGCATTTGCCCAGATAGCCGGCGCACTGCGGGGATATACCGGCAAGTGCGTGATCAGTTTCGTGGACAGGTATGCAAAAAATAGGAAAAGCCTGGATTTAATGCGGGTTTATGATTTGGAAGAAGCACAGTTGGCTGTTTTTGCCAAGAAGCTTTGTGACATTGCCCGGGAAAACGGTATGGAGATGGTAAGCTGTACCGAGAAAATGGATTTGGAAAGCTATGGTATCACTCATAGCTGTTGTATTGATAAAAAGCTGATAGAATCTATCATTGGCTGTCAGATGCATGTGGGTAAGGACAGAAACCAGCGCGCAGAGTGCGGATGCATGGAAAGTATTGATGTGGGTGTCTATGATACCTGCCCAAACGGTTGCGTGTATTGTTATGCCAATCACAAGCAGGAAAGCGTGGCGGCAAACAGCAGGAAATACAACCCGTCATCCCCGCTTCTCTGTGGAGAAATAGAAAAGGAAGATAACATCACAGTAAGGCAGGTGAAGTCTGTAAGGGACGGGCAACTGCGGCTTGACATGTGGAGGAATGAAACGGTTGGAAATCAGGCATATACAGGAAAACGATGACAGAATGGCTATCAGCCATATCTATGAGGAAGGATGGAGATTTGCCTACAGGGGTATTGTTCCGCAGGAATTTTTGGACAGTATTCCGGAGGGACGCTGGGCTTATTGTCTAGACCGGAAGGGGGTAGGTTCTCTTGTGGTAGTAGAGGATGGGCAATTGATTGGCACGTCCAGTTACAGTCAGTCAAGATGGGAACAGTTTAGCGGATTTGGAGAGATTATATCCATTTATATGCTGCCGCAATATATGGGCAAAGGATACGGCAGGAGACTGCTTGAGGCGGCGGTCGCAGAATTGGAGAAGTTTGGTTATCAGGACATCTTTTTGTGGGTGCTTGCTCAAAATCAGCGCGCCAGGAAATTTTATGAAAAGTGTGGTTTTACACCCACCGAACATGTCATGGACCATGAGATCGGCGGGAAGATGTTGCAGGAGGTGCAGTATTATCGTTCAAATCAAACAAACAGGAAAGCATAAGAGACAAAAGGAATACTTAGAAAGACTGCCAGACAGGAAAACACTAGGAAAATCACGGGGTATGATTAGGAAATGAAAATCAAGAACTATAAAAGATATAGGAAATTCATATATGGCTTCATAGGCAGCATCTTTCTGTTATGGGGATGCAGCGCAGACAAAAATGCAGCAACGGCAGATTCCGGAAACAGTTCGGAAGAAACCCAAAATGCGGTAGCAGAAACTGAACCGGCTGAGCGGGAGATAAAAGAGGCATCTGAGGAAGAAGCTATTTCCCAGCGTGTCAAACCGGTGTCTTCTCAGGAGGCAATACAGGAACCGGAACTGCTTGAGGCAGACTGGTCTGCATATTTTGAGGGATTAAATGGGGCGGCAGTTCTATATGATGCCGATGCGTCACGCTATCTGATATACAATAAGGAGCTGGCCAATACCAGGCGTTCACCCTGCTCCACGTTTAAGATTATTTCTTCTATGATTGCCATGGAAAACGGTATTCTTAAGCCGGAAGATTCCACCCGTGCATGGAGCGGAGAGATATTTTGGAATGAAAGCTGGAATCAGGATATTGCCTTTGCGGAGGCTTTTCGTGCATCCTGCGTCTGGTATTTTCGGGAGGTCATAGACGAGATGGGCCCGGAGATGGTGCAGGAGGGGCTTGATCAGTTAGCCTATGGCAATTGTGATATTTCCGACTGGGAGGGGCGGCTGAATAGGAATAATAACAATCGGGCCTTAACCGGATTCTGGGTGGAATCCTCTCTAAAGATTTCCCCGAAAGAACAGACGGAAGTAATGGAACGCATCTTCGGACCGGATTCGGTCTGTTCAGAAGAGACGTTAGATGCGTTAAAACAAGTTATGCTTGTCCTGGAACCGGAGGAGACGGTTGTTCCAATTTATGGCAAGACCGGCATGGGCAAGGTTGAGGGTATTGTTGTGGACGCCTGGTTTACAGGATTTGCCGAGCGCGGGGATGGAAATGTATATTTCTGTGTCTATCTGGGGCAGACAGAGGAGGGCGATGTATCCAGCGTAGCTGCCCGGGAGATAGCGGTTCGGATTGTGGAAGAGTACTGTAAGTAGATAACTCTGCCGGAGTATATAAGAATACATTAAAGAAGCAGCGGCAGACGGATTGTAAATGCGGTGCCTTCCCCTTCCTTGGACTTGGCCTCAATCTGCCCTCCGTGTTCTAAGATAATGGCCCGGGTGATGGCAAGGCCCAGGCCCTGCCCGCCCTGATCGGCCCGGGTGGTGTAGGAGCGGTGGAAGATACGGGGCAGGTTTTCTTCTGCGATACCGCATCCGGTATCGGAAATACAAATATAAGCAGATGTCTCATCACTACTCAGCGCCAGGAGGATTTCTCCCTCAGGCGGTGTGAAATTAGCGGCATTATACAGCAGGTTTTCCAGAGCCCGCAGGAGCTGTTCCCGGTTCGCCATGACACGGCAGGGATGGGAATCGATTTCTTCCATAAAATGAGTGCCGTTCAGTTCTATGAGCGGACGGCAGTTACGGCCGATATCGGCAAGAAAAGTGTTGAGCATAACGGGTTCCATGGGCATGGGAGCGCTGGTCTGGGCGGCAATCTCCTGAATGGACTTAAGCCGCTTTGATAAAATTTGGCACTGTTCTTCTATATGTTCTATTCGCTCGCAGGTATCTTCATCTAACATAATATGGTTCAGGCGTATGATCTGGGCCGTGTTGGAGAGGGCGGTCAGAGGGGATTTCATATCGTGTCCCAGCTCGGCGATCAGCTGTCCTCTTTCTGTGAGGAGTTTTTGTAAATGTTTTGTTTTATCGTTCACTTCTTCCTGCAAATGGAAATTCAGTTTCTTGTTTTCCCATACAATAGCAAGGTTTCGCTGCACCATCAAAACGGCGAAGGCTGCGACCATACAGAAAGTACCATATTCTTCTGGGTAGGCGCCCGCAAGGGGTTCGTAATATCCGATGGAAAGAACGCTGTAAAGCAGGCAGATACTGTTTGCCGTGGCGGCGGCCAGGATGGTTTTGGTATGACCGGCACCGGCAAAGCTTCCATAGACGGTAAGGCTGATGAGGAGGCCGGACATGAGCAGTTTATACCAGGAAATAAAAGGCCCATACAGAAGGATGAAACCGGGCAGGGAAGGAAACACAAGTACGGGCAGGATGACTGCCAGAGTAAGGATGCTTAAGGCAAGGATGCGAAGAAGCTTCTTTACCCGCGGAAAGCTGTTTGGCAGGAAGAGCAGGAAAGCAATCTGCATGGAAAAATAGATGCCTGACAGCGCAGCGGCGTCTTCCAGGGCATAAAGCGTGCGTACCAGCGGTATGCCGAACATTCTGAAAAAGGGATAACAGATACGCAGGGCAAAAGAAAGGCTCACCATGCCAAAATAGAATGTCATGCGGTCCGCATCGGACTGTTGGTTTTTCCAGAGTATGATGGAAAACAAAGAGAGGGTAAGCGCCGTGAAGCAAAGCAGTCCATAGACAAGCATACGAGCGGCGGCAAGATGGCTGATGCTGTTGGTATCTCCGATGATGGGAACATACCAGATACCGCCGTAATAATGGGAAAAGTTGGCGGTCTGGATGATCAGGTCTGCTTCCCCGTCTAAGGCAAAGGAAAAGAAAGCGTCGCGAATCAGGGGCCTATAGTGCTCCAAAGTTACCTCTCCCGTCTGCCCGACACAGTATCCGTTCACAAATACCCTGGCGGCGCAGAGGGGTTCCGGCAGATAGAGTGTGAACGTACCTTTCCCCTGCAGGCGCAGACGCCATGTGGCGATGCCGTAGGGGTTTTTGTCTTTATGGAACCAGGAAAGGTTGGGGTATTGGCCGGCCCATGCGTTATAGCTGGGGCTTGGTTGGCAGACCTGGGAGGAAAAGTCTTCCGGGGAGAGTAAAACATCAGGATATAATTCCCAGCCGTCCACAAGCGAATAACAGCCTTTTGTGGGGATTTGTGTAAAATCTGCTTGTGTGCGTACTGCTTTTGCTATATATTTGTTATCATAACAGGTAATAGCCGACAATCCGAGTAAGGTCAGGACTGCAGAGAGGATGAGGGTTAAGGCTGTCCGAGACAGGTTTTTGGAAAGTGTGGTCTGTTTCATAATAATCTCCCTTTAGGGTATGGATGCGGTGACGTGTCTAAACACTATCTGTTCAGTGAAAGGAACGGTTGTATGAGAAGCTTTAAAAAGTATTCCTGGCTGTTAGTATGCAGCATTACAGTTTCATTATATCTGTTTGACATGACTGTGGCAACGGCGGCACCGAAGCAGAATGCGTTAGTGTCGGGAAGGACAGCTTATGTGCCGGCAACCGTCAGCCAGAATACGGCACAGGATACGGTATCCACAGCTGAGGCATTTAAGGAGTGGCTTGAAGCGCACAAAAACGACGGCGGCAGTGTAAGACTGACGGACAATATTGTGCTGAAAGAATTTTATGAGTTTTCTCCCAATGGGGCTGGCCGGCCGGACATTATCGTGGATACGGATACCTATACGATCACGGCAGCGGGCAATATTATGTTTTTGAGTGACGGCCATCTTATCTTTCGGGGCAAGGGCATAAGCAGGGGCATGTTTCGTGCGGCAAGAGGCGGTATATTGACGCTTGACGGTGTTATTGTGGAAGATGTTTCCCAGAGCGCTTCTACACAGTATGCATTGTGGCAGGAAGAGGGTGCAGGTCTTATTCTGGGGAATACTTATGCGGCATACAAGGTGTCCGGGGAGATTCATTATGCGGATACGCCCTTTGCAATGAGACCTTCTTCTGTCTGTGTTGTTGTGGAAAAGGAGCAGTCCGCAGAGGGGCTGTTTCCAACGCAGATTAGGTGCAATGTGAATTATCAGGGCCAGGTACAATATGACAAGTTGATGCCGGTTTCCTGGGAACTTGCAGGAACGGAAGAACAGCAGGAAAAGAGACAGCGTTTTTGTGTGGAAGGCTTTTCCGATCAGGCGGTGTATCAGGTGCCGCCCGTATGTACGGTGGTCTATAACGATTATCCCCTGACTTTTACCGATGTGCGTGTCAGTATAAAAGGGAAAGCCTATTATTTTGAGGGCGGTTACACCAAACCCAAAACGGATTTGCCCATGACCGTTACATCGGAATATTCCTTTGACGGCATAAACTGGATGATATTTAGTGAGGACGAAGTGACAGACGCCGATGCTTCGTTCAAAATCTATTTTCCCTGTAAGGAATGGGATACGGTACAGAATCCTTACACCTATATAAGGCTGCAGGGAGAAAAGGAAGGCAGAACCTACTTATCCAATGTACTGCGGTGCAAAGCTGACAACATGAATGAGGTGGAAGATTTAGGCGGCAGCCGGGGCGGTGGTACTTCTATTGTGAATCCGCCTAAGGAGCCGGAGGAGGATTCGGCGGTTACCTCACCGGAGCTGACAGAAGCCTTAGGAAGCCAGACTTCGAATACGCATAATGCGTCGCAGGACGGTAAAGAGCGGGAGACAGAGTCCGGGGAGCACAAAAGCAAGGACAAGGATACTGAGGCATACGGTACGGATATTGCTTCAGATGCAGACATACCTGAGAGTGATAACAGCAATGCCAGTCAGAACACGGCAGATGATGATCTGCCAATAAACAGCCAGGTTTCATCAAGTCCTCATGATATGCCTGCTTCCGAAACGGTGGTTCCGGAAAATACAAACAGCACCGCTCATTTATCGATAGAATCGCCGGAAAATACAGGTGAAAGTGAAGATACCGAGCAGTATGCCATGGCAGGTGACGACGACAGGGACGCTGACTTAGCGGAACCAGGCTCTGCTCCCGTTTACGAAGAAACGGCAGATATCGTGTCAGAGGTGCCCTTGTCATCTGAGGGAGAGATGAAATATGCCGGAAAAGACCAGCAGATTTCTGTAAAACAGGAACCTGATACAGCCCTTAATCTTGTTCTCGTATTAGGGTTTGTAACGGTATCAGCCGGTGTTGGTGTGGTCGGATACTTTGTGCATACCAGCAGACTGCGCCGATATAAGCGGAAAAGGAAAGCCGCCAAAAGGAGCAGCCACAAAAAGGACAAACGCCGCAAAAGATAAAAGGGATTAAGGAGCGTTGTCCAAAGTGGGAACAAAGAGGTATCCTTTGTAGCGTTTGGTCTGGATATAGTCATGGTTGGGACAAAGTTCGTAGAGTTTCTTGCGGATGCGTCCCATAATGACCTGCAGGGATTTCTGGCCCTTGTTGATGGGCGCTTTCCATACCGAATCATAGATTTGGTCGGGGGTGAAGATTTCTCCTGGATGTCTGGCAAGGAAATACAGGATGTCAAATTCATAGGAAGAGAAGTCTACACTGCGGGAGTCATAGCTTACGCTGCAGGAGGCGGGGCAGATGGAAAAGGGACCGTAGGTGAGCGTTTTAGGAGGTTCCGCAGCCCTGCCGGCGCGGATACGGGCCTGTACGCGGAGTTCCAGCTCCTTTAAATTATAGGGTTTACATACGTAATCGTCTCCGCCCACCAGGAGGCCGCGTATGCGGTTTTCTTCTTCGGTATAGCCGGAGAGAAAGACAATGGGAAGGCCGGTCTTGGAACGTATTTTTTCACATAAGGTGAAACCGTCCATACCCGGCAGGTCTACGTCCAGAACCACGCAGTCAAGGGCGTTGGAGAGAATGATATTCTCTGCTGTCTCTGCAGTTGCAGCACAGATTACCTCATATCCCATGGCGCGGAAAAATGTCTGATTGTTTTCTAAGATTAAAGGATCGTCGTCCACCATTAACACCTTATACATCTTTTTACCTCTAGTATGAATCAATCTTTACACAAGCCTGCATTTAAGTATAACACAAAAATTTTTCCCATTTTTATGTAATTTATCATGAAGATAAACGTCAGGTAACAATCGGCGCCCTGCTCTTTTTTCATGCATAAAATGATATAAAACAGGGATATCGCTCACCGGAAAGGAGCTGATCGACACCATGGAAGCAATACATTTTGATATCTTTAAAGTTAACGAAAAAAAGGCAAACCGATATACAGCATTTTGCCTGCTGATCGCTGCAGGGATTGCGGCGCTTATGTGGATTTTAAATATACTGGGATTTTTTATCGTGGATAAGAGGCTGATGAATACTGCCATGCCTGTGGGAGTGGCGATGTTTCTACTGCCTTCTTTTCTGGTGCGGGCGTGGAAGGGACAGGAGTGGCTGTTAAAGTATCTCATTATGGGATGTTTTCTTCTGGGATTGGGAATTTTGACTTCCACACTGACGATTCAGCTGGTGATGGCATGGGCCTGTCCGATTATTCTTTCCTGTCATTATTATTCCCCGAAGTTTGCCCACATGACACTGGCAGGAGCGTTATTTTGTATGCTGTGTTCGGTGTATATCGGATTGTATTTTGGCGTGTGGGATGCCAATATGATGCGCAGTGCCGATCTGCCGGGGGATGCGGCTTTTCGGGCAGCTTTTATAAGAGAAGCGGCGGCGGCCGGGGATAATCTCTTACTGCGGGTATTTAATTTCTATTATATTCCAAGAGCGGTGGTTTTGGTGGTGGTCTATCTGATTGGCGTTACCCTCTCGAAGCGGACCCACGGCCTGCTCAAACAGCAGGAGATGGACAACAGAGAGAAGGAGCGGATTGGAGCGGAACTTCATGTGGCCACGCAGATTCAGGCTTCCATGCTGCCCTGTGTCTTCCCGGCATTTCCGGAATATGAGGAATTTGATATTTTTGCGTCTATGAATCCGGCCAAGGAAGTGGGCGGTGATTTTTATGATTTTTTTCTGGTGGACCAAGACCATCTGGCCCTTGTCATGGCGGATGTATCCGGCAAGGGTGTACCTGCAGCCTTGTTTATGATGATTACCAAGACTTTGATTAAAAACGCGGCGCAGTCGGGGCTTTCTCCGAAAGCGGTATTGGAGACAGTGAATAACCAGCTTTTGGAGAATAATGAGGCGGGCATGTTTGTCACTGTCTGGTTTGGCATCTATCAGATATCAAAGGGCAGACTGACGGCCGCTAATGCGGGACATGAATACCCGGCAGTGAAACGGGCAGGGGGTTCTTTTGAACTGTTTAAAGATAAACACGGTTTTGTGATGGCGGGGATGGAGGATGTCTCCTATCGGGAATATGAGATGGAACTTCATGCGGGGGACGTATTGTTTGTGTATACCGATGGCGTGACAGAGGCCACCGATGAAAACAAACAGCTTTATGGTACTGACAGGATGTTGGAAGCGCTGAACAGAAAAGCGGAGGAAAGCGCCCAGGAATTATTGCAGGAAGTGCGGACGGATATTGACCGCTTTGTGGGGAACGCAGAGCAGTTTGATGATATTACCATGATGGCGGTTAAGGTCAGAAAATGACGGCGGCTAAAAGAAAGCGCAGAAAAGGAGGAAAATATGACAATCAACAAAAGCGTAACAGGAACAACACTGACAGTGGAAGTGGAAGGAAGGCTTGATACCATGACGGCCCCGGAACTGGAAAGGGTACTGAAAGATTCCCTCCAGGGAATCACGGAGCTGATATTTGATTTTGACGCTCTTGCGTATGTGTCTTCTGCAGGATTAAGAGTTCTGCTCTCGGCACAGAAGATTATGAACAAACAGGGCAGCATGGTCATCAGGAATGTCTGCGAGATGGTGATGGAAGTCTTCGAGGTCACAGGATTTTCGGATATTCTGACAGTAGAGTAGAAAGATGAAAACAATAAGAGGAAGCATGATACAAATGAAAAGGTATAAAGCAGTCTTTTGGATATCTGCTGTCATTGCGGTGATAGCCGGGCTTACGGGCTGTGGCAGTAAGGAACCGGCAGACGCGGTCTATCAGACCTTGGAAGACTTTGAAGGAACCACCATTGCTACCCTGACGGGCTCATTATTTGACCAGGTCCTGGATGAAAAATTTGAGCGCTTAAGCTATAACCACTATGACGACCTGACAACGCAGCTGGAAGCTCTGAAAAAGGGGGATGTGGAGGCGGTGGCCTTAGACGGTCCCGTGGCACAGATGGCGTCCGCCCAAAGGCCCGGAGAGTTTGCGGTATTTCCGGAAATTATATCTGCGGATGCTTACAATCGAGGAAGCATCCGAGTATACGGGAATCGGCAGGAATACCATGAGAAACCTTGTGGAATGGGGAAAGCTGCCGGTCTTAAAAGTCGGGCGAAAGGTACTTATCAAAAGCGATATTTTGGAAAAGTTAATGGAAGTGAACGAGGGAAAGAACCTGCGGGATAAGGGCGATGTAAAAGCGGTAACAAGAAAATCAGCAGTATAAAAGGCGGCTTCTTACGAAACCGCCTCAGGTATGTATCAGACCGAAGCCATGATATACCTACACGCAAATAGATTATATCATGTGCTTCCTTCCGGTACAAGCGGAAATTTGCGGGAATGGGCAGAAAGTGGGTTGAAAAAATAAGTCCATATGGCAAAAACGGACTTAAAAAATCGACTGATTTCTGTATTTTCAGTTGGAAAAGTCAACTGATGTTTTAACGATGTTTCTAATGCAGCATAAAGTGACTGTAAAAGTTCAACTGACTTTCTCCATTTTCAGTTGAAAGAAATTTCAGAACCGGCACTTTTATTATCATATGTGGCAGCACTTTTTGATAGCATGATGGCAGTTTTTACTATCATAAGTATCATCACTTTTTGCTATCATAGCGGCATCATTTTAGGCGAAGTGATAGCGTTTTTTGCCATCACAAATGGAAAAGTGCCATCATTTTTTGCTATCATGACAACCGTTTTGCAGGCATAATTCGAGTGCCTATAGGGGAAATTCCTTTCTCTTAAAGCCCTCGGCGTTTGAGAGCGAAATACACCCATTGCACAAACTTCGTTTATGCAATGGGGATTTCGCCCCTGCGGGGAGCAAATTCACGCAAGCGTGAATTACAAATGCTGACGCATTTGAATTGACCGCCACAAGGCGGATGTGTTTGTAAACATACCGCCTATGTCGCCCACTCACAATCTGTTCCGCCATACCTCCGCTTACTCCGATCTGATACTGCCATTTGCAGGAGGGAGGACAAAGCACAATACAAAGACATTCATTCATCCGCATGAGCAAACTGTCCGATGTCAGGGGCAGGATCACTTATATATCCAGCCATGCGAAACAGGAAAACCTGTATGCGGTCTATGAAACGACAGACCGCCGCTATTGGACGGAGCTTGCGAAATGCAACCGGCAGGAATTTGAAAAAAGCGGCACAGAGGGAATGTGCATTGAGGCGAGGGAATTTATCATTGCCCTGCCCGAACCATTCCCTAATCTTTATGAGCCAAACAAGCTGTTGCAGCTTTTTACAGATCGCTTCAAAGAAAAATATGGCGTGGAGTGTGTATCAGCACTGCACCATAACAAACGAAAGACAAATTACCATATCCATCTTATTTTTTCTGAACGGGAACTGTTGCCCGAACCCATAGAAAAAACCGCGACACGCAATATGTTCTATGACGAAAACGGGAGACATGTCCGAACCAAGAAAGAGATACTCGGCGAAAACGGAAATGTCCGCAAAGGCTGTAAAATCGTGAAGAAAGGAGAAGTCTATGAGCGAAGTCTTTTTACCGCCAAGAGTAAGCTGTTCAAGCAGGAAAATTTTGTTGACGAGATAAAGCATTTCTATACCGACCTTATCAATCTTCTTGTAAAAGACGACAAAGAAAAACTTCATGTGTTCGACAGCAGCGGATTGTATCTTGCCACCAAGAAGATAGGGAAAAACAACCCGAAAGCGGAACAGATACAGACCGATAACGAAATGCGTATGCGTTGGAACAGGGAAGTTGACAGGGCAATTGTCAGCGGCGTTCCCGAAACAGAGATACGACAGATAAAGAAAAAATATATCACTGACCGCATCAGAGAATCGGTTGATATATTCGGCAGCCAGCCGGAACGTCTTGGAAGTATTATTATGACCGCTGTTACGGCGTTGGCATTGCTGATTTCTAAAGTATTGGATAAGGCAAGGGAACTGTCAGCAAGGTTATTTGAGAAAGAAACGATACAGCCGGTTGCAGAGCCAAACGAGAGAAGAACGACACAAGTAATACCGCAGACTGATAAAATACCAATGCAGGAAAAAATCACTCATAAAGAACCGACTGCTAATCCATCATCACAGAAACAGGAGTTGCAGGCAAAAACACAGACAACAGAACAGGAAAAACCTAAAATTCCACCAAAGCCTGTTATGTCCGCTGAAGCCACCGCATATCCAAAGCTGCTGAAAATTTATAAGGAATTAAACCGCCAAAACGGAATTATCTTTGATGCGGAGAGGGAACGCAATGAGTTGGAACTGGAGCGTGACAGCCTGAAAGGATTTGCGAAATTGACAAAGAAGGGGGAACTGCAAAGCAGGATTGAGCGCAAAAATGAGGAAATAGACCTTCTCAAAATTGGTTTGTCGGGGATAGTCAAGCGATATGGATTCCAGACGGTGCATGATTTCTACAAAGTCTTTTCTGTCTCTAAAACTGCTAATGCCGAATATCGGGACAAGGTGGATAAATGGGAAGAACAATACGGGGAAAAAGTACAAAAGAAGGAAGAAAGCATATCCAAACGGTTACGGAATTATCAAAGGGAAAATGCAGACAGACAAACAAAACAGATTTCAAAAAGCAGAAACAGAGGGGCAAGATGACATGCCCCTCTAAAATTTTATTAAGATATTTTTGGCTTGTAAAAACTTTACATCTATTTTACAATGCCGCGATATTGGATTTGATTTTTGTCATGTATGATATAGCTGTCACTTCAAGAAACAATAAAAAGCAAAGGAGATTCAAAAAATGAAAACATCAAAAAAATTCTTGGCATTTGCCCTTGTGAGTGTTCTAATGCTGTCTGCATTAACGGGGTGCAGTAATAAGAACGAGGGAGATTCCGGCAAGTTTGACACGGCAAGAGAGATCAATGTACTTACCCGCGAAGATGGTTCGGGGACACGCGGCGCGTTCATAGAGCTGTTTGGAATCGAGCAGAAAAATGAAGCGGGAGAAAAAATTGACTATACAACAGACACCGCCGCCGTTACAAATTCTACGTCTGTTATGATGACAACGGTTGCCGGGGATTTATACTCTATCGGATATATTTCTCTTGGCTCCATGAATGATACTGTAAAAGCGATTCAGATCGACGGCTGCGAAGCAACGATTGAAAATATTAAAAACGGTACTTATGAGATTGCACGTCCCTTTAACATTGCAACAAAAGACGGTTTGAGCGACACGGCGCAGGATTTTATCGACTTCATTATGAGTGCGGACGGTCAAGCGGTGATTGAAGAAAATGGATATATTTCTGTATCTGACGCGGGAAGTTACAGCGGGGAAATGGATTCGGGCAAAATTATTGTAGCGGGTTCCAGCTCTGTCACCCCGGTTATGGAAAAGCTCAAAGAAGCCTATCTTGAGAGAAATCCGGGCGTTACGATTGAGATACAGCAAAGTGATTCTTCTACTGGTATGTCTGACACAATAGACGGAACCTGCGATATAGGCATGGCTTCCCGTGAGCTGAAAGATTCCGAAATGGAAAAAGGACTGACCGCTACCGTAATTGCAATGGACGGTATTACAGTGATTGTTAATAATGACTGTCCCATAAATAACCTTACAAGCGAACAGGTAAAAGATATTTTCATGGGTAATGCGGTTCGTTGGAGTGAAATATCACAGTAGGATTTTAAGGGGCTGCGGTAAGAAAGCCGCCGCCCCTTTTCAATAAGGAGCATGATTATGAAGAATATAAAAGAAAAAGTGATGAAACTGCTTTTTTTCTTGACAGCCCTTGTTTCCATAGCAGCGGTAATTCTAATCTGCATATTCCTGTTTGCAAGCGGTATCCCTGCAATAAAAGAAATAGGCGTTTTCAAATTTTTGCTGGGTACAAGCTGGAAACCTGCAAATAATCTCTATGGGATTCTCCCTATGATCGTCGGCTCTTTCTATGTAACTGCCGGAGCATTGATTATTGGCGTACCGATTGGAATATTGACAGCGGTATTCATGGCAAGATTTGCTCCGAGAAGTATCTATGCGCCTTTGAAAGCTGCTGTTAATCTAATGGCGGGGATTCCGTCGGTTGTGTACGGTTTTTTTGGATTGGTAGTCTTAGTGCCTTTTATCCGGGAAGCCTTTGGCGGGCGCGGTATGAGTGTTCTTACTGCTTCTGTCCTGCTGGGGCTGATGATTTTACCTACCATTATCAGCGTTTCGGAAACTTCAATCCGGGCTGTCCCGGAAAGTTACTATGAGGGAGGGCTTGCTCTTGGAGCTTCCCATGAAAGAAGTGTATTTTTTACGGTTCTTCCCGCAGCAAAGAGCGGTATTTTTGCAGGGGTTGTATTAGGGATTGGGCGGGCAGTCGGTGAAACAATGGCGGTTATGATGGTTGCCGGAAATCAAGCGGTTATCCCGGACAGTATGCTTTCCGGCGTCCGGACACTGACCACAAACATTGTATTGGAAATGGGATATTCTACGGATTTACACCGTGAAGCGTTAATTGGTACGGCTGTTGTCCTGTTTGTTTTCATTCTCATTATCAATCTGTCCCTCTCCCTGTTCAAAAGGAGGGTGAAATAAATGATTGGGAAATTGAAACGGAAATGGTGCGCATACAGACGCGACCCTAAATCTTTTGTTCTCTTTCTTTCTGTATGCCTTGCAGCATTGATTACAATGCTCGCGCTTATTTTTATTATTGCATACATATTGATGAAAGGGATTCCAAATTTAACGCCGGATTTATTTGACAGCAAATATACAACAGAAAATGTGTCCCTGCTTCCGGCACTTATCAATACACTGTTCATTATGCTGCTTTCTCTGCTGTTTGCGGTTCCCGTAGGAATTGGTGCAGCAATTTATCTGACAGAGTACGCAAGACGGGGAAATAAACTGGTTCATATCGTAGGTATTACTGCTGAAACATTGTCCGGGATTCCGTCAATCGTTTATGGGCTGTTCGGTTCCCTGTTCTTTGTAAAATATCTTGGGCTGGGGTTGTCTTTGCTGTCCGGGGCTTTGACTTTAAGTATTATGATTTTACCGCTTATTATGCGGACAACAGAAGAAGCCTTGCGAAGCGTTCCCGACAGCTACCGGGAGGGCAGCTTCGGGCTTGGAGTCGGAAAGTTACGAACCGTATTTTCTATTGTCCTGCCCTGCGCCGTTCCGGGTATTTTGTCCGGCATTATTCTTGGAATCGGGCGTATCGTCGGGGAATCGGCGGCACTGATCTTTACCGCCGGAACCGTTGCAGAAATAGCAACAAGCATTTTTTCGTCGGCAAGAACGTTATCCGTCCATATGTATTCTATTTCGGGCGAGGGGCTGTATATCAAGCAGACCTACGCAACTGCGGTTGTATTATTGGTGGTTGTCATTCTGATAAACGGGCTTTCCGGGTTTGTGGCAAAAAAGATAGGAGGTAAAAACACAGATGGATAAAATCGTGGTTGAGGATTTGGATTTATTCTACGGAAACTTTCAAGCCTTGAAAAAAATAAATGTGGCGTTTAAGGAACACGAAATTACCGCTCTGATCGGACCGTCGGGCTGCGGTAAATCGACATTATTAAAAACCTTGAATCGAATGAATGATTTGGTGGAGGAATGCCACATCAAAGGGACTATCCATTTAGACGGCGAAGATATTTATGGGAATATGGATATTAATCTACTGCGTAAACGTGTAGGAATGGTATTTCAAAAACCGAATCCGTTCCCTATGAGCATTTATGACAATGTTGCCTTTGGAGCAAGGACTCATGGTATCCGTTCTAAAGCTGCGCTGGACGAAATTGTAGAGCGTTCCTTAAAAGGGGCGGCAATTTGGGACGAGGTAAAAGACAGGCTGAAAAAATCCGCGCTTGGTATGTCGGGCGGTCAACAGCAGCGTCTTTGCATTGCCCGCGCTTTGGCGGTGGAGCCGGAAGTTTTGCTGATGGACGAACCGACCAGCGCACTTGACCCTATTTCTACGGCAAAGATAGAGGAACTTGCCGCAGAATTAAAAAAGGACTATACCATTGTCATTGTGACACATAATATGCAGCAGGCACTCCGAATTTCTGACAAGACAGCGTTTTTCCTGCTTGGGGAAATGGTGGAGTTTGGAGAAACAGAAAAATTATTCTCCATGCCGCAGGACAAGCGGACAGAGGACTATATTACAGGGAGGTTTGGATAATGCGCCTAAAATTTGATGAACAGTTAGATTTGTTAAATAAAGAGTTGATTACAATGGGGGCTTTTTGTGAAAATGCGATTGCTATGTCCGCAAAAGCTCTGACAGAGGGGAATCCCGCACTTGCAAAGGCTGTTCCCGATCTCTCTGTTCAGATAGACCACAAAGAGCGCGAAATTGAAACTATGTGTCTAAAGCTGCTCTTACAGCAGCAGCCCGTGGCAAAAGATTTGAGGGTTGTATCGTCCGCACTTAAAATGGTGACAGATATGGCAAGAATCGGAGATCAATCCGCAGACATAGCGGAAATTATCACATTAGCCAATATTCACGCCACCGACGACACACAGGTTATCCATGATATGTCGGTTGCTGTCATTAAAATGGTAACGGACAGTATTGACGCTTTTGTGAAAAAGGATATGCAGATGGCGAAAGCCGTGATAGATTATGATGATGTGGTGGATTCCTTTTTTGATAAGGTGAAGAAAATGCTGATTGAACTTTTCAGCAAACCCGAAGCAGACGGTGAGTATGCCATAGACCTGTTAATGATTGCAAAATATTTTGAACGTATCGGAGATCATGCGGTCAATATTGCAAAATGGGTTCTGTTCTCAATCACAGGGAACAAAGAGGGGTGAACATACCGCCATTGATGAAATATAGGTAATATGGTATGATTGAGTTCGGAATATTGCCACAGGAAAGAAAGGAGCGGATTTATATGATTTATTGTGTTGAGGACGACAGCTCTATCCGTGATCTGATGATATACACATTAAATTCTGCCGGATTTGAAGCAAAAGGTTTTGACTGCGCGGACAGCCTTTTTGACGCTTTGCAGACAGAAAAACCCCAGCTTATTATGCTTGATATAATGCTTCCCGGCGAAGATGGCATTTCCATATTGAAAAAGCTGCGTATGCAGGGTACGACAGAGGATATTCCTGTTATTATGGCGACAGCCAAAGGAACCGAATACGACAAAGTAACCGGGCTTGACTTGGGAGCTGATGATTACCTTGCAAAGCCGTTTGGCATGATGGAAATGATTTCCCGTGTGAAAGCGGTATTGCGGCGTACAAGCCCGAAAGAAGAAACAAAAAAACTAAAAATTGGAAATTTAGAATTGAATTTGGAAACATATATTGTGCTTGTAAACAACGAACGGGTTCAGTTGACACTGAAAGAACATAAGCTGCTCCATACTTTTATGGAAAACCCCGGACGGGTGTTTACACGCGACCAGCTTCTTGAAATGATATGGGGCATTGACTACATAGGAGAAACCCGAACCGTAGATGTTCACATTGGAACACTCCGAACAAAATTAGGCGAATGTGGGAGCTATATTGAAACGGTACGGGGAGTTGGGTATCGAATGGAGGGGGAAGTATGACGAAACGAATTTTTCGTTCAATCTGCCTTGTCGCATTGACTGTTTTTCTTGCGTCTGTTGTCCTGTTCATGGGTGTTCTGTATGAATACTTTTCAAATGTTGAACAGGCACAGCTAAAAATGCAGACAACCCTTGCCGCACAGGGCGTTACAAATGAGGGCATTGATTATTTCCATGATTTGAAAGTGAAAAATTATCGTATATCATGGATTGATACAGAGGGAAATGTTATTTTTGATAGTGCGTCTGATACTGCGGAAATGGAAAATCATTTAGAGCGGGAAGAAGTGCGGGAAGCCCTTTCTTCGGGCTATGGTGAGAGCAAACGGTATTCTGCTACTTTGATGGAGCGTTCGTTTTATTCCGCACAGAAACTTGATGATGGCACTATATTACGGCTTTCCATATCTCAAAATTCTATTTTGACGCTCCTTTTAGGTATGACACAGCCGATTTGCATTATATTTGTGATTGCATTGATTCTTTCCATTGTTTTGGCTATTCAAGTTTCAAAAAAAATAGTAAAGCCATTAAATGAAATTGATCTTGATAATCCGTTGTCAAATGAGGGCTATGATGAGCTTTCCCCTTTTTTACGGCGTATTGACAGCCAGCAAAAACAGCTACGGGGGCAGAAAGCCGAGCTTCTCCAAAAAGAGAATGAATTAAATACGATTATCGGCAGCATGAATGAGGGCATGATTCTCTTAAATCAAAAAGGGAAAATTATCAGTATAAACCCTGCGGCAAGAAAACTGCTGGACGCTGACACAGACTGTATCGGTTCTGATATGCTGTCCTTATGCCGTAATCTTGAATTGCAGGAAATCCTTACGAAAGCTTTACATGGAGAACGGGGCGAAAACATTATCCGGCTGCATGGAGAAAGCTATCAAATTGACGCTGATCCGATCACTTCTGAAAACATTGTGAAAGGAGCCGCACTTTTCTTTTTCAATGTGACGGAAAAAGAAAAAGCGGAACAGATACGGCGCGAATTTACCGCTAATGTGTCCCATGAATTAAAAACCCCGCTTCACTCCATTTCCGGGTATGCGGAGCTTTTGAAAAACGATATGGTAAAGGAGAATGATAAAATACCCTTTGCCGGAAAGATTTATGATGAAGCCGGGCGAATGATACGGCTTGTAGAGGACATTATCAGTCTTTCGCACCTTGACGAAGGTGCGGACGATATGCAGAGGGAAAATATCGACTTATACGCATTGGCAGAAAAGGCGGTACAGAGCTTAGAGCCACAGGCAAATACCTTATGTGTCACATTGGATCTTTCCGGCGTTCCGGCTCCCCTTAACGGCATACCACAGCTTTTATACAGTGTGATTTATAATCTTTGTGACAATGCGATTAAGTATAACCATGAAAACGGAAAAGTAATGGTGAACATACAGAATGAAAACGGCATGGTAGTTTTATCAGTGGAGGACACGGGGATAGGAATTGCACCCGAACATCAAGAGCGGATTTTTGAGCGTTTCTATCGTGTTGATAAGAGCCATTCTAAGGCAGTAGGGGGAACCGGGCTTGGGCTTTCTATTGTGAAACACGCCGCTAAAATCCATAATGCTAAAGTTGATGTAAAAAGTCATGTCGGAAAAGGCACGACGGTTATTGTAACCTTTCCCAAGTAGAAAATTTGAACTGTTTTATTACCTCTTGTCATAAGAGTTTATTTTAGAAAAACTGAACCGATAACATGTATAATCAGCAGTTATCGGTTCAGTTAATTTGTTTCAATTTGTTCATTAAAAAGCTACACTATGCAAATATTGATATAGTAATTATAAAAATTACCACAATTCCAATGAATCTTCCGCATCCACCCACATCTGCATATTTCCATCAAGATAGAGCCTTGCGTATTCAAGCGGTTCGTCTATTGCCAGAGCATTTAAGGCACATTCAGAGCAAGGGGTAGTTTTTAATCCTTCTTCCGCTTTATTGCAGTCTATCCGTAAAAAGTAGCCTGCATAAGTGTATACGTCAATGCTGTTATGGTGGATATTGTATGTTGCATAAATCATATTCATTTTATCTGTCCTCTTTTCATTGATTTTTTGAAAGCATTTCAATCAGTTTACCAATTCCCGTATATTATGTGTTATAATGTTTTATGTGATTTTGTTTCCCTCATTTTTTCCCTTATCAGGGTTCGTAATGCCCTGTGGGAAGATATAACACAAGGGAAACGATAAGGGAAAGTTCACCTGCGATAAACTTAGTATTTTCAAGGGTTGGCGGGTATTTTAATAACAAAATATAACAGCTAATATTTCCCTTAAAAATCATCAAATCACAATCAGAAATTGCAGGAACAGATTTACCTGGACTATAAGGAGAAAGTTGCCCGCTATATTTCCGGGAGAGTGCCAGACCCTCACACAGTGGAGGATCTGGTTTCCGGCGTGTTCGTGAAAGCGTTTGCGGCCCTGCCCTCCTATGATGCAGGCAGAGCATCGTTGTCAACCTGGATTTACAGCATTACACGCAATGCGGTGATAGATTATTACCGTACTTTGAGACAGTTCAGTGAACTGCAGGAGCTGCCTGTGGAGGAGGAAGGGATAGAGGAGACCTTTCTAAATGCGGAGATGCTTACACGGCTGGCGGAGGCTGTGCCGGTATTGGAAAAAAGGGAGAGGGATTTGATCATTCTACATTATTATAGTGGTCATACGCTGAAAGCGGCCGCCCAAATGATGCATATTTCCTATAGCTATGCGAAACTGATTCATGGCAGTACATTGAGGAAACTTCGTAAACTGCTGGAAGTGTAAAATTGCGGGAAAAGATAGAATGTGTAAGGAGGCGCCGTGAAGCGTACAAGGAGGGAGCAGGATGAAGGAATTGACAATTGACGCGGCAGTCGAAAACATAGCGGAGGTAACCGCCTTTGTAGACAGTGAGCTGGAAGCCCTGGACTGTCCTGTGAAAGTGCAGATGCAGATTGATATTGCCATAGATGAGTTGTTTGGAAATATCGCCCATTACGCCTATCATCCGGAAGTGAGACCGGCCACGGTGCGGGTGGAGGTGCTTGAAAATCCTTTGTCTGTGGTAATCACCTTTATTGATAACGGCGTCCCCTATGACCCGTTAAAGACAAAAGAGCCGGACATTACGCTTTCCGCGGAGGAGCGGATGATTGGCGGTCTTGGCATTTATATGGTGAAAAAGACCATGGACGACATTGCTTATGAATATAGAGAGGGACAAAATATATTACGTATCAAAAAGAGCATATGATGCCGAATAGTACAAGATTATACAGATGAAAATACATGCAAAAGAGTGCGATGGAATGATTGAAAAAATGAAATACAAAAGACATAGGATTGGTACATTGCTTATCATGACGGCAGCTTTTGTTTTATTATGCGGCTGCAAAGCAGAACAGCAGGAGGAAATTGTAATCCTCTATACCAATGATGTGCACTGTGCTGTAGAGGAAAATATTGGCTATGCGGGACTTGCCGCTTATAAGAAACACATGGAGGAGCAAACGCCGTATGTGACTTTGATTGATTGCGGAGATGCCATACAGGGCGGTGCCGTCGGTGCTGTGTCAGAGGGAGAGTATCCGATACAGATCATGAATCAAATAGGATATGATTTGGCAGTGCCGGGCAATCATGATTTTAATTATGGAATAGAACGGTTTTCACAGCTTATACAGGATGCCGGAGCGAAATATCTGAGCTGTAACATACGATACACAGGTGCAGGAGAGAATGCTTTGGAAGCGGTAGAGCTTTATCATATAGAGAAATACGGGGATGTGGAGGTTGCCTTTATCGGTGCCTGCACGCCGGAGAGCATCACAACCTCTATGCCCACATATTTTATGGATGAGTCGAGAAAGTTTATTTATGATTTTTATATCCAGGATAATGGGAAAGAACTGTATACGCAGGTGCAGGCAGCAGTGGATGAATGTCTGGGTAAAGGAGCCGAGTACGTTGTTCTCCTGACCCATCTGGGCGTGGATGAAGATTCTGCGCCTTTTCGTTCTATTGATCTGATCGAGCATACGGAAGGAGTGGATGCGGTGCTGGATGGTCATTCCCACAGTGTGATTCCCTGTCAGGTTCTAAGGGATAAGAGCGGCAGTGAGGTACTTCTGTCTTCTACAGGCAGCAAATTGAACTATATCGGACAGCTTACGATAAGGCCGGGCGGAACAATCACCACAGGTCTGATTTCTTATCCGGATAAAGACGAAGAGACAGAAAATTATGTCAGGGAGATTTTGAACAGCTTTGCGGAAGATATGAAACGGGTTGTGGGCCATAGCGGGGTGGCATTATCTATTTCCTCTGCGGATGGTATCCGTATGGTGAGAAACCGTGAGACCAATCTTGGAGATTTTTGTGCGGATGCCTGTCGTATGGTTTCCGGTGCCGATATCGCCGTCATAAATGGCGGCGGAATCCGGGCTGATCTGCCCGCTGGTGATATTACCTACGATAATCTGCTCACCATATATCCTTATGGCAATACCCTTTGTGTTGCAAAAGTAAGCGGTCAGGAGATATTGGATGCATTGGAGATGGCAAACCGGGCCGTGCAGGCAGCGTTTTGTGATGGGACAAATGCGGTGGGAGAGAACGGCGGTTTCCTGCAGGTGTCCGGTCTTACTTTCTCGGTGGATACTTCCCTGGAGTCATCGGTAGTGATGGATGAAAATGGGATGTTTGTATCCTGCGGGGATATGCGCCGGGTGAAAGATGTCAAAGTACTGCAAGAAGACGGGAGTTATGCGCCGATGGAACCGGATAAGACTTATACGCTGGCATCTATGAATTATCTGCTGAAAGAAGGCGGCGATGGTCTTTGTATGTTTATGGATAATTCTTTGGATGTGGATGAGGGGATGACAGATTATCAGGTTTTAATTACTTATATCAATGACTATCTGGGAGGAAGTATTGGAGAGGAATATGATGAGCCCCAGGGGCGGATTGTGGTGGAATGAGCACGGAAAATAGTTAATGGAATACGGGTTGATGGGAGCCGCTTGTTTTGCAAGCGGCTCTCAAATATTAGACTGTTGCAAAATTCCTCAAAGTGGTGGACAATATGAGTATCGTGAGTAGAAATCATGCATGTATGGAGAGGAACAGATGATGCAGAGCAAAATCACCTATTATAGAAATGAGAGAGAAATAGCCTATATTCACTGTGAGAACGTTAGCCAATCTTACCCGATGCACACACATGCGCAGCATGGCGTGGCGGGCATAGTCTTGGAGGGAGGAGTCTGTATTACCTGCGGTAAAGTAAGACAGATATTTGATGCGGGAGAATGGTTTTACATAGAAAAAGATACGCCTCATGCCATAGAACCGGCGGAGGATAAGACATATTCCCTGCTTAGTATCTGTATACCGGATTCTTACCCGGTGTCTGTAAAGGCAGAGGAAGACACTGACGCGGAGCAGTTAAAACAGTTGATCTTGGGCGCTCCGCAGAGGACCTGGTCTATCAAAGATATGGCCTGCAGTGTTTCCTTAAGTCCCTATCATATGATCAGGAAATTTAGAAAGCATTGTGGTCTGACACCGCACCAGTTTCAAATACAGTGCAGGGTCAGGAAAGCGCAGAACTTATTGGAAGAGGGGCGGAGTGTGGTCGAAGCGGCCTATGCCACAGGATTTTGTGACCAGAGCCACTTCGACAGGTGTTTTCATAAGATTGTCAGACTGACACCGGCGGAATACAAGAAAACGGTGAAAGTTTTTCCTTAGCAAAGAGCAGGCATAAATTTGGCAAATAGGTAAAGGCCCTCTTTCCCGGCGGTTACTTCATGAGGAATACCGGCGGGCAGAATGGAAATGGTGCCGGGGTCATAGACGATTTTAACGCCCTCATGGATGCAGATTCCTTGTCCGGAGATGACCTCATGGGTTTCCAGCTGGGTTTCGTGTATGTGATGCTCAATACTTTTGTCAGGGGCGATGCGCACCAGATGATAGCTGAACCGGCCCCACGTGTCTTTTGCGGTGACGATGTGTTTCAGTTCCACCCCCGCAAAGGCTGGATGTTTCGACCAGGGAATATCCGCAAAGGCGGTTGTTTTGGAAGGCAGTTTGAGTGTGCCTTTGTCGAAAGTGTCAAAGAGTGATTGGTATGTGGTTTCGTTCATAAAGTTTTCCTCCTTTTGTTGTTCCGGACAGATGCACTTACACAGGCGCCTTGTATGAAAGCAGATAGACGCTAAGGTCTGCCGGAGTATCTGTCTGTCATGATAAAGGATAGCGCAGGGACAGGCTTGGATAAAATTGCGGTCTTTCGAATGCAGAGGAAAGAGCGGCAAAGTTATTTCACATATATAAAAATATATTTTCATTATAAACATGACATATAGATGTCCTGTTTGTGCAGGTATAATGGTTTCAAAAGGAGGACAAATGAAAATAGACAGACAGCTTGGTATCCTTTCTATCCTGTTACAGCGGGATACGGTAACGGCGCCTTATCTTGCGGAACAGTTCGAAGTTTCCAGACGGACGATCAATCGTGATATCGAAGATTTGTGCAAGGCCGGCATCCCCATTATGACAAGACAGGGGGCGGGCGGCGGGATTTCCATTATGAACAATTACAGAATTGACAGAGTTTTGTTCACTAATGCGGAAATGCTGGATATCCTTGCAGGACTTAGAAGTCTTGACAGCGTGAACGGCACGAACCGCTATGGAAAGCTGATGGAGAAACTTTGTGTGGGTTCTTCGGATTTCATGAGGGGCGATCAGTCTGTGCTCATCGATCTGTCTTCCTGGTATAAAGAGTCTCTTACGCCTAAGATCGAGCTGGTGCGCACGGCAATTGAAAAGTGTAGGGAATTGGAATTTATCTACTATGCACCTAGTGGAGAGTCGCTTCGGCGTATCGAGCCATACTATCTAATCTTCCGTTGGTCGAGCTGGTATGTGTGGGGATTTTGTAAGGAAAAAGAGGACTTTCGGCTGTTTAAGCTAAACCGCATAGATAAGGCCCGCATTATGGAACGGGCATTTATCAAAAGGCAGGTCCCTATGCCAAATCTGGAAAACGAGAGAATATTTCCGGGCGGCATCAAAGTAAAGGCGCTTTTTGAGCCAGAATGTAAATGGCGTCTGGTGGAAGAATTCGGGACAGGCTGTTTTAAAGAGACGGAGGATGGAAAACTCTTGTTTCAGGCAGATTATACAAACAGGGAGGAGTTGCTTACCTGGATTCTGACTTTCCGGGATAAAGTGGAGCTGTTAGAACCTTCGCGTCTTCGGGAAGAACTCAAAGAAAGCATTTTACGGATTGCTGGAAAATATGAAGGAGGAAAAGGTGAAGATGAGATACACATGGATTGACGAATTTTTATTGCAAAAACCGGGTGTTACCAAGGATTTGAAAGAGGAGTGGAACTGGATACGCTATCAGATCGGGGGCAAGATGTTTGCGGCAGTCTGTCTGGGAGAGAACGATGAACCGTATTACATTACCCTGAAACTGGAGCCGGCGGAAGGAGATTTTCTGCGGCAGCAGTATGAGGACATTATCCCTGGTTATTATATGAATAAACAACACTGGAACTCGGTGAAACCGGATGGAGAAGTACCTGACGATTTATTAAAAGATTTATTGGACAAGTCATACCAGCTGGTGCTTGCGGGCCTTAGCAAGAAAAAGCAGCAGGAAATTCTGTCGGGTGCTGCGGCAAAGAACTCTTTAAGCTGCTGTGGGACAGATTGTACAACATGCGGCTGTTACGGGAACATGTGCAAAGGCTGTAATGAGAGTTTTGGGAAAGTATTTCATGCGCCGGAGGGAAAGGCATGTCCTATCTATGAATGCTCTGCCAGCCAGAAGAACCAGAAAGGCTGCGGAGGCTGTGAAAAGGTTCCCTGTGATATTTGGAAAGCCACCAAGGATCCTTCCCTTTCCGACGAAGCCTTTGCCCAGAATATAAAAGAGCGTGTAGACAGACTGCGGCGGAAATAAAGCGGGAACATATAGACGCTTGCGCGAGCGGCAGCTTAAAGAATCAGGAGGATGAAGGCATGGCATTTGATTACAAGAAAGAATACAAAGAATTCTATATGCCCAAAAGCAAACCCGGCATTGTGGAAGTACCGTCCATGAACTATATTGCGGTCCGCGGTAAGGGAGATCCCAATGTGGAAGACAGTGAATATAAGGAGTCAATCGGTCTGCTCTATGGGATTGCCTTTACCATTAAGATGAGTAAAATGGGGGACTACCGAATCCAGGGATATTTTGATTATGTAGTGCCGCCTTTAGAAGGCTTCTGGTGGCAGGAAGGCGTGCGGGGGATTGACTATGCGCATAAAGAAAGCTTTCAATTTATCTCTGCAATCCGGCTTCCGGACTTTGTCACAAAAAGAGATTTTGAATGGGCTGTGGAAGAGGCGGAAAAGAAGAAAACCGATTTTTCCAAGGTGGAATTCCTCCCATATCAGGAAGGCCTGTGCGTACAATGTATGCATATCGGGCCCTATGATACCGAACCCGCCACAGTAGAGAGGATGCATGAATATATGACTGCCCAGGGTTATACCTTGGACATTACCGACCAAAGACGGCACCATGAAATTTATTTAAGTGATGTCAGAAGAGTAGACCCTTCTAAATTGAAAACGGTTGTCCGCCATCCCATAAAATTGAGATAAGATGAACGGGAAAGTCCCTATGCAGGCGTGCAACGCATCAGTCTGCATAGGGGGCCTGCCGGTATCCAACGTAGTTTCCTTTTGCCGTGTGCTTTGCCTTGTAGAGCGCTTCGTCGGCGTTGCCAAGCAAATCCTCTATATCGTTATCCGGGGTATCTGCCAATGCAAAACCGCCGGAGACGGAGATGACCATGGAATGGGCGGAAGACACGGCGACTTTATGACGGCGAAGCATTTCATAGAAAATGTCCAGCTGCTCTATGACTTCGTATTCGTCGGTGCAACCGTACTGCATGATACAGAATTCATCTCCCGACCGCCGCGCCAACAGACACCGTTCTGGCGGCATTTTCTGCATGACTGCGGCAAAATCCTGCAGGTACAGATCGCCGGCATCATGTCCGTAGGTATCGTTGATGGATTTAAAATCATCCAAGTCCAGCATTACCATAGCGCATACGCTGTCGGGCGGCATTGTATGCAGTTTTTTTGCAGCCAAATGTTTGAAATGGTCAAACTTATACAGCCCGGTCAGGGGATCGTGGGTATTTTCATACTGCATCCGCTTTTTTTGCAGCATGTCGTCGGTGACATCGGAAATGACTCCAAGACATCCGCCTTCGGATTCGGACATGTGTATGCGGATATATTTGGAATCGTTGAGCTGGTAAATGTCAGTTTCCCCTTCCACAGGGGTTTCCTTAATGGTGCGGATATATTGGTTGAACTGGTCGGAATCCTGATAAAGCTGTGCAGACTGCTGTTCAGATAAGTCCAGCAGTTCACTCAGCCCGGAAGTAACAAAGAGCTGTTTGACACCTTCTTCATATTCAAAAGCAGCCAAAGGGACCCCGCTGATTTCTATAATGGCGGATATGCGGTCTGAGAGGCTGATAATGCTTTTGACCATCGTATTGATGCCGCTGCTCAGTTCCTCAAATTCATGGTTGCCGCCGACGGCAACCTGGATGTCCAAATTTCCGTTGGTGATCATGGTCAGATTTTCATTGATGCGGTGTATGCCGTCTATTACTTTACGGTTTACAAGATAGTTTAACAGCAGAATCACAGCCGCCTCGATGAACAGCAGACAGAAAAGAGTCGCCAGCATACTGCCCCATAATTTCTGCAGAAGGATATCTCTGGGCAAAGCAGCGCACAGCAGTACGTCATCATACTGTCTGCTGACCACATACATTCTTTCCTTATCTTCTCCCTGCTTGTAAGCGCCGCCGGAACATTCCATGAGTTGGTCCAGCTGGTAACATTCCGCGCTGAAGTCTTGGTTCATGCCGCCGGAATGGCCAAGAACAGTGCCCGTCTGGGTGTCAACCACAAATAATTCCTCGCCTTTATCAGTGGGAAATTTAGAAAAGATATATTCATAGGTATTTCTTGATTGCGCCGCAAGCTGTCTTGTGGGAGTAAGTCCCACTTGAATGACGCCCTTTTTCCCTTTCCGGCGGACACCGATATATTGCATGATCTTGCCTTCCGCCGCGTTAGGCTGGGTGTCCTGAATCAGGTAAGCGTCCGGATTATCACTCTCCAACAGAGCGATAAAGGCATTTGTCTGGGGATGGTCATGCATATCGATGTTTACATATTTTAAAACAGAACCCGCCACAATAATGCCGTTCTCATCGATAATATGTATCTCATCCACATTGAGGAGGTCAGCAAGATACTGCATTTGTGACACATCCATGGAGACCTCTTCCAGATTATCCAGTACATAGGCGGCGGCTTTGGCCCTTGTGAGGTAATCTTCATCCAGTCCTCCCCGCAGTAAACGAAGTTCTTCCCGGTTGTTTTCCAATGTATGTATCATCTGATCTGTTTTGGTATAAAAAGAATCAAACTGCCTGCTTTCCAAGGAATTCAGACTGAAAATGAAGTTGATCAACAGTATCAGGGAAATGGCGGTGGTGATGATGATAAATGTATATTTAATAAAAATTTTCTGCATGAAATCGACCTGTCTTTTCTTTATAGTAGGGAGCCGGCAAAGTAAAACGTTGACCTAAAAAACTTCTCTGTTAATTTCCGAAAGAAATTGCTTTCTTTATCATACTTCAAAAAGGATATTAATTCAATGCTTTCTTCTGTTTGTTATCTTTTTATCGAATTTATTTTGCACCCTTTTATTCTGGAATCTTGTGGGTGGTTATGGTAAAATAGGAGAACAGAAATCATCATGCAAAGGAAGCAGGAGAATTATGAGTGAAGTGAAATGGAATGACCGCTTTAACATCGGGGTGGAAATTGTAGATCATGCGCACAAAAAGCTGTTTTCAATCGTAGGAAAGCTGCTCAGTCTGACGGAAGATGCGGAGAAACAAAAACATGCCTGTCAAGAGGGCATTAAGTATTTCAAAAGCTATACTTTGAAGCATTTTGCAGAAGAAGAAGCTTATATGAGAAAGATTGGCTATCAGGATTATGAGATTCATAAAAGCCTCCATGACAATATGCACAATCACACGATCCCGGCGCTGGAAGAGGAGATGGAATCGCAGAATTATTCCGCAGAATCCATCCAGCATTTCCTGGGGATATGTGTAGGATGGCTGAATGTACATATCATGATTGAGGACTGTGCCATTACGGGAAAGACTTCGCATAAATGGATACATAAAGCCTCGGAGGATGAGCTGGTTTCTCTGGAAAAGGCGGTCATCCAGACGGTGCGCGACCTGTTTGGGCTGAAAGCTGAACTTGTCAGCGACAACTACAGCGGTGAGGATTTCGCATCCGGAAAGGCTCTTTGCTATAGGATGAATTACCAGAGACAGGATGGACACGACAGAAGGGTAGTTCTCATCTATGAGGAACAGATGGTCTTTAAACTGATCAGCGGACTCTTGGGGAAACAAATCAACAGAGTCGATAAAACCATCGTAGAAGCAATGAAACTCATTTCCAAAAAGTTTATGGGCTGTATGGAAACACATTTTGCCACGGCTGAAGGGGACAAGCTGGAAAAAATCAACACCCTGACTTTTGAACAGGTAGTCAGGGCGTTTGAGTTTGATAAACAGTATCCTCCTTACAGTCTCTTGTTCCGTACAGAGAAAAACGATTATTTTGCACTATGTATCAAATAGATACCGGTCTGCTTATCCCAGCCATTTTGCCAGTGTTCTGCCGAGCTGGTCAATATCCAGAGGCTTAGAGATGTGGGCGTTCATGCCGGCGTTTCTGGACATGGCCACATCCTCTGCAAAAGCGTTTGCGGATAAGCCGATGATCGGAAGATGCCTGGTGTAACTGCGGTCCAGAGCCCGGATGGCGCTGGCGGCCTCATAACCGTTCATGATGGGCATCCGGATATCCATAAAGATGATGTCATAATAGCCGTCCGGATGATCTGCCACCATATCAACGGCCAGTTTGCCGTTTTCGGCAGTCTCGATTTGAATACCGCACATGCCCAGTATCTCTGAGGCAATTTCCAGATTTAATTCATTGTCATCCACAATCAGAGCACGTTTGTCGGAAAAATCAGCTTTGGCAAAATCCACAAGCTGATTTTTCGGTTTGGCAAAGGGGCCTTCCCCGATGGCAGTGGGTACGTTGGTCAGATTCTGTAATTCCAAATAGATTGTGATAAAAAACTGGGTGCCTTCACCGGGCTGACTCTCCACTTTGATATCGCCATGCATCATTTCTATGATGTTCTTGGTGATTGCCATGCCAAGCCCTGTTCCCTGCACATTCGTGGCGTGCTCATCCCGTTCCCTTTCAAAAGGCTGGAACATTCTCGACCGGAATTCTTCCGACATGCCGATACCGTTATCCTCAAAAATAAATTCATAACAGCCAAATCCCTTTTTGAAGGAGGGCTTTTCAGAGATGGAAATGCTCAGGATACCGCCGTCAGGGGTGTATTTGACAGCATTTCCCAGAATATTTAAAATCACCTGCCGTATCCGCAGACTGTCACCGATCACATGGGCGTGGTTGATGTTCATGACGCGGATATTTAAGTGGTGGTGACGTTCTGCAATCTGGGGCTTCACCATATCCAGAGATGTCTCGATCAGGTTGGAAAGGTTAAATTCTTCCTTGGCCAGCGTGGTCTTACCGCTCTCAATCTGGCTCATATCCAGTACGTCGTTGATCAGTGCAAGCAGATGGCGGCTGGAAGAAGAAATCTTGCCAAGACAGTCTAAAACACGTTCCTTGTCGTCAATGTGCGCTATGGCAATGGTAGTCATACCCATGATGCCGTTCATGGGCGTGCGGATATCATGAGACATCTTGGAAAGGAAAGTGGTCTTGGCGGCATTGGCCTGGTTGGCGCTCTCATAGGCCGCCCGCAGAGCCGCATTGGACTCGCTGAGAGCCGTGTTTGCCTGCTCTAAGGATTCCAGACGTCCCTCCCGGTTCCTTAAGGTGATTGCAATAAAAGTGCCCAGCACCTGCAGGGTTTCAGCCACTCTCTGAGATGTCTTGACCGGAGAGTTGTCCACGCCAAGAAATCCAATCAGATGATTGTCCACCATAATGGGGGCCTCCACCACATTGGAGATATTTTGCGGTTTCAAAATGGCATAGATATCAGGATGTTCTTCTTTGATGGATTCTACCTCGGAAATGATGATACATTCTCCGTGAATTAGAATATCCGTCCATACGGATACGGTATTTAGGTCCACTTCCTGCAGATTATCCTTTTCCGGACGGACACCGGGGGCACACCACTCAAAGGTGTTGGCATAGTGGGAACCCATATCTTCAAATATATAGGCCCGCTGCGCATCCACAAAGCTGCCGATGGCGGCAAGCATCCCCTGGATTGCCGAGGGAATGTCCTCAGAGCGGCTTAAAACAGCGGCCTGTTCATAGATTAACTTATGAGTTTTTTGTAGTTCAGCGATGCTGTCCTTTGTCTGTGGTGCATCTTTTTTAGCCGGATCTTTTTTCATATAGTACGTCCCGTTCCTTAAGATTTTGCAACATAAACAGTTTGAGTATAACATAGGCTTTGCCAAAAAGCTAGTTTAGGAATGTTGAATTTATGTGTTAGTAACGCATCTTTATGCATGATTGAGAGGCCTATTAATGTATAATTGGGGATAATGGCATATAATCTCTTGTTTTTTACACATTATTTAAGTATATTTATACTTTCCATTGGGAGTCTGTTGTGATATAATGCGATTCAGAATTAGGAGAGATTGCTGCATTTTACGGATAAAGCCGGCGAAAGGATGAAAGAGAAATGGCAGAGTTTAGTGATCTGTTTTATAAATGTTTTATCAGGGAGGATCGATATAAGCTGCTCTTAAGCGGTATCGGGGTGACAATCAAGGTATCCCTCTTAGCGGTCATCATCGGTATTATCATCGGTATGCTGATTGCTATGTGTAATCTGTCTCACAAAAAGTTTCTGCGGGTTGTGGGTGGTGTCTATACGGATGTGATTCGGGGAACGCCATCGGTGACCCAGCTGATGATCATCTACTTTGTTATCTTTGCCTTCGTGCAGCTGGATAAATGGATTATCGCTGCAATCGCTTTCGGCATTAACTCCGGCGCCTATGTGTCCGAGATTATCAGGGCGGGTATCCTTTCTATAGACAAGGGGCAGACAGAGGCGGGCAGATCTCTTGGCTTAAGCGCTTTTCAGACGATGAGCAGGATTGTCATTCCCCAGGCGGTGAAGAACATTTTCCCGGCTCTGTGTAATGAATTTATCGTACTGATCAAGGAGACGGCTATTGTAGGTTATGTGGGCCTTATGGATATCCAGAAAGCTGGTGACTTTATCAAGAGCGCCACTTTTATTGCTTTTATGCCGTTGATCGGTACTGCGGTCATCTATTATATACTTATTAAAATACTGACCTTGCTGCTTGGCAGGATAGAGGCAAGGCTTCGTAAGTCTGATGCCAGGTAGGAGGAAGAGGCCATGATTAAAGTAAAAAACTTACATAAAACATTTGAGAATCTTAACGTATTAGACGGCATTGACGAGCATATCACACCGGGAGAAGTGGTGGTGGTCATCGGGCCTTCCGGTTCCGGTAAGAGTACTTTCCTAAGATGCCTGAACCTGTTGGAGACAGCCACCGAAGGCGAGATTTATGTGGACGATGAACTGATTACCGCGCCGAAAGTGGATGTGAACCGGATACGCCAGAAGATGGGCATGGTGTTCCAGCAGTTTAACTTATTTCCCCATCTTACCATCATGGAGAATATCACTCTGGCCCCGGTGCTCTTAAAGAAGATGACAAAGGAAGAAGCTATAAAGCGTGGGAACGAACTTTTACAACGCGTCAATCTGGCGGAAAAAGCAGACGCTTATCCTGCCCAGCTTTCCGGCGGACAGAAACAGCGTGTGGCCATTGCCAGAGCTTTAGCGATGGATCCGGAGATCATGCTCTTCGATGAGCCCACATCGGCCCTGGATCCGGAGATGGTGGGCGAAGTGCTGGATGTTATGAAGGACTTGGCCAGGTCCGGCATGACGATGGTGATCGTGACCCATGAGATGGGGTTTGCAAGAGAAGTGGCTTCCAGAGTATTATTCATCGATCAGGGCGTGGTCATGGAAAGCGGTACGCCGGAGGAAGTCTTTGGCAATCCGCAGAATGAGAGGACAAAGAACTTTTTGAGTAAGGTGCTGTAAAGGATAGGACTGGACAGAAGGCAGAATATAGAGAATGCCGGTGTCTGATAGGAAGTCCGGCAGGATAAAATCGGTATTATATCGGCGGCATTATGATGCTGCCGGTTTATAATACATAGAGTAACGACAGGATGAAGAAGCGGATTCTTTCCGGATTCGGATATCCTGGAGAAGGTAGAGAAGGAATGTGTGACAAAGTTATTTTCACACCCGGTATTTGTGTCTGCGCGCACTTGACACAAATTTGCCGGCGGGCAGAGAAGGTGCGCAGAAATGAGGAGAAGATTATGAAGAAAGCAACAAAAGTAATGGCGCTTGCAACAGCTATGGTCCTGCTGGCATGTACCCTGACAGCATGTGGAAGCTCTGCAAAGGGCGGGAAGATCACATTCGGTACGAATGCAGAATTTCCTCCTTTTGAGTATGTTACATCGGAGGGCGTAATTGACCAGTACGACGGTATCGATATGGCGATCGCCAAGAGCATTGCGGAACAGAACGATATGACTGTGGTGGTAGAAAATATGGAGTTTGATTCTCTGTTAGTGGCATTGCAGAACGGACAGATTGACGCGGTTATCGCAGGTATGACAGCTACGGATGAGAGAAGAGAGACCGTAGATTTCTCTACGCCCTATTATACGGCGACTCAGGTTATGATTGTGAAAGAAGATTCCGATATTGCGTCGGCTGCGGATATGGCGGATAAGAAAATCTGCGTGGTGCAGGGTTACACCGGCGAAGTGTGTGTGAACGACATGGGCTACCCTTACGAGGCTTTCAAAAAAGGAACAGAGGCAGTCATGGAACTGGTGAACGGTAAGTGCGACGTGGTCGTAATCGATTCCGCTACTGCACAGAAATATGTGAGCGATAATGAAGGTTTAAAGATTGTGGAAGATGCGAGTGCCTTTGAGTCTGAGGAATATGCAATTGCAGTCCAGAAGGGCGATACGGAGCTGCTTGATAAAATCAATAAGTCTATTGAGGCAATGCTTGCTGACGGCACCGTCAATGAGTTGGCAGTGAAGTATACGGAGGATGTTTTGGCAGAATAAATTTCCAGGCGGGCTTCCTTGGTATAGAGATATATTGGGGAAGCCGCCTGCTTTTAATGTTATAGCAGTCTTTGGGTGCAAATTCTGCAGTGGACAATTTTCTAATTCGAGTATTCTGTTATTCGATTTGTTATCTGATCATGAGTTTTCTGTAATCATAGGATGTGATTCCATAGATTTTCCTGTATAATGAATAGAAGTGTGGATAGGTAAGAGGCAGCTGCTTTGATAAAGCTTTTGGCATAGGATGAGCTAAGCGCCATCAAAAGGAGATGTCTGCCGTTTTGGGCTGCGAAATATCCTATCCTGTGTGACTTGTTGAAATAGATTCTGGGATATAAATGACACCAATGTCACTATAGCGATTTGACTGTTGGTCTCGATATAAAAAGTTGTTTCAGATGGATTTGACGTTATAATGTGTATACAGAAAGGACAACGATATATGACAAAATATGATGTTTTGCAACAATACTATGGCTATCATTCTTTCAGAGAAGGACAGGAAGTATTGATAGACCATATCCTGGAAGGAAAAGACGCACTCGGCATCATGCCCACCGGTGCGGGTAAATCGGTCTGTTATCAGGTGCCCGCCCTTCTTCTGCCGGGCATCACTTTAGTGATCTCCCCGCTGATTTCCCTGATGAAAGACCAGGTGCAGTCCCTGAACCAGGCGGGTGTCCATGCCGCCTACATTAACAGTTCCCTCACGGAAAACCAGATTGCCAAGGCGCTCACCCTGGCAGGCCAGGGACAGTATAAGATCATCTATGTGGCCCCTGAAAGGTTGGAGACAGAGCGGTTTCTGCACTTTGCAAAGTCCGTTGAGATCAGTATGGTGGCGGTGGACGAGGCACACTGTATTTCCCAGTGGGGACAGGATTTCCGGCCCAGCTACCTAAACATCGTACAGTTTGTGAAAAAACTGCCAAAGCGTCCCATCTTAAGCGCCTTTACAGCCACAGCCACCGGAGAAGTGAAAGAGGACATTATCTGCGTCCTTGGGCTGGAGAATCCTAAGACCCTGGTGACGGGCTTTGATAGACAGAACCTTTTCTTTGCCGTAGAACATGTAAAAAGCAGGACAAGATACCTGCAGCACTACGTGGCGGACCGGGAGAAAGAGAGCGGAATCATTTACTGCGCCACCAGAAAGAACGTGGAGAAAGTATACGAAACTTTATGCAGCGAAGGCATAGCTGTCACCAAATACCATGCCGGACTTTCCAGCGAGGAGCGTCAGCGCAACCAGGATGACTTTATCTACGACAGAAAACCTGTGATTGTGGCGACCAACGCCTTTGGAATGGGAATCGACAAATCCAATGTGCGCTACGTACTTCACTATAACATGCCCCAGAGCATGGAGAACTATTACCAGGAAGCAGGCCGGGCCGGACGTGACGGGGAAGCTTCCGACTGCATCCTTCTTTACTCGGCCCAGGATATCATGATCAACCGTTTTCTGCTGGAAAACAAAGAAGTCAATCCAAACTTTACTGAAGAAGAATGCATGACCATCAGGGAGCGGGACGAACAGCGCCTGCAGACCATGAATTTCTACTGCAACACCAAGGAGTGCCTGCGGGCCTATATCCTGCGCTATTTCGGAGAGAAGAATAAAGGCGCCTGCGGAAAGTGCGGAAACTGCCAGAAACACTATGTGGAAAAGGACATGACCAACGAGGCGAAACAAATCATCCGGTGTTTGGGTGATTTGCATGAGAGATATGGAATCAACGTGGTGGTGGGCACACTGCTTGGCGGGAAAAGCGCGAAACTTAGGGAGTACCGGGTGGAACGATATCCTTCTTATGCAGCCTTACATAAACTGCGGGAGCAGGAGATCAAAGATCTGATCGGCCAGATGATACAGGACGGGTATCTTAAGCAGACCAAGGATAAGTATGCCCTGCTGCAGACGACCGGCAAGGCCCAGGATATCATGGATGATCTTTGTACGGTCACGGTGAAGATGGAGCCCAAGAGCAGCCAGATTGCGAAAGAAGATGACAGGATTAAGGGAACGGGTAAGAGACGTTCTGACATTCTCAATACCAGAGGACTGGAATTTTTCGATATTCTGCGGGGCCTGCGGACGCATATTGCCCGTGAAGAGAGTCTGCCGCCGTATCTGGTCTTTTCCGATAAGACGCTGGTGGATATGTGTGTGCGCCTGCCCATGAACCGGACAGAGATGATGGAAGTAAACGGGATGGGTGCCTATAAATTTGAAAAGTATGGGGAAAGATTCCTGGAATGTATTTTGGAGAATACAGGGGGGATTCGGGAGAAGTTTTATTTTGGGGAAATGGAGGAGATTTTGGGGCGGAAAAGGTGAGGGGAAAATTCTGCAAAGGAGATCAAAAGAAAAGGTTGAGAATATAACTTATAAGTTGTATACTTTCATTAAAGAGGGTCGTATATTAAACAATCGCGTTCTAAGGACTATGAAAACTCGAAACGTATTGCATATGCTAGAAAAATAAGTTGATTTATTAGCAGGATGGAAGAATATTATGACAAAAAAGAAATTAGTCGAGGCATACAGTTTTTTTGAAGAAGAAAGTAATGAATTTAGAAAAGAAATGGCAGTGGAAGACTTGCTGGTAGATATCGCGTGTGAGTTCATTAATTTTCGTGTCAAAAATAATATGTCTCAGAAGGATTTAGCTGAAAAATTACAGATGACACAGGCCATGGTCTCCAAATTAGAAAGCGGAGAATATAATCCGACTGTAAAAATGTTGTTTGATATTGCACAAAAATTATCATGGAAATTTAATATTCAATTTGAAAGCGAAAAATATAGTTTTGAACAGGCAGTGCCGGAACCGAACGAGGACTCATTGAGATGACAGGAAGAACAGATACGGAAGAAGAGCTGTTTCAGATTCGGCTAGATATGATGGGGCTTTTGAAGGAGAAAGTTTCAAATTGGATAAGGACAGATTCCCAAATATGATTAAGATGAATGGAATCAGTACAGTGATGCAGTTAAGCAGGGCTTACGTAACGGCGTCAATGGCTTTATCGGGATTTGTAAATCCGATTCGATTTCCGATGGTGAATGTGTATGAGTAAGTGAAAAGAAAATCATTATAAAGTAAATGATTAATACATTCAATTTACTTCGTGAAAAGGCGTTACGTTCGCTAAAAGTAATTGAATGTATTTTTGATATAGTCAGGCTGGTGGTAATCTATAATTAATGAGGAGAAGTTATAATGAAAATCAAAAGAGAAAAGTACGATTGTGAATATGATGAAACAAGTATACAAAGTATCTTTGAGTATGCACGTATGCTTGAGGGTCGTGCTATTTCTGATGTGGTGGGAAGTAAAAAACTTGAAAATAATAAAGATAAGGGTATGGTGGGGAATGCCCTGCAGGAGCAATACTTCAAGATACCAAGAAATTCGTCTTCGAAGCCGGACTTTTATGAGGCAGAATTGGAATTGAAATGTTTTGGATATTGGTCAGATGGAGAGCGCAAGAAAGCGGATCAGAGATTGGCACTGACAGATATTAATTTCATGGATTATTTGGAAGAGGTATCTTTTGAAGATAGTCATCTGTATCAAAAATGTCATAATATGCTTTGGATTGCGTACTTGATGAGGTTGAATCAAGCGCGTATAGATTCAGAGATAAAACATGTAAGACTGTATGAATTTGATAAAGTGGTTGCATCAGATATAAGACAAATTAGAAAGGACTATGAGGTGATTACAAGGAAAATTCGAGAAGGTAAAGCCTCGGATTTATCAGAAGGTGATACAGAGTATTTAGGAGCGGCAAGAACTGGAAATAAGGATTCAAATAAACAAAAAGCACCCCTTGGAGACGAGGCTCTTCCTCGAAGATTTGTGTTTAAACAATCTTATATGTCGTATCTTGTCAAAGAGTATATTATACCTGAAAAGGAGTTTGGAATTAAAATCTCGAAAGTAAAAGAAAAGAATTGTATTAAGGTTCCAAGGGGTAAAACATTTGAAGATTGGCTTAAAAGTTTGGATAGGAAATATACAGGAAAGACAGTAGCAAAGATTGCTAAAATGAAGAATATAAGGGAAGCTAAGGGTATCATAGATTTTGAGAGGAAAAATTCGTTTAGTGAGTTGGGATATGCCATGCTTGGTATTGCATCCAATAAAGACATATATCTGCAAAAGACAAATACGGTAGTAAAGGCAGTGCGCATCAAACAGAGTGGTATTGCGGCGGAAAGCAGCCCGTTTCCTCATTTCAGAATTATGGATATAGTGAATCAAGCGTGGGTTGAGTCTGATATGTTTGCATATTTATCTGAACAGAGGTTTTTGTTGCAGATTTTTGTTCAAAAGGATGAGGAATATATCTATACTGGACATGTAATGTTGAAGTTTACGCCAGAGGAATTAGAAGAATTTGTCAGGCCTACATGGGAGGATTTTAGGTGTAAGGTTATAGAGGGACTGCGATTTCAATTGAAGCTGAATAGAAATAACGAACCTATTATAACCAATAATATAAATGGTAGAGTTGATGGACAGATTGGATTGATAAAACTGCATGTGCGGGATATTACTTATGATATTTCAGCTCAGCATATTTCAGGGGTTAATGAGAAGGCAGAGGAATATATTAGAAAACATTCTGAAAACGGTAGATTTATGCGTAAACCTGATAACCAAGAAAAATTCGGAGATGTGTTGCCAAATGGGAATGTTATTCCAAAGCAGAGTTTTTGGTTAAATAGGGATTATATATTACAGTACCTTAGGGAAAAGGCACCGGAGTTATTAAAAATATGAGTGAGAAGAGTAAGGAACCTCGTTTTTATGGTGATGTGACGGAAAAAAGTCATAAAAACATGAGTCGTATCAAAGGAAAGGATACAAGTATAGAGATTGCTTTACGGAAGGCACTTTGGAAGAGGGGATATAGATATCGGAAAAATTATAAGGGGCTTCCAGGAACACCTGACATTGCGATTACTAAATATAAAATAGCTATTTTTTGTGACAGCGAATTTTTTCACGGAAAAGATTGGGAAATGCTTAAGATAAAGTTGGAGAAAGGGAAAAATGCTGGGTACTGGACAAGTAAAATTCAGAGAAATATTGAGAGAGATGAAATTAAGAATAAGAAGCTTAGATTTGAGGAATGGACGGTGATACATTTCTGGGGTAAAGATATTTTGAAGAATACAGACGAATGTGTTAAGGTGATAGAGGAAGCAATATTTGATTTGAAAATGACAGAGGTGGAGATTGACGATGAGAGTGGATTATACAGCTGAATATGATAGCTCAGATTCATTATCAATAGAAGCGTATTCACAGAAAATGGTTGGAAAAACATTCCGTGAGATCTGTGAGGAAGACGATGCCCGGCAGTTATTAGTACTTCGAGATGGGAGTGCAGCTTATGGGACTGCAGAGGTGTCTAGTGTGAAGAGGAATAAGGGGAATTTGGGACAAATCGTTGAAGAAAAGTTTTTCCATTATGCTTGTAACAGTGATTCCAGGGCAGATTTTCATGAAGCAGGTGTAGAATTGAAGGTAACACCATATAAGATTAATCAGGATGGGTCTTTGTCAGCAAAAGAAAGACTTGTATTAACAATGATTGATTATTTTCAAGTAGTGGATGAGAAATTTGAGGAAAGTCATCTTTGGAATAAGTCAAAACGGATATTATTGGTCTATTATTTATATATGAAAGAAATCAAATATAATTTGGATTATAAGATAGGCTATTCTAAATTGTTTACACCGCCAGAACAAGATGTTAAGATTATTCGTCACGACTACTATATTATTGTTTCTAAGATACAGGCAGGGAAGGCGCATGAACTTTCAGAGGGTGATACATTATATTTAGGGGCAGCTCCCAAGGCAGCTACGTCAAAAAACAGAAGAAAACAGCCATTTAGTGAGGAACTTGCCAAACCAAGAGCATTTGCGTTTAAGAGTTCCTATATGACCTATGTTTTGAATAATTATATTGTACCAGGAAAAGTAAAGTATGAGCCGATAATTGATGAGGATGCAACAGACTCTTTTGAGGATTATGTGACAGAAAAAATTAATAGGTTCCAAGGGTATTCGGTGGAGGAACTTTGTAAAGAGTTTGGAGTAGATATGCAAAAGAAACCGAAGAATTTGGAGGCTATATTGGCATTTAGAATGTTGGGGATTAAGGGAAATCATGCGGAGGAATTCGAGAAAGCCAATGTTGTTGTTAAGTCCATCCGGATAGGAAAAAATGACAAAATAAAAGAGAGCATGTCATTTCCAACATTTCGATTTAAGGAGTTGGTCAAAGAGGAATGGGAAAATTCAAAGTTTGGAAATTATCTTCGAGAGACAAGATTTCTATTTGTAGTATATAAATTTGATAAAAGAGATGTACTTAAGCTTCGTGGATGTCAGTTTTGGAATATACCGTATGAAAATTTGGAGACAGATGTGAAGTCAGTATGGCGGAGGACTAAACAGGTATTAGAAGAAGGACTTCAGGTGACGCAAGTCAATGGCGTACGCAGGAATAATTTTCCGAAAGCCTCAGAAAATCCGGTATGTCATGTAAGGCCACACGCTCAAAATGCGCAGGATACTTATGAACTGCCAGACGGAAGACAGTATCCGAAACAGTGTTTTTGGTTGAATAATACATATATTTATCAACAAATAGATGATGACATAAAGGTTGATCAAAACTGTCAATTATGATATGATTGATATGAAAAGTGAATGAAGGAGATACTCAAATGGAAAAGACAGTTTGCGAATTATTCGCAGGGGTTGGGGGGTTCCGTTGTGGACTTAACTCCATTCATGATCTCGTAGATGTCAAGAAACCTGAAAAATGGAAGACTGTATGGTTTAGCCAGTGGGAACCGGTTGATAAAAAAGTTCAATGGGCACATGGATGTTATGTGAATAGATTTGGTCCTTGCCCGAAAATTGATGGAAAAGATTGGACAAACAAAGATATTAATGAAGTGGACAAGACAATTGTGCCAGACCATAACTTACTTGTGGGAGGCTTTCCATGCCAGGATTATTCAGTTGCGTCATCTTTAGCGACATCGAAAGGACTAGAAGGGAAAAAGGGGGTTCTTTGGTGGGACATCCGTGATATGTTGGAGGCTAAAGGGGCACCATTTGTTCTTTTAGAGAATGTAGATCGGCTCATAAAGAGCCCTGCGAGACAGAGAGGCAGAGATTTTGCAGTTATATTGGCCTGTTTCCAAGATCTCGGATATACAGTGGAATGGCGTGTGATAAATGCGGCTGAATATGGGTATCAGCAGCGACGTAGGCGTACCTTTATTTTTGCATATAGCAACAAGACAGCATATGCGTCTCGGGTTGCTAAGGCGGTTTCTTATAATGATCATTCAGGTGATGAAGAACAATGTGCAGAGTGTATGACAGAACTGATTCTTGCAGAAGGTTTTTTTGCGAAAAGTTTTCCGGTTGTTAAATGTTATGAACAAAGAATCAAAATAAAGAAATTGCCAAATGAGATTGGAGAATTATCGAGAGTGTTCACATTCCCATTTGAAAATACTGGAGTAATGAAAGATGGTATTATTTATACAATGAAGACGAAGCCAATGTATGATGGACATCTAAAGACATTAGGGGACATCTTGGAAACGGGGAATGTTGATGAATCCTATTTTATTCCTGAGGAGCGGTTATATTACGCTAAGGAGAAGGGAAATCATAGCGATGAAACCAAAGAGCCGCTTTCCGATGAAGCGCATAAAACATGGCAGTATGTGAAAGGAGCAAAAAAGCTTACGCGAAGAGCCAAGAACGGACATGAATATATATTTTCCGAGGGGCCGATTGCAATGATTGATGAGTATGATAAACCAGCTAGAACGATGCTTACGAGCGAGGGATCATTTAGTAGGACCACTCATATTGTTAAGGATAAGAAAACAAATAGAATAAGACTTCTTACACCTATTGAAGTGGAACGAATTCAGGGATTCCCGGATGACTGGACGAAAGAATGTTTGATTGATAATGAAATTGTGGAGATGCCAGTGAATAAACGTAGATTTATGATGGGTAATGCTCTGGTCGTGGATTTGGTAAAACAGATGGAAGGACAATTGACGGAGATATTTGATGCAGAAGAATGAATTGAGTTTTTTTAAGGGATAATGAGTGGATTATGTCCATTATTATGAGTGATTTGTATTATCAAAGAATGCCGTATGAACTTTACCGGTTGAGTGTTGTAATATTATAGAGGGATGAGATAAACCATGAAAACCATCAAAGTAGCCGCCGCCATCATCACCCACAACCACCAAATCTTCGCCACCCAGAGAGGTTACGGCGAGTTCAAGGACGGCTGGGAATTTCCCGGCGGCAAAATCGAAGAGGGAGAAACGCCCCAGGAAGCATTAATCAGAGAAATCAGGGAAGAATTAGATACAGAAGTTGAGGTGGGAGAGCTGATTGATACCGTGGAATACGACTACCCAACATTTCACCTGTCCATGAACTGCTTCTTATGCACGATTAAATCAGGTAATCTGGTATTGAAGGAACACGAAGCGGCCAGGTGGCTGACCAGAGAGACACTTGACAGCGTGGCGTGGCTGCCAGCAGACGTGGCATTAATTGAAAAATTAAAAAGCAGCAAATTTTAGTCAGAAAGAAGGAATCATCATGTGCACAGCGGCAGGACGAAAGATTTAAAATTTTGTTTGAAACAACTAAATAATTAATGTAGAATTTCACCCTATCATAATTTTCACCCTATCATAATAAAGAACATCATGATAGGGTGGTTTTAATTTTATGAAATTTGTCTCAACACATAATCAAGCCCATCCTGTAGCTGATAAACGGCCGCGTGTTTTTTTAAAATTTCTAAAACAATCTTTAATGGGGGAGTATCACCATCATCATCGTATAAAAATACAATTTTATATCGGTTTTTTAATTCTTCGGCAGAGAAAGCCCACTGCTTTGCAGTTGGAATGAGTTTAGCCGCATTTTTTTCTTTGAAAGAAAATAATTTGATTGCCACATCTCCAATAATGTAGTCAAAATTTACATTTTCGTTATAGATGCCAGTTATTTTAGGAACAGAAAACGTCGCATTTGTTGATGATAAAATTTTTCGGATATATTTTCTCTCTTCAGACTGACTTAATCTTTTGGACTTGTTAAAATCAAATTTTAAATACATTTTCGTGAGATTGTCAACATAGTTCTCATCTTCAGATACTTCAATTGATGTAACATCTGAAAAGCGAAATTCATTTACATATATTCTGGTAAATTCAGATATTGAAAACGGATTATTATAGTTAAATATATTTTCTTCAACCTGTTGCTTGATACCGGCCAGATACAATTTGACAAAGTCTGCATCGGCTTCATCATCAAAAGATTGAAAACGTTTAAAGTTGGAGATATATCTAAAATCACGTTTTCCAGTTGTCCGATTGTGGAAAAGCATTCCGATATATAAACATTCTTCCGAAATGACATTATTATAATATTTTAGCGCAGAGTATTCTACCTGATACATAATATACCTCCTTTCATCCAGATATATAATAGGCGTTTGCAAAACGCCAGAACCCGCATAAATACGGGATTCTTTTTGTCACAA
>ERZ779621.74-NODE-74-length-76777-cov-9.236555_pt1 | contig 76777 bp, 68 predicted proteins | sample MGYA00514215_ERZ779621 | MGnify/ENA primary metagenome ERZ779621 (study PRJEB29562, sample SAMEA4376715) | mouse gut metagenome | isolation source: Cecum | study: EMG produced TPA metagenomics assembly of the A DSS colitis mouse model was used to assess the microbial...
CTGATTCCGCAGGGCATATCCTGCGCTCACCTGGCTGAAATTTCCGTCTCCGTCTTCTGACTCAAGACTATCGCTGAAGGTACAGTTTTCCGCCTCCACCTCCAAGAAGGGCTCCTCGCCGGGACCCGGGTCAGGACCGGGATCCGGGTCTTCTCCGCCGCTTTCCTCTATCCTGCTAAGCACAAATTTATCGAAATAACACCAATGGGCATCGTCACCGGCATCTCCCTGCATAGAAATATATATTGTATGATCTCCCGCCGTAAGATCAATGATCCCTGCCTCTGAGTCCTGCGCATAAGAAGACAGCATCGGAACCTCCGCAGGCCTGCCACATGCCTCCGGTACATACAGATATCCCTCCCGACTGTCAATATTAAACCGCAAAAAGCCTTTGTTACCGGCAAGACTGGCAGCATAGCCGCTTACCAGATAGCGACCATCCTCCGGCACCGTAAAGGTATAATTACAGTATCCCCAGCTTCCGAAGCGAATTCCCTTCCCGCCGCTCCAGTCTGCGCTGTCCCAGCCATTATTTTCAAAATCGTTCTCGGCAGCCCATATATCGCCTCCGTTGGATCCGAAATTATAATTTTCCGCCTCTACTACAATAGAAGCTGTAACCTCAAACCCCTCAGGCACCATCAGGTAGGGAGCTCCCACAAATCCGGAATCAGAGACATAACCACCGGCATCCCCCATGGAAACAGAGGGCATATCGGCTTCAGCTGTCAGATCGATTCCCCCTGCTTCCGAGCCATGGGCAAAAGCAGGATTCAGCGCCAGGGTCACCGCAAAAAATATTGCGAGGCCACGCTTCAGGCCTGCCCCCGGCCGTCCGAAGCCCCGGAGATTCCCCTCCGTGTTAAGCTTGCTTTTCCCCTGTTTATTCCCGGTGCGCCTCGGATTCTTCTTCATATTTTTTCTCCTCTATTGTGCGGTCTTCCTCTTTCTCCATTTGAATGTAAACGGTGGGAGTCACTCCCATCACTCTTCGAAATGCCTTGGAAAAGGACTGCAGGCTTTCGTAATTCAGCATCTCCGCCACCTTTGTCACGGTAAAATCGCCGTAACGCAGCAATTGTCTTGCCCTCTCGATCTTCTTCTGACTGATATATTTCTGTAATGTCACTCCTGTCACCCTGGAAAACACATGGGACAAATAGGTGTAATTATATCCCATGGCGTGGGCAATCTCCCGCAGGCCTCCTATGGTTTCAATATTTTTGTCAACATACTGTATAATCTTGTATACCTCCGCGCTGACAGAACGGTTGGTGCGATCAGTGGCCATGGGTGAATTGTGCACCACCCTGGAATCCCTGGCCGCCTGGATCACAATCTGTTCGCAATACCCTCTGAGCATTACAGGCCAGAAGTCCGTTTTGGCATACAGTTCGTTGATGGCCCGTATCAGCGGAAACATCAAATCATTCTGATCCCTTGCCAGAGTGTAGGACTGGCGATAGCAATTTTGCAACAGCTCCATGTCGGGGGAATCCGGCGCACTGCGAAAGCGAAAGCCAATATATGCAAAACGCAGAATATCCGTGTCCGAAGCCCGGATAGAATGCCGGCGGCCCATGGCGCACGTAAGTACATCCCCTTCCTTCAGCTGGATCTCCTCTCCGTCGATATAGCTGTAACCCGACCCCGAAATCACGTAGGTGATCTCGTTGACATACTGCTCATGTTCTTCTATGACATATCCATATTCACAGGATATCTCCCCCAGCTGATAAAGATCTATGATTCCGCAGGGCATGGGAGCATCCCAGAATTCGTTGTCAAAGTGAAATTGCTTTCCCAGTTTATTTTTTTCCATCATTTCACACCCATGTCCGCTGTATCGGACATTCTAATACCAATGACGGCGCTGTCTCACGCCTTTTGACGCGGATAAAAAACTATACCGGCAGCTCCACCCAGGTGTCAGGCTGTTCCATGGCCTTATGGCCGTACTCCAGGATCGTAATGATCTGCAGGGTCTCCTCCGCCGGAACCCGGGGCCGTCCGTCCTCAAAAAATCCGACCAGCTCCACAATAAATTGTTGATAAAAATCCGATGCTCCGTTGATTACTACCGCATGATCACCCTTGTAATTGATGGCCACACTGAAATCACATTCCCAGCCCAGCTGAGTCATGGCGGCAAAACGGCCGTCACGGTAGCGCAGGATAAAGCAGGGCGTGCTTTCCGTCCCCACATACATTATTTTTTCCACTCCGGCTCCCATCATACATATGATGGGCTCCAGCTGATGAATCCCGTAGTTCCCAAACATGCCGGGGCCTCTGCTGCTGATGGCCTCGATATCTTCTTTAGCCACATTACGGTATTCTTTGGAGTAGCGAAGGGCGGATGTGGAAAAGAAGGGCGTTTTGCCCTGGCGGGCCATCTCCACAATATTCAGAGCGGCCTGGCGGCTCACCGCAAAGGTCTTATCCACATAGGTGGGCTTTCCGCTTGCCAGAGGCAGAGCGCAGAGCTCCTCATGCATCTCCGGATTGTCCGGGGACATAACGATCAGACAGTCGCTTTTTTCTATCACCTCTTCTATAGAAGAAAAAAGCTGTATTCCCTGCTCTTCACAGCACTGGGCGTTGCTCTTGCCCCCCTCATGCTCCACCATCGCCCAGGCATACGCGATCTCCATGGCTCCCTTGGACGCCTCTTTGATCCAAGCGGGATAATTTTCAAAATGGTACTGGTCCAAATAATAGTCGATCACTCCAATTTTCTTCATTATGTTATCCTTCCCTTCGAAATTAATTTTACGTTTTCCACAAAAAAATCCCAAATATTAATTCAGTTTTAATCAGTTTACACGATTTAAGCTTATTCAGACAGGTTTTCATTTCTGTTATATGTGGTTTCCATTTTGGTTTTTCCGCAGGTAAAATGAAAAAATCCTGAAAACCCGAACCCGGATTTTCAGGATTTACATCTACACATATTTCTTACAGGTCATGACAGCTTATACAATACGCCCGTTTCAGACGTTTTTTCCGTACACCTCGATCTGCGTCAGCGCCGGAAAAGGCGATGGATCCTCGGACTTTATCAGGTTTCCCAGCTCGATCCAGGTGATTTCTTTTTCCTCAAATGTGAGCTCATGCCCCGTGGAGGATTTTTCCAGTGCAAATTCCCGGCTGGTTCCGTCCGAGAAACGCAAGGTTACCCGCACCCACCAATTGTCATGAGGAAAATCAGAGCGGGTATACAGCACCACCCTGTCCGTTTTCACTTTTCTTCCGAAATCCACCTTCATGACCGCATCCTCCTGGCGGTTAATTCCCCAGGAGCCATAAGGCCAGGAGCCGTGAGACCGGTTCGCCAGCACGCCGTCTATGGCGTTTCGGGCCGCAAACACGGACTCGCCCCGAGTCTCCACATTGGCGGAGGCGTGGGGGAAACAGCCTGTATCATCATGCTGATCCGCAGGATTCAGCGCCAGGTTCCGATATGCCTCCACCTCATCCTGCCTGGCTGTTCTGGCGTAAAGATAGTGGCTGCTGCCGGAAAACACCTTGGGAGAATAGCAGACCCGCTTCTCTCCAAAGGGAATCTGATAGGATACATTATCCGTTATGTAAACGAACGCAGGCCCCATGGCATCATCCACCTGCCAGACTATATAAATATTTTTTTCCGAGGTCTCCAGAGTGATCCGGTCTCCCTCCTGATAGGTGTGCATGCACACCAGGTCCGCAAAATCCTCTCCGCTGTTTACACAAACGGTATTTCCGCATTTGTCAATCACCTTTAATGATAAAATGGCCATATCTCCTCTCCCTTCCCGCTGCCAGTGCTTTCTTCTATCATATACCCTGGAATCCTGACCAGTCAATACTCTCCAAATGTTTCCTCCGGTCCCGGCTGCTGTTCACGGCTTCTTCGCATCCGATGCCGCTTATAGCGGCGCTCCTTTTATTCACAAAATAATTCTTTCACCACTACCTTATTTTGTCATTCTATGCTATACTTATTTATTGAAAAAATACCCAAAAGAAGGTGATCTATTTTGGAAATGCGTTTTCAGGAGGCAGCTGCACAATTTCTGTCCGGCGGCGCAAAATTAAAACCCTTTTTCCCGTTTCCCCGGGCAGAAGAACGAGCCGCCTTCGAAGAACTGCCTGACGCATTAAAGGAACGATTGATCCTGGAGGGCAGACGGTGGCAGGGATATTCCTGGCCTTCCATTCATGCCACGGATTATATGGCTTTTTCCAGAACCGGCAACCGGGTCAACTTCGAAAACATCTATTTTGAACGGAGAACTGCCTTAAACAGTCTGGCTCTGGCGGAATGTGTGGAGGGCGAGGGACGGTTTCTGGACGAAATTGTCAACGGAATTTTCGCCCTCTGTGAGGAGAGCGCCTGGCAGCTCCCGGCCCACAATTCCTATGCACGGGGAGCTCCCCAGGAGCCGCTGCCCGATTCTTCCCGCCCCGTGCTGGACCTTTTCGCCTGCGAGACAGGAGCCCAGCTGGCCTGCATCCACTACCTGCTGAAAGAACGACTGGACGAGATCAGCCCCTTTATCTCCCAAAGGATCAGCCGGGAGCTGGAACGGCGGATCATAGCTCCTTATCTGAAGGAGCATTTCTGGTGGATGGGCAGCGGGGAGGAACCCATGTGCAACTGGACGCCCTGGTGCACCCAGAACATACTGATCGCCGCCTTTCTTCATCCCTGGCCGGAGGACACGCGCAGACAGATTCTGCAAAAGGCTTCCTTCAGTTGTGATTGCTTTCTGAAGGATTATGAAGATGACGGTTGCTGCGACGAAGGCGCTCAGTATTTTCGCCGGGCGGGTTTATGTCTGGATGCCGCCTGCGACCTGATGGATCAGGTGACAGGCGGCGCCTTCCGCCATCTGTATCAGTGGGAAAAAATTCGAAATATAGCCGCCTACATTGCCAATGTCCATGTTGACGGCAAATATTATTTCAACTTTGCGGACTGTTCTCCTGTAGCCGGACGCTGCGGGGTCAGGGAATTTCTTTTTGGAAAACGAACGAACCAGCCGGAGCTGATGTTGTTTGCCGCAAAGGATTATCAGGCGGCCAATGAAGAGATCTACCAGGAAGAAATCTATCGGCTGAACCTGTATTATCGTCTGTGGAACGCTTTTACCTACGCCCAGCTTATGGCATGCGACTCCTCGCCGCCTCTGCGCCGCCGTGACATCTTTTATCCCAGCATCGGCCTTTTTATAGCCAGAAGCCGTTCCTTCAGTCTGGCAGTTAAGGCCGGGGACAATGATGACAATCACAACCACAACGATACCGGAAGCATTACCCTGTATAAAAACGGAGAGCCTCTCCTGGCGGATATCGGTGTGGAAAGCTATACCCGCAGGACCTTTTCCTCTCAGAGATATGAAATCTGGACCATGCAGTCAGGGTATCATAACCTGCCTTCCATAGAGGGAATGGATCAGCGGGACGGCCCCCGATACAGGGCCTTGGATGTCCATACGGACCTGACCGAAAAGCATGCTCTTATTTCCATGGATCTGGCCGGGGCCTATCCCCTTTCGGAACCGGGCCGCTTCTATACAAGAGAGGTCATTTTACATAAGGATCAGGACAGAATTACCCTGACGGACACCACAAACTGCGGCAACGTGATTCTGAACTTTATTGTGAGCCGGAAACCCGAAATATCCGAAAATCGGATCTATACGGCAGGAGCCGTCATGGAATTTAACGGCGGACAGCTTTTGACTGTGGAGACCCTTGCCATTACTGACGAACGTCTCCGGACAGCCTGGGATCACGATTTGTACCGAATTCGTCTGTTCATGACGGACAGAATATTTAAATTGAACATTGAATGATCAAAGGAGTGAACATTTATGGACAAGGTACACTTATGGAAAGACGAATACAAAATAGGAAGCGAACCCATTGATTCGCAGCACCGGGAATTATTTTCCCGAATCGAGCAGCTGCTGGCTATTACCCAGACCTCCGGCATGGATGAGAGCAAAAAAGAATGCTGTGATATTCTGGACTTCCTGGTGACATATACGATCCGTCACTTTGCGGCGGAGGAAGCCCTGCAGAAAGAGCTCGACTATGTAGACTACCGCCAGCACGCCAGGCTTCATAAGCAGTTTCAAAATACGGTGCTGACCTACAAAAAGGAAATAGAGGAAAACTTTTCAAAGGGAGTTCTGAAAAACTTTGTAGGCACTCTGCTCACCTGGCTGACCATGCATGTGTGCATCTGCGATAAAAAAATCATGTTGAACGAACCCATGGATCCCCGGAATCGCTTCGGCAATAAGGAAGAGCTGATCTGGGGTACCATGAAAAGCTTTTTGACCGGAATATACCATATTCCAGTCAAAGCCACGAAAGCCTGCGTATATAAAGGCTATGTGGACGGCGACATCATCGTCCGATCTATGATTAAGGGCCACAAGTGCCATTTGTTCCTTTACGGCTTTTCCCAGGACCTGGCCAAGACTCTGTACAACAAGCTCAGCGACCTGCACATAAAGGATATGGAGCATCTGGATGAGCTGGAGCAATCGGCCTTCATTGAAATCGGTGATATCATTTCCTCCCAGCTGGTGATACGACTGACGGATGAAAATCATTCCTCATTTCAGTCCCGGGGATGTATTTTCACAGAGCGGTATTCGGATCCCGGTATCAGCATCAGTGACAGCATATTTATGGATCTGTACACCGGCTCCGGCAATATACAGCTTATGTATTGCCAGGTGTAAACACATTTTACAGAATTGGAGATTTTTATGGTATATTCCCTTTCCGACATAACCTGGCTCTTTTTTGTCTATTCCTTTGCAGGCTGGTGCATCGAGGTATGCTGGGCCGCCATTCAGCGCAGGCACTTTGTAAACCGGGGCTTTGTGAACGGACCCCTATGCCCTATTTACGGGTTTGGATCCACTTTATTTGCCCTGTTCCTGCCGGAGCTGACGGGAAACCTGTTTTTCCTGTTTCTGGGAGGCGGCCTGCTGGCCGCTATGCTGGAGTATCTCACGGGGCTGCTTATGGAAAAGATTTTCCATAAAAAGCTCTGGGATTATTCTCACATCCGGCATAACCTGGGAGGCTATATCTGTCTGCGCTATTCCCTGCTTTGGGGTGTGCTGGCAGTAGTAACCATGAAATTTTCCAACGGCTTGATCTGTGGACTCTTCCGCCTGGTCCCCCGGCCTGTAGCCCTGGTGGTTCAATGGGCCGCCGCCGGCCTTCTGCTCACGGACTTTCTGACTACCGCCATGGCAGTCCTGGGTATGAAGATCACTGCCAGGAGACTGGCTCAGCTCACCGAAGGAATCCAGCAGACTTCCCGGGTTTTGGAAAACACGCTCACAAACCGGGTTCGGAAACGTATGGAGAAATCCTTTCCCTCCATCGACCAGTCCGTCATAGTGGAGGACATCAAAAATCGGGAAAAAACAGAAAAACCCGCCGTATTTGCGCCGGGCTGTGGGTTTTATAAGCTGACTGCGCTGTTTTTCATCGGCGCTTTCCTGGGGGATATTACCGAAACCATATTTATGCTGATCACTACCCACACCCTGATGAGCCGCAGCAGTGTGGTCTACGGGCCCTTCAGCATCGTATGGGGGCTGGGCTGTGCTCTGCTGACCCTGTTCCTGTACCGCTATCGCAATAAAAGCGACGGGTATATTTTCATGGCCGGAACTCTTTTGGGTGGTGTCTATGAATACATTTGCAGCGTATTTACAGAGATGGTGTTCGGTACTATCTTCTGGGATTACAGCGGGTTCGCGTTTAACCTGGGCGGACGGATCAATCTGCTCTACTGCTTTTTCTGGGGAATCGCCGCCGTAGTGTGGCTGAAGCTGATTTACCCGAAGCTGTCCGAATGGGTGGAAAAAATCCCCAAAAAATTCGGAACAATCTTTTTTAACTGCATGATCGTTTTCATGATCTTCAATATGCTCCTGTCCTCCCTGGTTCTGGCCAGATACACGGAGCGTCATACCAATGACGCTTCAAATCCGGGTGGACAGGAGCTGACCGCACTGGACGAATTTCTGGACAGCCGTTTTGACGATGCGCGGGTGGAACGCATCTATCCCAACGCCAAAATCGTGGATGATGGGAATTAATATTCCCGGCGTTTCTTTTACCGGACCAGGCCTTTATACATTTCAGGCCGTCTGTCCCGGAACAGCCCCCAGCTGAAGCGAAGCTTTTCAATGGCCTCCAGGTCAAAGGCATGAAGAATCACCTTCTCTTCGCCGCGTCCGGCATCCTCCAGAATCTCCCCGGTTTCATCGGCGATAAAGGAGGATCCGTAAAAGATCAGGGATGAGGACTGTCGATTGTTTTCCTCTGAAGGATTCACCTTCTCCTCTCCCACCCGGTTAGCGGCGATTACAGGCACCACGTTGGCGGCGGCATGGCCTTGCATACAGCGCCGCCAGTGGGGCATACTGTCGCATTCCAGGATGGGCTCCGAACCGATGGCAGTGGGATACAGAAGCAGCGAAGCGCCCATCAACGCCATACATCTGGCTGTCTCCGGAAACCACTGGTCCCAGCAGATCCCCACTCCGATCCTTCCATAGGCCGTATCCCAGACCCGAAAACCGGTATTTCCCGGGGTAAAATAAAACTTCTCCTGATAAAAATGGTCGTCGGGAATATGGGTCTTGCGGTAGACTCCCAAAACGCTTCCGTCGGCATCAATCATAGCCACAGAATTGTAGGTTACATTTTCCTCTCTCTCAAAAAAGCTTATGGGCAGCACCACCTTCAGCTTTGCTGCTATTTTTTGAAAATGCCTGACGGCAGGATTTTCCTCCAGGGTGGACGCCAGTTCATAGGAATCATAATTTTTCTCCTGACAGAAATACCAGGTCTCAAACAGCTCCGGCAGCAATATCACCTGCGCCCCGCCGGCGGCAGCTTCCCGCACTTTTTCCTCCGCCGCGGCAATATTTTCTTCTCTGGAGCGATTACAGTACATCTGCACCGCCGCCGTGGTAATAGTCTTCATATAAAATGCCTCCCTGCCTGCCCGACCGCAGGCGCTTTTTAATCTGTGGATCCTTGTTGATCTGATGCCTGCCGTGCAGAAATCGAATTTCTCACGCTTCGCCGCCGGACGCGGGGATCTGCTGAGTGATGCAATGAATATTTCCCCCGCCGATCAATATGTCTCTGGCGTAGATCTGTATGACCTGCCGGTCCGGAAAAAGCCCCTGAAGAATACTTCTGGCCTCCTCGTCCGCAGGGTCTCCAAAGCCAGGCATCACCACGCTGCCGTTGGCAATATAAAAATTCACATAAGACGCCGCCAGCCTCTCTCCGGGCGTCCGGGCAGGCCTGTCAAAGCAGGCATCCAGCCCTCTGCATTCCTCCTCCGTCACGGTAACCGGTCTGGGCAGAGGAAGCTTATGAACCCTGATACGCCTGCCCGCCGCATCTACCGCCTGCTCCAGATAGTCCAGGCAGGCTTTCGACAGAGGATACTGCGCATCCTCCCGATCCTCCGTCCAGGCCAGCACCACCTCTCCCGGCGCCGTAAAGGCACAGATATTATCCACATGCTCGTTGGTCTCGTCGTTATAGATCCCCCGGGGAAGCCAGAGAACGGTGGATACATTCAGATACTGCTGCAGATTATCCTCGATCTCCTGCCGGGTCAGTCCGGGATTCCGGCCTCCGCTGAGCAGACAGCTCTCCGTCACCATGCAGGTACCCTCCCCGTCCACATGGATGGAGCCTCCCTCCAGGATGAAATCCCGTTTGTTATACACATCCTTGTCCAGCAGATCACAAAGCTTCCTGGCCATTCGGTTGTCCTTATCCCAGGGAAAATACAGTCCGTCATGCAAGCCCCCCCAGGCATTGAAGCCCCAGTCAATCCCCCGGACCTCCCCTTTTTGGTTCTTCACAAAGGTCGGCCCATAGTCTCTTGACCAGGCATCGTCGCTGGCCATCTCCACCACCCGGATATGAGACGGCAGCATTGCCCTGGCGTTATCATACTGCTTTTCACTGGCACATACCAGCACCTTTTCCGAACCGGCAATGGCCTCCGCCGTCTGCACAAAGGCTCTTCTGGCCGCATATCCCCCATACTGCCAGGAATCCGCCCTCTCCGGAAAAATCATGATGCAGCCCGCATGGGGCTCAAATTCTCCCGGCATGCGGAAGCCGTCTGCCGCCGGGGTAGAGCTTCGGATAATTTTCATAAATACAACCTCCTGGTTCATCGTTCCAAAATCTTAATAAATTTTATAATTCCTTAAGCCTCAGGTCAAACTTTAGACATATTTTTCCGTTATGATAAATACATACATAAAGGAGCTGTGGAGTTTTAATGATCCAGGTTAGGGTTCCTTCAGCTTCGCCTACCAACAACACTGCTACGGCAGTTTCTCATAAACTTTTTCTCCTTTTATATTTACTTCCTTAAGAGCAGGGGTTCCGGTATGCCGGAGCTCCTGTCTTGTTATCCGGCTGTCTTCCGCCATTTATCCAGTGACTGCTTTTCCTGTGACTGCTTCTCCTGTGGCCGCTTTTCCTGCGCCTCCCTCTTCCCTACGGCCGGGAGCTTCCCAGACGCTGCCGGAAATCTTCATACCCAAACTGTCTGAGAATCCTGCAGGCCCCGTTCTTCTCCCGCAGAACCACCGCGGGCAGAGGCATTCCGTTAAAGGTATTGTTCTTCACCATAGAATAGATGGCCATATCCTCAAACACCAGCCTGTCCCCTTCTGTCAGCGGATGATCAAAGGAATAATCCCCGATCACATCCCCCGCCAGACAGGTGGGACCTCCCAGCCGATACGTATATGCCTTTTCCCCGGGCAGACCGCTGTCCCGCAGAGGCGGCCTGTAGGGCATTTCCAGCACATCAGGCATATGACAGGCGGCAGAGGTATCTAGAATAGCGATTCCCGTCATTATATCGGTTTCCTGAAGCTCCAGTACCTCCGTAACCAGAAAGCCCGCATTTAACGCTACCGCCTCCCCCGGCTCCAGATACACGGTAAGTCCGTATTTTTCCTGCATTTTTCCGATACAGCGCTCCAGCCTGGGAATATCATAGCCCTCCCGGGTAATGTGATGGCCGCCGCCGAAATTGATCCACTTCATTCCGGGAAGATATTCCCCGAATTTTTCCTCCACCGCATCCAGCGTTCTTTCCAGATCGTCGGAGTCCTGCTCGCAGAGAGTATGAAAATGGAGCCCGTCCAAAAGAGGAAGCAGCTCCATTTCCCGAAGAAAGCTTTTTTTTGTGACCCCAAGCCTGGACCCGGGCGCACAGGGATCATATATGGCATGCCCCTCCTGAGTAGAGCATTCCGGATTGACCCGCAGTCCGATGCTTTTGCCCGCCGCTTTGGCTCTCTCCCCGAACTTTTTCACCTGTGTCCAGGAGTTAAAGACAATATGGTCGGAATACTTTAATATTTCCCGAAAGTCCTCTTCCCGGTACGCCGGGGAAAAAATATGATTTTCACAGGACTTCCCCCGAAGCGCCAGCGGAGCCGCCATTTCCTCCGCGCACAGTCTCGCCTCATGCAGTCCGCTGGCTGTGGCACCGCAAAGATATTCACCGATCAGCGGGTACAGGTCATACATGGAAAATGCCTTCTGGGCCAGCAGGATCCTGGCCCCGGTCCTCTCCATGATTCCCCGCAGAATTATCAAATTTTTTTCTATCAGCCCCTCGTCCACCACATAGCAGGGTGTGGGCAGTGTAAACAGATGATTCATTCGGTACCGCCTTCATTTCCGTATTTTAAATTCTTCTCATAATATGCCGATTCCCGCCCGTCCTGCACGAAAAGCTCCCTGCACACAAAATCATTTTTTTCCAGGACCCGCCTGGATCCTGCGTTATCCGCATAAGTGAATGCTCCTGCGGATTCAAGGGAAAATTTCTTTTTCACAAGCTTCAAAAAAGCTCCCACTGCGGCAGAGGCAGTTCCCCTCCCCCAGCACTCCTTCTCAAAAATGCAATAACTCAGCATTGCGTTGGGATGCTCCTCTTTAGTGATGCAATAGCACCAGATATCACCCACATAACGCCCTTCCCAATAAATGCATCTTCCAAAGCTGTCCGCGCCCGGCAGACAGGCCTTCTCATAGGCGGCCAGAGCCTCCTCCACCGTGCTGACCGCTGACGGCAGCATCCTGTGAATTTCCTGGTCCTGTGTCTTGTAAAAGTATATCTCCACATTTTCTCTTGTACGCTCTAAAAGCTCTACCTGTAATGGGCTCATTCTGATTCTCCCGCCAATACCTATTACTTCACCCTGATACTGGACAGGCATTGGAGCTGCTGGGGCTTTTTGGTGGACAACCGCACCAATCGTCCCAAAAGCCTTCATCCGCTCAGGGATTTCAATCAGACCTTCCAGGCCTATGATGTTTTTCCGCAGGCTGGATACTCTGAAAAGGAAGCTTTAATCCACCAGAACCGGGTTTTCCTCCACCACCCAGGGCAGGCCGTATTCATTCAGCGCCTCCATAAAGGGATCCGGGTCGAACTCCTCCACGTTAAACACTCCGGGCTTCTTCCACAAACCCTTCAGCACCAGCATGGCCCCGATCATGGCAGGAACACCGGTGGTATAGGAGATAGCCTGCGAGCCCAGCTCTCTGTAGCACTCCTGATGATCACAAACATTATAAATGTAGATAGACTTTTCCTGTCCATCCTTCACCCCGGTAAAAATACAGCCGATATTGGTCTTGCCTACGGTGCGGGGCCCCAGAGAGGCGGGATCCGGCAGCAATGCCTTCAGAAACTGTATGGGCACGATCTCTGTTCCCTGGAAGGACACGGGATCCGTGCGCAGCATTCCCACGTTTTCCAGACACCTCATATGAGTCAGATAGCTCTGACCAAAGGTCATAAAGAAACGGATCCTTTTGACGCCGGGAATGTTTTTGGCCAGAGATTCGATTTCCTCATGATGCAGCAGATACATATCCTTTTTCCCCACCTGAGCAAAGTCATACTCCCTTTTGATCTCCATGGGCTTCGTCTCCACCCATCGGCCATTCTCCCAATAGGAGCCGTTTGCGGACACCTCTCTCAGGTTGATCTCCGGATTAAAATTGGTGGCAAAGGGATACCCATGGTCTCCCCCGTTGCAGTCCATAATATCAATATAGTGAATCTCATCAAAATAATGCTTCAGCGCATACGCGGAAAACACGCTGGTCACCCCCGGATCAAAGCCGCTGCCAAGCAGAGCCGTAATCCCTGCCCGCTCAAAGCGTTCCCGGTACGCCCACTGCCAGGAATAGTCAAAATACGCCGTAAAGCCCTGCTCCTGACAGCGCTTTTCGTAAATGGCACGCCACTTGGGATCCTCGGTATCCTCCGCCTCATAGTTCGCCGTGTCAATATAATCCACGCCGCAGGCCAGACAGGCGTCCATAATCGTCAGATCCTGATAGGGCAGCGCCAGATTCAATACGGCGTCAGGCTTCTCTCTGTTAATCAGCCCGACCAGATCCTGCACATTATCCGCATCCACACTGGCGGTAGTGATTTTAGCCGCCGTACTTCCCTCCAGCTTTTCCTTCAGGGCATCACATTTGGACACCGTGCGGCTGGCAATACAGATCTCGGAAAACACATCCGCCTTCTTTGCACATTTCTGAATGGCCACGGAAGCCACGCCTCCACAGCCGATAATCAATATTTTTGACATATTTACCTCCTGTTTCTATTTAAAAAGATTGTATAATCTGCCCTCCCTGGGCATCCCTTCACGCTTTTTACTGTTCCCCTATGCTCAGCGAGCCGCTATCCATGAACCTCCACCCTCCGCAGCAGCCGTTCCACATAGGCCGGCAGGCAGAAGGCCCCCTCGTGCAGCCTGGGGGTATAATATTTCGTGTCCAGCTCCCTGGCAAGCCACCGCTCGCCGTCCAGGTCCCGCACGGGATGGTACCGTTTGGAGGCGAAGCCAAACAGCCAGTGCCCTGAAGGGTAGGTGGGAATATGGGCCTGGTATACCCGGCTGATGGGAAAGCTTTCCACGATCCGCTTATGAGCACGCATACAGGCCGTGGCATCCTCCTCATAGAAGGGGCTTTCATGCTGATTTACCATGATCCCCTCCTCCCGCAGGGCCTTATAGCAGTTGCCGTAAAACTCCTTGGTAAACAGCCCCTCCCCGGGGCCGAAGGGATCCGTGGAATCCACAATGATCAAATCATACTCGTTCTCTTTGGAACGGACAAATTTCAGCCCATCCTCGTAATGGATGGAAACCCTCTGGTCATCCAGCCTGCAGGCCGTCCTGGGCAGGTATGCCCTGCTGATCTGAACCACCTGCTCATCAATCTCCACCATATCGATCTGCTTAATTTCCGGATACTTTGTCAGCTCTCTTACCACTCCGCCGTCCCCGGCGCCGATCACCAGAGCCTTCTCCACATGGGGATGCACCGCCATGGGCACGTGGGTGATCATTTCATGGTAAATAAACTCATCCTTTTCCGTCAGCATGATATACCCGTCCAGCACCAGAAACCGTCCGAACTCCGGCGACTCAAACACATCGATCCGCTGAAACTCGCTCTGTCCGCTGTAAAGCTGCCGGTCCACACGGATGGACAGCTTTACATTGGGTGTATGGGGCTCTGAAAACCATAATTCCATCTTACCTGTCTGCACCTCTCTTTCTGACCGCCTTTTTTATTTTCCTGCTTCTTCCTTATATTCTCAGTTCCTTCAGCACATTCAGCCGTTCGATCCCCGGATCCTCCGGCCCGGTCATGGAGCATCCCTTGTCCCGTGCATAGACGATGTACTCCAGGATTTCGGGCGTGATCTCCTCCCCCGGGGCCAGTATGGGTATCCCGGGAGGGTAGCACATAACAAATTCACTGCAGATCCTGCCCTTTGTCTCCATCAGCGGCAGGGATTCCTTTTCCGCATAAAAGGCGTTCTGAGGGGAAACCGCTACCTTGGGATCGATATACTCCTGAGTGAACATTCCTGTATTGTCCCGGCTGTATTTGCGCCGGATCTCCACCAGGGCGCTGATCAGCCGCTCCATATCCCGCTCCCGGTCACCGATGGAGATATATGCCAGCACATTGGCAATGTCTCCCAGCTCCATCTGTATGTCGTATTCATCCCGAAGCAGATCATATACCTCGATGCCCGCCAGCCCGATTCCCAGAGTGTTGACGGTGAGCTTGGTCCCGTCAAAATCAAAAATACTGTCACCGTTGACCAGCTCCCGGGTATAGGCGTAATACCCTCCGATCCGGTTGATCTCTTCTCTCGCGTACTCCGCCAGGGCCGTGACCTTCCGAAATTCCTCCCTTCCCCGAAGGGCCAGATTTCTCCTGGATATATCCAGGCTTACCAAGAGCAGATAGGATGCGCTGGTAGTCTGTGTCAGATTGATCACCTGCCGCACATACCCGGCCGGCATGTCCGGCCCTGTCAGCAGAAAAGAGCTCTGGGTCAGACTTCCTCCGGACTTATGCATGCTCACCGAAGCCATATCCGCACCGGCCTCCATGGCGGATACCGGCATGTGCTCCCCAAAATAGAAATGGGTTCCGTGGGCTTCGTCCACCAGCACCTTCATCCCCCTCTCATGGGCCAGCCCCACAATACTTCTCAGATCGGAGCAGATTCCATAATAGGTGGGATTGTTCACCAGCACGGCCACCGCGTCAGGGTTTTCCCGTATACACCTTTCCACCTGGGACACCTTCATTCCCAGAGCAATACCCAGTCTGTCGTCCGTGTCCGGATTCACATAGACGGGGATTGCCCCGTTCAGCACCAGCGCATTGATAACGCTTCTGTGTACATTCCTGGGCAGAATAATCTTGTCCCCCTTTTTGCAGGCGCAAAGCACCATGCTCTGGACTGACGATGTGGTTCCTCCCACCATGAGAAAGGCGTGCGCCGCCCCAAAGGCCTCCGCCGCCAGCTCCTCCGCCTCCCGGATCACGGAGACAGGGTGGCAGAGATTGTCCAGCGGTTTCATGGAATTCACATCGATTCCCACACACTGCTGTCCCAAAAGCCTAACCAGCTCCGGATTGCCCCTTCCCCTTTTATGGCCGGGCACATCAAAGGGCACAATCCTGTTTTTCCTGAATTCTTCCAGCGCCTCATAGACCGGCGCTCGGGACTGATCCAATCTTGCCATTGCAGTACCTCTAATATATATTTCTTCCGCTGAAAATTTCGATCATTTCCCGGCGCAGGTTATCCATGATCTCCAGCCTGGTTTTTGGCGGCAGCTCATAAACGTCGCTGTTAAACAGGTAATTTTGCAGATCGATCTCCTTGATCAGCATCTTGGTGTGAAAAATATTGGCCTCATAAACGTTGATATCCACCGCGTCATATCTGTGAAGGGTTGCCCCGGCAATATAATCCTGGATGGAGGTCATATGATGATCCATAAAAAGCTTATGGCCGCTTACATCCCTGGTAAACCCTCTGACCCGGTAATCCATGGTGATAATATCCGAATCAAAGGAGCCGATCAGATAATCCAGCGTAGACAGAGGCGTGATCTCACCGCAGGTTGCCACATCGATATCCACCCGGAAGGTTGCCAGGCAGGTCTCCGGATGATATTCCGGATAGGTATGCACCGTAATATGACTTTTGTCAAGATGTGCCACCGTGGTATCTCCCGCCGGAATCATGCTGTTTTCCGCAATGAGAATGGTCACAGAGCTCCCCTGAGGCTCATAATCCTGGCTGGAAATATTCAGAACGGTAGCGCCGATCATGTCCGTCACATTGGTGAGAATCTTGGTCAAACGCTCCGAATTGTACTGTTTATCAATATAAGCGATATAATCCTTCTGCTCCCGCTGGGTTTTTGCATAGCAAACATCATATATGTTGAAGCTAAGGGACTTTGTTAAATTGTTGAAGCCGTACAGTGAAATTTTATCGCTCATGTTCATACCTCTCTGTTCCAGGCGCTTTTCCCGCTCCGGTTTTTCCTGTAAGTCAAAAAAGCAGGTGACGTCCATCATCACCTGCTTTGAATATCCTCTGTCTTTTCGTATGCCGTCCCGTTTTCCGGTCTTCTGGCGCAGAAGGAATGGGACAGGTATGAAAATATCAGATATGTGGTTTTAGAGTCTATATAGCAAATATTTTACTTTTACTACTCTTATTGACCGTTTCACAAGTTAGATGTGCATCAGCACCGGTTTATAGTAACCAACTTATAAAATTTGAGCTTTTAACTCAATCAATAATGCAACCAAGCTGCAAAAATATTTGCATGGAAGACTCTTCTCATCTGTTTTCCATACAGCCGTACTATACCACAGATATCCTATGTAAGTCAAATAAAATTTACAACTCCAATACCTCTTGAATATACGTCTCCTCCTCGATCAGCCCGATCCCCGTAAAAACAGCCCACACATAGGGAGCTCCGTACACATTCAGCGTCTTTGGCCCCACGATAACCCGGGGCGGATTTTCTCCTGTCTGATCCTTTACCAGCTTCTCATATGCCTTCTCGAAAGTGCTTCTGGTGATGGACCTTTCCCGCCTGTCCGTAAACAGCTCTCCGCCTTTGATGGTGTAGGTAAAGGGCAGACCCTTTTTGGTCAGGAAGGTTTTTCCCTGGCGATCCTGAATCACATCCCAGAGATTGGAAATCGTAATGGCCGATATATGAAGCTTCATGGAATACCTCGCACAATCTTTTGTTTTTCATTTCCGGGGAACCTTATACTATGCATGGTACTCGTTACTGCATGCCTTGTCAACTCCTTTGACAAATTTAGGAGGGCCTTGCAGGCCCTACCCGTGAAAAGTAGCACCCTCCTCCCTTTTTTCCCGGAGAATGGCGGTATTTTTTTCCACTTCCTTCCTGGTAAGGGGATACCAAAGCTGCATAATAAGAAAAACGGCCAGATAGCAGACTCCCGGAACAAGCGTGGCTGCCGTATAAATCCTGTCAGCTACCAGAGCCGTCTGGGCGGGCGCCTCGGACACGTAGCCAATGGCAGTCAGCACGAATCCGCCTGCTCCCCCTGCCAGCGCCTGACCTGCCTTCCGGGCAAAGGAATATACGGCATACACCGTTCCGTCCTCTCTTTTGCCTGTGGCAACCTCCTGATAATCGATGATATCGGTGATAAAGGCCCATATGACCAGGTTGAACAGGCCGGTGCCCATGGTTCCTAAAAACAGCAGGGCCAAAAAAAGCGGAATGCTTTTCAAATGCAGGAGGTATGTCAGTATATATACAATTCCGGCCAACAGCATTCCCACGGCGCCGGCTTCCTTTTTTCCAAATCCGGAGGCAATCCTGGAGATAAAGGGTGCCAGCATCAGAACCCCCGCGATTCCGATGACGTTTAATGCCGCCAGCGCCTTGGCATTTTTAAAATAGTCCAGGAAAAGGTAATTGTTCATGGTCTGTCCCAGCATAGTGGCCAGAAGCAGTATCAAGGCGGCGCAGACCAGTGCCAGCAGAGGCCTGTTTTTCCCCAGACTCCCCAGCATTTCCCCTGCGCTTTCCCGCTTCGATTCCTTTTTTTCGAAAACAACCCTCTCCTGACACAGGAAGTAGCAAAGTCCATAGCAGATTAAAGCAAGAGCGCCCAGCACAACGGCTGTTATAGTAAAGCGCTCCGGCAGAACAATCTGGTTGCCCTCCCCATCCGTCCGATATACTGCCAGCGGCACCAGCACTCCGATCACCAGGCCCGCCAGGCTGGCCCCCACACTGCGGAAGGTGGAGAGGGATGCTCTGTCCTTCACATCCGGGCTGATTACCGATGCCATAGATCCGTAGGGAATGTTGATCCCTGTATAGCAGAAGCTGCTCCACAGCAAATAGGTAATGATCGCGTAGCCAAGCTTCGCCGGATAGGGCCAGTCCCGGACGAACCAGAAATACATAATGGTGCTGGAGACGGCCACCGGAATGCTCATCCGCCGGATCCAGGAGCGAAACCTGCCGTCCCTGGCAGGCTTCATATGATCCACAATACGCCCCATAGTCACATCCGTAAAAGCATCCACGATTCTGGTTCCCAGAAACAGCAGACCCACTGCAAAGCCGCTGAGTCCCAGCACCTTGGTGTAAAACACCATCAGATAATTTCCCGCAAAAATAAAGCTGAAATCGTTTCCGAAATCACCGAACATATATCCGATTTTGTCCCGAAGACCAAAAGGCCGGCAACCATTGCCGGCCTCCATACGCACATTCCCTTTTTCATCCACTGATTTTGACATAAAAAACCTCCGCCTGCTCCGATCTGATCCCATGTATCCGGCATTAGCCGTTCACAATTACGATCAGTATCCCACAAGCGGAGATTTTTATGCGGTTCCGGTTTCTTATTCTGTGCCGGAACCTATTTTGTGAATTTCACGATCTGTGGATTTAGGTCTTACTCTACTACTGTGTAGCCCTGATCCTTGAAGCCCTGTACTGTAAGCTTCAAAGAGATCCTGTCGGAGTTGCCGCTGACGGGCATCAGGCCTGCATCAGCCAGAGCCTTGACAGTTGCGGAATCGGACATATCAATGGTGATGGTCTCGATCAGGCTGTCGCCAGTCTTTTCCATCTTGTAGTCCACCTTTTCATAAGCGGCATAAGTATCCTCCGTTGCTTTGATCGTCGCCTCCAGTCCAGCCATAGTTTCCTCGTCAAGACCTGAAATTGTGGACTTCTGCACCCACTTGGTAATGACGTCATTGGTAGCATCCATGGTGATCTCCATAACCACACCGTTCTGCTCCATTCTGACGGTAACGGTTTCCTCTTTTTTGCCGCAGCCTGCCAGCATTGCCACCAGCACACAGCACAGCAGTACAGCGCTGATACTTCTTTTCAAACCTTTCATTTCCTCTTACTCCTCCTCGCTAAAGAATATGTAATGTAAATTCCGAAGAGAATTATAACTCTTTCACAAAAATAATCAATACAAAATCCAAAAAATAAAGAAATTAACCTTTTATGGTTTATAAATAATTTATTTTCCGTTTTTTCTTTATTTTTATAACAAAGAGTCCACAGACAGTCTTGCATATGTATCATTGTTGTGATAGCATGAAAGTGTTAACTATGTTTTGGTGTTCCATTGTATATGGATCCATGGAGGAGGAATTAATTATGCGTCTCAAAAAATCACTATCTGTTGGGGCTGCAGCTCTGATGGCGGCCCTTGTATTTGTTACCCCCGTTTCGGCCCACGGCTGTCATGGACGTTCCCAGACCAGCACGGCTGTCAGCCAGCGTCAGGTCTGTTGTGTGGAGGACTGCACCGAACCCGGGCGTCATTGTCATGACGGTGTGGAATACTGCGGTTATGACCACGAAGACGGCTACTGTGACGATACCTGTCCCCGCCTGGTCTGTTCCCTGGAGGATTGTACTGAATCCGGACGCCACTACCATGACGATATCGAATACTGCGGCTACAATCATAAGGGCGACTATTGTGACAACACCTGCGTCACTTCCCGGAAACATCACAACCGCCGCAGACACTGCCACTAATCATTGTCATTTTGTTTATACGTATGATATGTTTCCTTCATTAAAAGAGGACCGCCGGTCATAATCGGCAGAATCCATGTAACAGGCCGAAAGATCAGCATGGATGCCGCCGGCACACCGGGATCCGAAAAACGGGAAAAGAACAAAATGAAGACAAATTTCAGGGAGCCGGCGCCCACTGCGCCGCTCCTGCATCCCTTCTTTAACTGTCCCGGCCTGTAAAAGGCTTTCTGCACATCTCCCGGCATTCTATCGTGCGCAGCTGCTGTATAAGAATTCTCCGGTAAAACTGCTCCTGAAGACATATATTGTCCAGCCAGAGACGCTTTGCAGTCTCCGTGCCACAAATCCGATTTTTCAATTCTTCCGTCTCTGCCAGTCTCTTTCTGCATATTTCAATGATTTCCCACGCCGGACGTTCCCCTATATCATGGTATGATCTGACGCAGATTCTCATGGCATCTGCGCGGTCAATGTCATCCGCATCCCGAACGCTCTTTTCCAGAACAGACGCATCCTCTCCCCGGCAGGGGAAACAGTCATGTATCAGAACCGCCTTGCAGATACTTTCCGACATTTTTGCATCATATCCGATTTTTTTCAAAAAGCGCTTTGCAATTTCCGCCCCGATAAGCGGATGTTTCCCAAGCTCTTCAAAGCTTCTGCATTCGGGATAGCCCACATCATGCAGCAGGCATGCCATCATAAGGGCTTCCTCAGGAAGCCCTTCCGCCCGGGCAATCTCACGTCCAATATCCGATACGCGCAGTGTATGATCATAGCGGTATTGCATATCATAACGCTTGGTTTCGCTTCCTGCTACATGTTTTTCGCCAAACGATTCCGGCCCCAGCACCCGCCGCACAAACGAAAGCGTCTGAAGGACAAAATCACCTTCCGACTCATGTTCCTCCAAAATCCGGACAATGCGCTCCGATATGTTGATTTGTTCCTCCATACTTCTCCTTTTGTTACAGTTCGCGGCTTCGCCGTAAATAACAGCATGATGCACTGCGCTGCCAGGAAACTGTTGATTTATTTTGACAAAATCAGTATACTGATTTTGTCTGGAAACGTCAACTGCCCTTTATTACCTTCAAAGGCTTTCCTTCTTCAGTACGTGGTCAGAACGCGGAACGGAGGTCCTCATGAAAATTTCCTATATTTATCACAGCGCTTTCCTGGCGGAAACCACTGAGTGCTATTATCTTTTCGATTACTATAAGGGCCCGCTTCCCCCCATGAATCCGGCAAAGCCCGTCTTTGTCCTGGCCAGCCACAGCCACCAGGATCACTATGCTCCCTGTGTCTTCGATCAGCTGCGCCAGTTGGGTATGCAAAATATCACCGCTGTCCTTTCCAACGATATCTCCCGAAAGCTCTATCCTGAAATATGTCCTGTAGTCAGGGTTATCCACAGTCAGGAGTATACTCTTCCCTGCCATACTCATCTGCAGACCCTCCTTTCCACAGACAGCGGCGTGGCTTTTCTGCTCTCCTGTCCCGAGGGAGTGCTGTACCACGGAGGAGATCTGAATGACTGGAACAGGGAGGATACCCCTGATCAGGAACGCCGTCAAATGACCGGAAGCTACCGGGCTTCTATCCGGAAGCTGAAAGGCATTTCCATTGATGCCGCCTGCCTTCCTTTGGATCCCAGGCTGGGAGATTTTTATGCCTGCGGTTTCCTCTACTTTTTGAAAAACGTCGCTGTTAAAAAGGTTTACCCCATGCATTATTGGAATCAGCCTGAAATTATTGATCGTTTTATGTCAGAATATCCGGAATATTCCGATCTGATTGTTCGCCCATGAACGATTCAAAACTCCTGTCCGGTTCCGGAAATAACTGTGAGGTCCTGCAGGAAATCTTATACTCCGCTTTCTTTATACACTGGCGGCGAAAATCTATCCAAAACGATACACTAATACAAAAAAACCTATTCCGCCTGCCTGTCTTGTCAAAAATTTCCCCTTTATTGTGCAAATTAGTATAATTTATTGGCTTGCAAATGGATACACTGTGCTTTTTGACATGTCTACAAATCCGTGCTAGATTTTTTCTTGTATAAAGCGTATAGTTTTCTTTAGGATATGCAAAGAACCAAAAAGGAGAACGCTCATGAAATCCAACAAAGAAAAAGTATATGACTTTATCAGGCTCCACGCCGCCGAAGAAAACAGCGAAGGCGTGTCCACCAGCTATATAGCAGAAGCCCTGAATCTTCAACGAACCAATGTGAGCAGTATACTGAATACCTTAGTAAGCGAAAAGCGGATCCGTAAAACCAACGGCCGTCCTGTTTTATACCACACCAAAACTCCGGGAGAAAAGGACGCCGACAATTACTTTTCCACATTGATCGGCAGCGGCGGAAGTCTAAAGCATGCTATTCAGCTGGCAAAGGCCGCCATTCTGTATCCTCCCAGAAGTCTGAATACGATTATTACAGGCGAAAGGGGCACCGGCAAGCGCCATCTTGCCAAGCAAATGTACCAATATGCCGCCGCCTGTCAGGTTCTTCCTCAGAATGCTCCCTACGTAGAGATGAACTGCCGGGATTACGCAGATGCGGAAAGCAGAGCGCAGACTGAGCTCTTTGGAACGGAAGGCAATGCCGGACTGTGGAAAAAAGCAGAGAGCGGACTGCTGTACCTGGACAATATTCAATACCTGGGCGGCAGACTGCGAAGGGAACTTGCGGAACGGATCCGGAGCGATGCCTCCGGCATCATTGTAATTGCAAGCTGCGTGGAGGCGGCGCAAGTGGCAGAGGAAGAGGTTCAGACGGAATTTCCCATGGTGCTGCGCCTTCCTTCTCTGGCAGAGCGTCCGCTTACAGAGCGCATGGAAATGATCCAACAGCTGTTTTCCCGGGAAGCTTCACACATCGGACGGACACTGACCGTAAAGGAGGATCTGCTCCGCTGTCTTTTACTCTACGAGTGCGAGGCAAACTATCACCAGCTGAAGACAGATATCCGTATCGGATGCGCCAACGCCTATGTGCGGGAATATCAGAACCAGGATGTGATTCCATTGTATATCAGTGACTTTGAGCGTCATGTCCGAATGGGTATGCTTCGCTGGGGAATCATGGGAGATGAGCTGAAGACTCTGGTACCGGGAAATACCCTTTATTCCTTTGACGGGACACAAGTTCATGTCATAGAAGAAAGCGGCGGCAATATCTACAGACAGCTAAGCCAAAAGGCATCCATGCTGAACGCGGAAGGAATACCCCCGGAAGAAATCAGCGCCATTCTCAGTGCGGAGGTGGAGCGTTCCTTCGGCTGGTATCACAGAGAACTGGTAAAGGAGGTGAACGACAGGGAACAGCTGGCAGCACTGGTAGATCAGAGGATTGTGGAGCTGGTGGACAGTTTTCTCCGCCAGGCTCAGGAACAGTTGCACCGCAGGCTGGATGATTCCATATTTTACGGACTGTGTCTGCACCTGAATTCCCTGATCACAGGAAAGGGAGAACCCAGGTTCATGGACAAACGGCAGATTGATCATCTTCTGGCGGCCCACAGAACAGAATACCTGCTCTGCATGGGGCTGGTAAACCGCCTGAATCAAATCTGGGGACTGGAACTTTCCACCGACGAGGTCCTTCTGCTTACCATGTTTCTATGCCATGAACCGTCTGTATCCTCTCAGACAGGAATACCAGTGATCCTGTTTGCCTTTTTCGGAGAGGGTATTGCGGAATCAATTGTAAGAACCATTGTCAGCCTGACGCATTTTAAGCATATATTTCCTTTCGAACTGCCTCTGGAAAAAGAAGAAAATAAAATCTACGAAGCCTTAAAGCGCTATATCGGTCAAATCCACCAGGGCGGGGGAGTATATGTGGTATATGACAGCAGGATTCTTCCGGAAATATTGGATGAAATTGCGGCAGAATCGGGAATTTTGATCCGGCAGCTTCCTGCTCCGGTGACCACCATGGGCATTGAGCTGGCGCGGAAGGTGCTGACCGGGGCCGATCCGGGGCAGGCCTACCAAGACGCCCTGCGGGAGATAAAAGCTTTTGCCGGAGACCACAAAAATTACATAGTAACCCTGTGCACTACGGGTAAGGGGGGTGCGGAGGAATTAAAAAATTATATTGAGCGCTATGGAATGCTGGAAAATGTCAAGATAATCCCCATGTCTATGAGCGATTCGGCAGCGCTGTCCGAAGCCTTCCGAAGGCTGCTTCGCACCGGTACCATCCAATGCGTGGTAGGTACATACGATCCAAAGCTGTTTTCCATTCCCTTCTGCTCCATCAGCGAGGTGTTTTCTACTCCGAAAGAACAGCTTCCGGAGCTTCTCCGGGTCAGAAGAGTTCCCGGCAGGCCACTTGACTATCCAGCTATATTCGACTATCTGGAACAGCAACTGAAGCATGTGGATCTAATCCGGCTCCAAAAGCTTCTTCCGGAGGTGCTGGACAGTATTGAACGAGAACTGAAACCACTGTCAGGGGATACGCAGGCAGGGCTTTTACTCCATCTGGCATGTTGTATAGACCGCCTGAAGGGTCAGGAAAAAACTCCTGTCAATCCACGGAAAACAGACATTCTGGGCTCACACAGTCAGGAATTCCGCAGGCTGCTGAAACTGCTGAAGCCCCTGGAAAAAAGCTTTCATATTATTATAAACGATGACGAGGCAGCGAATATACTGACAATCATATATCAGCTGTAGCGCAAAAGGAGTATGAATATGGACGAAGCCATCAACGAAAAACTAGAAGAACTGGCAATGCTGATCATTGCCAATTCAGGAGCCGCCCGCTCCGCCGCCTTTGAGGCTCTGGAGCAGGCAAAAAAGGGAAACTCGGAAAGTGCCGACAAGCTTTTGAAAAGCGCCGGTGAAAGCCTTCAGGAAGCCCACGAGGCCCACCGCTGCCTGCTTCAGATGGATGCAGCCGGACAGGTTCCCCAGATGAGCGTCCTGCTCTGTCACGCCCAGGATCATCTGATGGGAAGCGCTCTGGCACAGGATTTGATTCAGGAAATGATCACCCTGCATCAGGCATTGAAGCCGCCAGCACAAGGGCCGGCCCAGGACCGCGGCATATAAAAGGGGGTATATTTATGGAAAGAAAAATATTGTTGATCTGTGCAGGCGGCATGTCCACAGGCATTCTGATGAAAAAAATGGAGAAATATGCCGCAGAGCAGGGAATTACACTTCAAATCGAGGCGGTGGGCATGTCAGCTTATGAAGATGTATGCAAAAGCTATGACGTAATTTTGCTGGGGCCTCAGGTAGCGTACAAAAAGGCAGAAATCGAGCAGGTCTCACAAATGCCTCTGGCAGTGATCGCTGCCTACGATTACGCCGTGGGAAACGTGGCAAATATTATGAAACAGGTAGAAGCTATCTATCCCAAGGCTCAATAATTGCGAAAGTTATTTCGGAGAGGAGAAATAGAATGGGAAATTTATATGAAAGCAAAGCCATGCAGCAGGTAAAAAAGGTAGGAGAAAAGTTCGCGGGAAACAAAGCCATCGCCTCGGTATCTGCCGGAATGATGATGGCCATGGGTATCATCCTGATTGGCGCCGTTTTCCAGCTGGTGGCCATTATTCCTACATTCTTTAAACTGTACTCAACGGAGGATGCCATCTATAAGATCCTGATGGTACCTTACGATCTTTCCATGGGACTGATTTCTATTTACATGGCATTTACCATCGCATATTCTTATGCAAAGTCGCTGAAAATGCAGGCGGTCACCACCGCTCTCAATTCGCTTCTGGTGTTTCTGATCGTAGCCGCGCCTATCAAAACCGTGGCTCTGGCGGACGGTTCCTCCTTTACCGGCATAGACAATTCCTGTCTGGGAGCTATCGGCATGTTCACAGCCATTTTGGTTTCCCTCTGTACGGTAAAGCTGGCGCACTTCTGCGAAAAACACCATCTGATGATCCGGATGCCGGATGCAGTGCCCAAATTCCTGCAGGATACCTTTGCATCCCTGATTCCCCTGATCGTCAACATCGCCATCTGGCATACCATCGGAAGCCTTTGTACAGGGCTGATGACCATCTCTCTGCCCTATGCCATATCCTATCTGCTGTCCGCTCCCCTGGGTGCACTGACCAGCGTGCCGGGCATCCTCATCGTAGTATTTGTAGCAAACCTGCTTTGGACCTTCGGCATCCACGGCACAATGGTGGTCTACATTGCCATTATGCCGGCGCTGATGGAATATATCGCAACAAACGGAGCGTTGATGTCCCAGGGGCAGGCACTTGTGTTCACCCCTGTGGCCCTGTTCGCCATTATGAACTGTTGCGGCGGTACCGGAAATACCCTGGCGCTGTGCGTTATGGGACTGTTCTCTAAATCCGAACAGATCAAGGCAGTGAGCAAAGCAGCCATTGTACCGGGAATCTTCAATATCAATGAGCCGGCCACCTTCGGCTATCCGATCATGTATAACCCCACTTTGGCAATTCCCTTTATTTTCAATCCGCTGATCACCATGGTTATCTGCTATTTCGGTTATCTGGTGGGATTCTTCAAGCCCTCCTTTACCATGATCAGCGCCACGCTGCCAGTAGGCGTATCTCCCTACCTGTGTACTCTTTCCTGGACAAACGTGCTGATCCCTGTGATCGCATTCGCAGTGGCATGGCTGATATACCGCCCCTTCTTCAAGGCCTATGAGAAAGATCTGGCCGCCAAGGAACAGGCGGCCAAAGCCGAGGCGGCCTGATGATCATCCCCTCAAATGCCTTTCCGGAGGATTTCCTCTGGGGCGGCGCCATGGCCGCCAATCAGACGGAAGGGGCCTGGGATCAGGACGGGAAGGGACCTTCCATCGCTGACCATATCACCGCGGGGACAAAAACATCTCCGCGGCGGTTTACCAGGAATATCCGCCCGGAAGAATATTATCCAAGCCATCAGGCAGTGGATTTTTACCATCATTATGAAGAAGATATCGCACTGTTTGCAGAAATGGGATTCCGCGTGCTCCGGCTGTCCATTGCCTGGAGCAGAATCTTTCCCAGGGGAGATGAAGATGACCCCAACGAAAAAGGACTTGATTTTTATCGAAGGGTTTTTGCCGAATGCCAAAAATACAATATTCAGCCTCTGGTCACCCTCTCCCACTACGAAATGCCCTATGTGCTTTGCGAACAATACGGCGGCTGGTCCAACCGAAAGCTGATTGATTTCTTTCTGCACTATTGCGAGACCGTGTTTCATACCTATAAAGAGCAGGTACATCTGTGGCTCACCTTTAATGAAATGAATACATTGGTAAGTCGGTTCGGCACCCTGCTTGGCGCCGGAATCCTTCCGGAGGACGGCTCGGATCTGTTCGGAATGAGCCGGGCAAAGGCTCCGGAAACGCCGGAGGAGCAAAGCCGCAGGTTCACCGCCCTGCACCACCAGTTTGTGGCCGGAGCCAAAGCTACAGCCCTGGCACACCGGATTAATCCGAAAAACAGAGTAGGCTGCATGCTTTCGGCGGCGGGCGTGTATCCCTACACCTGCAGTCCGGAAGACGTGCTGGAAGCCCAGCGGCAGATGAATCGCAGCAACTGGTTTTGCGCAGATGTATGTGTGAAAGGCACTTATCCTTATTTTATGGAACGAACCTTCCGGGAAAACGGAATCTGCGTGGCCATAGAGGATGAAGATACCTCCATCCTGCAGGAGGGAAAGGCCGATTTTCTGTCCTTCAGCTATTACACCTCCCGTTGTGCCACTGTGGATGAGAATGTAAAAAAGTCTGCCGGAAACATGATGCTGGGCGCTTCCAATCCTTACCTGGCCGCCAGTGAATGGGGATGGACCATCGATCCCAAAGGGCTTCGTTACCTGCTGAACGAGCTTTACAACCGATACGAAATTCCTTTGATGGTGGTGGAAAACGGACTGGGGGCTGCAGATGAACCAAGGGAAGACGGCACCATCCATGACGATTACCGAATTACCTATCTGCGCGCCCATATCGAGCAGATGAAAGAAGCCCTGGACGACGGCGTACAGCTTATGGGGTACACCCCCTGGAGCTGCATGGATCTGATAAGCGCCAGCACGGGCGAAATGAAAAAGCGCTATGGATTTATCTATGTGGACCGGGACAACCAGGGAAACGGTACGTTGGAACGGAAACGGAAGGATTCCTTCTATTGGTATCAAAAATGCATTGCCAGCAACGGCAGGGAGGTATAGACATGGTGACAAAAAAGCTGGAAATTATCAATAAGACCGGACTCCACGCCCGACCCGCATCGGACTTTGCCCTGACGGCGAAGCAGTATTCGTCGAAGGTAACCATCTGCAGGGAAGGCGGTCTGCCGGTCAACGCAAAATCTGTGGTGCGCCTTTTGACAGAGGGCATCGGACAAGGTACAATAGTGGAAATTGCGGCGGAGGGCGAGGATGAGGAAGATGCCCTGAAAGCTCTCTGCGCTATGGTGGAAAGCGGATTCGGCGAGTAAGGAAAGGTGCGTCACAGCTATGGCAGAAAAGGACGGAAAATTACAGAGGATAGTGTTGACCGGAAATCCGGTATCAGACGGAGCCGTCGTGGCCAGGGCATATATCTATGAGCCCTGGGAGCCCGATGTTCTCCCGACCTGCTTTGAACCGGAAAAGAAACAGGAAAAGCTGGATGCCTTTCGCCGTGCCGCGAAACAGGCTAAAGCAGAACTGACTCGGCTCGCAGAAAACCTGGGCCCGGACTTCGGGGATCAGGCAAAAATCTTTCTGGCCCACCGGGAGCTTTTGGATGACGAAGAGCTGATGTCAGAAACGGAGCTGGCTATCACGGAAGCTTTTTTGGAGCCGGATGCCGCCGTGGAAAAGGTTTTTACCTCCTTTACCGAAATGCTCAGCCAGGTAGATGATCCTCTGATCGCCGCCCGGGCGGCAGACCTGCAGGACGTGAAAAAAAGACTGCAGCGCATTTATCAGGGCCGGGAGGAACAAAATCTCTCCAAATTGGAAAACGATGTGATCCTGGTAGCAAGGGACCTTATGCCCAGCGATACGGCAGGCCTGGATCGCCGCCATGTAAAAGGCATTATCACAGAGGCAGGCGGGACAAATTCCCACTCCGCCATTCTGGCCCGAAGCTTTCAGATCCCCGCAATATCCGGTGTTGTGAATGCGGTCCGCATCATTCCCCAGAACACACTTCTGGCCCTGGATGCGGTGAAGGGACAGGCGATCCTGAGGCCCCGGCAGGAGGAGATCGATGCCTGCGTCAGGTCCCAGAATATCCTCCTTTCCAGGCGCAGAGCACAGGCTCAGTACCTGGGACGCCCCGGAGCTACCCGTGACGGGATTTCCATAGACCTTGGCATCAACATCGGTTCCTGCAAATTTGAAGCTTCCGAAAATTATTATGACTTTATAGGTTTATTCCGCACAGAATTTCTGTACATGGAAGGTCTATGTCTTCCCACGGAAGAAGAACAGCTTACAGCATATACAAAGGTACTCGAACAGGCCAACGGAAAAGCCGTGACGCTCCGGACTCTGGATATCGGCGGGGATAAAAACCTGCCCTATATGGATCTGCCTAGGGAAGACAATCCTTTTCTGGGTAATCGCGCCCTGCGCCTTTGTCTTTCCAGGCCGGATATTTTTCAGACCCAGCTGAGGGCTGCGCTTCGCGCCTCCCATCGGGGCAAACTCCAGCTGATGTTTCCCATGGTGGGCGGGATGGAGGACATCTATCGGGCAAAAGCCTGTGTCAGGGCGGCAATGGAGCAGCTGGATGCCAAAGGAATTCCCTATAATCCCCATATCCGGATAGGGATCATGATCGAAATCCCGTCCATCGCATTAATGGCGGATCTGGCAGCAGCAGAGGTGGATTTTGCCAGCGTCGGTTCCAACGACCTGACACAGTATGTCAGCGCCGCAGACCGGATGAACCCTGCTGTGGGCCCTTATTATCAGAACTACTCCCCTGCAATGCTCAGGCTGTTGGAAACTGTCTTTAGCGCTTTTACCGCCCAAGACAAACCGATTTCCGTCTGCGGAGAAATGGCGGGCGATCCCAAGGCCGCCGTTCTGCTGACAGGCCTGGGCGCCCGGAAGCTAAGCATGAATCCAGCCAGCCTGGCCGGCGTCAAAGCGGCTTTGGCCAGGGTTTCACTGAAGGAGGCTCAGGATCTGGCACGCCAATGTCTGGGAATGCGGACTCAGAAGGAAATACTGGAGCACTTAAGCGCTTTTACTGCCGAAGCTGAGGTTTGACATAACGAGGAAACCATATTAAGAAAAAAACAGGAGAAACCATATGCATAACGCAAAAATGATAAAACACAGCAGAAAAAAAAGGCTTTTGGCAACGATGCTCTCTGTTGCTCTGCTGCTTTCCCTTCCGCTGCCGGCATCTGCCTCCACCGGAAATATCAATGCCAATGTAGTGGCAGATTCTCTGGCAGTGGCAAAACAGGTGGAAGCTGAGGGTATTGTACTGCTGAAAAACGAAGGCCCCGTTCTGCCTCTGGCAGCGGAAAAAGGAATCAATGTATTCGGCAGCGCTTCCATTGATCCCTATTATGGCAGCAGCGGATCCGGTTCCATCAAATCGGACACTCTGATCGGATTTTACGACGGACTGAGACTTGCGGGAATTTCCTATAATGAAGCTTTGTATAATACCTATCAGAGCTGGTACGGAAAAAACGGAAAACACAAGGAGATGCCTGTGGAAAATATTGATTTCACTCAGGCCTGCGCATACTCTGACACAGCCGTTCTGATGATTGGAAGAGCCGGTATTCCTCACACATTCCCGTATGGCTCTTCCTAAGGCAATCGGGTTCGCTTCATGCTCTTTTCGCAGTTTATCCAGAACAGGAAAAAACTGCACTACATAAATACTGGTAAGCATTGCATCATTTCCAGCGTACACTGCCTGGATGGGATTCATATAGAATGTGGTAACCTGGACCTTCGAAGTGCCGGACACAGGAAGCTATGATCTGACAATGGCCCTGGCCAGTACCAATCTCTTCGGAAAAAATGACAATTTGGCTGAACAGGTGATCATGCAGGTAAACGGCGCCGATGTGGATGTGTCCCAGATCGAAATTTTCGGCAGCGGTTTCCTGAAGTATAACCGATTTTCCACTTATGGACCTTTGCAGGTGGAGCTTGTGTCAGGAACTAACACCATTACCTGGACCACTACAGGTTACTCTGTACCTAATGTAGATTATCTTGATTTTTACAAAACGCCTGAAGAAATCCCCTGCTATTAAATACATAGGAAAAGAGACTGTCAGCCGACAGCCTCTTTTCCCTTTTCCGTATTTTCATTTCCATGCTGCATTCTGGCCAAAGCCTCGAATTTCCCTCTGCACCTGCGAAAGCTGGACATCAGCTTGGGAGAAAACATACCGCACTCTCCGTTCAGGATCATATGATAGGCCTGATCCAGCGTAAAGGGAGGCTTGTACACCCTGACACTTACCAGGGCATCATATACATCTGCCACTCCTACCAGCTGCGCTGACAATGGAATATCTTCCCCGGCCAGCCCGTCGGGATACCCTCTGCCATCATATCTCTCGTGATGATGACGACAGATCTCATAGCAGATATCGCCGTAGCCCTCCTCCCAGATTCCTTCGGCATTATCCAATATCTCGCATCCTTTTATGGTATGTGTTTTCATAAACTCAAATTCTTCAAAGGTAAGTTTTCCCGGCTTCAACAGAACACTATCCGGAATGGCAATCTTTCCCACATCATGGAGAGCGCTGGCCATAACGATCCCGTCGATTTTCTCCGGAGTCAGACCATATTCCGGACAATCCTTCATCAACTGCTCTGCCAGAATTCTGGTAAAGCCCTTCACCCTCTGGATATGTTCTCCGCTTTCCAGATTGCGGCTTTCTACCACCGTACCCAAAAGGTCAATAATTCTCACATTGCTTTCCTTCAGCCTGTCCCTCTGGCGCTTCAAAAGCTCATATTGCTTTCTCAGCTCCTCGGTCTGTTCGGCCACCTTGTCCTCCAGCTCGTTCTTGTAGCGAAACAGATTCACGGTATTTGTAATTCGGTTTTTGACAATGGTATGATCATACGGCTTATGGATAAAGTCCGAGACCCCCAGTTCCAGGCACCTGTACTCGGCATTATTCGCCGACTCCGCGCTGATCACCAGCACCGGAATCTTATCCAGCCATCCCTGGGCCTTCATTATCTCAAGCACCCCGAAGCCATCTATTTTAGGCATCAAAAGATCCAAGAGCACCACAAGGATCTCCTCCTGTCGGCGGTGGAGTACATCCACTGCCGCCTCTCCGTCTACTGCAATCTCAATGGGATATTCATCCTCCAACATAACTGTCAGCATCTCGCGGTTTATCTCATCATCGTCCACGATCAGCACTCTGCTCCGTGTACTAGGTATGCCCTTCACCTTCTTCCATAAACTAATTCATCCCGGGTACGGTTATATCTCCGCGGTCCCGGCATTCTGTATCCAGCAGTCCTTTTCTTCCCCGGCGCCGACGGATCAGGCCCCTGCGAATTCGCTGATCACAGCCCTGGTATGCTCGTATTCTGCTTCCAGCTGCGCAATCAAGTCCATGTTCTCGGGCTTTTTCCCTCCTCGCATCTCTTCTGTCAGCTCACCGCTGATCTGGTAGAGCCTAGTGATCCCCAGATTCATGCCCACACCCTTCAAGGTATGTGCCGCCCGGAAGGCTTCCTCATAATTTTCCTCTTCCAGCGCCTTTTTCAATGTGGCAAAGCTTTCATCCGCCAAAAATTTGCGGATAAAGCGATCCACCAGCTTCTCGCTGCTAAGTCGAGCCAGAGTTCCCTCAAAGTCTCCCCCAAACGCCGCATAACATTCTTTTACCGTCATCCCAATGCCTCCCCGTTATCATTCGATACATATTTTCGAAATACATTCTTGATATCTATTATAATACATACCTCTTGTATATGGCAAGATATTTTACCTTACAGTTCACGCGTCACATCAGCTGTGAAAACCCATTCTGGCGCAAAGCCTCATAAAGCACAATGGCCACAGAGTTGGACAGATTCAGGGAACGGGTGGCCGGAAGCATGGGAATGCGGATACAGGTTTCCCTATACTCGCTCAGAATCTCTCCCGGAATCCCTGCGCTTTCCTTTCCAAACATGATAAAGTCCTCCGGCCCGAAGGCAGCTTCCGTGTAGGGACGCTCTGCCTTCGTGGTAGCCATCCAGATTTTTGCCCCGGAATGCTTTTCCCGGAATTCCTCAAAATTCATATACCGGTATACCTCCAGCTTTGGCCAGTAGTCCATGCCCGCGCGCCGGATGGACTTTTCATCCAGATGGAATCCCAGCGGCTCAATCAAATGCAGGGGTATGCCCGCAGCCACACAGGTTCGTCCGATATTCCCTGTATTTCCCGGTATCTCCGGTTGGTGTAATACAATATGCATATCCTGCCTGCTCCTTTAGCGCGAACTTCTCAGCCGTGTTACAAAAGCTTCCAGCCTGCCGATGGCAACCTTCAGATTCTCCAGGGAATAGGCATAGGAAATCCTCAGATATCCCTCGCCGCAGTCGCCGAAGGCTGTTCCCGGCACCACCGCCACCTTTTCCTCCTCCAGAAATCTGGTGGCAAACTCGTCGCTGGTCATGCCAAACTCCTTGATGCAGGGGAATACGTAAAAGGCTCCGAAGGGCTCGAAGCATTCCAGCCCCATTTCACGGAAGGCATTCATCAGGTATCTTCTTCTCTGATTGTAGGCAGTGCGCATCTGCGCCACATCCTCATCCCCGTTTTTCAGCGCATCCACCGCGGCATACTGGCTGGTGGTGGGAGCGCACATGATGGCAAACTGGTGGATCTTTGTCATCTGCTGCAGGATATTCTCCGGACCGCAGGCATAGCCCAGGCGCCAGCCGGTCATGGCATAGGCCTTGGAAAATCCGTTGATCAGGATCGTCCTCTCCCGCATGCCCGGAAGGCTTGCTATGGACACATGCTTGTCCTTATAGGTAAGCTCTGCGTATATTTCATCAGACATGACAAATATGTCATGTCTCAGGATCACCTCCGCAATAGCCTCCAAATCCTCCTTCTCCATAATGGCTCCTGTAGGATTATTGGGGAAGGGGAGGATCAATATTTTCGTCCTGTCAGTGATGGCTTCCTCCAGCTCCCGGGCCGTGAGGCGAAACTGATTTTCCGCCTTCAAATTTATAATCACCGGCTTCGCCCCGGCCAGAATGGCACAGGGTTCATAGGACACGTAGCTGGGCTGGGGAATCAGCACCTCCTCCCCGGGATTAATCATGGCTCGAAGACCAATATCAATCGCTTCGGATCCTCCTACGGTGATCAGTACCTCCTTCAGGGGATCATAATCGATCCCCTGACTTCTGCGCATATAATTGCATACCTCCTGGCGAAGCTCCTTCAGCCCTGCATTGGAGGTGTAAAAGGTTCTGCCTCTCTCCAGAGAATAAATTCCCTCTTCCCGTATATGCCAGGGGGTATCAAAATCCGGTTCCCCCACGCCCAGGGAGATAGCGTCCTTCATTTCACTGACGATATCAAAAAACTTTCTGATCCCCGAGGGTTTGATTTCCACTACTTTTTCTGCCAACGGATTCCTCATGGTGTGATCATCTCTCTTTCGTCTTCTTTTTTCCGTGTAAATACCGTGCCGTGATCCTTATATTTCTTCAGTATAAAATGGGTTGCCGTGCTGAGCACCGTCTCCAGGGTGGACAGCTTATCCGACACAAAGCTGGACACCTCTCTAAGCGTCTTGCCTTCCAGAATCACCATCAGATCATAGCCGCCGGAGATTAGGTAGACGCTTCGCACCTCAGGATATTTGTAGATCCGCTCCGCTATGCTGTCAAAGCCCTGTCCCCTCTGAGGTGTGACGCGGACCTCGATCAGCGCCGTCACCTTATCGATGTTGGTCTTCTCCCAGTTGATCATAGTGTGGTACCCGCACACGATGCCCTCCGACTCCAGGGCGGCCAGCTCATTCACCACATCGATCTCCTCCACGCCCAGGATCACCGCAAGATCCTTCAGATCCATCCTGCTGTTCTTTTCGATAATGGCCAGTAATTCGTCTCTCATTTTTCGTCCCCTTTCTGTTTTCCGGTTTCTTTCCGGCATATTATATTTGAAAGATATCTGTGGATCTCATCCCTGCCGGCCCTGTCCAGATAACGGACCTCGCCGTCCTTCCACAAAATCCTGTCGCTTCCCTCCGTCACCCGGCCCACTACCGCCGCCGGAATCTGTCTTTCTCTCAGGACCGCTGCCAGCCCCGGTCCGTCCTTGGCCGTCATCACCAGGCATCCCCCTGACATCAGCCGGTAAGGATCCACATTGCAAAACTCACACACCTCCACGGTCTCCTGACGAAGGGGAAGGCTTCTCATATCCACAGACAGCCCCACGCCCCCTCCTTCCGCCAGCTCCCACAAGGCCCCGAAAATACCTCCCTCCGAGGCATCATGCATGGCGCAAACCCCGGCCTCAAGAGCAGCCTCCGCCTCCGGCAGCACGGATAAGTACCGTCCAAAGCCTGACGCTTCATCCACCAGCCAGGCAGGATACCTGGAAAGCAGTCCCTCCCGGTTATATCCGGCAAGCAGCGCCGTACCCTCCAGCCCGATCCATTTGCTGACTACAATGTCCTGCCCCGGCTCCGCCCTGCCGGCATATCCCTTATCCCTACAGCAGGCGCTCTCCAGACAGACCCCGTACCCGGAAGCAACCGCTATGGGCGCCGATACTGCCGCGCACACCCGGGTCTGTCCTCCGGCAATCTCCAAAGACAGCTCCCTGCACTTGTTTTCCGCCTCCGCCATCAAAGCTTTCAGCGTCTTTTCCTCCGTGTTTTCCGGAAGCAAAAGGGTAATCAGCAGCGCAGAGGGCCTGGCTGCCGATGCCGCAAGGTTATTGGCACACTTTTGAATCAGATGTCCCATAGTCAGCCGTAATCCCGCGCCCCCAAAGTCATACCTTTCATCCTCCAAAGCCACTGCCGTCTCCTGCATACAGACCGCAATTCCCCCGCTCCCGGCTCCAGGCGGAAGGAAAATGGCGCAGTCCTCCCCCGGACCTGCGCCACCTGCCACATCTTTTCTTTTTGTCCTTATCTGTCCCAGTACAGAACGCTTTAAAATATTTTCCGGCACTTTTCCCGTTTTCATAATTTCACCATAACCTGACTGATGCCTGGGCGGCACCCTGTGTAAAAGTCCCGGCAGATTGATTTCTACTGTGTGCCCTCCGGCGGAGTCTCGGGTGCAGCAGGCGGCGCCGTCAGCATGGCAATAACATTTCTCACATGATTCACGTCTCCGCTGCCAATGGCTGCCATGATCTGTTCATATGCCGCCGGATCATCCGTAGCCGTACCCACTGTGGCACTTCTGGGCACCATCTTATAGCTGCTGTAATTCACCTCGGTCCGGCTTACTTCCTTTCCGCCCTCAGTCACTACCTTCCAAAGTCTGGCTTTATACCCGATGTGAGCGCCTTCCACCGTAATGTAGCCCAGAGGCTTTCCTCCGTCCGCATAAATCAAATCCGCAGGCGGTCTGCTTACTTCCAATACCTCGCTCACATAACGGACCTCCCGATCCTCAGCCCGGGTTTCTTTTCCGTATATAGTAAAGGTAATCTCCTTGTTCTGGGTATAGCCCTCAATATAGATTGGATAATCCAGATTGTTTACAAAGCGAAAATCCTTGCCGGCGCTCTCCGAGATGGCCGCATCCGCCGACGGATCCACATAGGTCACAATCATGGAATGATTGTGGCGTTCTGTCACCTCCAGTTCCGCCTGCAGCACCACATTATAAAGCGTAGTGGATACCTGGCAAATGCCTCCCCCCAGACTGTCCACCACCCGTCCGTTCATGTAGGAGCCCGCCATGTAATAGCCGTTTTCTCGGGAAAAAGGAGTCACCTTATCGTGGGTGGAAAATTCCTCTCCGGGATAAACCACACTTCCGTTGATCAGATTGCAGCCGTTTTCCACGTTGGCACACCTGGAAGGATTGGACGTGGAGTAAGAGGTTGTAAAGGTTCCCAGCACGTCCTTCACCTGGGACAGCTCCTCCAGACTGCCCTGAGGCTCCTCCACCAGAACCTCAAGAGGGATGGAGCAGGGCCCGCGGTCCCACTCCTCTTCCAGATAAGCGGCTGCCTTTTCCACAGAAGCATCCACATCCAGTGTATAGCCTGTCTGCCCTTCCGAAATACGAAACTCTCCGTTCACTCTCTCCAGAGAATAGTTTTTCGCGGTAGTATCAAATTGTGTGCATTCACTCTCGATAAACTCCCGAATCGCTTTTTCATCAAAGGATATCTCAATTGGAAAGACCTTATTCTCGTGCTCAAGATCCTTCATGATCTTATACCGCTCAATGACATTGCCTGTACATCCGATCTCCAGGGCCTCCGCCACAAGCTCGGGATTTTCCCAGCTTATTCCCAGCTCCCCCGCCGTCACGGCCACCGGCTCATCGGCGGATGCCAAAAAAGTCAGCTCCGTCTCCTCCAGTTCCTTCACATACTCTCGTACGGCGGCCTCCGCCTGAGCGGCAGTCATACCGGACAACTCGATCTCTCCGGCAAAAATGCCCCTTTTAACTGTGGCCTCCCCCTCTGCCCGGACAGGCATCCTCCACAAAAATATTCCCGCAAAAAACAATGCGGACAGGCATCCCAGCCCAATAAATCTCTTCATACTATACTACCCCTGTTTTAATTTGGTAACATAACATCCCCTGACGATTGATTTAATTAAAAAAGTATGCTAAAGTAGGAATAATCATAGCAAGCACAAGTATCACGATAATGACCGCCGAAATGCGCTGCTTGTTCTTTTTGTTACTAAAATTGAACATATCGCCGCCCTGCCTTTCCATAATCACACATAACAAACTCTGAAAGGATATTATATATGACTTTTCCGGTTTTGGCAAGTTTAATCATATTGACGTTGGTTATATCTATCAGCATCAAGCGACAAAGCAGAAAGCGGGAACGCGCAGAATGGGAATTCTGGGCCCGGGAGCACCGCTCCAACAATGTGCGCCGCAAATCTCTGGACGGACTGGACTATATTACCATTCCTCTGGAAACTTTTCCCACCCACCTTTTGCAGGAGGACCCGGTGGTTCTGGAGTGCATCGGTATCATGGAATCCCTGACCTCCCGTAAAATTGTCAATTTTACCGGCTGGTCCAACACGGATCTGAAGCTGGAATATGGAACGGCAAATATCACCCTTTTGTCGGAATATGACCAGAATTTTACGGTTCTGGTGCGTACCCTGCAGAAATGGGCCGATGTTCTCATTGCTGCAGGACACATGGATGAAGCCGCCGTGCTGATGGAATATGCAGTGAATATTCATACGGACATCAGCTCCACCTACTACCGGCTGGCCGAATACTGGATCTCTCAGGGCGATGCTTCCCGGATCCCCCAGCTGATCCAAACGGCAGAATCCTTGCGCTCCTCCAATGGAAACGTCATAGTACGCCATCTGAAGGATTCCTATCCTGATTTCTGACCGCCTGGGAATGCTCTCCCGGTAAAAGCCGGCTATCCTAATGATATGCTGTCCGGCCTCCAAACATTCCCGTTCTGACGGGAATCCTTCAGGAGGCCGGTTTTTTATGGATTTTTCAGGGACAAGGCCTCCGGAGTACGTCCCTCCCAAGATTCCGGCTTTCAAAGCCAGTCCTGACGCTCTTCCGTAAAACTCAGGAATCTTACAGACGCATGACCTTTCACAGGGTCTTTGTGACTGTAGTCAAACAATACATATCTCACATCCCCTGCCGTTTCTCCAGTCTCACGGCCCGTGTCCTGCAGGCATTCTGTCAGCCGATCCCACGCTTCCACGGAAAAAGGCTCCAAATGGGTCAGTCTGCCAAGCTGTCTCCCATCACAGTCTTTATACTGTGGAAGATAGCAGCGCTCCCTCTCTTCCTGCCTGTAAAACCAACGTATGCTTTTCTGAAAGGGCCCCAGCTCCCGGGCAAATTCCGGACGGCTTTTCAGGTTTTCCCGCAGATACAGATCGCAGGTTAAAAGCTCTTTGCAGACCGGCAGGCGTCTGTGGTCATATTTTTCTGCAAATTCCAGCAAAATCTCATAGCGCCTCACCCGGGCAGGGTGGTTTATATCATAACCCTCTTCCTTATAAAAATCCGCCAACGCCTCATACATGGCAAAGGGGCCGGAAAACCTTTCCTCCAGAAACGGAAGCGTACAGGTATACTGGCCGCTGTTGTAATAGACCTCTACCATTTCCTCCACACCTTTGAGCCTGATCACGTCCTGAAACCTGAGCCAGCTTGTATAAAGCACCTCATAGGGCGGCTCCTCCAGGCAGCAAATTCCAAACTCTCCGGCCATGTCATACATCTCCGATCCCTTCAGCACCTTCAAAAATCCCAGCTGCAGTTGCTCCGGCTTCATCCGATATACCCGGTCAAAGGAATTTCGAAAACTTTCATAATCCTCATAGGGCAGTCCGGCGATCAAATCCAAATGCCGATGCACATTTCCTCCCCGCCCCAGAGCCGCCACATTTTTCTCCAGCTTATCCAAATCCGTAAACCGCCGAACCGCCTTCAGGGTTTCCAGGTTCATGGACTGAACCCCGATCTCCAGCTGAATCAGTCCGGGACGTGACAAGCTTAACAGACGGATCTCCTCCTCCGAGAGAATATCCGCCGAAATTTCAAAGTGAAAATTTGTGACGCCATTGTCATGTTCCACAATATACTTCCAGATCTCCATAGCGTGGTCGTGGCAGCAGTTAAAGGTTCTGTCCGTAAACTTAACCTGTTTAACGCCCTGATCAAGGAAAGCCTGCAATTCCCGTTTTACTGCGGAAGTATCCTTCAGTCTCACCATTTTATCCAGAGAGGACAAACAGTAGCTGCACCGATAAGGACAGCCCCTGCTGGATTCATAATAAATGATTTTATTCTCAAAGGGCGCCATATTTTCATAAAGGAATGGAAGGCCGCTGAGGTCCAGCAAGGGCCGGGAAGGCGTAGGCCCCGATCTGAGAAGCAGCCCCGAAATGCCCCGAAGATCATCATCGCTTTCCGAAATCTGCTTCTGAGACACTTGGGTATTCTCCCACTTATTCAAATAATGCTTTAACAGCTCTCGAAAGGTTGCCTCCCCTTCTCCTGTCATAATGCCCGTAAGCTTAGGATATCGCTCCAACAGCTCTTTTCCGTTACAGGAGGCTTCCGGCCCGCCCAGCCAGATATCTGTTTCGGGCAAAAGCTTGGGGAGCTCTGCTGCCAGCTCCCCAATCAATCTGCGGTTCCAAATATAGCAGGAAAATCCCACTACATCCGGTTTCCTCATATAAATGTCCGTCAGAATATCCTGCATGGGCTGATTGATGGTATATTCCGCCAATTCCACATACTCCTGCAGCTCCTGCCCCGCATAAACCTTCAAACTGTAAATGGCAGGATTGGAATGAATATATTTTGCGTTGACCGCCGCCAGCAAAAACCGGCGGCCAGCGGCCTCCCTTTCAGGCTCAAGTCCAGGAATCATACCCTTCTCCTCATCCATCATACTTGCTCGGCTCCATAGATGACCTCTCAAAGACTTTCAATAAAACGGTCAAAGGCTTTTTGCCCCTCCGGCGTCCTCTTGTATACACCGGCATCCTCCAGAACCTCCATAAACACCAGGCCGATCTCTTTTTGGATAATTTCGTCGATATTGGATGCATCGATTCTTTCATATTTGGCAGAAAACTCTTCCACCCAATCTGCATGCTTCGCCAGCTCTTCGTCCCCGCGCAGATCACTTCCCGAAAGAACAGCCTCCTTCAGCCGGGCCATTTCATTCTTCAGCCGGGCGGGAAGCACCGCCAGGCCCATAACCTCGATCAAACCGATATTTTCCTTTTTAATATGGTGCAGCTTTGCATGGGGATGATAAACTCCCAAAGGATGCTCCTGAGTGGTAATATTGTTGCGAAGCACCAGATCCAGCTCGTACCGGTCCCCTCTTTTCCTGGCAATGGGGGTAATGGTATTGTGGGGCTCCCCCTCCGTATAGGCGTAGACAAAAGCCTCCGGATCCGTATATTCCCGCCATTTGGCCAGAATCCTATCCGCCAGGGCAATGATCCGGTCCGCATCCTCTCCGGAGAGACGGATCACGGACATGGGCCAGTTCACTACCCCTGCATCCACATCCTGGAAGCCTGTTACATGAAAGCTTCTCTCTGCCTGGGCTCTGGCCATGGCAAACTCATAGTGTCCCCCCTGAAAATGGTCATGGCTTAAGATGGAGCCTCCCACAATGGGCAGATCGGCGTTGGAACCCACAAAATAATGGGGAAACTGCTTCACAAAATCAAAAAGCTTGGCGAAGCAGGCATGATCAATCTTCATGGGCACATGCTGGTAATTAAATACAATACAATGCTCATTGTAATACACATAGGGCGAATACTGGAATCCCCACTGACTTCCCGCTATGGTCACAGGAATGATCCTGTGATTCTGTCTGGCCGGATGATTCAAACGGCCTGCATATCCTTCGTTTTCCCGGCACAGCAGACATTTGGGATAACCGGACTGCTTCGCGTTCTTTGCCGCGGCGATGGCCTTGGGATCCTTCTCCGGTTTGGAAAGGTTGATGGTAATATCCAAATCTCCGTACTTTGTGGGCGCGATCCATTTCATGTCCCTGCGGATCCGGTATCTTCTGATATAATCCGAATCCTGGCTCAGCCTGTAATAATAATCCGTGGCCGCCTCCGGGGATTCGGTTTCATATAATTCATGGAATCTGCGGATCACCTCGCTGGGCCTGGGCATCAGCATTCCCATAATCTTTGTGTCAAACAGATCCCTGTATGTAACGCTGTCTTCCTTCAGGATGCCCTTTTCATATGCGTAGCTGCACATGCAGTTAAGGACCTCCTCCAGCTCCTCCGCTTCCATGGCTGTCGTTCCTTGTTCATCCTGTTGTCCGCCCTGTTCTTCGTCCTGCAGCTCCTCCAGGCCAAAAAGCTCCAGAAGCCTGTTGGTGGTATAGACCACATCCTCCCGGGGCACAAGGCCGGTGCCCACTCCATAGGAAATTAACTTTCTGATATCTGACTGAATCCTTTCCATAGCCACGCCCTCTCCTTTATGACACTCTGCACTCTAATACCGGTAAAGTCCGCACTCTCATCGGCCCTGCTCATTGTCGGTGGGAGTCAATGGGCTCTACAGCGCCCGGGGACCGTCACCGATCTCCACCACGTAGAAATCCGCATCATATCCGATTCTCTCCCGGTACGCGCTTCCCACCTTTTCAATAAATCCGTCGATGGCTTCATCCTTCACGATGCTGACTGTACAGCCGCCAAACCCTGCGCCGGTCATACGGGACCCGATAACCCCCGGTACCTTCCAGGCTTCCTCCACCAAAGTATCCAGCTCCAGGCCCGTCACCTCATAATCGTCCCGCAAAGATACATGGGAAGCATTCATCAGCTGTCCAAACAGCTCCACGTCGTTGGCCTTCAGCGCATCCACCGCCCGAACCGTCCTCTGATTCTCATAAACCGCATGCCGGGCACGCTTTCTGCGAATATCATCCTCTATGGCAGACTGGTATTTTTCAAAGGCTTCCTCGTCCAGATCCCCCAGAGTACTGATCTGCGTCACCTTCTGCAGCTCCGCAAGCGCCGTCTCACACTCGCTGCGGCGTTCATTGTATTTGGAGTCCCCCAGCCCGCGCTTTTTGTTGCTGCTGGCAATGACAATTTTTGCCCCCTCCAAAACCATGGGCGCATATTCAAAGGACAAATCTGCCGTGTCCAGGAAAATAGCATGGTCCTTTTTCCCCATGGCAATGGCAAACTGATCCATAATACCACAATTTACCTTGTTGAAATTATTCTCTGAAAACTGACCGATCAGCGCCAGCTCCTGATTACTCACATCAAAACCGAAAAAATCCCGCAGAATAAATCCGGTCAGCACCTCCACGGAAGCGGAGGAGGAAAGCCCGGAACCATTGGGGATATTGCCGTTCAGCAAAAGATCCATTCCAAAAGGCACCTTCATCCCCTTCTCCCCAAAGGCCCACATAATCCCCTTGGGATAATTGGTCCAGCGCGCCTCCTCGGAAGGCACCAGATCCTCCAGAGTAGACTCGATTACACCCAGCTTTTCAAAATTCATGGAATAAAAACGAAGCCTGTTATCGTCTCTCCTCCGGGCTGCTCCATAAGTGCCTATGGTCAAAGCACAGGGAAAAACATGCCCGCCGTTATAGTCAGTATGTTCACCGATCAGATTCACCCTCCCCGGTGCAAAATAGGCTTTCGCCCCATCCGCATCTCCAAAAACCTCTGCAAATTTTTTTAAAATAATATCCTTCATACCCTCTCCATTCCGCGCAATGCAATCCGCATGCGCAACTATCCGCCCACATTTCCAAGGTAGCTACATTATACAGAAAAACCAAATACATTACCACACCCATTTGTTTTTAGAACCTGTCAAAATGTTACCACCAGTTCACACGTTGCCGGCGGTGGACACAAAATGCATGCTCGCATGCGATTTTGTGCCTGCTGCCGGCAACGAAGGGAGCGCCATTTTATGAGCAAAGATAGCCGCGCAGCGGCGGAGAGTGCCGCAGGCACGCCTTTGCGAATGGCGCGGTGTGAACTGGCAGGGAGCGGCAGGGAGTGCCTTAGGCACAAAAAGTACATGGGAAGTTATGTTGCAGAAGATAGTTCTTTCTTTTTTGCATTCAATATCTTGCGTAACTCCTTTTTTCTGACATCTAAACTCTCATCTTTGATGTGCCTTAACGCGCTGAGATACAGGCGGACAGACTCCCCGTCATCCACTTGGGCATAGATCTCTTTGAGAATGCCGAATAACTCGTCATCGGCGATGACGCAGGCGAGCATGTTGTATTGGTTCATTATGGATACCCTATGGATGGCTGCGTAAAAGACCTCTCCCACATAACCCGGATCGTCCGCAAACAGCTCCCTCTGCTTCCCCAGCCAATAGAGCAGCATAGTAGTGTCGTTGTGCTCCGCCGCCACGATTGCAGGGTTCTTGAAAGGTTTGGAAATCAGGGGCGACAGGTTCCGCTCGATCTCAACACCCCACTCAAGAAGCTGATCTGCCTGCTGGGGAGAACCGGCCACACCCAGTGCGTTCCCATGGATCATGCTCGCTTCACAGGTCCAATGAATATCGGCCCCCATCTCGCTGAGGGCTTTCGCAATGGAAAAGCGATCCCAGAGCACCGCATCAAGGTTTGTTGCTGTAACGTCCTGTTTAACCCGCGTCAGGGCAGCATTCCAACATCTCCATTACGATCAAATGTGTATTTGCACGTTTTTTCGGAGTCATTATACTCCCAATGATGAACAGAGTCAATATCCGCAATCTTGACGGTTACGTCTCACCGATCCACCTGATGTCTGCACCAGCCCCGGGCGCCCCATCCTGCTGCCAGCAGTGCCGCAGCCAGGGCCAGGCCCGTCAGAAACCGTCTTCCCGACAAAGGAGACTCCAGCACCATTCCCGCATATGTCAACGGCATACTATAAACAATATAATGAACCAGTCGATTTACAAACACCATGGGAAGCTGATCCAAAATAATTCTTACTGCGGCAAAGGGTCCCAGGTACAAAAGCAGCGACCACATCAGCGTTGAAAAGGTCTGCCTGGCTCTGGCAGAAAGTCCCAGAACCATCCATGTCAAAAAAATTACAGAAAGCCAGCCGCAAAAATGCATCAGCGTCAGTGTCTTCCATAGGGGAACCGCCTCTTCTCCCCAGACAACAAAACTTCCTGTAAGGCCGCTGCTTACCGCCAGACCCCCGGCGCCGTAGAAAATCAACCGCTGAATCAGAAGGATTCCCATAATCAGCCAATAATATAAAGAAGAATATATTGTTCCGGCCAAAATCCGGGTCAGCCACAGCCCCATTCTTCCCTTTGCCGCAGGAAGCAGTATATCCGCCGTATGGCAGACATAATCCTCCGAAAACGTAGGAGAGAGCGACACGATAATCACAATACAGACAAGTACAAATGCCACAAAAAACTTGTCCCAATACCAGTTCCATCCCTCACCCGTGTAACCAAAAATATATTCTCCCTGCAGCATCTTATTTTCCGACAGATCCTCCTGCAAAACATATGTAATTTCTCCCTGTTCCCCTCTTTCCTCCCGACAGAACAGCCGAGTCACAAAACGATTGCAGAAATTGTCGTTTTTACCGATCTTTGCCAGCGTCTCCAGATTTTCCCGGGATGTATCCCTGTTCTGATAAATCATAGAGGGGCCATATCTATTCCAGATTTCCCTTACGGTTTCCTCCGTCAGGGTCCCCGCAAACTCCTCTGCAATCTCCTGATCCCGGGTAATTGCCTCTCCTCCCTGATATACCCGGCCCTCGTCTACAACTCCCTCCTCCCACACAGAAATTCCTCCATATAAGAAAATCACAAACAATATGGGAATAAGCATGCCGGCCAACACCGTTTTCCTGGAAAAAATCCGATATAATTCCGCCTTAAGCATATATTTATACCTCCCTGAAATAGTAGAGATAAACATCCTCCAGATCCGGGTCCACAGGCTTTGCCCCCGGTCCGGGGCATTCCTCCGCCACAATGCGCAGCCTGACGCCATGATCTGTATTCCTGAGATTACTCACGGAATAATGGGCCTGATAGTTTTCCGTTTCCTCCGGCCTGACACAGCAGTCCCATACCCTTCCTCTCACCTGGGCCGCCAGCCATTCCATACTTCCGGTTTTGATCAGTTCCCCTCCCTTCATCAGCAGGATTTCATCGGCAATATATTCCACATCCGACACAATATGGGTGGAAAGCAGAATAATACGATCTCTGGACAGTTCACTGATAATGTTCCGAAACCGTATACGTTCCTTTGGATCCAATCCGGAGGTGGGCTCATCCAGCACCAATATCTCTGGATCATTCAGCAAAGCCTGGGCAATTCCAAGCCGCCGGATCATGCCTCCCGAAAAGGTCTTAAGGCGGCTGTTCTGCTCCTGTTCAAGGCCCACCAGCTTCAGCAGCTCCTCCGCCTTTTCCACCGCCAGCTCTTTCGGAATAGCCTTCAGCGCCGCCATGTACAATAAAAATTTTCTGGCCGTAAATTCGGGATAGTAGCCGAATTCCTGGGGCAGATAGCCTAACAGTCTGCGGTATTGGGCCCCCATCCGGTCCACACTGTCACCGCTGCATCGGATCTCACCATCGGAAGGCTCCAGCAGGCCGCAGATCATTCTGAGTAAAGTAGTTTTTCCCGCGCCGTTTTCTCCCAAAAGTCCGTATACACCCTTTCTGAACTCATAGGAAACATGGTCCACCGCAATTTTTCTACCATACTTTTTTGTAATTTTATTTAACGTCAGTTCCAGCATAGCATTTCTCCTCTAGCAATTTTTCTGCGGCAGCAACGGAGCCGCTCCACCCACAGATACACTCCTCCTGTCAGAAGTATCAGCCAGACCCACAGACAGTCTGGTGAGTATATCCCGGTAAAAAGCCTGGGCGTCATCGCCATGACACCGCTGACCGCTCCTATAATAATCTGGGGATACTGTGTTCTCCTTCCCCTGGCCGATGTGAGAAAAATCAGATAACAGGCATTGGACAGCACAAAAGGAACCAGCAGATAAAGAAGAATCCTCACCAGCCGCACCCGGGTATTCCAGGCAGCGACACCGCTGCAGACACACAATATGGCCATATCCATACATCCCGACAAAATCATCCGCATGGTCCAAAGCTGCAGCATGTTAATGTAACAGCTTTGTTCCAGCTCCACCATCCCCCGGGCCAGGTGACGGTTCAGCCCGCCGCAGGCCATAAGTCCCATCCAGGCTGCCGCCACCGAACCCCACCAAAGATAATCCATAACCCCCCCCTGTTGAAGTGTGGTTCTGCAGAGCAGAAATACCACCGACACCAGGACCGCCCCCTGAGACAGCCAGAAGGCAAAGGGAATATACTGCAGCTGTATCAGGAAAAGCCGGACAGGCGAAGGGCTGTACATAATCCTTTTTTCGCGGATTTTCCGGTCTATCCCCTCCATGGCCTTTTGCCTCTTTTCAGCTTCCGGAAGTATTCTCCAGGCCTCTAAGCCGGACAATACGTCCTCACTCTTTGAAATTCTCCTATTTATTCTGTCATGCATCAAAGAAATCCTCCCTTCGAAGCCGCTTCCTCAATTTGTCCGTTCCCTGTTTCACACGGGACTTTACCGTGGCCGTATTGGTTCCCGTAATACGGGCGATCTCCCGGTATTTTAAATCATAAAAATAATGCAGTAAAATAGCCTCTTTCTGCTGGGTTGGCAATGCTTCCAATGCCTCCGTCAAAAGCGCAGAGGCTTCCTTCCTCCACAGCTGCTCCTCCGGTGAATTCCCATCCTGCCCTGCATCCACCAGGTTTTCAAGCCCTTTCGTCCAGCCCCCTTCCCAGCTTCCGCTGCTGCTCATCCTTCCACAATTGCTCTCCCCTTCACAATTGCTTTCCCCTCCACAATTGCTTTCCCCTCCACAATTGCTTTCCCCTCCACAATTGCTTTCCCCTCCACAATTGCTCTCTTTTCCACAGCTGTCTTCTCCCTCTTCCGTTCCATCCGCTTTCCCAGGCAGCCTGACCGCTCCCCGGAAGCCCCGGGACACCAAAGCCATTTCCCTGCTCTGCTCTCTGTACCAGTTTTTACACAGATTTCTGGCAATGGTCAGCAGATAGCCTTTGAGATTTTTATAGCGATAGCCTTCCACATACCGTATAAAACGAAGAAAGGTCTCCTGTGCCAGATCATAAGCCGCCTCCCTGCTTCCGGTCTGATAGGCGCAAAAACAATAGACATCGTCATAATACTTCTCTGCAATGTCCTGAAGATATTTCTTATTTCCTCTCTGTATGGCATGAATCCACTTTCGTTCGTCCAAGGCCGGCTCCTTTGTATCTGTCCGTTTCCATTTCCTGAGAAACAGTTCCCGAGGCTGATCAGAACCACCCCGAAAATTACTTTTCACTTAATATAACCTGTTATCTGGAAAAAAGGTTTTAAAAAAAAGAAAAAATAGTAGAATTTCAAAAAAGTCGCTTGAAAAAGTTTATGGTTTGGCTCAAAACTCCCTTGAAAAAGTTTATGCTCAATACATCTCAAGATATTTCCAGTAAAACATACTACTAAGTAGTTTTTTGCCTCTATATGTGATAAAATTATTCTATACCTAATTTGGAGGGAGATTAAAAATGTTTTTATACCACTATTACGATGCTTCCATGAAACCATTCCTTAATTTATCAGATGTTTCTATAGAAGAAGCCGAAAAAATATTAAAGGATATTGCTTCAAAAAAACCCGATACCCAATGCGCCAAAAGAACAACCCAGTATATGGAATTAAGACATCATTATGAAGATATCCTAAGATGCGAGTTTATGAAAAAAGATGGTAATATACAAAGACAGGCTCCGCATTACATGGTGGTTGAACATAGTCCTTGGCTGGCTTCTTGGTTTGAAAACAGTGCATTTATTAAAATTGATATAAATAAATTTGATAAAAGTACTATCTCTTTCACATATGGAGATTCCCACCCGACTTTCAGCCCAATAGTAAATGATGGTAAGGAATATCGTAAAAAACTTTATACATATGATGAAATATTAGAAATTATAGCGAAATACGGGTATCCACAGGATTGGAACAATGATGGAAAATATGGCCCGGAACGGTATATAGAAGCTCATATTTGGAGTGATGACGTGATAAAAGAATATGTGTAATACTTGGATATAAGAATGAAAGTTTTGTTAGGAAGAATGTCCTTAAAAGATATTATGTCTTTAAAAGCTTCGTTATCAGATGCTCTACCTCCTGCAGCTGCTCCCGGGAGCTCTCCCGGTGGCTCTGCCTGCGATATTGGGAGGGGGACATACCCTTCATAGCATGAAAGGCCTTAGTAAACACCAGAGCATCTCTGTAGCCGCAGGACAGCGCAATACTTTCGATGGGATAGGAAGTGGAATCCAAAAGCTCCCGGGCCTTTGTGATACGGAAGGTAGTGAGAAAACGCTGGGGCGACATTCCCAGATAATTTTGAAAAAGTGTGTACAAATAGCTTCTGTTAATGCACACATAGTCTGCCACATCCGTCACCTTGATGGGATTACAGTAGTTACTTTGAATAAAGGATACCGCCTTCTTCACATACTGGTTTCCCTTGTCCTCCTCATCTCTGGCCACTACCCCCGCGCCGGCGGCCAGCACAGACAAAAACACTCCCAGCTGGCCGTTTCTGCGCAGGTCGTCCGCCACGCCAAAGGTATTGTGCTCCATCATATCCCGGACAATGGAATAAAGCTCCTGGTCCCTGTCGCAGGCAAAAATAGGATGCCTGGCAGACAAGCCCATGGCCTCCAGATATTCGCCTGCCCGGCTTCCGCCGAAGCCCACCCAGAGATAGCTCCAGGGCTCCTGGGCATCCGCCTGATAAAAAGCCAGCTCATTGGGCTGGATCAGAAAACCGTATCCCGCCTCCAGCCGATATTCCTTGTCATGAAAGCGGAAAATTCCCTTTCCGCTGAGCACATAATGAATCAGATAATGGGGTTTGGATGCCGGGCCGAAGCTGTGAAGGCCCTCGGTCTGGGAACAGCCGCAGCAGTTTACATACAGACTTCCGATCCTATCGTTCTCAAAGTCCAGCTTAAACGCCTTTTCCATGCGGCTCCCCCCTTTCCCGTTTCCTTAACTATTTATTAATCACATATTCCTTTTTGTCCAGATCCGCCTGTACCTTTTTCAAATCCTCCCGGATGGAAAGCTTCTGGGGACAGGCTTTCTCACATTTTCCGCACTGAATACAGTTCTTTGCCTGTTTTGTGTCCCCCAGCTCTCTCTCCCAGCGGCCCTTTACCATATTATAATTCTGATACATATGATAGGTATTCCACACCCGGAAGTTTCCGGGGATATCCACTCCCGCAGGACAGGGCATACAATAGCGGCAGCCGGTGCAGCCATTCCGCACCCGGCTCCGGATCAGGGCAACAATATCGTCGATGGCCTGACTCTCTTCCGGAGAAAGGGGCTTGAAGGAAGAGAAGGTCTTCAGATTATCCTCCACCTGTTCCATGGTGGACATACCACTGAGAACCACCTTTACATTGGGCAGACTTCCCACCCAGCGCATGGCGAAGGAAGCAGTGGACGCCTCCGGATCCAGGCCGCGGAATTTTCCGGTTATATCATCTGCAAACGCTGCTAAAGACCCTCCCTTCACGGGCTCCATAATGATCAGAGGCACCTTTTTCTCCTCTGTCAGACGATAGCCCCGCAGGCCGGCCTGCTCATCCGCGTCCATATAATTAAGCTGGATCTGGCAAAAATCCCAGTCTCTGTAGTTCAAAATCTCTTCAAAGGCTTCATACCCGTCATGGAAGGAAAATCCCAGATTACGGATCTTTCCCTGAGCCTTCAGCTCCTCCAGCCTGCCCACGCAGCCCAGCTTTACCATAGCCTCAAAGCTGCCTCTGTTCAGAGCGTGCATCAGGTAGAAATCTATGTAATCTGTCTGCAGTCTGGTCAGCTGCTCCTGGAATATTCTGTCCACATCCTCCAAAGCTTTTACATCCCAGCAGGGAAGCTTGGTGGCCAGATAAAAGCTGCTTCTGTCATATTTCTTCAGAGCTTTACCCACAAAGGGCTCGCTGGCCCCATCGTGATAGGGATAGGCCGTGTCATAGTAATTTACTCCCGCCGCCATGGCCCGATCCAGCATCCTCTGCGCCTCAGCCTCGTCAATCTTTCCGTCCGCTCCCGTGGGGAAACGCATGCAGCCAAATCCCAGAAGAGAAGTTTCTGCCCCAATTTTTTCCATTTTACGCTTTTCCATTCTTTCCATTCCTTTCTTCACTTCTTATCCCTATATTTGTTTTCCTTACTTGGAAACCGGATACCGAAAACCAATCCGCCGTTTTCTCATTTCGGCCAAATACATACCTTACAAGCTATACTTTACTATATATGGGCGCCTTACGCAAGATTATAACTTTACCTAATTATTATACAGCTTCTATGAAAAGTTGCTGTTCCCACCGTGCCATACGGAATGGTTATCCCGAAAATAAATAATTGTTTTTCCCACCACTTGCCAAAAATATGGTATACTTACCTTATTCGGGAATGATCCGAAGGAAAGGCAATTATAAATGGAAAATGCAGAAAAAACAGAATTATTCGAAAAAGTCCCCATTCCCAAAGCGGTAATGACTCTGGCGGTCCCCACCATTCTCAGTTCTCTGGTTATGGTCATTTATAATCTGGCGGACACCTATTTTGTGGGAATATTGAACGATCCCATACAGAGCGCCGCCGTAACACTGGCTGCGCCGGTGCTCCTGGCCTTCAACGCGGTGAACAATCTGTTCGGCGTGGGCTCCTCCAGCATGATGAGCAGAGGCCTTGGCGCAAAAAACTATGACACCGTATACCGAAGCTCTGCCCTGGGCTTTTACTGTGCCCTGATATCCGGTATTCTGTTTTCCACCCTATACACGGTCTTTCAAAATCCCCTGCTCATCATGCTGGGAGCCGACAGCGATACAGCCGGCGCAACTGGCAGCTACCTGCTGTGGACGGTGAGCTGCGGCGCGGCTCCCGCCATTTTGAATGTAGTCATGGCCTATCTGGTTCGGGCGGAGGGTTCTTCTCTTCATGCCAGTCTGGGCACTATGAGCGGCTGTCTGTTAAATATTATACTGGATCCCATTTTTATTCTGCCCTGGGGGCTGAACATGGGAGCCGCAGGCGCCGGTCTGGCAACCTTTCTGTCAAATTGCGCCGCCTGTGTCTATTTCTTTGTACTATTGTTTGTAAAACGAGGCCGCACCTATGTCTGCATCCGTCCCGCCCTGTTCCGTTTCCGCAGGGATATCGTAATGGGTATTCTGGCGGTGGGTGTTCCGGCATCCATTCAGAACCTGCTGAACGTAACAGGCATGACCGTGCTGAACAACTTTACTGCCGCCTTCAATGCGGATGCCGTAGCCGCCATGGGAATCTCTCAAAAGATCAACATGGTACCTATGCAGATAGCCTTCGGTCTGTCACAGGGTATCATGCCTCTGATCAGCTACAACTATGCCAGCGGCAATGTGTCCCGCATGAAAAAGACCCTCACCTTCACTGCAAAGATCAACCTTACCTTTATGGCTGTCCTTGCGGTAGGTTACTGGCTGGGGGCAGGATTCCTCATCTCCCTCTTTATGAAAAATTCCTCCATTATAGCCTATGGAACCCGGTTCCTGCGGGGTCTGTGTCTCGGAATGCCCTTTCTGTGCATGGACTTTTTGGCGGTAGGTGTTTTTCAGGCCTGCGGTTTGGGACAAAAGTCTCTGATTTTTGCCATTCTCCGAAAAATTATACTGGAAATTCCGGCGCTTTTTATCCTGAATTTTCTCTTTCCCCTGTACGGATTGGCATATGCTCAGTTTGCGGCGGAATTGATCCTTGCTGCAGCCGCTGTAATTGTATTGCTCAGACTGTTTCGGAAACTGGAGCGTCAATATAAAACCACGGCGGAAGCCTGAATCAGGCCGTACTCCCGCTCAGAGTGAACAGGGCCTGCCATAAACGGCAGCAAAAGAGAACCATTTAATGTCCCAGGGAAAAACCTGCCTTAAAGCCCTTAAAAGCGAAAGCCGCCTCATATTCCTCCAGGGGAAATAACGTAATTTCCGGAAACTGCGCCCTGCCCGAGGCAAGCGCCTCCAGTGCAGGGCCAAAGGGGCCGCACCTGCTGCCCACAATGGTAATCTCATTTACCGCTATCTGGCTGAACGGCAAGGAAACCTCTCCCGCATAGGTACTTTTCAACACAATGGTTCCCTTTTTCCGCACCAGCTCCAGCGCCTGCCGGATTCCGGAGGGAGACCCTGTGGCCTCCACCACAATCTCATAGCCTTCTTTTTCCCGTTCCAGAGTCGTATCTGCAAAGGGTGCCAATAATTCCAGCTTTTCCGGATGCTTTCCGATCACCGTCACCCTTTTTCCCACTGCCCTCATGGCCTGAACCACACAATAGGCCAGCCTTCCATCTCCCAGTACAGCCACATTTTTATCATCAAGTGACACCTGCGTCATAATTTCAAAGGCAGCCGCCAGGGGCTCCGTGTATATGGCCTTTTCCAGCGACAGCCCCTGCGGGATCACATGAAGCAGGCTCGTATCGATGGTCATGTATTCTCCAAAGCATCCGTCCTTCCGGTGCATGCCCAGAACTCTTCTGCTGCTGCAGTGGGTGGGTCTGCCGGTGCGGCAGTAAATGCATTTTCCGCAGGATGCATTCAGCTCTCCCACCACTTGCCTGCCCACCAAAGAAGAATCCGGCGATTCTTCCACCACTCCTGCAAACTCATGTCCCATAATCCCCTGAAAGTCAGGCCGGTAGCCCCTCAGGATTTCCTTATCGGTATTGCACACCGCCGCCATCAGAATCCGCACCAGGCTCTCTCTTTCTCCGGAAATGGGCCTGGGCAGATCCTCCCGGTATAAAGCCTTTTTTCCGTTAAAATAAATTCCCTTCATGCCTTGCTTACTCCCCATAAATTTTTTCTCTCAAATACCTTTTGTTGGCCTCGAAATCCACCTCCAGAACCGCCATCTTCCGGATCGTGGCATCGCTGTAGGTTCCCGGCTGGGGAATTTTGTCCGCCGCAAGCTGATAGCTCAAAAGCCTGCCTGCCATCAGACTCAGACGGAAGGCCTCCTGCCTGGTCAAATTGGTAGTCAGATTCGGCATCAGCCGATTAATCAGCTCCCTGCCGTTAGTGGCCAGGGCCAGGGGAAGCTTTTTTATTACAGCCGTAAGAACCTTCCGCTGACGCTCCGTCCTGCCGAAATCTGTTCCCAGATATCTGTTCCGGCAGTAGGCCAGGGCCTGCGGGCCGTTTAAGTGCACCAGTCCGCTGACAGAAGTGTCCATGTTATCGGTTCCCTGGGGCCGGTTGGTCAAAATATTGTACTCCACCAGATAACCGTTCACATATTCGATTTCCTCGGCTGTCAGCTCCAGCTCCACGCCTCCCACTGCGTCCACAAGACTGGCAAAGGCTTCAAAGTTCACCTGCACATAACGTGTTACCGGAATGTCAAAATTTTTTTCTACAGTTTCCAGCAGCAGCTCGGCGCCTCCAAAGGAATAGGCGGCATTCAGACGATTGCCGTCGTGTCCCGGAATATCCACGTAGATATCCCTCAGCAGAGAAGTCATATGGACCGTCTTTGTCCTGCTGCTGATGGAAATCAGAATCATGGCATCAGAGCGCCCGTCATCCCCGGCCTCCCGGGAATCGTTGCCCACCAGAAGAATATTCACCACGCCGTCCTTCTCCATAGGCAGATTGGCCATGGATGGAATCTGTACATAGTTCAGTTTTTCATAGGCCTTTCCCACCAATATGTACAGTCCTGCCAGCCCCAACGCCAAAAGCACCAGAATCACTGTCAGGAATCTTCTCAGACCATGCTTCCGCCGTTTTTTCCCTCTGGAATCCTCTCTTGCCTCCCGACCATTTTCCCGGACCCCCACATAATCGTATTCTCTTTCTCCTTCGCTCTCCCTTCGTCTCATTTCCTTTTCAGTATTTTTTCTCATATAAAAACTGCGCCTTTCCCTTATCTGTGGGGCAAAACCACAAAATCCTCTTTCAGTCAATCTTCAATATTAGCCCCAGAATTCTCCTGGCGCAGATCTCCATCTCTTCTCTGACGAGCAGCCCCTTCTCCATGGCCTCCAAAAGCCGCTGAGGGAAACCGCAGCCCATCTTCACGTCATTGCCGGCCTTCACCTCTTTATAGTGCTCTCCGCCGGTCCACCAATCCGTGGTCACCATACCCTCAAAGCCCCATTCTCCCCGGAGGATATCCTCCAGCATTTCCCGGTTCTCCGAGGCTCTGCGGCCATTAATAATATTGTAGGAGGACATGATGCTCCAGGGCTTGTACTCCTTCACAATGATTTCGAAGGCCTTCAGATAAATCTCGCGAATAGCCCTCTCGGAGGCTCTGGAATCACTGTCCTTACGGTTTGTTTCCTTATTGTTCAGGGCAAAATGCTTCACCGTGGCCGCCACCCGCCTGCTCTGGATTCCCTTTACCATGGCTCCCGCCATTTTCCCGGCCAGCAGAGGATCCTCGGAATAATACTCAAAATTTCTTCCGCAGAGAGGACTTCTGTGTATATTGACAGCCGGAGTCAGCCAGGCTCCGATATTGTTTTCCTTCACCTCGGCGCCCCCTGCTTCGCCTACCTTTTCCGCCAGCACCGGGTCCCATGTGCAGGCCAGCAGGGTAGAGCAAGGCCAGGCTGTAGTGCAGACTCCGCATTCGGGAGAAATTCTCAGTCCCGCAGGACCGTCTGCCGTCATCATATTGGGCACACCGTATTTCGGCAGATTGCCGTAGCCAAAGGTGTTGGCCACACCGGTGTTTGGCTGACCTCCCAGAAGCTGAGCCAACTCCAGGTCCGAAAGCTGTGCAATAAACTCATCCAGAGAAATCCTGCCTTCCGCAACCTCCTCCAGATTATGTACAGGCTTCTTTTCTCCCCACAGCTTATAGCTGTCTTGGTGCCGCACCTTGGGTGTCAGGCCCTCTACCTCCTCCGCCGTCTGGCGCACCAGTCCGTTGGCATCCGTATCCACAGGCTCTCCCTGGGGAAGCTCCTCAAAGCTGCCGTCGGAAAGCATTCTTTTTTTCAGCTGGGTCGGAACCATTTTGGAGGACAGCTGCTGAGTCACCACATCCTCCTCCAGATCCATCACATATTTGCATTGTCTCACATCCCGGACAGAGGTCCCCGCATAAAATCGATACGATCCCCTTTCCAGCACCCAGGCGGCCTTTGCTGCCTTTCCCAGATCATCGAAGGAAGCCATGTCACTGACAGGAAACCGCAGCGTTATCCTCTGACCTTCCCCGGGCTGCAGCAGGCGGGTCTTACAAAAAGCAGCCAGCTGTCTGGCCGGCTTCCCCAGCTTTCCCTGAGGAGCGCTGAAATAAACCTGCACCACCTCTTTCCCCGGACGGTCTCCGATATTACATACGTCTACAGTGACACATATGTCACTTTCTTTTACTTCCTCTGTTCCGGCATTCTCGCCGCTCCCCCTTCCGGGCACCCTTTCCGCAGCAGGCTCCGAAAGAGAAAACTGTGTGTAGGACAATCCGTATCCAAAAGGATAATTTACCTTTTCCGCAGCCTGAGGAATCGTTTCAAAATAACGATATCCTACGTAGATATCCTCAATATAATCCACATATTTTTCCGATTCGTGGAAACTGGCAGTGGATGGATAGTCCTCCAGGCGCCGTGCAAAGGTATCCGACAGCTTTCCGCAGGGATTTCCCTTTCCCACAAGAAGCTCTGCCGCCGCCAGACCGCCCTCCAGGCCGCCCTGCCAGGCCATAAGCACCGACTGAATCCCGTGATCCCGGACAAACCAGTCCGTATCCACCATACCGCCCACATTCATGACCACGATTACCTTTTCAAAGGATGCCTTTACAGCTTCCACCATGGCCTTCTCCTGATGGGTCAAATAAAAGTCGCCGTCCTGGAAAAGATCTGCTGACATGTCCGTCATTTCTCTTTCCCCGTCGGCCAGACGCTGATTTTCCGTGTCCTTTACACTCTTTCTGTCCCAGCCCTCCCCGGAGAATCTGCAGATAGATATGACAGCCGTATCGGTATAGGCTCTGGCTTTTTTCAAAAGCTCTTCAGGAACCTCCGGCTCCACCGTCATGCCCGGCACCCGCCCCGCTGCATACTGCTGCTTCACATCTTCCCGGTAAAAGTCGGCCAGCTCCTCAAAAACACTGACCTCCTCTTTCAGCTCCTGAAATCCCTGATACAGGTTTCGGATATAGGAAACCGTTACATCTCCGCTTCCTCCTCCGCCCTTTACATAATCAAAGGTTCCCTTTCCAAACAACGCTACCCTGCTTCCTTTCTCCAGCGGCAGTGTTTCCTTCTCATTTTTCAGAAGCACCATGCCCTCTCTTGCCGCCTCCTTGGAGAGCAGAATATGTTCCCTGGATGCGGTGACTCTGCTGCCGTCCTTTCCCAGAGGCAGCACCGGCTGATAAAATGATCTTGCCCATCTCTTCATAGCTGTTGTCCTTTCTTTATATATTACTGGAATATTACCGTTAATGATATGCTTGTACATTAATGCCAATATTTGAACACTTGTCTGCATATGCTTGTACATTTTGACCCATGAGATTTTACGTCATCATACCATAACCGGCTCTTTATTGCAAGGCGCGGAATATACGCTTGCATTCCTGCCTGGTGGGAAGATATAATGATATTAGTATTTCTATTCATTCAAAGGAGGTTTCCGGATTATGAAGCACAAAAAATATGGAACATTCTTTTCCGCATTAACGGCTTTTTGTCTGGCCGCAGCGCTTCTGTTTTCGCTGAAGGCCGAAGCTGCCCCGCAGGCCGAAAACAGCGGCAGACAGCTGGATGTAGTATTTCTCCACGACACCCATTCCCACCTGGACAGCTTTTTCACCGTAGAGGATGGACAGCGCACCACTGTGGGCGGCTTCGCCCGCATCAAGACCCTGATCGACCAGGCAAGAGAAAAAAATCCCAATCTTTTGGTTTTGGACGGGGGCGATTTTTCCATGGGAACCCTGGTGCAGACCATTTACGACAGCGACGCACCGGAGTTGCGGATGCTGGGCCTTTTGGGCTGCGATGTGACCACCCTTGGAAACCATGAATTCGACTACCGTTCCGCCGGTCTGGCAGGAGCTCTGAAGGCCGCAAAGGAAAGCGGGGACCCCATTCCCGCCATGGTCCTGTGCAATATCGACTGGGAGACCATGGAAGCGGAAGGCCTGACGGAAGATCAACGGCTCTTAAAAGACGCTTTCGAAGGCTATGGCATGAAAAATTACATCATTGTAGAGAAAGGCGACGTGCGCATTGCCGTCTTCGGAATTTTCGGAGTCGATTCCCTTGCCTGCGCCCCCACCTGTGTGTTGAAATTCCGGGATGCCTCCCAGGCCGCTGCGGAAACCGTCAGGGAAATCCGGGAAAATGAAGACGTAGATATGATTGCCTGTGTGTCCCACGCCGGCACCAGCCCGGACGAAAGCAAATCCGAGGATGAAATCCTGGCCAAGGCCGTGCCCGAAATCGACCTGATTATCAGCGGCCACACTCACACGGCTCTGGAGGAACCCATCCTTCAGGGAGATACCTATATTGTCTCCTGCGGAGAATACGGCAAAAATCTGGGAACCCTGTCCATGAGGCAGAAGGCGGACGGGCGCTGGGAAATAGAGAACTACGCCCTGGTTCCCGTGACGCCTGATATTACACCGGACGTCTCCGCCCAGGAAAAGATCGACAGCTTTATGGAGATTGTAAACCAATCCTATCTTTCCCGGTTTGGCTACACAAGAGATCAGGTGCTGGTTCAAAGCAACATTGCCTTCTCCCCCTCCTCGGATCTCTACGATGTGCATACGGACCATAACCTGGGAAATATTCTGGCCGACTCCTTTATCCATGCGGTGGAGACAGCGGAGGACTTTGACGGACATCCGGTGGATGTAGCCATTGTGCCCTCCGGTTGTGTCCGGGATTCCTTTGCCGCCGGAAATATCACGGTGGAGGATGTATTCAACGCTTACTCTCTGGGAATCGGTCTGGACGGAATCGCCGGTTATCCTCTGATCAGCATTTACCTTACGGGAGCGGAACTGAAGACGGGCGCCGAGATCGATGCCTCCGTGTCGGATCTCATGCCGGCGGCCAGGCTGTATGTCAGCGGCATGCATTTTTCCTTTAACCCGGACCGCCTCATTTTAAACCGGGTCACAAAGTGCTATCTGGTGGACCGGGACGGCAATCCTGTGGAAATTCAGGATGATAAGCTTTACCGCGTAGTCTGCGATCTATACAGCGGCCAGATGCTGGGCGCTGTGACAGATGTGTCATATAGAATTTTGTCTATCCAGCCCAAGTTTGCCGACGGCACTCCCATTGAGAATATAGAGGACGCCATCATCACCTCCAATGGCCGCGAGCTGAAGGCCTGGGCCGCCATTGCCGGCTATATGAACAGCTTCCCGGATACGGACGGGGACGGAACCGCCGATATGCCTGCTGTCTACGCCCAGGCGCTGGGTTCCAAGACCGTGGAAGAAACCCACTCGCTTTTGGATCTGATAAAAAAAACCAACAAGTATGCCGTAATCATTGTATTGATTCTGCTGGCAGTTCTTGCCCTGATCGTACTGCTGATTGTGCTGATCATAAAGCTGGTAAAAAAGCTTCTGAAGAAAAAGAAACATAAAAGATAGCCGGCCCGCAAAAGGACAGCAGCAAAGAATGAACATCCTGTGGAAACGCAGAATTCAAAAATGCCGACCCCCCGGAAAACTCTCAAATGAGATTTTCCGGGGGGTCGACTGTTCTATGTCAGGCTTCTTGGTGTCACTGCTCCAGCTGTTCCCGCTGTTTCATAGCCTGAGTGATCCTCTCCTCCAGAGATTCCGTCATGGTAATCTGCATATCCTTCAGTTCCATTCCGCTCATCCCGAAAAACAGCTTGATATAAACTGTATGGTTGATCAGCGGCGCCGGAAGGTCTACTGTCCGTTTCTGCCACTGCTTTTCCGTTCCCGCCAGCGTCACCGTCTCCACCAGCTGTTTATCCTGAAATACCGACATGGGAAGCTGAGCCAAATCTGCCGTTTCTCCGGATGCCCTGCAGATAAACTCCATCCTGTACATTCCCCTTTCCTTCAGGGTAAGCTGGAAGGTAACGGCTTTTCCCTTTGCCGTGTCGATCTGATCCGTATCCACAGAAATCTGATTGTCTCCCTCCAGACTGATAATCCGTCCGGTGGAAGCCTCGTCCAGCCCCGCACACTCCTGAAGCTGTCTGTCAAGCTCTGTCTCAACCCCCGTCATACGCAGAAATGCGGGAGAAGACATCAGAAAACGGCATATATTGGCGGCACTGCGCTGAAATTCTCCTCTGGTAACCCATCCATCCCTCAGGCCTTCCGCCGAGTTGTCATTGTTGGAATTGCTCAGGGAATCCGCCGTCACCATAAATATATCGTTCTGAGCCCGGACCATGGCGGAGGTGTTTTGAGAACTGGCCTCCCCGCCTTCATCGTTGGCCTTGGCCCACCAGTCGGTCATGACGATTCCATCAAATCCCCACTCTTTTCTCAAAATAGTGGTCAGCAGGTCATAGCTTCCCGCAGTCCATAGCCCGTTTATGGGATTGTAGGAGGTCATGACGGACCTGGCCTTTCCTTCCTTCACCGCAATCTCAAAGCCCTTCAAATAGATCTCTCTCAGAGCCCTCTCGGAAACCACCGCATCCACGAAGCTTCGTCTGTGCTCCTGATTATTGCAGGCAAAGTGCTTGATGGTTCCCGTCACATCGTACTTATGCATTCCCCTCAGCTGAGCCGCCGCCATCCGTCCTGTGAGAAGCGGATCCTCGGAAAAATATTCAAAGTTGCGCCCGTTCAGCGGGTTGCGGTGTATATTCATGCCGGGACCCAACAGAGTATCCACCTGGTTTTTGCGAAGCTCCATCCCTTCCCACTCATAGAGCCGTTCCACCAGCTCATCGTCAAAGGTGCAGGCCAGACAAGTACCATTGGGCATGGCAAAGGCAATGGTTCCGCAGTCCATGCGGATGCCGCTGGGACCGTCCGCACAGCAGCCTGCGGGAATCCCGTAATTCTGCAGGCTCTGTGTAACTCCGCCGAAGGCGCCCGCCGTTCCCGGCGTCACCTTGGGAGAACACATTCCCTCGCCCCGGACAATACAGCACAGCTCCTCGTCCGTAAGCTGAGCCAGGAATCGGCCCATGGAAACCTTTCCCGACTGCACATCCGAAAGCTTCCAGCCCTGATCCCCTGTCCAGGCATACTCCTCCGGCAGTCTCTCCAGCCTCCGCCCAACACAATCCACTGTGCGGAGAGGTACCTCCTGCCATTCCACCTCATAGATTCCATGGCTGTTTTTCTCTCCCGGCTTCATACGCTGAAAAGCCGTTACCGGAGCCACGGCCTCCTTTTCCAGCTCCTCCAGCACCCGCACATCTGCAAGGTTGAGCCTGCCGGCCTCTTCCGCGTCCCGGACATTCGCTCCTGCATAAATAATGTATTCTCCCGGCTCCAGCACATTACAGCATTTATATCCCGTGACGCCGCTGTCATCATAGGAAGCCAGCCGTAAAACAGGAATCCCCACTGTCAGCTCCTGTTCCTCTCCGGGCGCCAGTTCCTTTGTTTTAATATACCCGCAAAGACTTCTGACCGCCTTTCCCAGAGCACCCTGGGGCGCCTGGCAGTATACCTGTACCACCTCTTTGCCCCGGCAGGCGCCGGTATTTTTCACCCGGACCCGGACATCAATGAACTCTTCCTGATCCAGCTTCCGGTCCTCCACCTGGCCTTTTGTCTCAAAGGAGGTATAGGACAGACCGAATCCGAAAGGATATACCGCTCTTTCCGGCGCAAAGGTGGAAAAATACCTGTAACCTACGTAAATATCTTCCGCATAAACATTTCTTTTGCTGTCCCCATAATATTTTGTGGAAGGATAATCCTCAATATTCCGGGCAATGGTATCCGCAAGCCTGCCTGACGGACACACGTCTCCGCTGAGCACATCCAGAACGCCGCTTCCGCCCTCCTGGCCGCCCTGCCATACATAAAGCACTGCGGACGGACTGTATTTTTCAACCCATTTCATATCAATAATATTGCCCACATTCAGCAATACCACCGTCCGGTCAAATACGCCGCACACTGTCTCCAGCATCTGCTCCTCCGCCTTTGTGAGCAGATAACTTCCCTCCTCGGCCAGATTATCCTTATCCTCACCGGCAGTGCGTGCTATGATAATGACAGCAACGTCAGATTCTTGCGCCGCCTCCTTCACCAGTTCCCGGGAAAGGGGCATCTCCTCCTGGAACCAAGGCTCCTGAGCCCATCCCTTTCCTGCGTCATAGGGATGGGTTTTAAGCCACTCTTCATAGCAGGCCCGCAAATCACTGTTCAGGCTGTAGCGTTCATCCCTTTCAAAGGCTTCCAGGATGCCCGTAACATATGCCGTATTCACCAGTCCTCCGGATCCTGTTCCGCTTTTGTAGTAATTAAACTGGCTCCTGCCAAATAATGCAATCCTGCTGCCTGCCGCAAGAGGAAGGGCCTTCCCTTCATTTCGCAGCATTACAATTCCATCTGCCACGGCCTGTCTGGCCGCCGCAGCATACTTGTCCACCGAAAGTATAGCGCCTTCTTTTTTTTCCACGTCTTTACCTCCTGACGTTTTTTTGCAGTCAACACCCCCGGCAATTCAACTCTGACCGTTCAAGCTGAGCCGCTTTGCCCCGGTTTCTCAGTGCGGCAGCGTATGGGCTCTGTCCGCAACAGACTTGCTAAAATTTATCACTCTGTGGTCATAGCTTTCATTCATAAGGGAAGAATGAATCATAAAATCCGCCGTGGCCCGGTTGTTGGCAATAGGAATATCGTACACCTGGGCGATCCGAAGGAGCGCCTTCACATCGGGATCATGGGGCGCCGCTGTCAGAGGATCCGAAAAGAATACCACAAAATCCACCTTTCCCTCTACAATCTTGGCCCCTATCTGCTGGTCGCCCCCCAGCGGACCGCTGTTGTAGCCCTTAACCGGCAGCCCTGTGCTTTCAGTGATCATGCGGGCCGTAGTGCCTGTGCCGCATAAAAAGTGGCACCGCAGAATCTCCTCATTATCCTTACACCACTGGATTAACTCGCTTTTCTTTCCGTCATGGGCAATCAGCGCGATATTTTTCTGCACGCCGATAGTCAATGTAATAAAATCTTTTTCCATGAACATGACCTTTCTTTTACTATGCCTGACTATGCTTTTCCTCTGTTTTCCTTCTATGTCCCTTTACCTTGTATACTTCTCCAGCAGCCTGGCGATCTCTTTTACGTCAATAGGCTTGGCCACATGGGCATTCATGCCGCACTCCAAACATTTTTCGATATCTTCTGTAAAGGCATCCGCCGTCATTGCAATGATGGGAATCTGTGAATCGCTTCTTTCGGATTTCCGAATTGCCTCTGTGGCTTCATAGCCGGACATATAGGGCATCCGCAGATCCATGAGTACCGCATCATAGTACCCCGTTTCCGACTGCTCGAATTTTTCCACGCAGACTTTTCCGTTGTCAGCCCAATCCAGCTCCAGTCCCAGCTCAGACAAAAGCTCTTCCGCGATCTCCCAGTTCAGCTCATTGTCTTCGGCCACCAATATATGCTTTCCGGCTAGGTTGATCTCCTGCTCCGCCGAATCTTCCTGCTTTTCCTCCGCATCCATGTATTTTCTCAGCCCGTAATACAGCGTGGACCGGAAAAGAGGCTTGGATATAAATCCTGTGATTCCGGCCTTTCTGGCCCTCTCTTCGATTTCTCCCCAATCATAAGCGGAGATCAGCAGAATCGGCATCTCATCCCCCAAATGCTGACGGATGGCCCGTGCCGTTTCGATTCCGTCCATACCCGGCAGCCGCCAATCCAGCAGAATGATCTGATAATCCATATCCCTGTTGTGATGCTCCTCCACCTTCCTTACGGCGTCTTCTCCGGACATGGCCCAGTCAGCAACGATACCGATGGATTTCAGGGACTCAACCGTAGACTGGCACAGCAGTTCATCATCATCCACCACCAGCATACGCCAGTCCGGAAGAACCATTTCCACATCCGAAACATCGGCCTTTTCCAAATCCAATATCACATGGAACTCTGTTCCTGCTCCCGGCTCGCTCTTTACATCAATGGTACCGCCCATGGCATCCACGATATATTTTGTGATAGCCATTCCAAGGCCGGACCCTTCTGTTTTGCTGACTCTGGCATTGTCCTCTCTGGCATAGGATTCAAATACCTTATGCAGAAAATCCTGAGACATGCCGATGCCGTTATCCTTCACCTCAATGTGCGTGCGGACATAATCCGGCCCTTTGGCAGACTCCTCTTCATACAGAGACAGCTGGATGGTTCCCTCCTCCGGTGTAAACTTAATCGCGTTGGAAAGGAAGTTCAGCAGCACCTGATTCAGTCTTACGCTGTCGCAACATACGTTTTCCGCAATCACGTCAAAAATTCTCACATCAAAATTCTGCCTCTTGGCCCGGACCTGAGGCTGAACAATACCTACAATATTGTCCATGATCTCCCGCAGGGAAATTTGGTCTACGTTCAGCGTCATTTTGCCGCTTTCGATCTTGGACATATCCAGCACATCATTGATGAGCCCCAGCAGGTGCTTACTGGACAGAGTGATCTTTTTCAGGCAGTGTCTTACCTGATCCCGATTCTCAAAATTGGCTATGGCAATGGCCGTCATTCCCACAATGGCATTCATGGGAGTGCGGATATCATGGCTCATATTGGACAAAAATTCACTCTTTGCCCTGGTGGCCCGGACCGCTTCGTTCCTGGCCGCCTCCAGATCCGATATCTGCTGTTTGGTCAGCCTCAGATACTTGAAAAATACAATGGCCAGTGCGATCATAATAATCCCGCAGGCCGCCATGGTCAGTAACAGCTGACGGTGGCCCATGTGATTAATAGCCTCGTCCAGCTGGCCAAAGGGCATGATGGTCACCAGATACCATTCGGAGTAGGGAAGAGCAATCCCGCTTATCTTCCAGCGGACATTCCCGATATTTACCTCCTCCAGATACTCGGCCCTGTCTTCCATAGCCTTCTCCAGACCGGAGATATAATTTTCCGAAGCCTCCTTATCCAGCTCTCCGTATTCCTCCCGGATACTGTCAAAATAGTTCAGACGCTCCATGCCGGAGCCCCTGACCACATAGGACCCGTCCTGCCTGAGAATGTTGGAAAAGACCAGAGCGTCACTCTCTCCCAGAGCAAGGGTATCGCTGATCACCTCCACCGGCAGCGCCGCCACCAGCGCCATGCTCTCCTTCCCGTCAGACATTTGATATTTGCCGGGAATCCCGAACAATACCAGCTTGTTATTCTCCTCATCTATGCCTACGGCGATCTTGATCTCCTCATTCCTCAGGGATTCCAGGAAAGGCGCCGGATCAATCACCTGAAGCATACTACCGTTCAGCATTTCAAATTCTCCCTCCCGGGAGTAATAAGCCAGGTAATCAAAGCCCCTGATATTTGCCCGATAGACAATCTCTTCCTTCAGCTCATCCTCAGGCATGCTGCCCGGAGAAGCCGTTTCCACAATGGCCGTCACCTGATCCAGTCTGAATCCCACCAAAGACTCAAAGTGCATGACAATCTGTTCCTTCAGACCCGTCATGTAAAGGTTTCCCACCCGTCGGATCGTGGATGAGCTCTCATTGTTCATATAGGTTCCCAGCGCACTGAATACCAGGATGCAGAGAAGCACAATACAGATCATACTGATTATAAGAAAGCGCGTCGCCCTATTCATTTTCGGTCTGTCCATTTATCACCATTCCTCCTGGATCCGGCAGGATCTGCTATCTGTCATTTATGTTTCATAATCGATTGTAAGGGAAATTTTCAGGCAGAAATACGGTCATGCCTCTTGATCTGTAAGAATATTTATTATTTATAGAAGAATTATTATCATTACACTCAATATCTTTAAATCTTTCAGCCGCCCCTGAACACACCCGTTTCCCTGTATTCCCTATTATACGGTTGTTGGCTCAGAAAGTCAATCCCCGCCGCCTTCTGTCACAGACGATCCACTCATCCAGCGTCAGCGGTTCATAATCGGAATACATGCAAAAACAGTTGATCATATTGCAGGGAATATTTCTCTCCACACCCTGGACATCCACGGTGACCGCAGCCGCCGTCTGTTTCTGGAACTGTTCTAAAAGTCTCTGATCCCGGGTGTCATGAACATGCCCGTAGAGCATATAGGTCTTTGGATTGCCCTTCTCATCCAGCCTATACTGCCCGTTATAAAACATAATCGGATAATGGCATAGAATCACCTTCCGCCGGTTGTCGGACAGCTCCTCATAGGGCTTGATCCATACGAACCGGCCTGTATCCAGCTTTCTGCTTTGGAGAAAGCGATCGTGGTTGCCCCGGATCAGATACAGCCTGCCGTTCAGCCGCCCAAGAATCGCATTGGTTTCTTCGGCTCCTCCCCAGGATACATCTCCCAGGATCACCACTTCATCGCTTTTTCGAACCTTCCGGTTCCATCTCCCTATCATATATTCATTCATTTCTGCCGCGTCCGCAAAACCGCGGCAATCCATATGGTCGTTCAACGCCTCATGAAAAAAATGCAGATCCGCAATATAATATCTCAATTCCGCCGCCTCCACAAGGACATTGTATTTAATTTTTCACGATCTGTCAAATTCTGCCTGCGGAAAATAATCAGCATTTAATCTCTTCGTGAACAGTATTAGAAAAAAGATCGTATTTTACTACATCCATATTCACGGTTCCGTCCGCAATAAAAGAAATACCCTCTGCTTCCTGCTCGGTGTACAGGACGGCGGAAAGAGTCTGCTCCCCGTCGTTTACAAAGATTTCCGCGCTGAACCGGTCCAGAATGATTCTCAGCTTCAGCTCTCCATCCTGATGGTTCACCCTGCTGCGTCTTTGATGGATAATTGCCTTTCTGGAGCCGGAAAACTTTCTGTCCACCTTCAGCACAGACTCTCCGGGCCGAAAGCTGAGCGAGGTATGGCACTGTTCATTCTGGGCAAAACGGACTGCAAATTTCCGGTAAAGATCACAGCCCTCCGACCTGCGGATCCGAAGCTCCATATCTATTCTCCGTCCTTTAACGCCCTCCAGCCTGACCGTTCCGGAAACAGTGACATTTTCATAGGAAATCTTGCTGGCTCTCATGTTCTCCAGCTCCCTGACAGGCTTCTGATACAGCCTCCCGTTTCGAATGGACAGCTCCCGGGGCAGGCTCATCTGACCAAACTATGCCTCGTCATTTTTTCTCCTGTGGCTGCAGGTGTCCCAATTCTGCATCCATCCGATCATCACCCGGCGCCCGTCAGGTGTCAGAACAGTCTGGGGTGCATAAAAATCGATTCCATAATCAATCGACTGATTCGACTGCTCTGTAAAGTCCTCTGTCTCTTGGTCGTAATCCCCGATCAGGCAAAGCGTCCCGTTCCCGTTATGATACTCAAACCCGGAAGGAAGCATGTCCTGAGGGCTGATAATCAGCACCCACTTTCCGTCCAGCGGGAAAAAATCCGGGCATTCCCACATTTTCCCAAATCTATTACGGTTTTCCGCCAATACCTTTTTGAAATGCCATTCAAAGCCGTCCGGACTTGTAAAGAGCAAAATCTGCCCGCTGCCGTCAGCCGGCCTGTTGCCGATAACACAGCGGTAGGAGCCGTCCTCCTCCCGCCACATTTTCGGATCCCTGAAGTCATACCTGCTGCCGCCTTCCGGAATGTCCTTCTGATCCAGAACAGGATTTTTTTCATACTTAACATAATCTGTTCCGTCTCCTACTGCCAGGCATTGGGTCTGCACCTCTCGGTGTTCGCCGTCTGCCTGACGTTTCCTGGCCACTCCCGTATACATCAGCAGCTGTCTGCCGTCCGGCAGCGTCAGCGCACTTCCTGAAAAACACCCGTCCCTGCCATATATTTCATCCGGCGCCAATGCAGCGGGAAGATACTCCCAGTGCAACAAATCCTCGCTCACCGCATGCCCCCAGTGCATGGGGCCCCAATGAGAATCATAGGGATGATACTGATAAAACAGATGATATTTCCCATCATACCAGCTGAATCCGTTTGGGTCATTCATCCAGCCCACTCTGGTGGATAGATGAAAATCCGGCCTCTCCTCATTTGTGATCGATTTTCCGAATGCTTCTTCATGCTTGCGCGCTTCCCGCAATGTCTGGCTCGTCATCTCAAATCCCGTGCTCCCTTCTCGTTTTATACATTAAAATTGTGTTAATCACTATTCAAAAATAGAACCCATGGAGGCCACATAGAGGCTTTCAATGCTCACGCTGCCCTCCGCAAAAAGATCGATGGCATGAGAGGCAGGATCATCGGTGTAGGCCCGAATGCTTATGGCCTTATAATCATTAAAAAACGCTTCAACCAATGAACGGTCCACATATATTTCCATGGTAATTCTGCCGTCCCCCTTCGGCAGTGCGCCGCTGACGGTGCTGGTGCCGGCTCCTCCGCCCTTATTCTCCGTGTGTCCCTTGATGGTTTCACCGGACACATCATAGGTATAGGTAGTGGCATCCCACTTGCCGCCCTGCTTCAGATTAATTCCAACTTCAGAAGCGGCGTTCACGTCCGCCGTGAGACGGATATAAAGCATATCCTCATCCACATTTGCAAGCAGGCTGTTGGCAGCCTCCAGCGTAAGATTTTTCTCGTCAATGAGGACCTCCTTTTCAAGGTCATGCAACGCTTCAATCGGAGCCATCATAAGATCCGTGCCTTCGTCGTTAAGCCAAATCCGCCTTGCAATTCCTGCGGTATGGGCCCATCCGGAAGCTCCCTGCTCCGCCGCCCAACGCTGGTCCTGCATGATACTGAACATATAGATATCACCGCTTACCGGATCCACGATGCAGCTGGGGCCCGTAAATACATTGGCGCCGTAATCCAGCATATGGGGTTCGCCTTCAAAGCTCTCGTCAGGAGTAAATTTTCCGCTCTCCAGATCAAAACTCCCCAGCCAATAATACACCTTATTATCGGCAATGCTGGCAGGCGCCGGAGAAATAGAAAAGAAATACTTTTGTATAGTTCCGGCTTCATTTGTACTGCCAATTCATATCAATGGTCCCGTCACTCTTAAGCTCCAGGGTATCTGTTGTATACAAAAGTGCCGCGCCTCCGTTGGATGATGTGCTGCCGGAGCATATGAGCATGCACCATATGTCGCCCTCCTTCCAGATATGGGGATCCCGAAACTCGCCGGTACGCCCCTGGCCCTTCTGCTGAATCACCGCAAGCTTGTCACTGATAATCCATTCCGTAAGCTCAGGATCCGTAAGATCGGCAGGATAGGCCACTCCGATATTTTGATTGGAAATAAGCCCTTCATAATCCCGGAAGCTGTCGTTGCCTGCTGTAAAAAACAACAGCGGAACCCCGTTGGCATCCAAAGCCGCGCCGCCGGACCAGACACCATCCGGAACAACTGACCCTTCCGCAGGGGTTATAGCCTCCTTCACCGGCTTCCAGCTTACCATGTCCGTGCTGACCATGTGGCCCCAGCAGATATTTCTCCAGTAAGAGCCCGTCATATTGGCCTGATAGAAAAGGTGATACATGCCGTTATAATAAACCGGCGCATGAGGCTCATTCATCCAGAACTGATAAGGTCCTCCGTGAAACTGAGGTCTGGTATAGTCTCCGGTCAGGATATTCTGCAGCCAGATTTCGGAGAATTCTATCTCCGGCACCTTTACGGACTGATACTCGCCGGCCACCTCTTCAGCCGTGAAAGCCTGACTATATATTTTCAGCTCATCCATATATCCGCTGGCAACGTTCAAAAAACCCGCTGTCAGGCGTTCCGCCTCTATGTTTCTTCCCACGGCCAGCCCTTTGCTGCCGGCGCCGGCCACCTCGGCTCCCTCAGGCACAGAGCGGGAAGCCACAAGCTCGCCGTTAAGATAGAGGCACATTTCACCGGCCCCGGAGTCAAAGGTAGCCGCCTCACGGCTTCGCCGTTCAAAGCATGACGAGTAGATTATTACTATTGAAATTGCGGCCAACCAAATAATGGCCGCCTTTAAGGGTGAATGTCAGGGAAATCGCATGGCATTCACCCTTTTAAATGATTTGGCGTACCTGTCACCGTTATAAAGATTTCTGTCAGTCCATGTGGTTTATTGTCCGGACTGCAGGATCACTCCGCTGTAAGGGGCTAAAATAATGCTCCCGTCCTCCTGCGTGTAATCCCCTATGGCAGCCAGCACCTGACTCTCGCCGTTTTCCGGTGTGTAGGAATTGGACTGTCCTGACAGATTCACAAGCACCAGTCGTGCATCGGCGCTCTCCCTATCATAGCGATAAAAGGCAAACACCGGAGATTCTGTGGAAATGTACCGGGTCAGATAGTCCATGGGCAGGTACGTTTTTTTCGCATCCAACAGCTCTGTGAAGAACTCGGTGAGCTTCATCCCTTCCAGTCCGTAGGCCGCCGGGTCCTCATCACCCTGATAGATGTAGAGCACGCCGTCGATCCACCCCATAATCATCCACAGAGCCTTGGCCTTTTCCACACCGTAGAGTGTCTGCGCCCGTTGGGCGTCAAAGGTCCAGGTCACGGTATCATGGTTACCCAGAAACCGAAGCTTTCTCTGACCGGCTACGGAGGTCTTCTGCTCCGCCTCCAGGAAATGGGCCAGACGGCTCACATACTGCGTCTCTGTTAAATCGCTATGGCCCATGCTGTACAGGCAGCGGTACAGGGGCATGTCATAAAACACATCTGTATACTCCGCGTATGCCGGACTGGGATGGAAATTTTCCGGCAAAAGAAGCGGCTCCTTCCCGCCGGCAATAAAGCCTTCCCGCAGCGCCTTCACCACATTCAGCCCTGCGGCCAGGCCGGAGGCGCTGGCCCGAAGCCCTGCAGCTGAGGACCAGTTGGATAGACCGCCCATGGAACAGTCGATTCTGGCTCCATCCAAGCTGATCTCCTCCGCATAATATTTCGCCAGCTCCACATTGTATGCATAATATTCAGGATGATTATAATCCATGGACACGCATTCCCACTCGATCTGGTTATTCCCCTCCCGGTCCTTGCTCACCCAATCGTCATGCTCCTTGGCAAAGGGATACACGGGCCGGGGGCCATGAGGAACAAAGTCAAACAACGCCTTTACTCCTTGGGCATGAGCCTCCTGAATGAAGCTTCTGGCCTGCTCCAGACCCCCATAGCGCTGGTCAATAATCCCCTGATCAATCGGTTCATACACATTGTCACCGGTATGCTGAAACACAGGAAGCAGCCATACGGCGGAAAATCCCATCTCCGAAATCGCGGAAAGACTGTCCGCATATTCCTCCAAAGTAAGTCGATTCCAATATCCTGTGTCCATAGTACCATAGGGATGGGCCGAATAGACGGCCCAAAGATCCTCTCCCCCGGAAGAATCCCGGTGTATATGATACCCCAGCTCTTCCCAGAAATCCGAAACCGCCAGATAAGGATCCTGCCCATCCTGCAGCAGGGGCAGATACAGGGTACCCACCTCCATAGGTTTTTCCCTGTTGATAATTCCTTCTACAGCGGACAGAAACGCTGCGCAGGGAAGTCCGTCCGCATCAGAATAACAGCCGGCAGTCCATTTTTCCGTCTCATTTACAAAAAGAAGATTGGTTGTCCTGACACTGTCTGTAAGCTGTATTACCGGGGACGCATAATCCGCCGACACAGCCCTGTACCGGCTTTGCCCCACAAAGGGTATCCTTCCGTCAGGCGTGCTGCCCGGAAATTCAAAGGTTGTGTCCGACAGATCGTAGCCCGACAGGCCTTGAATCAAAAAGGCAAATCCGTTCACATACACATCCTCCTCGGATGTGGTGGACAAGGTAACGGAAAGGGAGAGGGCATGATCCAGGATTTGATAATCGTACAAAAAAGTATAAATATCCCGGGAGACAGATACCTGGAATCCCTCTTTTGTCCGTTTTATACTATCCACGCAGTACTCCGGAAGCTCCTTCATCTTGGGCCAGAGTAAAGGAAGCTCCCAGGTGGAAAGGGAGGAAAAGTCCGTATATCCCAGCTGCCGGAATGCATAAGCCCCATTCAGTCCCGCGTCCGCCACTACTCCCTTTAGGCCGATGGAATCATCGCCGGATGAAAACTCCTTCAGCATACCGGTCTGTTCATCCAGTACCACCCTGATTCCTTCCTCCTCCAAAATCAGATTCCCGTCCTTGCGGATAAAATCTCCCTGGTCGGCACAACCCGCCTGCAAAAACAGCAGAACAAACAGTATTGCGGTCAAGCATATTTTCCGTCTCATAGATACCTCACTATTTTATAACCTCCGGTAAAAAGAAAGTGGTGGGCAGGCATCAAATCAGCACACAGCCTGCACCGGAGGATCGCTGGGGAACTTTAGTCTATATAAATGAGGCCGACGAAAAAATTACGGAAAAGGTCCCTGTAGGATGCGCTCATTACGAAAGAATCTATGACAGTATTATCGATGCCATTTCAGGAAAAGCGGAAAAATGCGTAATGGATGAAGAGGTGGTCAGGGTTTTGGAAATTCTCCAGGAGGCCACAAGGATTGCCAAATCTCATGAAAAGGTATAAGCTTTTGTAATAAGGGGTATAAGCTTCTGTAACAAAACCAGGAGGTACTGTAATGAAAGAAATCAGGCTTGGAACCATGGGATCCGGAGTGATTGTTCATTCCATATTGGATCATGTAAAAAATACCGACGGCATAAGTCTGGAGGCCGTATATTCCAGAACAGAAGAAAAGGGAAGGGCCCTTGCTGGGGAATATGGATGCAGCCGGGTTTATACGGACATGGATGCATTTCTGGGAACCGATGAAATCAACACCGTCTATATAGCCACCCCCAATCTGCTGCATTATGAGCAGGCAAAAAAAGCCCTTCTGGCCGGAAAGCATGTGATTCTGGAAAAGCCCTTCTGTACCAGAGCCCTGCAGGCAGAGGAGCTGATCCGTCTGGCAAAGGAACGGCATCTGCTTCTTGTGGAGGCTGCTCCCACCACATTCCTTCCAAATTTCCAGATTTTAAAGCGGGAGCTTCCAAGAGTAGGCAGAGTAAAACTGGTGCTGGCAAATTACAGTCAGTATTCCAGCCGCTACGACGCGGTTCTGAGAGGAGAGGTTCCCAATATTTTCAATCCCGCATATGCAGGAGGCTGTCTGATGGATATTAATTTCTATAATGTCTATCTCAATGCGGCATTATTCGGCAGGCCTCAAAAGGCGGTATATTATCCGAATCGTCATGGGGAGCTGGCCGACACCTCCGGCATAATGGTGATGCAGTATGAGGGCTTTGTATCCACCAACGCCGGGGCAAAGGATACCTGGGGTGTAAACTTCTTTCAGATTGAAGGCGAACAGGGATATATTTACATTCAGGACGGGTCCAACGGCCTGGCCCGGATACGGGTGGTGACAAAAAAGGAGGACATCACCTACAACCAGCAGGATAATCCTGACCGCTGGTACTATGAGGTACAAGAATTAACAAGGCTGCTGCTGGCGGACGACTACGATTCCATCTATTCCCGGCTGGATATTACGCTAAAGGTCACAGGGATTATAGAGGACGCACGCAGGGCTGCCGGAATTCTGTTTCCGGGGGATTAGTCGTATCTCACATATTGGTTATATCATATGGGGGCGTGGAGCATTTGCTCTCCGCCCCTGTTTCAGATATTATAACAGGTGATTTTGTCTGAAGTATTATGTTCTCTGCCATTTTCCTCCCAGGTACCGCCGCAGACTCAGCAGGCCGGTGATCGTCCAGGTAAGTCCGCTGCATAGGAAGCAGCCCCACATCCCTATGGCCGGTATCCGCGTCAGCGGTGCAGCCAGACCGATTCTGCAGCACAACTCCACGATGCCGTTCATGCCCGAATAAACCGTATCTCCCGCACCGTTCAGCGTACCTCTCACCACATAAATCAACCCCAGGAATATTCTGACCTGTAAAGGCGGACAGCGCGCTGCTCATGGTCCGGGCATCCGAACTACCGTTTTCTTTAAGGGCTGTCAGCTTCGCTGCGCCTGGTGCCACAATCCGGAATCTTTTCGCATGCCGCCCCTGCCACACCGTTTCTTCCATATAGCAAACGCCCATTAATATATATTCCATTACCGATGCCTGTGCCAAAATAAATGCCAATCACCGTCTTTTCTCCCAGCAGTCCGAAGCGGTCCAGATCATGCAAAAGAAGCAGATTCACGTCCCGCTCCAAAAATACGGGAATTTGAAGCTTTTCCTCCAAGAAATCCGCCACAGAAATGTCGTTAAGTCCCGGTATGTTCGGGGTGGAAAGCACATGACGCCTGGTGCGGTCAATGGTGGAGGGAAAGCCCAGAGACACCCCGCGGATCTGAAACTGTTCCCTGTACTGCGCCGCATACCCCCGGATCAGCTCTGCCAGTCCCTCCATAAAACCCTTTTCCGCCAATGCTCCCGTACCTGTCATCCTCTGGCCGTATAGCCGGTTTTCCCTGTCCACCAAACCAATCCGGCAATTTGTCCCTCCAATATCCAAGCATAAAATCACTTCCGTCATATTAGTCTGTCCCCTTTACGTTTTTCCGGATTCCATCCGTAGCTTTACATGCAGTCCCCGAATCGCCGCTGTGGTTAATCGTTTTCTCATCATGGACAAAAGAAAGAGGCTGCCTAACCCCTTTCCCCGCCATTATTCATATTTTTTGGGCATCTTCCTTCCTCTGGTAGATTCCCGCACATTCAGATATACCGGCACCTTCACCACCTCCTGCAGTGCACTTTCTCCGCCCAATATACGAAAAAGCTGTTCCACCACTGTTTTCCCCATAATATCAATCTGCTGATGAACCGTGGTAATGGGCACGGCGTTGAACTGCGTAATAGAAATATCATCATACCCCACCAGCTTTACCTCCTCCGGAATGCTGTAGCCGTGCTCGGTCAGCGCGTTATAGCATCCCAGCGCCAGCCAGTCGGAGGTGGCAAAAATCCCATCGTAAATGAAATCCTCCGCATCCAGCAGCCTGCTCATGGTTTCATATGCCGTGCGATAATTTACCTGGTCAAGATAAATCACGTGAATAGCGTCAGCTTCTCTGCCGCCCTGTACCAGCGCCTTCACATATCCCTCAAATCGTTCAGAATATGCGGAAATCTTTTTCCTGCTGGTTAACAGCAGAATATTTTCACATCCGCATTCCATCAGCTCTCTGGTAGCAAGAAAACCTCCCTGGATATTGTCGCTGGATATCATGCAGTAATTTCCCTTGGTCTCATCGGGAATCCGGTCAATAAATACAGTGGGAAGGTCCTTGATCATATGCTCTATGTTGGACATCCCCCCTGACACATACACCAGACTGCACACATTCTGCATAGCCATCATGCGGACTCTTTTCCGTTCCGTCTCCTCATCCTCGTCCGTATTGCACAGGAATGTTTCATAGCCCTTGGAGAAGAGATTTTTTTCGATCTCGCACACCAGCTTCATAAAGAATTCATTGGTGATGTCCGGTACAATAATTCCCACGTTCTTCATCTTCTGAGTCCGCAGTCCCTTTGCCACCAGATTGGGGACATAATTATTTTTCCTGATAATGTCCATGACGCGCTTTTCCGTCTCTTTGGAATAGCGGCCGTTTTTGTTGATCACCCGGGAAACCGTCGCAATGGAAACACCCGCCTGCTTTGATATGTCCTTGATGGAAATATTACCGTTCATCCCGATGTATCCCCCCGTCCTCTCAGATATGGATCACTCTTTATTATATACATAAACTGCCGTAAAATCAAGAATTACCACCCAGACCCGAACACCCTGTGTCCCGGCTCCGGATACTCATTGCACAGCAGGCGATAGGGCTCTTCATCCTCCTCGATGGCAGGGAACCTGCCGGAAGCGTCCAGGAAACGATTATCCGTACTGTCATCATTACACATACTCACCTCGCCCACGATCACATCCCCGCAGCCCTCCTTGCCCCAGAAGGAGTGATACAGACGCCGGGTGTAAGTGACGCTCTGTCCCGGATGCAGCTCCAGAATCCCCCCTGCGGGAATACGCAACAGTACCCCATCGGACACGATTTCCACTTGTCCCTTTCCATAAAAATGTGTGGGTGGCCGTAGCATATATTAATATTCAATTTATCGTATAAATATGTATGAGTATACACAATCAAATATGTGTATACTCATTTTTGTTATTAAAGACCAACAAAGATTCATTAAATGGTTATAAAAGTAAATAAAAGGAGGTGGTATGTTTTGAAATAGTGCGATTATGTTTAAGAATGATACAACTATATTTTAGATTACATTCTTTAAGTTCTTTAGGTTAGAATCGCTGATGGGGCAAACGAAAAAGCAGCCTTGATTTTGCG